>Ga0137415_10001295_pt1 | contig 24663 bp, 18 predicted proteins | sample CZODoug3_1_1_16f_FD_183082 | JGI IMG/M metagenome (GOLD analysis project Ga0137415, IMG submission 183082) | Vadose zone soil fungal communities from Angelo Coast Range Reserve, California, USA - CZODoug3_1_1_16fungal (Hybrid Assembly) | ecosystem: Environmental > Terrestrial > Soil > Vadose...
CGGAGCACAAGAGGTTGCCGGACGCGGTGCAGGAAGTGCGCCCGTTGCCGATGGCGAGGGCGAGATCCGGCGCTGGATTGATGATACTGGTCCCAGTGACAGCGTCCGTGATGCCATTGCGGAATTTGAGATAACCCAGGCGAACACTGTGCGTCCAAGACCCGTGCGTGTAGTCCACGCCACCTCCAAAGGAAGGCGTGTTATCCACGTTAGCGAATTCTTGATAGGTGCCAGGAACGAATGTGGCGGCGTTCAGATTCTGCTCATAGCCGAACTTGAAGAATAGGCGCAAGCTACCTGTCACGTTGTAGTCAAGACGGCCTAGAAACTGCTGGTCACGGAATGGCGAGTTAAATGTGCCTACGAGACCGGCTGCTCCGGCAAACGGGCCAAGCGGAGCGCCTGCGGCCAGTAAGTCTTGCGTCGTGCGTTCCCATGATCCGAAGGCGAATAGCTTGTCCTTAATAATTGGACCGCCGAGATTCACGCCATATTGTTTGCGATTGAATTGTGCCGCCGGGTTGCCGATAGCGGCAGATGTCCCGTCGCTTCGGTAGTTGAAGAACCCTTCTCCGTGGATCGCGTTGGTACCGGATATCGTGGTGATGTTTACCGTTCCAGAAGAGGTGAGTTCGGTTGCCAGATCCAAGTTCGATTGGCTCACCTGAAATTCTTTGATGGAGTTCACGGGCACATTTTGTGTAGTGGTACCGACGGTTTCATCGGAGATGTCCAACCCATCCACTTCAATGCGCGCGGTGCGACCGAAACGTCCCCCGAAAGAAATGGATGAATAACCCTTTTTTGTGGGGTCAAAGTTGCCGCCATCCTGGATTTGCACGCCTGGCTCCAACTGGGCAAGGTCGAGGAAATTCCGTCCATTAATCGGCAGGTTTTCGATTTGCTGGCTGGTGACTACGCCCTGAATTGTGGCTTGTTCCGTGTTTAGAGTAACGGCGGTCCCTTCAACCGTTACGACTGTGCTTTCGGAGCCGATTTCCAGCGTAACCGAACCGTTTGCGATATTGCCGACTTGGACGGTCAGCGGCAGCTCCACGGCCTTAAAGCCGGACGCTTCCACGCGCACGAGGTAGTCCCCCGGGACCAGAGGGCCGGAGTTGTACGTTCCTGTGGGGGATACATCGGGGTGCAACTTGCTTCCTGTCGCTTTGCTAGTGATGGCTACCTTAGCTGCTGCAACGGTTGCGCCTCCGGGATCCACGATTGTTCCCTGGATGCTGCCTGTGGATAGCCCCCCTTGAGCCCAACCAGTTGGCGCTAGACAGAGACCCATCGCGATGCATAGAGTCGCGATGATCGTGACGAACGGCCATGACAATTTAGACGTGCTGCTCATTGCCCCTCCATTTTCAGTCTTGGTTCTTCAGCGAATGTGTAACGATAGTTCGATAGTGGTCGCTACCCCACCCCAGGGTAGGCGGTCCCGCAAACTGCGGAACCCGTGATCGCCCATCTTTCAGCTAAAAATCGAACGAGTGACAGATGAATCGTCGAAAACTTTTGCAAGAAGGGGACCAAGCGACGATATAAATAAGTCGAACCGAATACTATGTTTACGGAATCTTTTGATATTTTATAGAGCTTAAGATTCCAGCTTCCGGATGTTTATACGTAATTTAGTATCTTCATGCAGCGATTAGGCATGATTTATCACCGTACGGGGATGGTAAGGCCGAATCACTTGCAGATTGAGAATTCCAGGGCTAATGAAGCCGTTAGCGAAGGTTGATAGGCTTTTGCGGCAGCTTAGCTTTGGTGGCGGATGCGTTCGGCCAGGTTGCGGGCACGCTGGCGGCCGATTTCTACGAAGCGGGCGTCGCCGGCGATCTGGTCCAGGGTGGGTAGGGCGCGCTCGGGTTCGGGCAGTAGCTTGCGGTTTAGCTCGGTTTCAAATTGCAGCAAGGCATCATTGATGCCAAGGCGGTCATATTTCATGCGGCGCTCGAGCAGCATCAGCAATTCCTGCTGGCGCGCCAAGCCTTCGAAAATTTGCAGCAATTGGCTGGCGCTCGCATTCAAGGTGTAATTGAATTTCACCTCATGCGTGTCCGAGCCTTGCTCCCAGCGAAACGTTTTTTCGCCAAGGTTGGCGATTTTTCGGTGGACGTCCAGGTCCTGTCCCTGAAAGTGATTCAACTGTTGGGCGAGTGCGAACATTTTGGCGCGCAAAGCCGAGCTGACCTGGAATTTTGCCGCACCGGGATCATCGTCGAGCTGGCGAATTTCGTAGCTGGCGTCGTCGGAGTCTTCGCGCACGGAAATTTCGATGAACTCCGGCGTGCTCGACTTGAAGATGCGGCGAAATGTCAGTTTGGCTCCGGTTGATGCGGGAGCCGAGCGCATTGCCCCGTTGGCGGCAGGCGAAGAGAAAGCACCGGCGGTGACGAAAGCCGCGGAAGCACAGGCCAGCGAGATCGCACAGGACAGCAGAATAGAGCGCGTTACAGAAGTTCTCATCGTATCGATTCGATGCGTGAAGCAGGTAACCGCGTTACGCTTCGCACAGGAGTCGCTGGCGCGGGCAAGACGCGGGGTTTCGCGAGTGATTTCGCATCTGGGAGACCGTAGCGCAGGCGTGCCTGCTCGGCCTGCAAATGGCAAAGCGCAATCGCCAACGCGTCCGCGGCGTCGGCGGGCTCCGGCGTTTCGTTCATGGACAGCAATGCGCGGACCATCAACTGCATCTGCCGCTTGTCCGCGTGGCCGTACCCTGCCACGGACGCCTTCACTTCGCGCGGCGAGTAGCTGTGGACGGCCAATTCATGTTGAGAAGCCGCGAGCAGCACTACGCCACGCACTTCCGCGAGCCGCAGCGCGGTGCGCATGTTGAGGGCGGTAAACACGGATTCGATGGCAAGCGCGGTGGGCGCGAATTCCCGAATGAGCCCGCAGATCAGCTCGTGAATATCCTGCAACGCCGCGCCGCAGGATTCTTTCTGACGCGCCGGCGGAACGCGCAGCGCGCCATAATGCAGCATCTGGCAAGTTCGCCCGTCGCTGTCCACGATGCCGTACCCTGTAGGGCCCGCAGCCGCTGGATCGACACCGAGCACGCGCATACGCGAGGCTGACTTGCCGTTGCCAGGGACGCTCATCGCAACATAGTCTAAGGCGAAGAGCGTAGCGGTGCCACTCATTTCCACCCTATTCGCGGGAACACATCGCAAAAAGCAAAACGGCCACTAAAGTTCCGTGGCCGCTTCAGAATTTAGTATAGGCTAGCAGATTCAGTTTGCGCCGACTGCCGCCTGAATCTCCGACTCATCGATATCGAAATTCGCGTAGACGTGTTGCACGTCGTCGTGCTCTTCCAAAGCTTCTATCAGCCGCACCATTTGCGTGGCCTGCGCTCCGGTCAACTTGATGTAATTCTGCGGAACCATGCCAATTTCCGCTGACGCCGGGGTAACGCCCGCCTTGGTCAATGCCTCTTTGACTTTTTCGAGAGCGTCGGGTGGAGTGACGACGTACCAGCCGGAGCCATCGTCCTTCAAATCGTCGGCGCCTGCCTCCAGCACAATGTCGAGCATCTTTTCTTCGCTGGCTTGCTCCTTGGGTACGACAATTTCGCCTTTGCGTTGGAACATCCAGCCAACGGCGCCGGCTTCGGCCAAGTTACCGCCGTTCTTGCTGATCAAATGGCGAAATTCGCCTACAATGCGATTGCGATTCGTGGTGACCGCCTGGATCAGCATTCCGACGCCGCCAGGACCATATCCCTCGAACGTAACCTCTTCGTACTGCTCGCCTTCGAGCTGGCCAGTGCCGCGCAGAATTGCGCGCTCGATGTTTTCGTTCGGCATATTTTCGTTCTTGCCGGCTAGAATCGCAGTGCGGAGGCGCGGATTAGAGTTCGGGTCGCCGCCGCCGATGCGTGCGGCAATGGTGATTTCGCGGATCACCCGGGTAAAGACGCGGCCGCGCTTGGCGTCGGTGGCCGCCTTCTTGTGCTTGATCGTGGCCCACTTTGAATGCCCAGACATAACAATTCCTCGTTTTGATTTTCGCGCGCAAAGGCTACGCGTTCTAGCTCTTTCGCGATCTGCTGCGGCTTAGGCTGTACCCTTTAGCTGGTAAATGCTCGCCCGTCGGCGCCCTACCCGTGCGCGCGGCCGGTACACAGATCACGATGCGGAGACGTACGTGAACTGCAAAACCCTGCGGAACCCAAGCAGTTTAGCACAGCGGCTTACGGTGCGAAACGGGTATACTTTCGCTTTGGGTCATCCTGTTCCAGTGCCAAGCCTTTCTTCCGACGCCAATGAGTTGATGCGCTGCGGGTCCTGCCATGCCTGAGCGCCGCTTCCGCGTGTTGGTCGTTGCTTCACACCCGGTGCAGTACTCCTCCCCTATTTTTCGCTTGATGGCGCAGCACCCCCGGCTCGATTTTCACGTCGCGTATTGCAGTTTGCGCGGAGCGGAAGCAGGGCACGACCCGGAATTCGGGCGCAGCGTGAAGTGGGATATTCCTTTGCTCGACGGATATGCTTGGACTCACGTGGAGAATCGCGGAACCGGGTCGGAATCGTTTTTCGGGCTGTACAATCCAGAACTTTGGAAATTGACCCGAGAGGGCCGGTTCGACGCAGTTCTCTGCTTCACAGGATATATCCGGGCCAGCTTTTGGATTTCGTATTTCGCCGCGAAGCTTTCGCACACCGCGTTCCTCTTCGGAGCCGACGCAGTTACCCTTTCCCCAATGGACGGACGGAAATGGAAGCGCCCGGTCAAACGACTGCTGTGGCCTGTGCTTTTTCGACTCTCGGACCAGGTGATGGCGCCTTCCTCAGGCACCCGCGACCTGATGCGCTCTTTGGGTATTCCGGAGAAACGAATTACGCTCACGCCATACGTTGTGGATAACGAATGGTGGCTCGCTCAGTCTGCGCGCGTGAACCGAGAATCAATCCGTGTGTCCTGGGGCGCTTCTGGGAGCGATGTTGTCGTTCTTTTTTGTGCGAAGCTGCAGCCATGGAAGAGGCCACACGACCTGTTGCAGGCTTTTTCTCGCGCAGGGCTGAAGAACTCGATTCTTGTGTTCGCGGGCGACGGTCCGCTCCGCCCCAGCCTTGAGCTCGAAGCGGCCCAACTCGGTATTGCCGGTCGCGTGCGCTTTCTGGGCTTTGCCAATCAAACGCAGCTGCCCGCCATTTACACGGCCGCGGATCTAATGGTACTGCCTTCGGGCTATGATGCGTTCGGCGTCGTAGTGAATGAGGCTATGCTTTGCGGCTGCGGAGTGGTTGCAAGCGACCGCGTGGGTGCGGCGCGCGACCTGATTATTCACGAGCAGACCGGTTTTGTGTACCCGTGCGGCGACGTGGACGCGCTTGGGCGCATTCTCGCAACGGCTCTTGCCGATCTGAAGCACCTGCGGGAGATGGGCCGAGCCGCCAGGCAGCGGCTGGAATCGTGGTCGCCGCGGGAAAATGTAGAAGGCACTGTACATGCGATCGCCACGGCGGTGTCACGGTTGCGCCGCGATACTGCGCCCGAGGGCACAGGTTTGGGTGCGCCGAGGAATCTCTCGGAATGAAATTGGTGATTTTTTCGCACTATTTCGCCCCGAGTATCGGCGGCGTGGAGAACGTCACTATGTCCCTGGCGTGCGGACTGGCGAGGCAGGCCTCGCAGGACGGGACGCCGAAGTTTGACATCACCCTGGTAACGGAGACACCTGCAGGCGTTTTCGATGATGGCTTGCTGCCCTTTCGCGTAATCCGGCGGCCCAAGTTCGGAACGCTTTGGCGTTTGTTTCGAGACGCGAATCTTCTTCACCTTGCGGGACCCGCGCTTGTGCCGCTCTCTGTGGCTTGGCTGCTGCGAAAACCCGCGGTGATCGAGCATCATACGTATCAAGCGATTTGCCCCAATGGGCGCCTGGTCCATGAGCCGGATCGCGCCGTGTGCCCGGGACACTTTCAAGCGGGACACTTCGCGGAATGTGTGCGCTGCCAGGCAAAGGAAATATCCTGGGCTGCGAGTCTGGTGAATTTGGTCTTGATGTTTCCGCGGCATCTCTTAAGTCGCGCCGCCGCGCGAAACATCGCGGTTACGCAACACGTCCTGGAGCGCCACGCGCTGCCGCACTCTTCCGTGATTTATCACGGGACAGAAGATTTCGTGAGCACTTCTGCGCCGCGACCTGCCTCGAACCGCTCTGCGCCTGGCACGATTTCGTTCGCCTACGTCGGCCGCTTCGTGTCGGAAAAAGGAATTCCTATTCTTTTGGCCGCATCGAAAATTTTGGCCAACGAAGGGCGCTCGTTCACCGTCCACCTCATCGGGGATGGACCCGAACGCCCGAGAGTTGAAGAAATAATCCAGCGCGAAGGTATTGAGCATTTCGTTCAAATCACGGGTTATCTCACTGGTACGGCTTTGACGGAAACCTTGTGCGGAGTCGACGCGGTGATTATGCCTTCGGTTTGGGAGGAGACGGCGGGCCTCTCCGTAATCGAGCAGATGATGCGCGGCAGGCTTGTGATTGCTTCCGATATTGGTGGGCTTGCCGAAATTGTCGGTGATGCCGGCCTAAAATTTGCGCATGGAGATCCCCACGCGCTGGCGGCCTGCATGAGGAAGGTGATTGAGGATTCGTCGCTGATTGGCGCGCTTGGTGAGAAGGCACGCGAGCGCGCTCGCCTCCATTTCGCCAGAGAGCGCATGATCGAGGAGCACGCCAAAGTCTATCGGCACATACTCTCCGGGAGCACCTGATTCGGGCAACTGTGGCCGGAGAACGCCTCAGGCGTGTTCAGAGAGCGCCGATGTGGTTGGCATTTGAAGCTTGCCCGGACAATGGGACGGCCTTTCAAGCGGCTAGCCGCCCCGCTTGCAATACGAATGATAGAATGGGCGGCCTTGAGAATCTTATGACGCGGATCGCGCGGCGACTCTCTGCACGAGTGATGCTACCTGCTTGACGATGTCGACTGTAAATCAGACGGAAGCATTGGGGAAGCGCCACAGGATGGAGGCGGCCGCTCGGCGGGAAATGCTGCCGTCACGCCGAATCCCTGAATTGGATGGGTTGCGCGGACTGGCCATTCTGTTGGTGATTCTCGACCACTACGTCGCCAGTGCAAATAATGCCAGACTAGGATTGTGGCCGCACCGCGCCTTGAGTCTATTCACGGTGGGTTGGAGTGGAGTAGACCTCTTTTTTGTGTTATCTGGTTTTCTTATCGGAGGCATCCTGCTCGATGCCCGAGATTCACCGACCTACTTTCGAACCTTCTATTTGCGACGTGTGTTTCGCATCCTGCCGGTGTACTACACGTGGATTCTTCTCTACGCTTTGACAGTTGGCTGGGTGCTGTGGCGATCACCGGGCTGGCTTGGTGTTTCGCTTAGTTCCTTCAAACCGGCGCTGATACAGCTACTTTTCTTACAGAACATGCAATTCGGGACCCAGGTCCTTGCATGGGCTTGGTTCGGCGTGACGTGGTCGCTGGCGGTCGAGGAGCAGTTCTATCTGATCGCGCCACCGCTGATACGGTTTCTTACTGCGCGCAGGCTGTTCTTTTTTCTTGTGGGAACGATCTGTGCGGCACCGGTATTGAGGGTGATGGTCTCCCGCATCTGGATGCCTGGAACAACTGCGGCGAGCTTTCTGATGCCTTGCCGCGCGGATGCGCTGGCTTGCGGGATCTTGTTAGCGATGGCCTGGCGATCTGATTCCGCCCGTCGTTTCCTGAAAGCAAATGCAGTACTCGTCAGACGCATATTCATGGGTTTATCGGCGGGAGTGCTGGCATTGTTGTGGTGGCTGTTACATCCATCTTCGCTGATAGGCGCGTCGATCGGATATACATGGATGGCGCTGTTCTACACTTGTCTTCTGGTGCTGACGCTGACGCAAGAGGGAAGCTGGATTGCGCAGGCTATGCGATTCCCGATGCTCCGGCGGCTGGGTACGATTTCGTATTGTGTGTACATCCTCCACTACGCGTTTAACTTGCTGATGCACCGATTGATTCTCCACGGATCGCCGGAGATTTTCGACGCTCAGGGAGTGGGCGTAACGGTGCTGGCGCTGACATTGACCATCGGCGTGGCCAGTTTCTCCTGGCGGTATTTCGAACGGCCTCTCATTGAACGAGGCCACACATATTTGTACTGGCATGCCGGGAAGGCAGCACCTGGAACCAACGCTCAGTCCGCGGGATGTTATCCAGCGGAGGGGACTTGATAATCGAGATTCATACCCACAGCGCACCAATGCGGCGGAATGAGCCGACAGCGCGATGGGACAACTCCAGCCGGAGAAGACACATAAGTAAGTTCGGAGTAGCGCTGGCGATGTCGTTGCTTTCAAGCGTAGGATAAAGCGCGATGATTTCTTTGTTGCAAACGATCCCCGGGGAGTTTCGTCGGGGCCGCCGCGTCACTATCGCGTTCTTCATTGTGGCCATTATCGTGGCCTATAAAGCGGCGGGTTATATCATCACGAACGACCTGGCCAGCCTGCTTTATATCGCGCTGGGTTTCATCGTTTTTGTTTTTGTTCTAGCCTTGCTGCAGAATTGGCGCAACGGAGTATATCTGTTTGTCGCGTGGCTTCTGTTTGAAGACTTTGCGCGAAAATTTCTCGGCAACAACATGGGAATTTATTTTGCCAAGGACTTCCTCGTCCTGCTCGTTTACCTCTCCTTCTTCGCCGCATATCGGCGCAAAGATCCCGATGTAAAGATATTCCGGCCGCCGTTTTTTCCGATCCTCCTTGTTTTTATCTGGTATGCCGCAATTCAGGTGTTTAATCCCGGTTCGACATCCATTTTTTTTGGCTTGCTCGGGATGAAGATCTACTTCTACTACGTCCCGCTGATGTTCGTCGGCTATTCCATGGTTAATTCCGAAGCCGAACTTCGTAAATGCTTTTACATCAACCTCGGACTGATGCTTATCATCGCCGTGCTGGGCATTGTCCAATCGGTGGCAGGTCCCCGCTTCCTGAATCCAGAGGTCATGGCCGATGAGATTCGCCTGCTGAGCGAGACGTACCGGATGTCCGCCTCGGGTGCCCGCGTGTATCGGCCGACATCTGTATTTGTCAGCGCTGGGCGATTTGGCGATTTGCTCATCGTGGCTTGGTTTCTGGTTTTCGGCTTCTCCGGCTATCTCCTTTTGCGCGTGCGGCGAGGACGGCTCTGGGCGTTTGCCGCGCTGGCGATTACGGCGGCAGCGTGCTTAATGACCACTTCTCGCGGCGTTTTCATGTGGACTTTGGCCAGCAGCATCATTGGAGCTATCGCTTTCATCTGGGGCGCTCCCTGGCGGCAGGGCGAAGCTTTGCGCGTTTTCCGCACGCTGCAGCGAGCAGCTCTTGGCATCGCACTTGGTGTCATAGTTTTGCTTTTTATTTATCCGGAAGCATTTATGAATAGGCTGGCGATCTATTCCGAGACGCTCGATCCAAGAAGTCCAACGAGCGAGCTGGTGCACCGCTCTCGCGATTATCCTTTGAAGAATTTCATGGCGGCCTTTGATTACGAACGGTGGCCGTATGGCTACGGCATTGGCACGATTTCTCTTGGCGGACAATATGTTTCGCGATTCTTCCATGTTCGCCCGCCCGTCGGCGGCGTGGAAAGCGGGTTTGGAGCGCTAGTCGTGGAAATGGGCATTCTCGGCTTGATCTTGTGGATATTCATGAGCGTCGCGATTGTCTTTTCCGGGTGGAAAGTCGTCCTTAGGCTCAGAGGCTCCCCGTGGTTCCCCCTCGCTTTCATGATTCTCTTGTACGCATCTGTTCTACTCATTCCTATGACATTCTCTTCGATGGGGGGGTACCAGGATTTTATTTTGAATGCCTATCTCTGGCTCCTGCTGGGTATTTTGTTCCGCCTGCCAAGCCTCGCCCTTTCCGCGCAATCATCTCCGGATATAGCGGCCGCGCCTATGGCGCGACGCTGGGTTCGTTAGTCTTGCGTATCGCGGTGATATCTCCATTCCTGGATCGAAGGCATGGAACCGAGCGTGTCATCCTTGAGCAAGTCCAAAGATTTTCCGAGCAGCCAGACCTTGAGATTCACATCTATGCGCAGCACCTTGCGGACTTAGCCGGTGTTTCCCGGTTTCATTCACCGCATGCAACAGGTTCCGGGCGCATCTTCTGGCATAAGGTGCCCGCGATGCCGGGCCCCCATTTGGTTGCCTATATTTGGTGGTTTTTCGCAAATCGTCTCTATCGATGGTGGGACGCCCATTTTCGCCGGCTAAAGTACGACCTCGTCTACTCTCCCGGAATCAATGCTTTGGACGCAGACGTAGTCGCTGTTCACATCGTTTTCCACGAATTCTACCGGCGCATCCAGTCGCATTTAAGGCTTCGCGGCTCCTCAATCGTCAGTTGGCCGCGCCTGATACATCGACGTATTTACTACCGGCTGATTATGATGCTCGAGCGCCGGGTCTATCCGCGCCCCGGAACGCGTCTGGTTGCTGTCTCGCGATTAGTGTCCCGCCATTTGCAGGAATTTTTTGAACGCTCTGACGCGTGCGTGGTTCCAAACGCGGTGGACACAGAACGCTTCACGCCACAGATTCGCGCGAATCGCCGCGAAACGGAGCGTGCGACACTGCATCTGTCATCGGATATTTTCGCGCTGCTCATGATCGGCAACGATTGGGCGAAGAAAGGTCTTGAAACTCTCCTGCTTTCCCTGGCTGAGTGTCGCGATCTGCCCATGACGCTGCTTGTCGTCGGACGCGACGACCGCAGTATCTTTCTTCCTCTAATCGATCGACTCGGCTTGGGGCATCGGGTCCAATTTCATCCTCCGACGGACAATGTGGAGCGCTTTTATGCCGCTGCCGATGTTTATGCCGGGCCGTCGCTCGAGGATTCCTTCGCGCTGCCTCCGCTGGAGGCTATGGCTTGCGGGCTTCCGGTCATCACCAGCGTCAATAACGGCGGCTCACAAATTATTACCGAAGGTGTGGATGGTTTCGTGCTGTCCGATCCGCGCGATACTATCGCGCTGAGTATGCTACTGCGGCGCCTTTACCAGGATCGCGATCTTTGCGCGCTCGTCGGCGAAAACTCGGCCCGGACCGCCCAGGGCTACACTTGGGAGCGCAATGCTCGAGAGACTTGGGGTGTTCTGATGACTGCTATGGCGACGAAGGGCCAGCCCGCGGCAAGCAGAGAGAATATCTGACCGGCTTTCATGGTGCTCGTCTGATTGCTTCGGACAAAAGGGACCGGATGACCAAGGTGAATCGTGCCGTCGAAATACAGCGCAGCTATTACACGCGAACAGCCGCGCGCTATGACACGATGCATGCGAATGAGACTTCCACGGATCCGGGCATTTCGAGATTCCTCTACGCATTCTTGCGCATGCTTGAGGCACGCTCCGTGCTCGATGTAGGCACGGCCACCGGTCTCGGCATGCGGGATCTCAGACGCGCGTTGCCCGGCTTGTTCATTTGCGGCGTCGAGCCGGTCGCGGCCTTTCTCGATCAGGCCGTTCTCGACGGCAATACTTCTTGCTTTACTCCCGTGCGGGCGACTGGAGAGGCCCTGCCATTTCCGGATGCCAGTTTCGACGCAGTGTGTGAATTCGGCATATTGCACCACGCTGCCGATCCCAATGCGGTTGTTAAGGAAATGTTGCGGGTCGCCAAGAGCGCGGTATTCCTTTGCGACAGCAATCGCTTCGGGCAGGGCTCTCGCTTCATACGTTTGATTAAGCTATGCCTCTGCAAAATGAAACTCTGGCGCGTGTATACGCTTCTTCGCACTGGCGGTAAGGGATATATGCTGACGGAAGGAGATGGCCTTTCCTACTCCTACAGCGTGTTCGATTCCTATCACCTTGTTTCCCAATGGGCCGATCGCATCGTTCTGATTCCCACGAGTGCTGGGCAAGAGAGTACAAGCTGGTTTCATCCGCTTCTCAACAGCAGCAGCGTGCTGGTCTGCGCCTTTAAGGAACGTGGGTAGCTCCGCACGGGTTGTTAGGTGAGTTTGTCTTTTAGTCGCAGGAAGGGCTCCTCAAAATAGCGGCGCGACAGATACGAGATGCCGACCGCAACTGTTGCTACGATCGCGAGTCTAAGCCAAATTCCTGGCCACGAGTTCGGCTGGCCCAAGGACATTGGCAGAGCTCCCGCCAGGAAACGGCTATAACCCAAAAAGACCAGCTGATGGATCATGTACAGGCCATAGCTGATACTTCCAAAGAAAATGAGCACAGGCGACGTAACCAGCGATTTCCGCGGACTCGTCCCTATGAGCAGCACGATGCCGATGATTCCGGTGAATCCGATGTTCCACGGGACCGCCTGGAGCGCGCTGCCGAGCTTACTTTGCCGCGTCAAAATGCCGAACGGCGCTCCGATGAGCGCCATCATAAGTGCAACGCCTAAACACAGAACCGATAACCGTAGTAGGCCTCGCCGGTCTGAGCAAAACTCTCGTACCGCTATTGCAAGCAATGCTCCGCAGGCCAGCCCATCCATGGTGTTCCACGTGAAGTAGTAGCACCCGGAATCGGATAGGTTCGCGTGCTGCGTTGGCAAAAAGCAGACGAGCCTGGATATTGGCGATGCGATGATGATCGCACCAGCCAATATAGCGAGCCGGCGGACCGTGATGCGGTGGATCACCGTTGGCCAGACAAGATAAAACTGCTCCTCGACTGCCAGCGACCACAGCACCGGATACGACATCTTGATCCCAAAGATCAGCGAGAGATTTGCACAATAGAATAGACTCATGACCAGAAATGAACTGGAAGCGGTGCGTGTGACTGCAAGGAGCAGCAAAATCGCATAGTACGCCGGCAGAATCCGCAGCGCGCGCCTCACGTAAAACCTTCGGTAATAGTCGGGACGCGCGCGTGAATCCAACAAGAGCCCGGTGATCAGAAAGCCGGAAAGTACGAAGAATAGGTTGACCCCGAACTGGCCGGGTGAGAACGCGAAAAGTATTCGCCGCTGAACCGGTGTGAATAGGCTGAAGTCTCGCGCGTAATACAGCCCGTGATAAAAAAATACCGAAAGACTCGCAATGCCGCGCAGCACGTCTAGCTCGGGCATCTTTGGCCGTAGAATGGGTTCAAACACACCGATCTGCTCGGTGGCGTCCGATTGGGTTACGTTCATGCTCGATTTGCGATTATACCCGCGGTGTGGGTGATACCGAGCGATATCGCCTGCCGGCCTCAGATTATTCTCGTCGACGTGTCTCAGCTTGTATTCTTCTGCTAGGTTTTCGCCGTTTTGGACTGCGCGGGCTCGGCCTTCTCGTTCTCGGTTTCTATTCGGATGGACCAAGCGGAAGGAAATATTGCGTTCCCTTTACGGGGTCTTGCAATCGCCGTAATAGCTGCTGTAAGTCGGCGCTGCGCTCCACGAAGTCGATTTCCGAGGTGTTGATTACGAGCAGGTCGGAGGCGGCGTAGCGGAAGAAGAAATGTTCATAGGCACGGGCGACTTCCTCGATGTATTCGATGGCGATTTGCGTCTCTTCGCGCGAGGCCTTTTTCGCGATGCGCGCACGCAACACTTCCGGCTTGGCTTGCAGGTAAATGACTAGGTCGGGCGCGGGGAGTCCTGCGGCCAACGCCTCATAGTAGCGTTCGTACAGCTTCAGCTCTTCATCATCGAGATTCAGGTTGGCGAAAATCCGGTCCTTCTCCATGAGGAAGTCGGAGATGACTGGACCGGGGGCGTCGATGGCCAACGCCTCACGAAGCCGTTTTTGGCGATCCATCAAGAAAAACATCTGCGCGCGCAGAGCGGAACCGGGCTTTTCCTTGTAAAAGTCGGCGAGAAAGGGATTGTCTTCGCAGTCGTACACGCGGCGGGCGTGTAGGCGCTCGGCCAGGATCTTGGCCAGGGTGCTTTTGCCGACGCGCAGTGGGCCTTCAATGACAATAAAGTGGGGGGCTTGCGGTCCCCGCGTAGGGACGGGCGCGCGCTTGGCCGAAGACGATTCGTTGGGCGACATTCGCTGTTAGGTGCGACCGATGCGGGGATTATAGCAAAAGGACCCTGCTTAGAAGATGGCGTGTTTTCAGGCTAATCCGGGCGGGGCGGAAGGGGCGAAGGATAAGGAGGTGCCCGGAAGCGGAAAAACTTTCGCCAGCACTGCTAGTACGGGAGTTTGAAAAATGGCAAACGGAGGGGCCACAGCGACGTACTAAACCGAATGTGACCAATGGGCCAGTGCCAACTGTACCTTTGGGCAGTAAAGTCAGTCAGTTGCGAATGGGGACCGAGTTGCTCTCGCAACAACTGAGGTGAACCATGCTATTGGCAACCATCCTCCTGCTAGGCGCAATTCCGCAGAGTGGCGAACTGGCGAAGTCGGTGGCAAACGCCGCCACCGAAGTGAGCGTGGAAACAGGCAAGGATGCCGCCGCCTCGCGAAGCTTGCCGTCGATGCCTGCTCCGAAGGCAGAGCCCGACGGAGTAAATTCCAGCGTTTCCGCCAACCTGTCGGCCCCTGCAGCGCCGCAAGGGCCCCATGTAGCGCTATCCATGCAGCCCATGAAGCAGGCGTACATGCGTCCCCGCGAGACACGCGGGCAACGCATCGCGTGGTATTCGCTAGCCGTGGCGGGCCATGGCGCAGCCGCCTTCGACGCGTATTCGACGCGGCTGGCTCTTTCCGGCGGCTACGGTACGGAAAGCAATCCGTTTCTGCGGCCATTTGCGAATTCGAATGCGCTGTATGCAGTCACGCAGGTCAGCCCGGCGGTGATGGACTTCTTGGGCAAGCGCATGATGGTTAGCGAGCACCGTTGGGTGCGCCGGTTGTGGTGGGTGCCGCAGGCCGCTGGATCGGGATTTTCGATCGGCGCCGGCGTGCACAATTTGGGCGTAGTGAGGTAGCTGGCAAGCGAAAGACCCTACGGTGTTTTTCCGCAAGCACCAATCCACCTGTTTTCCCAGGCCCCAGGGGCGAATCCCAGCCTCGCCCCCCAGCCCTCCAGAGTCCACAACTTCCCGCCTCTTCATTCTTCCCTGGTCGCGACGAACTGACTTCACTATTATCTCTGCGTGCCACTCTCGCCTGATGCCAGGAACCGGCGCGCTCTGGCGTTTCTTCGTATCGGCGTAGGTGTGTTCTTCCTGATCTTCGCCCAATACAAAATCCTCGCCACCCAATTCACCCTGCACGGCGGCTTTCAATTCTGGATCAACAAGTTCCTCACCGAGGGCGGTGCCTACCCGTTCATGATCCCAATTCTGCGCGATTTCGTTCTCCCGCACGCGACGCCCATCGCCTTCCTCGTCGCCTATGCTGAACTCGCCATCGGACTTGCCCTTCTCCTGGGCGTCTTCGTCCGTCCAGCCAGCATCGCCGGCCTGATCTTCATGCTCACCCTGCTCTTCTCCTCCGACTACCCCGGCCCCTCCGCCCCACTCTGGCAATACTTCGGCGCAAGCCTAAGCCACTCCGTCTTCGCATTATGCTTTCTAACGTTTCTGTTCGGAGACGCCGGGTCTGTCTGGTCCATCCGAGGCGGCAAGCGGCAGGCTGAGCGGGCTAGTTCTTGGCGCTCGCCGGTACCGTAGGCTTCAGCACGGCCGTATTTCGCTCGTCGTTGGCGATAATGCGATACAGCTTCTTCAAGTCGCCCATTTTCGCGACCGGAACGCTGGGTTCTTTCACCTCAAACGTCCGCGCGTAGCGCAACACATTGCCGTTAACTTCTGCCTTGCTGTGATAGCTGGCAAAGCCAAACTCCACGCTCACTGGCTCTGGCAGATCGTCCACCTCATATCCCGCCGGCATGGTTATCTCGAACACGTCCGTATCGCGCGAAGGCCCGTCGAAAACCACTGGATATTGCCGAGGCTCCTTGGTTTCCAGCAGATCGCTCGATTTGAGACCGACCACTCGTGGGCGCACCAGCAGCAGGTTTCCCGCCGGCTTGGCGTAATTGTCCGCGACCAGCGAATAGTCAAAAACAAACGGCAGCTCCGTCTGGTCCAGATTCGCAATCGAGGCTTTGGTTAAGCGATAACTGGAGAAAGATTGCGCCAGCAACGTCTCGACCGGCTTGATTCGGTCTATGTCTTTCGTGACCGCCTTGAGGGCATAGCGCTGTGCGGAGGCGCGGTCTCCCGTACGCACTTCTTTGATGTCCCCCGCCAATGTGCCGCTGGGGGTCAGAGTCAATTTCGCGGTCCTTACGACCCCATTCAGAGACGGTGCGAGTTGCGGCAGTTCGACCAGCTCGCCTCCCTCGGGCGTCACCAACAATCCGTAGTTCGCTTGCAGTGGTCCAGATAGCTGACCGAAAGGCGTGAATGTGTCGGTTGGATCAAAAAACAGCAGCGTCCCCAACTTCGGGTGCTCCATCGACGCCACCAGCGACGTACTTTTGAGGCCCACAGGAAGCTGGACGGCCAAAATCGCGTGATCGAATCCGCCCATGTGCGCGGGCATTTCCGGCGTGATCGCCCCACGCTCCGAATTAATCACCACGTAGAAAGATTCAATTCCAATTTCTTTGAGCATCGAAGCCATTAGCGTCGCTTTGTCTTTGCAATCGCCGTATCGATGCGTGAATACATCCACCGCCGGATGAGGTTGGTACCCTCCGATCCCCAGCTCTATCGCCACATAGCGGATATCCCGCTGCACAAAGTGCGCCAGCGCCTGCATTTTGGCCAACGGCGTCGCGGCCGGCGTTGTCAGGGCCGCCACCTTCAGTCGAATTTCCGGCGAAGCCTCGCGTCGCCCTCGCGTCAGCTCCGTATACCAAAGCCCCATGTCGCGCCAGCTCACAAACGTCTTGCCCTGGGTGCCGCCCGCCGGCACGAACGATACGATCATCTGCCCCGCGACTCCGCGCTGCGGCGGCATCTCCGCCTCTCTCTTGATCGCCGGTGCTCCGCTGACAACCCACTGCGACTGATTGTTTCCGGCTCGCGCCGGCGCCACCTCGCTGTGGTTTATCCAGGACGCTTTGTATTCCCAACCTGCGGGGAGTTGCAGCGTATAGTGCGATTCCCGGGCCGGGTACGATCCTTGGATGTACCAGATGTCTTGCAGAACAAACGGGTGATCTTCCTGCTCGTATTCGTACCCGATGATGTTTCCCGGGTCGGCCGCTGGGATGTGCAGGACCTTCATGCGCACGTCCGTAATCAATTCGCTGCCCTGCACCGCGGGCATCGCGACCTCCGCTCCGTCCTTTTCTTTTACCTCGTAATCTTTTCCCTGTGCCGGGATGCACCATGCGTGCAGATTCGTGATTCGCGTGCCTGTGTCAAACGGAATAAAGACCGTTCCCAAATCGCGCCCAGCGGGTCGAATAATCTTGTACGCCTCGCGCACCAATGTCTTGATCTTGTCCGCCGACTGCACGGTGGTGATTCGTTCCGAATACATCTCCACCGCGTCGGTCTTTTCGTCGTGGGCCGGAACGGATGCATTCACCAGTGCGTGCATCCACGCGGGCGCGTCCGCTGCCGCCGAACGCGTAGGCCACGCCAACGCGCATACGCACAGCACCCCGATCCACGCTGCCGTCTTCATCTCAGTTAGCCGCGCGCGCTGCCATTGGCTGCACAATGATCTGTTCTTCATCGCCGGTCCTCACGTTTTGAAAAAAAGCTCGTAGCGCTGGATAGTACTTTGCCTCGACCATCAGCAATTCGCTCCGCAATACGCGCCTCAGATGCAACGTACCCTTGTCGTCTTGCACCTTGCGAACGTACACCGCCGCCTTTGCATCCTGGTTCAGGTCTTTCGGCACGCTGCTTACCTGCCAGCCCAGAGGAAGTTGTATGGTTACCTCATCTTCTTTCTGAAACGGATACTCAAAATAGAGCGGGTGCACGCGATTGGTGTGGTCAAAGAGCTGCTTTTCGGTTGCGCTGAACAGCCCAAAAGGGAGCAGTGCGCGCCGCCCGGCAGCCGACGCCCAGCCCGGCACCTTCAAGTCATACACTGCCACCAACGTGGGTGCCGCGACGCTCCACTCCGGCTTGTTCTTCAGCTCCACATCGATTCCCACCGGAATGTACTCCCTTACCTGGTCTTCGAGGAATTTCTTGCGCGCGGTTTCATCCTGGTCTCGCCAATCATTGCGTCGCGAAAGAGCTTCCAACCCGGAGAAAGTGATCGTCAGGGTTCCGCTCAGCGAGCCGTCCTCATTCAGTTTCAAATCCGCTTTACGCTCGATCTTCGATTGCGAACTCTGCGGCATGGAAGTGTCTACCCAGGTCCCTCCGTCCTTGTCGAGTCGCAGTCCTTTGACAAACGTCTCTTCCCAGGGCATCAACCCGAACGGCGCGAACTTTGATCCCGGATCGCAATAAAAGTCCTTGCCGTCGAGCTTCACCACCACGACGTCCCCGTTTAGTTGCGAAGCATTCATCATTGCCGGCTTGAAGAAGTACTCTCGCCGCGACGATATGACCACGGAATTCGCCTCGAATCCCGCTGTGCGCGCCAAACCTACAAACAGCCAGTTGATCTGCCGCGCGTTGCCGCGGCCCTGTTTCAGCAGGTCCTCGACGTTGTTGACTTCCTTCTCTTTTTCGCGCTTCTGCTCTTGCTCGGTCTTTTCTATTTCAAACGACGTGTTGCGTACTTGCTGGGCGCGTGCATAAAGCTTCCGCAGCTTCTCTTCCGCTGAGTCGCTTGCGGAGACGACTTGGGCCACAACCAGTTCTAACGCCTTGCGCTTGCCGATAAAGCTTTCCACCTTGCCATTTAGCTTTTTCCCTTCGTTTTTCCAGAACTTTTCCGGCTCTTTCTCCACATCGCGCTCGCTGTACGCAAAATCCACGCGCATCTTCAGTTCGTTTTCCGGCGGCATGTAATCTTCAATCTGGAATGCCGGGACATTCTGCGTTTCCATGCGGATAACGCCGCGTTCGTCTTTCGGTGGCGGAGTTCCGGCCGGCAACCCCGCTGGCCAACTCCACCGCAACATGAAGTCCGGATAAGCCTTCAGCGAAAACTTGGCGTGCTTGGTGAACAGCTCATCGCTCAGAATCCAATGCGAGTCAAAGATCAGCCCTTCCTGCAGGTCGATCGTGTAGTGGTATTCGATGATGCTGCCCACTTGCACGTCCGGCAGCGTGAATGTCTTCGCCAGATATTTCAGCCCTTTGGCTTTTACGATCGTCTTGTCAAACGCTTTTCCCTCGAAATTGGCAATCGTGCCGTCCGGCCGAATCGTCCGCGCCTTCAGCCCGTGGATCGTCCCTTGCTCCTTGAAGAACGGAATTTCCACGTCGCCATATTTCCGCCCCTCTTCGGTCAGGATCTTGATTCGCACGTAATTGTATTGATTGCCCGTCCGGGCGCTATCGTCGCGATCCACCTGCCTGTACAAGATCACCGCTGAAGCGCCAGGCGCCTCTGGCACGCTGGTCATTTTCAATTCTTCCGGGGAGATCGGCTGCCACTCGTCAGCGCTGGCCGTTCGGATCTGAGAGACGCCTGCGAGAAGAACAGTCGTGATAGCAAAGAGAGGAAGAATGCGTCGACGCACAAAAGGCCTCCGGCACTAAACGTGTCCATCTACAAATCTGGTTTTTGTGGGTGAGGTAACCAGCCCAAGACCGCGGCTCGAGGAGGGGGAAACCCGGACCATAGTATCTCTGGTTTTTGCCAACCCTGTTGACAACACAGGAACGTATCGCCGCAAGGTACAGGTCCGTGCCTTCCATGTCAAGAGAACCATGGCCTGGTTTTCCGCGGCCCGCCCTCCCACGCCCCGCTCGACCTTGACATGGTGATTTCACGTCCTCACCTCACTCCGGCGCAATGCTCTTTGTGTTTCGAACGGTATACCGATACATAAACTCTTGACATATGTTAACTTCCGTGCTATCATAAGCCGTGAAAATCGCTTCCCAGCGGCCCATCCCGACCTCCGCGCGCTCACCGCTACCCCACCGCGAAATTCATCGCCCCTTTGGAATCAAGAACTTACAAATCCCTCTTTCCCGCCTTTCCACCCACATCGATTTTTATTTTATGTATTTTCAAGTACTTACAAATCCCTTTTCCACCAACCCCTTTCCTTCCAGATCTATACAAAACCCTAGGGTGTGCACGCTGCCTGCGCTCTGCCCTCCGAACTCAGTGCCCTTTGTGTTGCATTCTTGCAACGGTTTTGTTATCAGCAGCTTGCCGCCTCTTGTTTTCTCTTTGCTCTCTTTTTCACTCTCCTGTCGTTTATTTTCAATCGTTTACAGCCTCTTTGCCCAAAACAAGGGATTGAGGGTACCCCACCAAAACAGTGGGACAGCCATTTCTGCCTGCCCGCTGCAGGCGGGGCTGTCCTCCGGCGATCTATCAACGATCTTTCCACGACAATCGACTGGCGGACTGATGCCTCAAAACCTAGCGTCCAAGCCTAAACAACCGTTGGAGTGCCATCACGCTCAACTGCGAACCTCTAACCGCAACGGTCCAAAATGGTCCATAATCCCCGCGCCGGTTTCGGCTGCCCGGCTGCGAGGGAGGTCTGTGTGAGCAAGGCTTCTGCTACGTCCGATCGTCCGTGGAGTTCTACCGCACCGGCGGGAGAATTTCGCCCCTACATTCCGCCAGAGCAAACGCTCGCTGAATTTACGATTCGCGCAGTGATACTTGGTGCTCTCTTTGGCTTGCTCTTTGGCGCTGTCACCGTGTACGTAGGGCTGCGCGCCGGTCTCACCGTTTCCGCTTCTATTCCCATCTCCGTTCTCTCCATCAGCATTCTGCGTGCGTTCGGCCGCTCGACCATTCTTGAAAACAATATCGTTCAGACCACTGGCTCCGCCGGAGAGTCGCTTGCCGCTGGCGTGATGTTTACGATTCCCGCGCTGATCTTTCTCGGGTTTGGTTCTGAATTTACGTTCTGGAGAATCTTCCCGCTTGCGCTACTCGGCGGGTGGCTTGGCGTTCTTTTCATGGTGCCTCTGCGCCGCCAGCTAATCGTGAAAGAACACGGCAATCTCGTGTTTCCCGAAGGTACGGCGTGTGCGGACGTGCTCGTTGCCGGGGAACGTGGTGGGTCTTTCGCAGGGCGCGTCTTTTGGGGTCTAGGCCTGGGCGGGGTTTACACCTTCCTGATGAATACGGTCCAGGCGTGGACCGCGCAGCCGGAAAATCGGCCAACGTGGTTTCCGGGAGCTTCGTTTCGTGTCGCGATCACTTCGGAATATCTCGGCGTTGGATATATCATCGGTTCTCGCGTAGCCGGCATTCTCTTCGCAGGCGGCATCATCTCCTGGCTGGTCATCATGCCGGCCATCAAGTTTTACGGTCAGCTCGCGGGCAACACTCCGATTTACCCTTCCACAATTCCGATTCCTCAGATGACACCGGACCAGCTTTGGAGCAATTACATTCGCCCGATGGCCGCGGGCGCCGTCGCCGCGGCCGGATTGATTACGCTGCTCCGCACTTTGCCCACGATTATTTCCGCGTTGCGCACCGGACTGAAAAATGTGCGCGCTGAAGGCGCCGGGCAATCGAATGGCGGAACTCGCATCGATCGCGAAGTGCCCATGCGCTGGGTCATCGCCGGCTCTGCCCTCATCGTTGTGATGCTTTGGATATTGCTGACCTTCCACCCCATGCAAGGCGCAAAAACGGAATGGTGGCAAAATCTGTTTGCGGGCATTTTCGTCACCGTATTTGGTTTTCTCTTTGTCACCGTCGCCGCGCGCATCAGCGGCCTGCTGGGCAATTCTTCCAATCCCATCAGCGGCATGAGTATCGCCACGCTAATGGCCACTTGCGCGATCTTTTTTGTGGCCGGATGGACCGCGCCAAATTATCAGGTTCTCGCTCTGATGATCGGCGGAGTGGTGTGCATCGCCGCCGCAATCGCCGGCGCCACCTCCCAGGACCTCAAGACGGGCTATCTGGTAGGCGCGACGCCGTTCTGGCAACAAATGGGCCTTCTGATCGGCGTCACGGTCTCCACCCTGGCAATCGGAACCACTCTGAACTTAATGAACAAAGGTTTGGAAAAATATCTGCCGACGCAGATCCCCGTGAATATCCAATCCCTGCCTGCCGGTGTGAAGATCGAACGAGACACCTTCACTTATCAGGGCAAGAACTATGTGCTTATCAATGCGCTCGGATCGCATGAGGTCCCTGACGGTGAATACCTTTACAATCCCGCCGCCAACCAGATCGAGTATCAGTGGGCGCAGGGCATCGGCAGCGACAAAGCGCCCGCCCCGCAAGCTCGTCTGATGGCCACGGTCATCAGTGGCATTCTGAATCAGCGTTTGCCGTGGCGGCTGGTTTTGATGGGCGTCGCGCTGGTTGTCGCGGTGGAAATCCTTGGCGTACGTTCGCTGGCCTTCGCCACCGGCTCGTATCTCCCGCTCGGCACCACAGCGGCGATGTTTGCCGGGGGATTAGTGCGTATGCTTGTCGACGCTACTACCAAGAAAAAGGACGAAAGCGAGGCCAGCCCCGGCGCCCTTTACTCCAGCGGACTAATCGCTGCAGGGGGCGTCTTCGGGCTACTTGGCATCATCATCAATCTGCTGCAGGATCCCGAGATCTCGAATCGCGTGCCCCACTGGTTCACCGCCGTTTTGCGCCTCCCCTGGCGCCCCGACCTTTTCTCCTTCGGCCCCAAACTCTTCGGCTCATTAGCCACGAGCAACTTGTTCGGCATAATCATGTTCGCGCTGCTAGCCGCGTCACTGTTCTACTTCGCCAGAAAGAAGCTGGACTAGGAGAAAAACGGCTTTTGACTGACGTCTAGGTGAGCCGTAGACTTGAACCACCATGGCATCCCGCTCCGGAATCCGGAATTACCGATTTAGCTTCAACCTGTTCATCACGCCTGGTGTCCAGTGGCTGCTGATTGCCAACGTAGCCGTATTTATCTTCGAAGTCCTGCTGCAGACATTTTCCGGCCGCTCTGCTTACACCTGGTTTATCGGGCACTTCGGCCTTGTACCTTCCGCTGTCGTTCCCGGTTTGCGCATCTGGCAGCCCTTCACCTATTTATTCCTCCACGAAAACTTCTGGCACATTCTCAGCAATATGTTTGTGCTGTACATGTTTGGCCGCGAACTGGAGCTGGCCTGGGGGCGCAATCGGTTTTTGCAGTATTACTTCCTCACCGGAGTCGGTGCCGGGCTCATCAACGTCATCGTGAAAGTGGCTCTGTTCTGGGGCCAACCGGGTTCCGATATCGCAACGATTGGCGCGTCCGGCGCCATCTTTGGTGTTTTGCTGGCTTGCGCGATTTTGTTTCCGGATCGCCAGGTCATCATGTTCCCCATTCCAATCAAGATGAGCATGCGCACGTTTGTGATCGTGATGACCGCGCTGGAATTTTTGGGAACATTTGGACTCGGCGGAGACAACATTAGCCACATATGCCACCTCGGCGGCATGCTGGTCGGCTACGTTTATTTGCGCCGCGGCTCTTTTTTGTACAGCGTGCGCAACAGCGTTACCGACTGGAAGATGCAACGCAATAAGAAACGCTTTCAGGTCTACATGAACAAGCACAAAGATCCGCCGTCGAGGCCGGACCGCTGGGTGAACTGAAAAAGACGCTGGAATTTCTGAGGCGAGTTAGAAGGAAACTATTCGACGCCGCCGATAACGTGGAACTTCATGAAATTGGTGGTGCCGCGAATTCCCATCGGCGTTCCCGCGACAATCCCGATGACGTCGCCCTTCCGTACTAGCCGCTCTTCCAGCAAGCGCTTTTCAGCAACCGCTGCAAGACCGTCGATTTTCCGTACGTCCGCAATTTTCTGCGGCTGCACTCCCCAGATCAGCGCCATACGCCGGCGCGTTTCCTCTTCCGGTGAAAACGCGACGATGGGAACCAGCGGGCGATAACGCGAGATCAGCCGCGCGGTGAAGCCGCTGTGCGTGAAGACGGCGATCAATTTCATGTGCAGCTCGCGCGAAGCGTGACACACCAATTCCGCGACGGTCTCCGCCACTTTCAAACGCTCTTGCGGGGCGGGGCGGGGAAATTCCTGGATGCTGCTTTCCGCTTCCTCGATAATGCGCGCCATGATGCTCACGGCTTCGACGGGATATTTTCCGGAAGCGGTTTCGGCGGAAAGCATCACGGCATCGGAGCCGTCAAAAATTGCGTTGGCGACGTCGGAGGCTTCGGCGCGGGTGGGGCGCGGATTTTCCGTCATGGATTCGAGCATCTGCGTGGCGGTGATTACAGGGCGGCGAAATTCGCGCGCGCGCTTGATGATCGTTTTTTGCACGACGGGTACGCGTTCCGGACTCATTTCGACGCCGAGGTCGCCGCGCGCGACCATCACTCCGTCTGCGACGCGCAAAATCGCGTCTAAATTTTCTATGGCTTCGGGTTTTTCCAGCTTGGCGATTACCGGCGTATCTTTTCCGGCGCGGCGTATCAGAGTTTTTGCGAGCACCACATCTTCCGGGCGGCGGACAAAACTTACGGCGATGTAATTTGCGCCATGCTTCAGCGCGAAGAGCAAGTCTTCGCGGTCTTTTGGCGTCAGGGCGGGGACACGCAGTTTTATTCCCGGCAGATTGATTCCTTTGTGTTCGCCGAGCGCGCCGCCGTTTACGACTTCGCAGATTACTTCGCGGCCGCGCACTTGCAGCACACGCAATTCGATCAATCCGTCGGAAAGAAGAATGCGGTCGCCGCGATGGACTTCGCGAGGGAGCGGCGTGAAAAC
>Ga0137415_10001298_pt1 | contig 24626 bp, 28 predicted proteins | sample CZODoug3_1_1_16f_FD_183082 | JGI IMG/M metagenome (GOLD analysis project Ga0137415, IMG submission 183082) | Vadose zone soil fungal communities from Angelo Coast Range Reserve, California, USA - CZODoug3_1_1_16fungal (Hybrid Assembly) | ecosystem: Environmental > Terrestrial > Soil > Vadose...
TTGGAATCTGAAGGTCTCGTCGGAGTTTCGTCGACATTCCAGAAGCATCGATGATGAGCTTTGAGCGAATCTCGAAATACGAGTTGGGCAAAGTGCCGGTTGTTTGACCCTTCAATCCGACGACCTGTCCGTTCTCGGCAATGAGCTCCGTGGCCTGGGCATTCCCTCGATATTCAACTCCAGCCTTCAGCGCATCGTCAAGCAGTCTTCGTCCAAACTTTGGACGATCCAAGACGTATCCCGGACCTTCGAAAGGAACGCGGACCTTCATATCGGGCGAGAAGACGTAGACCGCACTGACCCGGTTCTCCATCTCCGGCTTTCCATAGGTCGCGCCTATTCTGTCTTGAACATACTTGATGTGATGTTCCCCGACTGCGTCTCCACAGACCCAGCCCAACGTATTCTTCTTACCCACGTCCTGGGGTGGATTACGGTCCAAAAGCAGAACGCCAACATCACCTTTGCCCTTCAACGCAATCGTGGCCGCGGCCATGCAACCGGCTATGCCAGCCCCAACGACCACAACGTCTCGTTCTTCTATGGATCCCATAATCATCAGGCCTAATCCGCTAGAACACTCAATCTTGCGCTTTGAAAGTCCGCTTTAGCCTTTTGGGATGTCAATTTGCGACCTGGTGAGTGCTAACCCTTATATTTTCTCGCAGACCTCCGGCGTTCAAGTTCGTATTCTGCATATAGTGGTAGAGGCTTAGCATTCTTGGCATCATCACCCTCCTCCATATCCGCAACGGACCAGAAGCCACCGTTCGCATTGCTGTGGATTCGGACAATGCGAGCCCCGTTTCTGCAAGCCAGCCTCGTACCAATAGTTCTGGGAGGGGTATTGGCATGGCAATTGGCGGGCGTGTTCAATTGGACTCTTTTCCTTCTCTCACTCGTCGGGGGAACCCTCATCCAAGTGGCCACGAACATGTTCAACGATTACTTCGACTTCAAGAGCGGAAACGATTTGAAAGTGAACCACCAAAACCCCTTCGCTGGCGGCGGCCGCATACTGACAACGGGCTTAGTCGGCCAGCGGGCCCATCTACTAGTCTCCTCAACGAGTCTGCTTGTCGGTTGTTTGATAGGTATCTACCTTCTCTTCACGCTTAATGTGCCGTACTTGTTTTGGATCGGTCTGATCGGAGTTATCTCATCCTACTTCTATGTCGGACCGCCTTTCCGATTGGCATATCGGGGTGTGGGCGAGTTCATCGTGGGATTGAATTTTGGCCCTATCATGACGCTAGGCACTTACTACGTCCAGACCCAGACGCTTGACATTCGACCCATCCTGGCTTCGATCCCAGTGGGACTCTTGATCGCTGCAGTACTCTGGATCAACGAGTTTCCGGATATGGAGGCTGACGGAGCTGTCGGTAAGAAGACATTGGTGTTGAGGCTCGGATACTCGAAATCCGTTGCCGTCTACACCTCTCTCGTTGTCCTATCCTACCTATTGGTAGCCGCGTACATTCTCCTCGGCTTGATACCATTCCGTTACACGACCACCCTGCTTGTCTTTCTCACCATTCCGATAGCAGCGAAGGCAATCGGAACCTTGAGGAGGAACTACAAAGACCCCCACGCAATAATACCCGCAAACGCGGGGACAATTATGCTCCATCTCAGCTTTGGAATCCTGATGATACTCGGTTTCGTAGCCGGCGGTCTCCTTGGAATCTAGTTGACTGCCTAAAATTCCGCCCCATGATGGAATCGTTATATCCCAATCGAATGCTGCGACTACGAGAAGACCCGTCTTGACCTCGACAAAGACAATTCCCCCGACGCAGGAAGCCAAAGTGAGCATCGAGTCAACAATGCACAAGCTCAAACTACAATGGATTATGGCGCACGACGAGGCAGAGAGGCGGAGAATCAGTGAAGAGATACGGCGACAGATGGGTGTCCAGCCTGCAAAGAATCCCTAATCGTCGGTAGGATTTCTGTCCTAACGGGGAATTTACGAGAGCATTGGCTGGTCCACGAGCTCGCGTAAACCTCTCAACTGCTCTAGCCTACGCACCATATGGCCTAATCTGGACATTCTTACCGATTCATTTGCGATCCCTAAACGCATCCTTCCTTCTGATCTCATTGATCTATTTCGTACCCTCTCTCCTTCCGCCTGTCTGGGGCGTATTGCTGGATCGGATTCGAAAGGGCAAGGAAATCATTCTCGTTTCCACATTGGCCCAAGCAGTAGGATTCACTTGTCTTCCATTTCTGAGCACACCCGTGCAGTACGTCTCTGTGGTAGTAGTGATGGGATTCTTTTCTGCCAGTTTCGTGCCGGTCTATGCTTCGCTCGCCACATGGGCATCGCAACGCTACGGCCGAGCGATAGGGGGTTTCTGGGCCTTCGCCTCACTTGGTTTCGGTATCGCAACGATAACTGGCGGGCTACTTTACGAACTGTATGGCACAACTCCTCTCTTCGAGCTTGGCGCACTTTTCGGTTATGCAGGTGTCGCGGCTGTTCTATTCACCTCAAAAGAGACCTTCTATTCACCGGCCTTCAATGTGCTTATGGATTCTCAAGGGATTGGCAGGCTCTTGAGAAACAGGAGAATCGCAGGTCTCTGCTTACTATCGGCCCTCGTCATCTTCGCAACCTCTGCGTTCAACGTTTTCTTCACCGTCTACCTCGTCAACGTATTGAGAGGATCGAAGTTGATGGCCGGACTGGCCGCAACAGGGACAACGAGTCTTGGGGCTCTGGCCTACAGGCTCGTTGGACCATTGAATGATAATCTTGGAAGGAAGCCTGTCTTTCTTGCAGGCGCACTAGGCTACGTTGCATACTTTATCGCAATTTACTTCATCAAGAACATATTCGTAGTCGCGTTACTCTGGATCATACCCATCTATCCCCTAATCCAATCATCAGCCGCCGCTCTAGTCTCAGACTACACATCGACCGGTGATAGAGGCAAGGGGCTCGGACTATTGGAGGCCGCAATCAGTATAGGTGGAGGTATAGGACCGTTGGTGGGCGGTCTAATTGCTGACGTGTCTGGAACACTAGATTCAGTGGTGATTTTCTCACTGGCCGTAGCGCTTGTTTCCGTCCCTCTCTCGAGAATCTTGATTCGGGACCGTCCAGTTGTCCCACCATTCCAAACCCGGACTTAAGGGCGGTCAGTTTGACTTCAGATTAGTCTCGGGAATCATGCGGGGGTCACTTCATAGATCAACCAATTTCGGTCTTTGAAGTTGATCATTCGATAATCACCTTTCAACTTCTTCCCTTTCAGGATGAAATGATATTTTCTGGGCTCTCTGAGTGTTAAGACGAAGGTTCCTTTGTCCCAAACCTTGACAGTGCCGGCTCCGTATTGTCCCTCGGGTATTTCTCCTTCGAAACCGAAGTAGCTTAATGGATGATCCGGGACTTGTACAGCTAAGCGCTTGACGCCAGGTTCGGTTGGGACTCCTTTCGGCACGGCCCAACTCTTTAGAACACCGTCAAGCTCAAGCCGGAAATCCCAGTGAAGTCTGCGGGCATCGTGCTCCTGGACCAGGAAGCGCGGATTTTTCCTCCTTGCAAGCTTCTTTGGTGTTGCCATATCTTCTATCACCTTCTCTATTATCCAATGAGAGGCGATATGCTCGGGAAAGATGAGGTAATAGGCCTATTCAATAACCAAAACGACGACGCTTTATGCAGATTTGTGATCATGCCTCAGCGTCGCATACACTGTCAATGATAATACGCCTGCGGCGACGATTCCCGTGGCGTAGCTCGTTAATCCACTCGTTGCTCCGGATAGGATTAGTAGATTGCTAAGGGGTCCGAACGAGGCTGCTCCACAGATTAGAGCGAACGGGAGATATCGTTCATGTGACAAGGGACCGTACAGACGGCGCCCAAATCCGAGCATCAGGACGGCTAAGCCTTCTGATAGAACCATGTAAGAGATTGTGAAAGGGATCATGAATGATGGTCCGGAACTCGCGGCTGACGCCACAAACCGGTTCAATTCCTCAGTCCGTCCATAGAATAGCCCGATTAGTGTCAGATAGATGTCCGCCGAGGCCAATATTATTGGAAGGGTGTAGATCCATCCGTTGGTTTCAGCGAACAACCTGTTCAGTAGACGAATGTCACGATAAGACGATGGGAAACCTGCGAAGAGACAGACGATACCGACGATACTAAGGAGAGCGGTTCCGAGTGGAACCTGGCGAAGAAGTTCTGGAGCCAAAGAAGTGAATGAAGCAATCAACAGACTCGAGAGTATCCAGTAGATTCCCGAGCCCACGAGCAATAATCCAACGCCCCGAGGGAGAATTAGTGGTTTCAAGTGGAAGTACTCTCTCCGCGATCACGGTGGTGCACGTGGGGGTCGTGGGATTCGGGCTGTTGTCTCGATTATCGGCGCAGTGATCAGCCTTGGCTTGATTATCCGGAGGCCGATCGAGGTCAGAACTGATGTGACTAGCATTGACAATCCCGCTACAGGATATAGTAATTGGGCCGCGACGCCGAGGCCGACCCCTTCTTGGGCGATAATGAATGCGAATTCTCCTCTCGGCAGCATCGCCACCCCGACCATGTTTGCTTGATCTCTCGCCTTGGTTATTCTTGCGCCTGCCCAGCTTCCAACAAATTTACCGACGATTGCCATCGAGAGAATTGCGAAGAGTGGAATTGTAAGGGTCAGGATTGCTCCAATGTTGATGAGTGTGCCCATGGAGACAAAGAAGAGAACAACGAAAAGATCCTTTACCGGGGCAATTTTCTGCATGACGAATTTGGCCTGACGTCCACGTATCATTAATCCCGCCAGGAACGCGCCGATCGCGGGCGAGAATCCAAAGTATGAGGAGAGAATCGCGAATGCGAAACCTAGAGATAACGCGACCAAGAAAGCGGTTTCACGGTAGCTCTCCTCTTGATGCATACTCAACCGGTCGATTATCACTGGGGCCACTTTCAATCCGAAGCCGAGAATGATGATCAGTAATAGGAGGCCCTTACCAACAAAGATTAGGAACTGTATGATGGAGAGTTGTCTGTCTGCCGCCACTAGTCCAGGAAGCAGAATCAGTATTAGTATAGAAGAGACGTCTTCGACCACAGATACCGTGAGGGCTAGTTGCGATCCTTTCGAGTGCAACGTGTCGGTTTCAACAAGCAGCTTGCTCAGTATGGCAGTACTGGTTATCGATACGACCCCCGCAGCAAATATTGCTTCCAGATACGTCAAGCCTGCCCAGAACCCGACGATTGCAACGGACGTGAAGGTCAAGCCTAGTTCGACGATGGTAACTATGAGAATCTTCGGACCGAGTCTTCGAATGTCCAGAGGATCCATCTCCAGCCCAACCGTGAACATCAGGAGGATTATTCCTAGTGATGCTAGGAGATTTATCACCCCCAAGTCTTGGATTAGACCTAAGCCGTATGGACCAATTAGCATTCCGGCGACGAGTTGACCCGCGACAATTGGAAGCTTAGCTTTGGAGAACAGGAAACCGAATCCGAGTGCCGCTAGAATTGTTAGACCCAGGTCAAGGAGGAGGACAAACTCCGGGCTCGACGCCAAGGCCAGACGTAGCAATAGTCAGGGTCTGGGTTGCATTAACAGATTGACCCCGTCAATATGGAACCCTGGTTCCAAGAGCCGATGGCATTCTAGCGCTGGTTGCGAGGGTTCGACCAACCTCAAGTAATCCTCTGGCAAGAACAGAACATAGACTCGGCCGAAGAATTTGGACTGAAGAGACATTTGTTTACGGGAGCACAGGCTAAGTTACATGTGAAACAAATACGAGTATCGGGGAGGGAAAACTGTAAGCCGAATTGGACCTTAGCACGATATTTGTTCTCAGCGTTTCCATGATAATCACCCTAGCTCTATCCTATTACAGTCTCAGGACTATCCATCTCTTCAAGAGCAGCGTGGCTGCCAGAGCATGGGTGTACATCTCACTTAGTGGGATCTTCTTCAGTCTCGGAGTCGGGACCTTCCTTCTGAACGATATACTTTCAATCGGTCTTTTCGCGGTCGGGGGAGCTCTCGACATTATGGGAGGATTCTTCCTTTTTCTCGGTTTGCGGAAGAACTTCCTCTTCTGGTCAAGCCAAGACCATTTCACTTAACTCGTCGAAATAGTGCCCCGGCGAGAGTGCGTGCGTGAGGGAGTCGCAAACTCCGCATATAAGGCCCATAGAATTTTTTTCGTGGGAAAAGTAGGCGACCGTTATAATCCACTGAGATAGTTGGAGTTTAGCGAAAGCAAAGTTGACGTACACAGAGACAACTCAAACCGCCGAACGTGCACAGCTACTTCGTAGTGTGACTGTACCCAAGAAACAAACCGTAAACACGTACGACATAGAAGAGCTTGCTGATAGAGCAGCAAATAGTACGATCGAAGGCTTCGTTGCCCAAGATCGGCATGACTTCGATGGGGCATCACTCCAGTTCTCGATCATGCTTCAAACTATGTTCCCCGAGTTCGAGAGTGAAAGATTGCTGAAGGCATCACAATATTATGTCAACGCTTTGTTGGTTCAGAGCAAAGTGAAAGATGATCGGCCCGATCCTTTTGAGAGGATGCATGATGAGAGATGGGAGTTTGTTAGAACGGAACTTGCAAACATGTGTAGAATACTAGAGTTGCCTACTTCATTCGGCGTTGAGACTGAGGAGTTCTGGAGATACGCTGCAGGTAGAGACGACGGGTTCGTAAAGCACATCATCGAGTTTCATCGTGCATTGGTCAGGAGATTGACTGGTAGCGAGAAGTACTTCTCGTCCCTCGCCGGGCTATACTTTGCGGGAGTTTCTTTGCATAATGAACATACTAACTACTCCCTTGCGAAGGGCCGGGAGGCTATGAGATTGTACTATCGCATACTGTTCCAAGTCATCAATAAGGAAGACAGGGCCTAGCGACAATATTCCTACTGCCCTGAACATAACACTGGTCACGAGTCTGGGATTCAACTAGCCATCGAAACTTTCTTTCTTACTTCTGGTACCCTCGCTTCGGGCCTAGACTCTATCTCAATGTCGAACAAACTCTCGAAAATGCTGATCATCTTGTGATCGTGAGCTTTCAGGTTCATTAGGAAGATGGCTGTGACCTTGTCGGATACCATCAACTCAAGGGCCTGTCGGACTAACCCGTAGGCTCTCTCTTGGCCTAGCATGAAGATCATGTGTGTAATATCGTCGAATATTACTGTAAAATGGGCCGCGGCGTACGTTTCTATTGTCTTGTCTAACGAGTCGAGGATTAGACTACTGTCGTAGGCCGGCAGCAGGACTAGGTTTTCTTTTTCAATGCTCGGTTTCGAAACTTTAGTGGTGAGAAGTAGCATCTTCAATCCCGGTTCGCTACCGGCCAGGGACCGTGCTGGACCGTCCGTTCGGGTGAAGACTACAGTTCTTTCCAAGTTTGACGCAGCCTCCGCTACTAGAGCCTTCAACATCTTATCAAGGTCCGATAATGGATCGTACTCGAGAAGGATCTTCTTGCCGCTGATCTCACTATGAGTAAGGCCGAGAGTTCTAGAGAAGACCTCCGGAGTCTCCGCGAGATCTAGGACCTGAACACTTTTCTTCAGAAGAGCCAATGCTTCCGGATTGGTGATCGCTTCCTTTTCGAAAGCCATTAAGATGTTAAGGAAATGATCGGGTCTTGTCCATCGAGTGTCTGATAGGTGTTCAACAAGCCTCTTCAGTGGTTGCCTCACGGTATCCCCATAATCTAGGAGGACGCGTAACCCTTCCTTGCCTTGTGAACGCGCTTCTTCCTCCAATTCCTTCATGATCCCAAGGACAGAGTTTTCGTCAAAGTAGCCACGTTGTTGATACAATGTGTGGAGCGGTAGAAGCCGTAGGTTGCCTCTGAGGATTTGACTGCTGACGGCCACTCCGTTCTTTTCAAGTGAATCATTTACAAATCCTTCTTCTCCTTGGTAAAAACAAACAACTTGTTGGCCCCTGTTTAGTCCCTCAACGATAAATCGAGAGAATGGTCCATACTTCTGCGTCTGATTGCCATATAGTATTACAGTCTGGTCCTCTCTTGCCGTCCCCGAAGCCGCGAAAGAGGGGACAACGCCCAAGAACGCTTTGAGGAAAGAGGGCTTCCCGAAAGCTCGGACTACAACAGTGAGGAGTAGCACGTCTATGAGGTTACCCAATCCTATCAGAGATGTCCCTAATGTTCCGATTGCGTGAAAGGTCAATATGAGACCAGACACTGCTCCGAAAACGACAGCGAATGTTCGGAGAGCGAAGCGGACCTCTCTATCTTTCAACTGCGACCTAAGTCGGAACAGGATGAAGTTAGGATAAACAATGAAAGGGACCACCACGATCCCTGCCATCAGTGCCAAGTAGGATGCTTGGAATCCTACAGCACGGTAAAACGTCCCGTCGAGTGGATAGTACGCTATGACGCCAGTGTCAATGCCGGCAAATGCCCAAGTCGCCCATGCGGCGACTACCATCAGACAGAGATACAGTTGGTAAAGCACATGAGCCGGCTTTCGGGAAAAGGCGAGAACTTCTCTGATATTGTATCGCTCCGGGTAAAGGTAAAGCCTAGTGGTGAGATGTCCCCAGAGAACCGCGATACCAAGGGAGGCCGTGATCATTAGTTCAGTCGAAGATTGTATGAGACCGACATCGTCCGGAGCAAAATTGAGTATGGCTTCTCGTACGAGGAATGTGAGGAAGCCAGCGTAGATTAGTATGAAGTAGGTACGGAACGTCTTGAAGTAGGATACACGGTTCAGTAATATCGATATTATCATGCCAAAAACGGCGATTGTGGAGAATCCGTCCAGAATAATCTCTATGAGAAGGCCCGTTATTGTCAGTCCCCTACCGTTTTAGAGCTCCACTGTCTTTCCCGCCGCTCTTTCTCGATACTCTCCAGTGGTCTCGCCGTGCAGTGGCTACGAGCTAGGGTTTAGACGATTGTAACCCTTGGAAGAGAACTGAGAGTTACAGTTTCTAGGGCACGTCAGGCAAGCCCAACGATTTGGCGGCGACCTTTAGATCTCGCATTCGGCTTCTGATAGTTACCTCGCTAACTCCGGCTGCTTTAGCAAGGTCACGCTGCATTACTGTCGAGCCTCTGATTCTAGCGGCGAGATCTAATGCTGCCGCGGCGAGTCCGTCAGGATCCTTTCCAACATTGACCCTCAGGCGAATAGCTTCGCGAAGTATCTTGCCCGCAAGCATCTCAGTCGCTGAGTCCGCTCCAGCACGGGAAGCGATCTTGGAAACCCGCTTCAACGGGTCCTCGATAGCCATGGTCACGTCCAACGAACGGACCAATGCTCGGTAATAATGAGCGAGTAGCTTGCGGCTCATACCTGCTGCTTTAGCGATCTCGCTTAGAGATCTGGGAACATCAGTGAGACGGCATGCGGCATAGGTCGAGGCAGCGACCATTCCGTTTATTGGTCGACCTCGGACGAGTCCTTTGTTGAGGGCTCTGCGGTACATGAGGGCGGCGCGTTCGGTGACGACGTCGGGTAGATTCAGTCTTCCAGCGAGTCCTCTCAACTGATTCATTGCCCGCGAAAGATTGCGGGCCATCGAGGTGCCGGCTGCAGCGCGGAGTTGTGTCCGTCTTAGCCTCCAGAGCTGGAGGCGTTCTTCCGCACTAATGCTCCTGTTGGAGGCTTGTGCTCGGGAAATAATTGTGGATAGGTTCTTGTCGAATGCTGAAAATCTTCCAGGTGGTCCGGTCTGGCTCTCCAGCAATCCCTCTTCTGTCCTCCGCGGGATGGGTGCGGCGTATTGCTCCGTCGGGTCGGAGAGCACGAAGCCACAGTTTGTGCAGATGACTTCGCCGGTCTCGGCATCACGTACTAGGCTGGAACTTCCACATTGAGGGCACAGATAATGGCCGACCTCGTCCCTGGTAGAGACTCTGGACCTTGGGATCGGCTGGGACTGTGGTCTGGAGGGGGCCTGGGTGACTTGTTGGGTGTAAGTTTGTCCTCTAGGCTGGGTCTGGGTTTGTGCCTGCAAAGCCTCGGCTCGGACAGGTTCGAGGATCTTGCTTTTGCTTGCTGTCGAAGTCCCGGCCATTCCCTTTAACTAGGGTAGGGGTCTCTACATAAGCTTGTTACTTTTGCCCATTGGCCAATCGGTTACTTCGACCCCTGACATACCCCGAAAGGCCCAATATTGGACCTTCTAAGCCCTCCATATTACTTTCCACACGACTTTTGGCTCATTCTATTGCTGACTCGTTGGATTTTCGTGGCGTGGAGACCTAGCAGGTCACGGTGGGGTAAAGACAGCATTAACGGGCTGTTGGATTTCTGTCCGGGTTGAACCTTGAGATATCAATCCCGGGCTCGTTGCCGAGTACGAGTCGAGCTAGAACCCTACCAATCAAGGGTGCAAATTTGAACCCGTGGCCGGAGAATCCGTATCCGTATAGAATATTGCTTTCTTCGGGGTCGTGTCCTAATACGAAGTCTCTGTCTCGGGTCATATCATAGAGACATACCTTGGACATTGCTAGCCTGGCATTGGAGAGTTTGGGGATGAACCGTCTCAGGAGTTCTCTGCATGCATCTACCTCCTCTGGATCAATACTTCTCTCGGCGGTCTCGGGATCTGTTGGCGTGTCTCTTCCCATGTGCGAAACCTTGACGGCATCAGTTCCGGCTGCGGGTATTCCGTAGAATTGGTCGGCGAAGAACACTGGAAACCGCGGCGGGGCATAGAGTTGTGTGTCTTGAGGATTGAAGTATAGTAGTTGTTGTCTTGTCGGAGTCATTTCCACCAGATTCTTTCTAATGAAATTGTTGGACCATGGGCCGGCCGTGACGAGAAGTCTCTTGGCGATGATCCTGTTTCCATTGGAGTCCTCGATGGTTGGTCGACCATTCTGGATGGTTATTCTTGTTGCTCGCATATTCTCGATGAGCTTGACACCATGTTTCTTGGCCTCGCTTGCGAAGGTCAAGAGAGCCTTGGAAGCTAGGAGGATTCCAGCATATGGATCTGTGAAGGCTCTTTCGGCATTGAACTGTGGATATCGTTTCTCCAACTGTTTTCTTTCCAAGTCCTCTGTTTCGAGCCCGATCTTCTTGAGAGTCTTGTGGCTTTCTTCATTGAACATGTTCCATTCTTTGTCTGTTCCTTGAACGAGTAGTAGATCGGATGGAGTCAGGAGTTGGAGCTTTGTTTCCTGTTCTAGCTGTTGCCAAAGTTTGCGGCTCTGGATCGCGAGGCGAGTGTAGAACTCATCCTTGCCGTATGCGTATCTGAATACGCGGTTGATGTCGTTGGAGCTGCAATAATCATTAGCTACATTGTATTGGTCGACTAGAATGATCTGCTTGTTGGTGATCTTGCTGAGATAATATGCTGTGGCCGAGCCCATTATTCCAGCTCCGATAATGCAGACGTCAGTCTCGCTCATTCTACCAGCCCAACTTGTACCTTCTCAGGGAAACACGGTTTGTCCGACGATAAATAGTGAGCCATCACCAATGTGATGTATGGTTCGTCCGCCCTTCGGAGCCTTGCGCTTCCTCTATGTAGGAAGTTCAGACGTTGGTCGCGACCTAGAATACTACACGGGAGTGCTCGGTGCAGAGAAGATCTGGGACCTATCCTCATTTGGGACGAGAGTCGCGGCCGTCCGGATCTGTGACGGTCCCCCGCTTCTTTTGGCGGGGCATCGTTCCGCGCCATCGTGCCTACCGATATTTGAGGTCAAGGATATTGATGCTACTGCCAAGGAGTTGAAGCGGAAGGGGTGGGAGTCTGAGAGCGGCAAGTTCGAGATTCCGAACGGGCCCTGCTACTTGTTCAAGGATCCAAGTGGGAACCAGCTTGCAGTATTCCAAGACGTCCGGCCTGGGATGTTCGAGCAGGCTCATGCTTGAGAGGAGCCGGCGTGGTCTGGCGATATGTTCAGATAAGCCGTGTACCCGAATATCTAGTAATAAGACCGCGCTTAGATTACGGTTGATTCGCCATGGCTAACCCGTTGAACTCTGACGATCGATTGCTCTGGTGGTGGTTCGTCGGAACTAGAGGGGGACCTACCCGGGCGAGGATTGTCATGGCCTTGAAGGAGGAGCCGTTGAACGCGAAGCAACTTGCCGACTTTCTCGATATCAACTACAAGACCGTTCGGCATCATCTGAAGGTCTTGTCGGATCATCATCTCCTCGAATCATTCGGTGACAAGTATGGCAAGGCCTACTCCTTGTCTCCCGTCCTAGAAGCGAACTATGAAGCATTCGTACAAGTGCAGAAGACCGGGTTGAGCCGTCGGGTAGTGAGAATAATTGGTTAGCACTGACTTAGTTATTCTCGGCGCCACGACGGGGGTGTGCCTGGTCAATATTGGATTGCTCGGAGGGTTGATGTATATTTACCATCGCGGATATTCGGAGCTAAAGTCAAGGTTTGGACTTGGCCTCTTCGTCTTCGCAGGCCTGCTAGTCACTCAAAACTTGCTTTACATCTACTTCTACTTCGCCGAGTGGGACGCTTTCAGCTACGTTATGCAGTACGTGATGCTTGCAAACCTTGTCCAGACCCTCGGACTGGCAACACTCAGCTGGGTTTCCTGGAGATAACCAACCACCGTTGGCCTTGAAGCCCATAGTGATAGTTTGGGCATTAGGCATCTTGATCGTAACCGCAACTGTGCTACTGTTTGCCGCGCCCATGCTGTTACAGACTCGATCAGGCTCATCGTCCCAGCCGGGCTGCAACAGTGAGACATTGAATCATGTGTACAGTCCTGATAGGTTGCAGGTCCACAATTCTTGCCAGACGGTGACTGGGACAGTAATGAGGATCCTGCAAGAGAGGGATGGAGATACACACATACGCCTTCAGCTGGATCCACAGTATACCGGGCTACTGAACGATTACAACATGCAGGATCAGAAGGGCACTCTGATTCTAGAGATAGTTTGTGCCTACTCATACATACCCCAGCAAGACGCAGTGTCAGCCTGTCAAGGATACACCAACCAAGTTCCAATTCCCAATGTTGGACAGCATGTTTCCGTCGTGGGACAGTACGTGACGGATCTGGATCATGGCTGGAATGAGATCCATCCTGTCTATTCCGTCGCTACGATATAGCCGCACTTTGGACTGAATTTACTTAGGACAGGACTAACGAAAAATTCGAGCAGTCAGATTCCTTTCCCCACGCTCAAAAATTTCATTCTAATCGATACACCCTCCCCCCTCTCACGCTCAATATTCACGAGGGAAAGATCCAGTTTTGAACGAAAAATGCTCGTTTTCAAGCTAAGAACGATGGTTTCCACTATCTACCCGACCGAAGAATATCCCTGAGAATGGGGCGACCGTCCGTCAACTCCAGCATTTCTTCCACGCTCAAATTTTCTCTTTTGAACCAGTATGCCCCCTCCCCCTCCCGTGCTCAAATTTCACGCTCAATTCCTAGACCTCACGAGGAGGATCATGCAAGGGCCACGAGGAGAATTAGCAAAGCTCAGGGGATTGGACCCGTTCAAGAAGCTCTTGAGTGGGTCAGGGACAGGAACTCCAAGACTATTCTGTTGAACTCTTCGGGACGGGACATATTCACAATATGATCGGCGCCATGGACAACCACTTTCTTTGAGCCCGGGATCTTGGAGTGAAGGTCGTTGGCAATCAATTGCATGCCTTTGACGTCCCGGTCGCCGATCATCACCAAAGTCGGGACAGTGATTTCTGGCAATCTCTTGTAGCTTGCCGGGTCCGGACTGACTTGATGCTTCCATGGGTTGTCCAACTGGACATGAGCATTCTCCAGCGCGATCGTCATGATTTTCTTTCGGGATTCTGGGTTTTGAGCCGCGGCCCAAGCGTTGACATCCATCTCAGCAGCTTCCTTGAGCTTTCCTTGCTTGATCAGATCCTCTTGTGGCGCCATTTGCTTATCGAATTCTTTCCACACTTGATCTTCTACAGGATCCGATGTTTTGCGGCCGCTAACTCCAGCTCCAACAAGGACTAGACCATCGACCTGGTTTTTGTAGCTGGTCGTGAAATCTATGGCTATTCTTCCCCCGTTCGAGACACCGATAATGTACACCTTATCGAGTTTGAGATGTTGTAATAGGGCGTGGAGGTCTTCAAAGTCTGAGAATTTGGTTTCAGCCTTGGTGGACCTGCCGAAACCTCTTACGTCATACCTTACAACGTTGTAACTGTTCGAGAATAGCTCAAACTGTTCATCCCACATCCGACGGTCTAAGAAGCCGGCATGGATCAGGATTAGCGGGTGACCTTTGCCTTTAACCTCATAGTACAATTTTCCGTCTTGAACCGGAACCGTGCCAGAAGTTGTCATGCCCATTTATCGTAATGAAGACTTATGCTCTTAGAGGTTTCAGGCAGCTTTCATTCTCAGAGCTGACCAATCGTCATCAACGGAGAATATCGCGTCCGCTTCTAGACCAATTGATTGGGCGTATTCGCGTATGCTGTCGCGGTTGATGTCAGTCTTCATCTTGGAGCTGCCCTTAGGATAGGTAACCCATACGATTCCGTCTGAGGCAAGAGACGTTTTGAGTCCTGGCAGCCTCTGATTGAGTTCGTTCTTTGAAGCCACGAAAACTTGGATAACGTCGTACTGACCATTCGGTTCCGTGGAGATCGTGACCTTGTTAGGCAATCGTCCCACCAACCCCCTGTAATTGCTTGGTTCGTTGAGAAGTAGGAATCTTTGTCCTTCTTTGATCATCAATTTCTCGGTGACGTTCTTGGGCATTGTCGAGGGAGACAGATACGTCAGGAAATTTAACAATGTGTGTCCGGCTACACCCTCTAATTTGACTGAGTTCCCCACTAGTCCTCAAGGGTTCGTCAAAGTGAAGGATGGGAACGCTCTTATCAGACCAGTATGAGGATGTTCGAACGGTCATGCAATCTCCATCCAAGCCGAAACGACCAGTTGGAGTCATAATAATCGCAGCGATTGCTGCTGCTGGAGGTTTGTTGTCATTGTTCGGGGCCGCTTCCGTCTTTTCCGGCAACGCCACCGGTCCCACCTGGCTGGCGATTGTAGTGGTCATCTTTGGTGTCCTAGGCCTAGCGCTGGGCGTCGGGTTCTACACTGGGGCTCACTGGGCCTGGATCGGAGGAATTGTGATTTACGTTATCTCTATCCTGCTCGGAATCCTTGAGATACTCTATGGTGGGACTGTCGGAGGGATAGGCGGAGTCATCAGAATAATCGCCGGAATAGTCATCCCGCTCTACCTGACTCGGGCCGGTCCTAAGAGCTTCTTCGCCCGGACTGGTGCACCATCCAAACCATGAGTTTGGTAATTTCGTAAAGCTGTGTAAGAAGTAACCGAAACGCTCTGACTCAAGCTATGATAAGCGCTCTAAGATTCCCAGTCTCTTCAATGTGAGCAATGCCTGTAACGTTATCCATTTGCTGGGCTTGCCCGCCTCTTCCAGTTGGAGTGTGTGTCCGTCTCCCCAGCCCTCTGTGAAGGCCTCCCTCTCTTCCGGTCTTGACACAGCCTTTCCTCCGTGTATGCCAACGCTCTGTCGCCAACCGCGATAGACTCCTTCCAGAACCCATTTCCCGTCAGGAAGTCTCTTTTGTCGAAGCAAATTTACAGCGTCGCCCATTCGAGGGTCGTACTTGGCCCCGAGTTCCGAGAGTACTCTCAGTCCATGCAGAAAATCGTAGCGGTAATGCATGGGATAGTGAATGGTTAAGAATTCAAGAAGCACCGGCGAATCATTGCGCTTCGACTTGTATATTCGATGCCGTAGCAGAAACTCGGAGCCTTTTGCTGCAGCGTCTTCCCATCTCTTCATTGATGGATGGATTTGGAGCATTGCTGCCAATGCCCAGAGTGGCTCTATCGTGGCTTGGAACGAGCCGTGCTTGGCGCCATCCTCGGTGAAACAGTTCCATCCTCCATCTACGAGTTGTTCTGAGATGAGCCAATCCATCGCCTTGACAACTCTCTCGTCTTGGCCATATCCGAATTTTGCGAGGGACCGGATCATGTTCCCGGTCGAACAGACGTGGGGCTTGATTCCTTCAGATCCTCTTGGTCGTAATGCGAAGCCTCCTGTTTCCACGTTGTGGGCGTGTAAGTAGTGTTCTACGGAGTTCTCGATTCGTTCGTCAGATCCGACTAGACCTATGTCAGCGAGCACTGCTAACTGCCAAGCGCAAGAGGACCATTTTGGAACGTAACAGGATTCTGGATTCTCCCAATAGATCCCATCCTTCTGTTTTGCAAGGATTGTTGCAGCCCATCCTTCCCTTCCGATCCGTCCCCTCGTATCTCTAACAGAGCGATCATTCTCACCGTGGTCCATTAGTCCGGTGAGCGTAAAGTATTGGACTGACGGCTCGTCTTCAAGCAGCCAATCAAGGGTTTCTTTCGAGACTGATACTTTTGGAAAGGCAAGTTCCTGCAAAGCGGGTCTTACATTTTCTACCAAAGGTTGTCCTAATAGGCGTTGACGTCCGGGGATGGTCTATGGGTGCCCTTCATCTGTGTGCGGAGTTCTCTTCGTCTCAAAACTAGATAGTATGCAACCGAAATTATTGTTGCGACCTGAATAGCCGACCCGATGATGAATGTCAAAGCAGCCAATGTAAATCCATGGGCGGCTAACGAGTAGTGTTCGGGCTGTGGGAGAGACACAACCAACGTCAGGATCGACATTATCACCGCAGAAGGGTAAGCGATCTCGCGTCCTCTTGCAGCCTCAATCGCCACGAACAAATACACAACCCAACCCGCTAGGACAAGGTAAAACAGCCAAGTCGGGACTAGCGAATACAACTGGATCAGAAGAGCTAGGCCGATGACAACTGAGGAGTAAACCAGGTATCTGGCGACGCGCCGAGTCGGCATGATCCGACTAGTAGGTTGCATTTCTCAATTCGCCGAAGAGAAAGTATGTTGCAGCTGAGACAAGAACCATGAAGAACCCGTAGATCAGAAATGTTTCACCTATCGAAAGGGAGCCAGCAACTCCGCCTGCTGTCGCTGCCGAGATAGGTTGGGAGAGAGTGATCAACGCGCCCAGAGACGTGGCAACTCTCCCCAATAATTCACCGGGAATTTTGGCCTGAATAAGTACGGAGAGCGGAATGTTGACGATTGCATTGAAGAACCCGACACCGAAGGCGATTCCCAAGGCGAGCCACGCGACCGTTGTGAACGCGAGAGCCACTGTTAGTCCACCCACTGCAATGACGCCTAGGAACAGGAGCTTCCCAACGTATTTCCTCGAGTCAATCTTTCCGACAAAGATGGATCCGAGGATTATCCCGAGTGAGAACATTGCCAACAAGATTCCATAGGTGCCTGCATTTCCATGGATGACATCTCTACTATACGGGGCGAGTAGAGCGAAGACGCCGGTGCCGAAGAAGTTGAGGAGCACGCCTACGACTACGAGCTCAAGCAAGAACCGAGAGCCTCGAATATACTTCAATCCCTCCGAGAACTTCTGCTTGAATGACGATGCTGCTAAGGGGCTTCCCGGTGTCGAGAGAGTGTTTGGAATCGCGCATCGGGACCTGGCGATCATTGAGATCACCAACGCTGCGAAGACGAACGTCAGAGCATCGTAGAGTATGGGAAGGGTCGGACCGAACAGAAGGACGATAACTCCTCCGATGCCATACCCTGCTACTTGGTTGATGGAGGAAGTTAGTGAGAAGAGACCATTGGCTACTGCTAGATCTTCCTTGCCGGTAACGCTAGGGACGACTGCAGTGACTGCTGGTCGGACAAATTGTGCGCCAGCGTTCAGGACGAACAATAGAATCAATAGGACCGGGAAGTTCAAGATTCCAATTGAGTAGGATACGGCTATTCCGATGGCTGCGCCTGCCTGGAATATGTTTCCTGCGATCATGATGTCTCTGCGATTGAATCTGTCAATGTAGACACCGGCAAAAGGGCCGACCACAACCGCGGGCAAGAGGACGAATGCAACGGCGACTCCGACCTTCAGTGTGTCCCCGGTGAGTTGGAGAACGAGCCAGAGGGCGGCGACGTCGAAGATGAAATCTCCAGACTGAGAGACCAATTGGCCAATCCAGAGAAGTGAGAATGATCGGTTAGAGAGAACCCGCCTATAGCTCGGCTTTTCCGGATGTGCCTTCTTCTCTAGAACTGGTTGGGACTCCATTTTTTTGTAAATAGCCTACCGTCGATTCAAGGGCGACTTCTATTGCTTACATCAGTAATTTGACCCTAACGAATTATCCCTTTCCTCTGCGGTTCTTTTATTGGGATTAGTAAAATCCAAGGATGAAAACTGATAAGAAGCGTTGTCATTGGGATAACCTGGACAATGCCAGGAAAATCCATGAGTCACATCAGGAAGCGTGTTGTTGGGGTCGGCGGCATCTTCTTCAAGGCGAAGAAGCCGAAGGAGCTGTCGGATTGGTATAGAAAGCATCTAGGGATAAAGACAGAGGAGAATGTGGCTCTCTTCACATGGCAACCCAGGAAGAGCTCGAAACGTGTTGGTTATACTGTATGGTCGATTTTTCCCCATGACACTTCCTATTTCCATTCTAAGAAACGCCAGTTCATGATCAATTATCGAGTGAAGAATCTCGACAAGTTGTTGGCAGAACTTCGGCGCGAGGGGGTACGCGTGGATAGAAAGACAGAGAATCTTGAGTATGGAAAGTTCGGATGGGTGACCGACCCGGAGGGCAATCGGATCGAATTGTGGGAACCACCACTTACCAACAAGGCCCCTGAGCCAGAGATCCCTTCAGAATAGGTCCAAGCCAATTCGGAAGAAGCTAGATTCAAGTCTTGATGAGCTTTCATGAATGAAAAAGTGACCGTGATAACTGGAGCCAGCAGTGGGATCGGGGAAGCATTGGCAAAACAACTGGGAGCAAAGGGGCACAGGCTTGTGCTTGGTGCGAGACGAGAGAATGAGTTGAAACGGGTTGCTGGTGGGATCGGATCTAATGCTATTCCCGTGACGACTGACGTTACTCGGAGAAAAGACGTCGAGCACTTGAAAGACGTCGCGCTCGAACGATTTGGACACGTGGATGTGTGGGTCAACAATGCGGGCCGTGGTATAACGAAATCGGTGATGGAATTGACGGACCAAGAATTTGACGAGATAGTTGCTATTGTCCTCAAGTCCGTGTTCTATGGTATGCAGACAATAGTGCCACACTTCCTGGAGCGGGGTCAGGGGCACTTGATCAACGTCTCCTCTTTCTTGGGGAGAGTGCCATTGATCCCTTACAGATCGATTTACAGTGCGATGAAAAGCGCCGTAAACGTGTTGACTGCTAACCTTCGGGTTGACCTGAAGGCAAAGTATCCCAGAATCCACGTTTCGACAGTGATGCCCGGGGTGGTGGACACTGATTTCCAAAAGGTCGCGGGATCACCGTTCCCAGTCAGGGCGGGGAGCACTCTTGGTCCGCAACGAGTCCAGTCTGCGAATGAGGTGGCGGTCCAGATCGTGTCTTTGATCGATCATCCTGTGGCAGAGTTGTATACCAACCCTGCCGCTCCAGAACTCGCACAGCAGTACTTTCGCGACGTGGCTCTCTTCGAAGAGAGCATGCTCCGAAGAAGATCATCCGGGAACTAGTTGTCCCCATTGATGTCTCTGGATGATCGAAAGGTCTGGCTTTCAGGAGTTAGGCACCTCAAGAAGCAGGATCCAAAACTCGGCCTGTTAATGGAAAAGGTTGGAAGATTCGATTTCGATAGAAGTGGCGCCGAGGGACATTATGAGTTTCTGGTCGCCTCGATAGTCTACCAACAAATTGCCGGCAATGCCGCTCGAGCAATACTCGGACGCTTCAAGGGATTGTACAATGGAAGCTACCCAACTCCACGACAATATTTGAACACTAGGAGAAGTGCTGTTCGATCCGCTGGCCTATCGCCGCAAAAGATCTCCTACATCAAAGACCTATCCGAGAGGATCGTCTCTGGACGGCTAGACCTGAAAAAAATCAGTCAGGGGGAGGACGAGAAAATTATCGAAGAACTGGATGAGGTACGCGGTATTGGAAGATGGACGGCTGAAATGTTTCTCATCTTTTCCCTCCGTCGCGTGGACGTTTTACCCTTTGATGATCTGGGAGTCCAGAAAGCGATCCAGAGAGTCTATCGTCTGCGTAAGTTACCCTCCAAAGAGAGAATGGAGAAATTGAGGGAGGCGTGGCGACCTTATTGTTCGATCGCAACACTTTACCTCTGGCGATCACAAGCGGCCAAGAAGGAAGGACCGAACAAAAATTAAGCGAGTAAAATCTGAGGACACTGCACCTTTCAACGACAACTAGTTCACTAGTCGGATTTCCCACGATTATCGTGTCTATGATCGGTTGATAACGACAACTCTATTATCGTGCGAGCAAATGCTAGAGTCGTATGAGTTCGTACGATAACCAAGTAAAGGCTCTCGAAGTTCAGGTGAGGGACTGGCTCGCAAAATGCCCCAATTGCATCCTCTCTCCTCAAGTCGCATTGCATGCTAGGAGAGGGACCGCCATGATCCAAGTCGGACAAAGTTTCGAGTTCGACCAAAGGCTCAAGGCCTATGATGATCCGCCGAATTATCTAGTTGCGAATCGTCTCGTCCCCTTCAATGGTAAAGTAAAGAATCCCATAATTTTCTGGCTTAACACGTCATTTCCTAGGGAAAACGTCTACCAATTGCATGAGCAACCAGTGGTTCATCATCTGATTCGGCTGGGAGCCGGCTATACGTTTGCCGCGGTCTATGAAGGTTTGAAGACCGCGTTGAAAGCGGAGAAGATTGATATCGACTCTCTAGGCGAGTGGCTGCCCAAGAAGAAGAAAGAGAAAAAGTAGTAGCGCGCGAGTAGAAAGGTTCTACAGGGGAACAAGTTTCGCGTAGTCGATCTTGCGATTCTTCTGAAACTCATTGAGCATCCGCTTGATGTCGGATGCTGCACCCTTCAGAATGAATACTTCTGCGCATTTTCCGCTTTCCTGTTTACTGTGCAGGTGGACATTGATGACCCTCTCGAACTGATGCTTGAGGCTCGTTACGACTTCCTCGGCCTCCTCATTGTGTGACGCAATCAGTATGCTGCTGATTTGACCGGTGATTCCTTCCTGCTCTTTCTTTTCTGCGATCAGAGTCCTCACCGCGGCTCTGATCAATTCCGACTTTCCCGTATACCCCAGGTCCTTCATCATGACCTCCATTTCTTTGAGGAGGTCCTCGTTGATCGAGAGGCTAACTATTGTCAAGAGACTGTCCTATCCAAAAGAGGGTTATTAACCTCTTATAATTTTGCCTAGGTGAATTAATAAGAACAACCTTATCTGTATTAACCGCATGTCACCTGACAGAACACGTATGGTGGCTAAGAGAATCCTGCTGGTCGGGGTAATATTCACCTTAGTCATGGCCGCCAGCGGCACCACCTTCGCACTCTATCAAAGTGGTTTGATCTTCCACACATCTTCATCTTCGAGCAAACTCCAGGTTCTTGCCACCTTCTATCCACAGTATGACTTCACTCAGAACATTGGAGGCGACAAGATCAGCCTATCACTATTGGTCCCAATGACCGTTGATGTGCATTCGTTCGAACCTACCCCCTCCTCGATCCAGCAAGTGACGAGCGCCAGAATTCTGGTCTACAATGGAGCTGGCTTGGAACCTTGGGTCTCGCAGGTTGTGAATGCGGCAGGGAACAATAACTTGCTACTGGTCAATGCCAGTCAAGGCATTCCACTTATTCCCGTGCCCCCGCAATTTCAACGGCAGGGTAGGGTGATGGATCCGCATGTCTGGCTCGACCCGGTATTGGCAAAGCAGCAAGTCAACAATATTCTACAGGCCCTCATCAAGGCCGACCCGGCGGATCAAGCGTACTTCACAGCGAATGCTCAGGCTTACAGTTCCAAGCTGGATAATCTAAACTCGCAAATAATCAGCTCGACCACTGCAACTCAAACCAGGAAATTTGTCACGTTCCATGAAGCCTTCAGCTATTTCTCAAACCGGTATAATCTGGTTCAGATCCCAATAGCCGGACCATTCGAGGAAGAGCCGACCCCCAGCGACATACAAAACGTAGTCAACGTAGTCAATCAAAACCATCTCTGCGTCGTCGGATACGAGTCATTGGAGAATCCAGCCGTCTCCCAATCAATCGCAAGTCAGACGCATGCAAAGCTAATGCGGATGGACCCGATAGAAGGGCTGAGTCGATCGGATCAGATCTTGGGGAAGACCTATCTCATTAAGATGGTAGAGGACCTTTCCGTCATAACTTTCGCGCTCAACAATGCAGACTGCCAATAGCAGCAGCATAGTAGACCTCGAAAAGGTAGGGGTCCAGTACGAAGGCGGAGTTCAAGCACTAGAGAACATCAGCCTTCAAGTCTATCAGAGGGACATTGTTGGGATAATCGGACCCAACGGAGCTGGAAAATCCACTCTCCTAAGCGTTGTGCTAGGCTTGGTGAAGCCGACAACTGGTGAAGCTCGATTGTTCGGCAAGCCAATATCGAGTGACGGGCTGCGACGCGTAGGATATGTCCCCCAGAAGGCCCAACCGAGAGACATCAACTTCCCATCAACAGTCTATGAAACCGTCCTCATGGGACGTGTCCCGAAAGCTGGTCTCTTTCATCGCCTGGGAAAGCAGGATCATCAGAAGGTCAAGGAGGTCCTTGAACAACTCGAATTATTTGATCTGAAAGATCGTCGGATCGGCCTTTTGTCAGGGGGACAGTCGCAACGGGTATTCCTTGCGAAGGCACTAGTGAGCGATCCTGAGCTTCTACTTCTGGACGAGCCGACCAGCGGGGTCGACGCTCATTCGAGGAAAGAGTTCTACGACGTTCTGGGACGTTTGAACCAAGAGTCAGGGGTTACACTGATCCTCTCTTCTCATGATATTGGCATTGTGACAACGCTTGCGAAGCGGGTGGTGTGCATCAACAGGACACTTTTCTTCTGCGGGGACACCTCCGAATTTACAAGCAGTTCCATACTCGCCAAGACGTATGATTATCCGATCGAAGTGGTGCGGCATCACGACCACGCTTGAAACATTCTTCACATTATTGTCGGCCGGCTTCATTCAAAGAGCATTCATCATCGGCACGATAATCGCTGTACTGAGCTCCATCCTAAGCGTATTTGTGGTTCTGAAAAGAGTCTCATTAATTGGCGACGGCCTGGCGCATACGGCCTTTGGAGGACTCGCCCTAGGCTACTACCTGAGTTCCCTGGGCTACTTCAGTATCGCCTTAGGTAATTATCTTGACGTCTTCCCGATCTGGGTTGCGGCAGTTGTTGTCGTTCTGGGCTCGATCGGAATAACAAAAGCGATCCGCTCTGCAAAGGTTGCTGGTGACGCTGCTGTCGCGCTGTTCCTGCAGCTAGGTCTAGCCTTCGGAATAGTCTTGCTGAGCCTATCCCGTGGTTTCGGGATCAACCTTGAGAGTCTGCTTTTTGGAAGCATTCTTCTCGTAACGAGCAACCAGATCATACTAGCGTCGGCGATTCTAGCCATCACACTAGGACTAATTTTTGTGTTCTTCAAGGAACTGGTGTACACAACTTTCGATGAGGTTCAGGCTCGGGCGGCAGGAGTAGAAACGTCATTCTTCGATTACTTGATCAGTGTGTTGGCAGGAATCGTCGTCATCGCCTCGATTCCGATCGTAGGGGTCCTGCTTGTTTCAGCACTTTTGGTTCTGCCCGCTGTAACAAGCGTCCAAGTCTCAAGGTCTTTCAAACAGACGATGATCCTCTCCCCAGTATTCGGGATCATCAGCGTTATTATCGGCCTCCCGATGTCCATTATCCTCGACACTGCTTCCGGCGCGACTATAGTGCTTACGGGACTCGGAATATTCCTTGCCGTGTTGGGAGCCAAGAGATTGACTAAGTCGACGGTCAAGCTTGCTCCCTAGTGACTCTGGACCTAGACAGCCGTTTTGTTCATCAAAGGGTTATATCAGAATTAATCAACCACATTCCAGAAGAGACCTTGCAGGAGCTCGAATCTGGAGTTTATGACAATCTATCCTCGGGAACGATTGACCCTTCCAAATGGAAAATCCTAAGCTTCCCCATGGGGAACGAGGAATTCTGGACTTGGGCCGAACCCAATGCCAAAGTGGGTCCGAGGAACGGCGGCCTAGGGATAACGGTTGACCCATTCACTCGAAAGCATGACAAGGTCCACATGTTCGACGATCCAAAGCACCTTTACGGATCTGTTCGCACATTTCCCGTCTCGCAGGATCGTTCGACAATCTTCGAAGTGGATATGGGAGCCGAAACTTATCGGAGCAACGCGGAGGATATTCAGGACGCCTTCGCCGGGTTCATATTGATGGATTTCTCGACCGGAATGATCTTTGACTTTGTAGCTACTGGCAAGAAGATAGGAGCGATCTATGAACGACTCCTAATTCCGGGAGTGACCGACGAAAATACTGCTTTCACGTACATCATCGAATCACCATTCTCTGGAATTTCGACTTCACCAGGGCGACTCAACCATTACTCAGTGACTCTGGATGGATCGAATAAGAGAGCGGAATGGTTTGTTGATGGCAAACGGTTCTTCAAAGCCGAAGGAGTGCCCGTTCA
>Ga0137415_10001300_pt1 | contig 24611 bp, 19 predicted proteins | sample CZODoug3_1_1_16f_FD_183082 | JGI IMG/M metagenome (GOLD analysis project Ga0137415, IMG submission 183082) | Vadose zone soil fungal communities from Angelo Coast Range Reserve, California, USA - CZODoug3_1_1_16fungal (Hybrid Assembly) | ecosystem: Environmental > Terrestrial > Soil > Vadose...
GGTTCGAAGGCGCCAGGTGAAACAAATTTTCGGTACGAATCTGTAGGGTCCGCTTTCCTGCAGATTACAAGATTGGCGGTATTGTTCCCGATTGGCTGCGCCCTCTAAGCTCGAACCGTAGCCTGTAATCGCAGGCATAGCGGAGTTGGTCCACCCGTGTAGGTCAACTTTACCGGCTGACCGGGACCCGTTCCAGCTGACACGGAGCATGGCCACCCACGTCCGATGCGCGATCCAGCGCCGACAGGCCCGTTGATCGTCGCTTCGGGCGGGGTAGCTTGATGCGGCCAAGCCCGCCGTGCGGCAAACATTCGAGCTGTGAAAGGGAAGTCAGGATGAAATCGTCGAGAATGTTTATTGCCACCATTGCCACCGCGGTGCTGCTAGCCGGAAGCACGCTCTGTTCGGCTACCTCGGCACGCGAAGAGGCGGTGAAACGCCTCCAGGCTGCCACCGAAGTGCTTCAAGAGATCATGGACGCGCCGGATAAAGGGATCCCGGAAGAAGTGATGAATGACGCCAAGTGCGTGGTAGTCGTTCCTCACTTGCTGAAGGGTGGTTTCATCGTGGGAGCGAAACACGGCAGAGGAGTCGCCTCATGCCGCACGGCCGACAAGGGCTGGAGCGCGCCGGCTTTCGTTTCAGTCGGAGGCGGGAGTTTCGGGTTCCAGATTGGCATCGAAGGTGTCGACCTGGTGATGCTGGTGATGAACGATCAGGGCTTGCAGCATTTGCTGTCGAGCAAGTTTCAAGTCAGCGGTGAGGGATCGGCGGCAGCGGGCCCCGTAGGGAGACACGCCTCCGCTGGCACCGATTGGAAATTGCACACGGAGCTGCTGACCTACTCTCGGTCGAAGGGGGCATTCGCTGGTGCCACGATCGAGGGAGCGGTGGTTGAAAAGGATGACGACTCCACGATCGCAATTTACGGGAAGAACGCTTCATTCCGAAGCATACTCAGCGGATCCGTGGCGGCACCTCCCGAAACCGAGTCGTTTCGAGCCGCTCTTGTCAAGGCCAGCCGGCAATCCAAGGAACATGAAGCTGCCGAGGCCGAGAAACAATAGTGTGAACCCCGGATAACGGGGACTCGCTTGGCCGCCGGCTCGGCGAAGATGTAGCCCCCTGCGCGACTTCCTGCTGCGCGCTCAAGATAGAAGGCTTGGTCCAGTGTCGGCTGAGTGCAGTCCGCACTGCGGTCCAACCACCCTCGTGAAATCCTCTCATGCTCATCTCCGTCGGCGGGAAGACTGCTGAGAGAGATGATTCGGGACCTGGTGTGGCCATTATTCGCGCGCTTTGGCGAGCCACGCGACCGGGAACCGCCGAAGCACATCGCCTAGAGACAGATAGTTCTCACCGCTACCCGCGCTTGCGTCGAGATCCGCACTCTCGAAGACATTGGCCCAACGTTTTGGCGCCCCTTTCGGCAGTACAACTCGAGTCTCGCCCCACACCGTCGTCCCGACTGGCGGACCGTTTTCATCCACCAGCCTGGTGGTGAAACGTGGAACGATGACGATGCTCCAGTCGCCCCGATAGCGGCGTGCAAAGGCGACGACGCAGTCTTGCTTCGGACCCTCCACGGCCAGTGGAAGATAATCCCCACTCAGAACCAGTGACGAATGAGTCCTCCGAAAATGCAAGCTCTTCTGCGTGACATACATCTTGATTCGACCGTCCTGCCAGTGATCCACGAGCTCCGACAGGGAATGACCACCCTGGCACAAATGCGCGAGCAGTTCGCTCCGCCGGACGAAGTCAACCTTGCGTCGGTTGTCTGGATCCACTAGCCGCAGATCCCACAGCTCAGTCCCTTGGTAAAAGTCGGCGACTCCCGGAGACGCGACTTTTATCACTAGCTGGGAAAGGCTGTTGAGCGCACCGTGGTAGGCGATCTTCCTGGCAAACTGCCTGAAGTCTCGTAAGAAGAGGTTTTCCGGGGAATCTGCCAGAATCGATGCCACGAAGTCAGTGAGCGCCTTTTCGTGATCGATGTTGGGGACGGTCCATCGGGTGTGAACCATTGCTTCCCGGACAGCCTTCACGATGAAGCCCTGAATTCGCCGGGTATAGCAAACGCAGTCCAGTTCCGGACCCGGCCAGGAGCCGATCAAGATCTGGTAGAGCAGCGTTTCCTCGTTGCGCTCCGGCGTTCTAACGCCCTTGACAACCCGGCACTTGGAGTCATTCCAGCGACTCCAGTTGTTTAGGCACTTCTCCCACTCCGCCGGCAATTCGGAGAGAACGTTAATACGCGCCCGGACATCTTCCGCATGTTTCGCGTCGTGCGTCATGGTTGCGTTCAGGGTGAAAGGCCATTTCTTGCGCCGCTGTCGGACGGATTCGTGAAATCTCGACAGCGAGACGCCGGCGCACTGAGGCGCTCCCCCGACCTCGTTCAAAGAAATGAGGCGGTTATAGACATAGAGCGCAGAGTCCTCCACCCCCTTGGCTGTGATCGGACCGGTGAACTGCTGCCAACTCATTACAAAAGCCAATCGGGATTCTCGCTGTTCGGGAACCAGGTGAGAACCGGGCTGCAGGAGCAATACCTCTAGCAGAAAACGAAAGCATTCGGCATCGGTAGCCGGATTTCGCCGCTGCGCTTCCCGTAGGGCGTTTTCGATCGCGAGCTTTTCCTGAGGCTTCATCTCGAAGCCGCGGATGTAGGTCCTGTAGGGAGTCAGGCAGGCGGTGGTTTCCACCAGAGCCCGCGTCAATTCTTCGCGGGAGAGTTCACGAGCGTAGCGATCCCGCTCGGCGAGAACGCTGAGATAGCGCCCCAGCGTTCGCATTTCTACAGGCAGCAGACTGTCCATCACCTGTTTCTTCTTGCGGTAGGCGAGATCGGGATAATGAATCCGTTCGCTGATAAAGCGCGAGTAGGCATCTTCCAACGATGGCAGATTCGATGCATCCACAAAAAGGCCATTCAACGCATTGAGGAAGTCGTACCCGGTGGTGCCGTGAACGGGCCACTCCGCAGGCAGAGATTCTCCCTCGGACAGAATCTTTTCGACCACGACATAGAAATCTTTGCGCCGTCCATTGCTTTCACTGCCATGAAGACGCTCCTGCAGTCGCCGCAAATACCCGAGCGGATCACGAAGGCCGTCAATATGGTCGATGCGGAAACCGGTCACCATCCCTTTGCTCGCGAGCCGAAGGACCACGGAATGCTCAGCCTCGAACGTGACGGGATCTTCCACCCGAAGCCCGACGAGTTCGCTGATCGTGAAGAAGCGACGGTAGTTGATCTCTTCGTTGGCAGTACGCCAAAACGCAAGTTGATAGGCCTGCTCGGCCAACAACTGATCCATCAGCAGAAACGTCGACGGTACACCTCTTTTGCCGTTGAACAGCCGAACATTTCCATCCACGAATCGCTTTACTTCCGGGGTATCGCTGTAAAGCCGCCAGAGACGTTCCTTGATTGCTTCGCGGTGCTGCCGCCTCTCCCCTGCAGCCTCCAGGGGTGGGCTCGCAGGACTCGGGATCTGCGCGACCGCAGCCAGGATCCCGTGGAACTCCTGCAAAGCCGGAGAGTCCACCCTTAAGGTGCGCTGCAAACGATCTTGCCTGTGACCGAGGATTCGGCCATAGGATCGCACGGCGACCGGCAGGGTGAAGTCGAAGTAGCTCAGGAAGAAACCAGTCTGCGCATACGTCAGGGCGAGTTCGCGCCCTTCTAGAACCTCCGCGTAGGGCTTGCCAAGAATCGGGAGGAGCACCCGATTCTCCAGAGACCGGCTCGGAGGATGCCAGTCGACGTCAAAATGCGAGGCAAACGCCGAACGAGCGCCGTCTTCCAGCAAATCCATCCACCACGGGTTCTCACCGCTCGCCGCCATATGATTGGGGACGATGTCGAGCAACAAACCCATGCCATGCGCCTGCAATTCCCGCACCATGGCATCGAATTCCTCATTGCTGCCCAATTCGGAATTCAGACGCGACGGGTCTGTGACGTCATAGCCATGCGGGCTTCCCCGCTTGGCTTGCAAAAGCGGAGATGGGTAGATATCGGTGACGCCCAGGCTGTGGAGGTAAGGTATGAGGTCTTTCGCATCGGTGAAGCGAAGCTGTTGATTGAACTGCAGGCGATAGGTCGAGATTGGGATTCGTGTTCCTGTCATCCGCTGACTCGAAGGCCAAGAGTGTCAGCCAGTGAACCCAGACGACTTACCCATGCCTGGGCATTGTCATCTCCCTGCTCGGCCTGCGCGCTCATTGAGGTGAGGGCGCCGTCCAGTCTCTGGGCGCATAGGTTTTGAACCTTCCAGAGATTCACCTTGAACGGCATGCCCTGGGCCAGGCGGACGGCCGTCTCCAACCGCTCCAAGCCCCCCAGTTCCGTCGGATTTCGCCAAAAGGCGTATGCGCGCTGCTCGGTCTGCCTGCGAACGATGAACTCGAGACTCGGGGCATCGATGTCGACCTGCATGGTCTCCGCTTCGTGCACCAGGTACTGAACCCGTTCTGAGATGATTTCGTCTTTTTGCAACGCTTCACGCAGTTCGGTATTCAGAGCGAATTGGGCCAGCGTTCGAAACAGCTTGGGTTGTTCAACGTGCAGATCGGAGAGAAATTTCATCAAGGGGGCATGTTCCTCGTATTGTCGGCGCAAGCTGTTTTCAGCCTGCGCGAGCGTGGAGCTCAGGATAATGTCGAGAATCTTCCGCTGGTCGTCACGGAACAGCGACTTGAGGGAATAGATATTCTTGTCGAAGCCCCGATCCAGTAGATGCAAGACTTCTGGGATCGCAGCCCGGGAGAATGCCTCCTGGAGTGTCTCCGAATTGCTCTTGTACTCTTCACTGTCGGTGATCTCGCGAACGCCGCCGGTGACGTTGTGATCTCCGAAATGCAAAACACCGAAGGCCAGAGAAGATGAGTCGTGGGTGATGCGCGAGGTGAAACGCGCTCGGCCGGTTATCAGTTTCATCTTGCCGGTCTCGGCGCGCGCATAATCTTTGCGATCCACCACGTAACTGTAGATATTTGCCTGCTCCCCGTACTCTTCGAAAACCGAGCAGATGGCGTAGTGCGCAGCCAGCTTCGGTAAATCGACGATCGTGGGTTTCACGAACTTTTCGTAGATGCGGGCGCCATCGCGATGGTCGGGGATATTGCTCTTCGCTTCGGCTAACTTCGCCAGGAAGCCAGGTTCTAGAGTTGGGTCGGCAAGGACGTCCATGGCTAACTGCAAAACGCGCGCTGCGTATTGAGTGACCTGGACGGTCTCAATCCCCGATATTTCATCGAAGAACCAGCCACAGCTCGTGTACATGAGCATGGCATGTCGCTGGAGTTCGAGCAGCTTCCAGACGGCGGTCTGATCGGCTTCAGCGAGTTCGCGGTGGGCGTGTTGCGCGAGGAAGCGATCCATGTTCTCGGGAGCGCGGTTCAGGATCACCTGGACATACTCATCGCGCGCCTCCCAGGGATCTTTCAGAAACACGTGTGCCTTCTCTTCGTATCGGGGAGCCAAGGTGTCGCGTAACCAGTCGAGGGCACTCCGAAGCGGGGAGCGCCAGTTCTGATTCCAATCACCATGGCCCCCGGAATTGCACCCGCAATTGTTGCGCCAGCGTTCGACGCCATGCACACAGCTCCACGAGCTATTTTCAAAAATCTCTACCTGGTGCGTCGGCGGATTTTTGGCGAGGAACTCCCCATAGTTCGTGATCTCTGCAAGGCCGTTGGACTCAATATGCTCCAGCGCGTAGGACAAAGCCATTTCGCCGAAATGGTGGTGGTGTCCATAGCTTTCTCCGTCCGTCGCGATGTGCAAAAGTTGCGGCCAGTCACGCTGGTCAGAAAACCCGGTCAACAGCCGATTCGCGAACTGTTCGCCGCTATCGAGCAGTCCTTCGAACGCGACTGCCCGGGAGATCGGGCCATCGTAGAAGAACAGTGCAATCTTCCGTCGCGACGGTAACCGCAGCAGGTAGGGTCGAGTCGGGTCGATACGGTCTCCACTCACGTCTTTCCAAGATCGCGAACCGATCCTGCGGACTCGACTGGCCTGCCGGGGGGCGAGAATCGTGAATCCTATTCCGAACGCCGCCAAAAGATCGAGGGTTTCGAGGTCCACCGATGTTTCTGGAAGCCACATTCCCTCGGGTTTGCGTCCGAATCGGTGCTCGAAGTCCCTTAAGCCCCAGATCACCTGCGTCTTTTTGTCGCGGCTGTTGGCCAAAGGCATGATGAGATGGTTATAGGCCTGTGCCAGCGCAGATCCGTGCCCGGAAAACGTCCTCCGGCTCTCCACATCAGCTTCGATCACGGAGGTATAGACCTCCGAGGCGTTTTCCTGTAACCACGAGAGAAGCGTCGGGCCGAAGTTGAAGCTCATTTTGCTGTAGTTGTTGACGACCTTGGCGATGCGCCCTTCCGAATCCATGATTCGGGAGGCGGCATTGGGTGCATAGCACTCCGCCGTGATGCGTTCGTTCCAATCGTGGTATGGGTATGCAGAGTCCTGCAGTTCAACGTACTCGAGAAAGGGATTCTCTCGCGGGGGCTGATAAAAATGACCGTGGATGCAGATGGATCTCATAGAAGCTAGATTCTGTCGAAGAGGCAAAAGCTTTTGGGCTGCAGATTGAGTTCGAAGTTTTCTCCGGCGGAAACCATCTGGGAAACCATGGTCCCTGGCCCCAGCCACTTTGTGTCCGCGGAGTCCAATCGTGTGCGCCATTCCCCGGGTGGGATATAGGCAGAGAGGTTCGCTGAACGATTTCCGAAGTTAAACAATGCCAACACCTCCTCCGTTTTCCACCATCGCCGCACAAATAAAGACTCTTCGGATTCGCAAATTCCCACGTCACTCCTACCCTTGTCCAAGTGGCGGAGCGGTCGCGACGCCTTTCGGAGCCGAATCAGTTCCCGATAAAAGCCCCATAGAGCGCGATGCGGTTGCCGGTCGCGCAGATTGTGGTCTAGTTTCGATCGCAGAAAACTGGATTCGGCCTGCGGGTCTGGGGGATCACCATCCCAGGAGAAAGCCGAAAATTCCGCTCTTCGACCCTGACGCACGGCCTCGCCCAGAATCGGATCATAGTGGCTGGTGAAATACAGGAAAGGGGCGGTCTCGCCGTACTCTTCCCCCATGAACAGCAGGGGCAAGTAGGGTGATAGCACGACGACGCCCGCGGAAAGTTTCTGTCCTTCCATGGGCAGTAGCGCGCTGGAGCGTTCACCGAACAAGCGATTGCCTACCTGATCGTGGTTCTGCGAAAACACGACCAGCTGCGGTGCCTTGATGGTGCTGGATGAACTTCCGTGCCGACGCTGACGAAAGCTGGAGTATTCCCCGGTAAAAACAAAGCCCTCGTGGAGCGCCTTTCTCAGATGGTCCAGGGTTCCAAAATCAGCGTAGTAACCATCGTGCTCCTCCGCCTGCAGGCTGTGAAGGGCGTGTTGGAAGTCGTCGCTCCATTGTGCGTGCAGGCCATACCCCCCGGCTGTGCGTGGCGTTACCACTCGAAAGTCATTCAAATCGGACTCCGCGATGAGGTTCACCCGCCGGCCATGCTGGCGTCCGAAGTCGTCGACGACCGAGCTCAGCAATGCGAGAAAAGGCTGAGCATTGCGATCCACGATTCCGTGGATGGCGTCAAGCCGCAGGCTATCAATATGGAAATCGTCCAGCCAATAGATTGCATTTTCAATGAAGAAGCGAACAACGTGATCACTCTGGGGGCCGTCGAAGTTGATAGCCTGGCCCCAGGGGGTCTGGTAGCGATCCGTAAAATAAGGGCCGAAGTCGCCCAGGTAGTTTCCCTCGGGTCCCAAGTGGTTATAAACGACATCGAGAACAACGGCCAATCCTTCGCAATGGCAGGCATTCACAAGCCGCTTCAAGCCTTCGGGGCCGCCGTAGGTGCTTTGAACCGCAAACGGGAAGACTCCGTCGTAACCCCAGTTCCGGCCGCCCGGGAATTGCGCCACAGGCATCAATTCGATGGCGGAAACTCCCAAAGACTTCAAATCTGCTATGCGAGGGATGATGGCGTCGAACGTGCCCTCGGTCGTATAAGTCCCCGTATGCAGCTCGTAGAAGATATAGTCTTCCAGCTCCAAGCCTCGCCATTCTTGATCGTTCCATTCAAAGGCGGATGTCTCGATGACTTGCGACGGCCCGTGAACTCCTTCTGGCTGGAACCGCGAGGCAGGATCTGCCCGCTCCTTGTTGCCATCAAGCCGGTAGGTATAGCGGACATTCGGCTGGATGGAGTCTGCCGCACCTTGGTGATAGCCGTGAGGCTCAGGTGCGAGTTCTACGACCCGCTCCGATTCTTCAAAGAGTCGCACCGCAACGCGCGAAACCCCGGGAGCCCATACCAAGAACTCGCAATGTCCATCCGTTGCGCGCGTTGCTCCCAGCCGCCATTCCTGAAAGGTCGGATGATTTCTCCTATCCCTTGTTGTAGAGCCTTCCACTGTGCTTTCTGAGCTCGATTGGACCATGACGCCGGTTGTTCCTTCGGTTGATTCGTTCCGATTCGATCCAGACCTCGAGCGTGCCCATCGCGCCGTCTCGGCCAAAACTACAATAACCGCAATTATGTTATCAAAACGGATTATAGCTACCCCTGGCATCCAGTAATCGCCTTAGGCGGGAATGAAGAACGCTGTATCTGAAGCGAATGCCCTGGGTTGCGCATCACATGACTCTAGGCAAAATGGCCAGAAAATGAGTGGTGGTTTGGGGGATGCAATGATTCCGACGACCGACCTAATGACCCGCTCGGCGAGTACTCCATTTGAATTTAAAGCGGCCGCTCACCTTCTATTCATTGAGCGCGAACAAGCCAGCAATCTCCCTGGGCTTCTGGATGCTCTTCGCTCGTGTCCGGAAGATTCGATCTTCCAGCACACCTTTCGCACGCTCGAGGAGCATCACTTCATCAAGGAAGGGTTTTCGAACGACTTCGCACACTGGGCGTATTCGGACCTGAGCGTGGTCGGGCTGGGAGAGCGATTGGCGAGTCTGGACGTGCGCGAGTTTACGTCATTGTCATCCCTTCGTTCGCGTCTCATCCAGATCGTCGAGGATTTCATCGATCAGAATCCCAAGGCGCGCGAAAACAGGGCAGAGAGCCCATTCTACTTCTGCTCGTCGAAGGCGGTTGTTTTGCCGGTGCAGCTGAGAGCCAACAATCTGGCTGACTTCATCGAAGGTCTCAAGCAGGTAAGTGTTCACTCGATTCATTACCACTTCATCGAAGCTCGCCTGCGGCGTAAGCTGGAGACCAACGATTTCTCTCTCTGGCTCCAGATTGAATTGGGATTGAGCCGTGCGGCCTCCCTCCTCAACCACATCGACATCTATACCTCCACCCTGGAAGGCGTAAGACGGAAAATTGTACAGATACTGCAGAACGCCACAGCCTGACTTCAAGCCACAAGGGACAAGGAAAAAATGGAAGAAACGGGTCGTTCAATCCCAGCACAACCAGAGAGTCCCGGTCACTTCCAGGCAAAGCCGGCGCAGGTACGAGAACGGCGAAAGCCGCGCATTTCTGAAACTCCGCCGCTCGCCCCTCCACCCCCCCAGCTCGCGGACTACGAGTCGATCATTGGAAAATCGCAGCTCGATGAGCTTCGCTTTCTGGCCGGCGCTGTGCGCGGGAAAACCGTGAAAATGGTGAACTCCACCGCGCTCGGCGGGGGAGTAGCTGAGATGCTGAACCGACTGGTGCCGCTCCTCGGAGAACTAGAGGTCAAGGCCGGGTGGGAGGTGATTACGGGCGGTAATGACTTCTTCGAGGTTACCAAAGGTTTTCACAACGCGCTGCATGGCGGTGAATACACACTGACGCAGCAAGCTCGCGACGTGTTCATGCTTCACACCGAGCAAAATCGCCAGCGCATGAGTTTCGAGGAGGACTTCGTTGTGATTCACGATCCCCAGCCGGCGGGTCTGATTGCGTCCAAGCCGGATCATTCAGCCCGCTGGGTATGGCGATGTCACATCGACTTGTCGAATCCAAACGCCGAAGTGTGGAGGTTTCTCCAACCAATGGTCGAGCGTTACGATTCCGCTGTTTTCTCATCTCCCGCCTTTGCTCGACAGTTGGCAATCCCGCAGGCGCTCTTTTACCCATGCATCGATCCACTCTCAGAGAAGAACAAGGAACTCGACGAGTCATACATTCAGGAAGTCTGCGACAACTTCGGCGTGGACCGCTCGCGCCCGATCGTGACACAAATCTCCCGGTTCGACCGGTTGAAGGACCCGGTTGGCGTCATCCAGGCCTGTAAAATGGCCCAAAAATACGTCGATTTCCAGTTGGTGCTTGCGGGGGGGAGCGCAGCTGACGACCCCGAGGGAGCCGTTGTGCTGCGAGAAGTCATGGAGGCGGCCGATGAAGATCCAGACATTATCATTCTCGATCTGCCCCCATGGTCGGCGCTCGAAATCAACGCGCTCCAACGTGCTTCTACGATCATTGTCCAGAAGTCGCTGAAAGAAGGTTTTGGCCTGACGGTGACCGAAGGATTGTGGAAGGGAAAGCCCACCATCGCAAGTGCGGTTGGCGGCATTCCAGCTCAAGTGATCGACAAACTCACCGGCGGATTGGTGCATTCCGTCGAGGGTTGTGCTTATCAGATCCGCTACTTGCTCACGCATCCGGACTTCGCTCTTCAGCTAGGACGAAATGGGCGAGAGCATGTCAAAGAGAACTTCCTGATGACCACTAACGTGCGCCGTTGGCTCTTGCTGTTCCGGATTCTATCCGGGGCTTAGCTCGGCGCAGCTCTAAGCTCTAAGCAATCTGACGTCAATCAGTCGCCCCAATTTCCGTGGAAAGCGCCTGGCGCGGGGGAGGTTGCGGAGACCGTGTGGAGGCCGGTCGCTCCCCGGTATCCGTCCCAAGGCAGTGTGCAGGCTCTTGCGGATCGGTTATTCGAGGAAGTCCTGGCCGCAGATTGTCCAGACAGGCGCCGACTGGTATTTCTGAGAAGCGCAGCGGTTTCACGATGGGAATGGGTCTGGGGGCCTGCATTTCGGAGCGCGCCATTAAGTCTGACTGAGTCGAAACACAAACTGATTCGGACTGAATTTGGTGGTCCGCTGGGCATTGAGCCAAGCTGAGTCCTGACCAGACCACGACAAAGAAAGACGCCACGATTGGGTTGCTCATATCGACCTTCCAGAAGTGGCGGGATTGTTGTCCGGTTCGCTCGCGTGCTGGCGCATGGATCGATCATGAATCCATTAAGCCAGTATCAGGCCATGGTGCAGCACAGTCCATACGGTCTTTGTTGTAGCCCGTCGATGGCAACGAACGGCAACCGCGTCTGGCATTTCGTCATCGACTCTAGATTTAGGCTACAGTTTGGCGAACTACGACATAACAGAGCTGTCTATAACCGCCTTCAACGGAACCGTTCTTTGTGTAGCAGCCTCGATGCCCGCCCATAGAACAAGCGGCAAACGGATGAAGAAACCCAGCGTGTAGCATGACCAGAACGCGCCTAGTTGGGCTTGCCGCCGTACTGCTTCTGGTTTTGTTACCCGGCAAGCGCCACCGCGACAACTGCTGAGAGAATATCTGTTCGTGGCAATGAACCCGTAGAGCAGCCTTCCCGCATTGCGAAAGGGGAACCGCCGTCCCACAGCGCCAATGAGCCACGGGGGGAACAAACGGGCCAAACAAACAACAGCATCCCAGCCGACATGGATTTCAGCTTCAGGAGTAACCAGGTGCAACTGCCGCGGGCATTCATCCATCTTAAGTCGGGGAATTGACACCTGAAAGGACCTCTGCGCTGACGGGCAGCCATACCGCCTTGTTTTCGTGATCAAGAGCTTTTAGCCATGACACGCAAGCCTGACAAATCTCGCACTGCCCGTGGTAGAGGACTCGGTACGCTGCCTCTACGCTGCGCTTCTCGTCGGATTTCTCCGCAATTTCGGTTACCAAGTCGCGCATATTATCTTCCGGCGCCACTGGCTGATCTCTTACTGGAGGGAATGTTAGGTCGGCTGGTTCTGAAGGTCAATCCAACCTTCAGCGCAAAGAAAGGGGCTACTGCAACTTCGCGTACTCCGCCTTGGCGTGCTTCAGGACGGGGATGTCGAGGTCGGCGTCCTTAGCTCGGGGGAACGCTTTCGAGCAGTTTGCGAATCACAGCGGTGACATCAATCGAAGGCGGGTAGTCGCGGTAGGCTTCAGTGATCGTGACCTGAGGCGGTTCCTCAGTGGCATTTCCCTGTCTCGATCACTCATCGGGCGACCCGTAGCACAGAGCCGTGCCACGTGAGTACGGCTCGAAACTGGCGACATGAGGTTGGCTGGCGGCGATAGTTGCTGGTGGAAGCCATGAGTAGCTACACGTCCTTCAGTTGGCTCTCATCCATCCCGAAATAGTGGCCCAGTTCATGGATGATCGTCAGGCGGATTTGTTCGCGGACTTCGGCCTCGTTGGAGCATACCGCTTCAATATTCTTCTGATAAAGGACGATGTGGTCGGGTCCCATCGGCAGGTCAAATACGCTCTTGTTGGTCGTGGGCACCCCATGGAAAAGGCCCAGAAGCAGCGGCCTTTGCTGCTCCGGCTGCGGTGATGGCTGGTTCGGCGGCATATCCTCTACCAGAACAGCAACGTTGCGAATGCGACTCCGGAATTCTGGTGGGATCGAGTCGAGCGCCTCCTCGACTAGCTTGACGAAGTGTTCACGCTTCATCCTTCACCCACTGAAATAAAAAAAGGCAAGCTCACTCCGAGTAGTGCTGACAATTTTACAAGCTCTTTACAGCTTCGCTGCGACGATGAGTCGTATGATATTCTTCCTGCTTTTCGTATTTCGGTTGAGAAGTGATCCCCCGGTTTTCGAGTATGGAATAGCCAGGGCCTAACGGGCTGCCCGGTATGGTTGCCAAAGTGACCCACGAAGGGGCAGTTATGAAGAATCCATACGAAGTTCTGCGCGTAAAAGAAGAGAGGGTTTACCAGTTGCGTTGGGAAACCGAGGCGCTTCGGTTCGTGATCGGGTTGCTCGATAGAGAAGATGGAGCAGACGCATCTCCAGCCAACACGCCGAGCGGACGACCTGCCGTTTATCTTCTGACGAACTCGGGACGGCTGGAGGTAGTTGTCGGAGGCACGGCGCGCCTCCGATTTGCTGGCCCGATGCGCATGCCGGTGGAAGTCATGAGAATTGGGAATGAATTCCATGTTTTCGTTCCAACTCCACATCCCAGTTGCGCCTCTTCTGGGTTGCTTGAAGAAGGGGCAGCATGACGGTTCTTGTCGAAGGAGGACGTCGGGGACTACGGAGCGATCGGCACGGTCTGGGTCGCGGTATTGGACGCATAGTTAATCGTAGCGACAATGAGCGGGAAAATCGGTCTGATTTCTAGAATTTTGTTGTCGCTTTAGCGCCGGGTGCTGCTCGCGACTTTCTTCCACGTTAATCGTAATCCGTTTCGATTTCCGATAGACGTTTGCAACTGCAAGCGTCCAGAAAAAAACCAATCGGCTCAGGGCACGAGCTTGGCAACCAGAGGTTTAGTTCTTCGGGCGAGGCATGGACGTTCCGGTCCTACGGGCATGCCAGATTTCGTCCAGTGTTGGGCCGCCCAACTTCCCCTTGACGCGACCCGTCCGAGTAGGGAAGCAAAGATTAGACTCTGATTTTGCCCGATGCTGTTGCAGAAGTGCTATCAGGTCTGACGGAATGGCAATGTCGCGGATTGACCACTTCTTCGGAATAAAGTCCACGATACAATCGCCGTCCCTCACCTTCTTCCTGTCAATGCGAACGATACAGCGCACAAAGTCAATGTCTGACCATTCGAGAAATCAGATGTTTTCACTGGACCCTGCCGCGACCTGACCTTACAGCACGGTCTTGATCATTTTGGGTATGCGATGCCGTTGAATGGGCGATCTATCTGGAGCGGTGCAAAGCACTCAAGGATTGGGAGAAGAACTCGCCCGAAGGAAAACTGCTCAGGGACATTTTCGGCGAGGACGACGACTGGGGTACCCACGAGCGAAGTATCACGTGACGGATTATCTACGAAAATGCGGAGCCCGGAGCGCAACTCCTTTACGCCCTATGTGGGACAACCGATCCTTAGGAACAGGACAGGATCGCTGGTCGGGCGTTGGCCGACGTGGTTCAACACCGGGGGCGATGTTCGCCTCACATTGATGTCCTTAGGCTTTCTTCATGGCGACGGCTGGTTCGACATCCTCTGGCGGCTGTGCGAAGACGTGGAGCCTCTCGTCGCCGAATTCGAGGAGGGGAGCGGACGCTGTTTTGAAGTACTGCAAGTGAAAGAGTGAAAGAGAAGTTTGGCGGGTTGCGCGTCTACGTGAATCATGCGAACGACGCCATCCGCGGACGCCTCGAAGTCGCCAGACAGGAGTCCGTTACATCTGCGAGGTTGCGGGCAACCGGGAGAACGGAGGGAGGGTGGTTGGATTAAGACTTTGTGCGACGAGCATGCCAGTGCACTCAAGGCCACCCAAGACCGTTCCGACATGGGGTAAACTTTCGTAACTTCCTTCCAATGCCTCCGACACGTTCCAATAAAAAGGACTGCTCGCATTGGAATCATAACCGTGAATAATTTGGGATTGTGCTTTGTTGTCCAACTGGTTCTGGCATTCGGGTTGGCAGGACTATTCTGGCCGGACAGACTCATGCCGCTCTTCGGTATCTTGCTGTTCCCTTGGGCGGCAAGCTATCGTGCGATTCGGGCCAACAGCATTGTTGCCATTGGATTGTCGTTGCTACTTCTCGTGACCCGGCTCACAGGCAATCGCTGACAGCGAACCTTTGGTCGCTGCTGGCGCAGAAAGGCTCCTTAACGAGTGGTGCAAACTGCGGGCTGTGAGCGCTATCGCCTGCTTACCTAAGGTCTGTTTGCGAGTCAAGACGAGCGATATGATAGCGTTGAAAGAGATGGCGGACTGGCGGATCGACAACGCGAAGCGGACGCGTGGGGTGTTGTTGCGCCTAACGACGCATTCGCGCCCAAGGGAAGATTGGGATCACGACCTTCGTGAAGGATGCTGGGCCACCCTGACGCACTCATAGATAGGGGATATGTCACCGAGGAACACCGACCGCGGATGCCCGCTCGCCTGACTGCTTCGCCGGGGCCAGCGCGATCAGGGCTACACCGATGATAACGAGCGCAGCCACGGCGCTCAGCAGGCCTCCGCGTTCGCTCGCAATGTGGACTGCCAGCACGGCCATAACCGCGCCGTGAGCGAAGCTCGACCACGCTGCGAAGGCGATCAGGCTGCGATTCGCCGATGGATTACGTACTGCCATCAGCAGGAAAATGCCAAGCGCGAAATAGAGGCTGAGCATCATGTCATCGCCGTAGTCCGACTCATTCATTTTCCATAAAGACATCGTCAGCGGGTAAATGCCAGCCGAAAACAGCAATCCCACCAACACCAACACAACCTTCAGCGCCCGTTCTCGATTCATGGTCCCCTCCTGCTAAATCACGTAATGTGGAAAAGACGAAAAGACATCTACAGCCTTGTAAACAACTCCCATCCCCCGCCACGCAGCGTCTCGACTATGCGGTAGTGCGAGATGGTTTGACCGACGAATCGGGAAGCGGGTGACCACTGAGGCGGGAATACTAGGAGTGCTTGGAACGGAAGTCAACAGAGAGAAAACAGTGGACTGTTCAAACGAGGAAGACTCTGGTGGATGCAGTATTACCGCGACGGCCAGCAAGTCAGAGAATCAGCCAAGACCGGAGCGCCGGTGGTTGCAAACCAACTACTTCAACCCCGTTTGGCTGAGTTTAGATTCGCAGAGTCCAATCGTGTCAAGGTAGGCGAAAACATTGTGATGCACTTCACACAGGAAGACTTGAGCATCCTGTTCAAGCCCTGCGTCTACGTGTTCTATAAGAATCGGGGCATTGAGGAGGAAGTCCTATACGTTGGCTCTGGCACTTGTGCCGACCGGCCTTTCGACCGCGACCACCATCTTCGAGACAGTTTACTTGGAGCGTGCAGGCTAGAGTTACATGCGTGTGATACGGTTAAAGTTGCTCTGAAACTCGAAGCCCGATTGTGCGAAGTTGAACCCATTGCTCAACAAAGTTCGGCCAAGTGTGGTAGCCCTGACGGGAATCGAACCCGTATACCTGCCTTGAGAGGGCAGTATCCTAACCGTTAGATGACAGGGCCGCTGCCATTGCTTACTTTCCGTTGCCATCACCGAGAGCCTTCATCGTGCCGAGAGACTTCGTCACAACCTTTTGCATCGCGTCGAGAACATCCTCGGTGCTCACGATATGATACCTGTCGAAGACGCTCCGAGTTTTGTACTCATCGCAACACGTTCCGGCATGCATGCGTTGACGAGGTTTCTGACCGCCCTCCGTCGCAGGTCGTGCAACGTCAGCCCTGAGTATATCGGGTCGTACGGCTTGCCTTCAACCTCAGTCAACGTGCCGAGGCCAGCGGCAGCACACGCTTTGACCCATTCCTTGCGAAGGTTCGTTCCATCGAACACTTTTCCAGACTGTGCCCCAATTTCTGCGAGCATCATCACGAGAGCAGGCGGCATCGGCAGAACACGAGCCTCGCCCGTCTTCGTCTGCGCCTCTTCCAAACGAATCGCGCGTGAATTGAGATCGATTTGCGACCATTCGATTTGCAACGCCTTACCGATTCGGTTCCCGCAGTACTAGAGCAGAGTGACGAGCGGTCGAAGATGCGTCGGGAGCAGGTTGAACGACCTAGATCAATGACCCCCGGCACACGGCACAACCGATTTTATGGTTCAACGCCTCACCTATGAAGGTGATGAGTTTTTAGACGCGGCGAGAAGCGACACATGTGGAACAAAGCCAAAGACACTCTACAAAAGAACGCCGGAGCCTTGACGCTTGAAGCATTGAAGACCGCTCTCGCAATGCTGATGAAGCACGCTGCGAGCGGAATGGGGATGTAAGAATCCTCTCCGCTGTTTTATCCCTCAGGAAGTATCGTCCCGCTGATTCTCTGAAAGCCTAATAGAACGGAGTCGGGGGCCCCGTCTGCGGTAACGATTCGTAATCCGATTCATGGCAAGTGCAGGACTGCGGGCCGTGCCCGGCCACTACCAAGGTCGTTCTTTATCATCAGTTGGCTCGGTGTACGTTGACCCATCGCTGAACGTCACCGATACTGCATGTATCCGAAGTTGTGGTTTCACAACAAGCAGGTTGTCGAAGTCAGCCATTGTGTGCTTTATCTTGGGCACAGGAAGATGCGGACCACCCCCAGGCCAGCTTGCTTGAGGCAACAGAGATTCAGCAGGAGGGTCGGTTAAATCGATCTCGTAATGGCACCCTACCCCGGCATTATAGTCGAGTCAAGCGCTCCGGGATTTCCATCATCCGCACCAGAATTGTCACCATGCTTGTCATCATGGTGACCTAATTTGGGCTCTTTTGCCTAACTTAACCTAATGCTAAATCGTTGAAAAGTATAGGAATCAGTGCGTTTTCGACTGATTGAGAATCTTCCGTCCTAACCCCTAGACGATAGCGCCGCTGGACGAGTCCAAATTATAACAAAGCCCGGATAGCCGCCGTCCTGCCGCATCAGCGGTTGCCTGGTCGTTCCGACTCCGAGACTTCCGCGGTTGGTGCTCTACTTCGGGCTCTCCAGCCGGTAGCCGACGCCGCGCAACGTCTTTAAGTAGCGCGGATGGCGGGGATCACCCTCGATTTTTTCGCGCAACCGGCGGACATAGACGTCGACCGATCGCGGCGTGACAAACGCGGTTTCCTTCCACACCGCATCGAGCAACTGATCGCGGGTGAACACCCGGCCGCGATGGGCGGCCAGATATTCCAGCAGCCGGAATTCACGCACGGTCGTGAGCACGGTTCGACCTTCGATCCTCACCGTCATGGAGGAAGCATCAATTTCCAGATCACCCAGCTTCAGGGTTTCCGGGGGAGGAGTTTCCCGGGCCGCGCGCAATACGGTTCGCACGCGAGCGACCAATTCCCGCGGGCTGAAGGGCTTGGTGATGTAGTCGTCTCCGCCCAGTTCGAGTCCCTTGATGCGGTCGGATTCATGGCCCTTTGCCGTCAGAAAGATGATCGGTATCTTCGCCAGGGGTTCACTTTGGCGGATCTGGCGGCACAGATCGAAGCCGTCCGTTCCAGGCAGCATTACATCCAACAGGAACAGGGAGGGCACTTCCCGAAGAGCTTGGCCGAGGACCGTGGTACCGCCGGTGAAAGATTGCACATCGTATCCGGCAGCCTGGAGGTTGTGGCCAATCAAGCGGGCGATATCCTCCTCGTCTTCAACGACGAAGATGCGCTGCCGGCTCACACCCGATCGAGTCGGGAAATCGGAAACGTCCATCGATGGCTGCATCGTGTGCCGCCGGGTTTTTGTCCAGGCGGGGGAGGAACCGAGGACCGCAACTCAGCGGAACACCGGACCCTGCTCGAACTCTAAGCGAGAAATGTTTCGCGATTGTTTCCTCTTTGTTAACGATTGATGAATTTCCAGCCGGCTCAGCCCATTGCAATTCCAAACCAGTGGCGGCCGCGCCGAGGTCGCTGGGCTCATTCGAAGGCCTATGGGCGAGGGCTGAAATCGGGCTTATTGAGCCGCTGTTCTCTTAGGCAGATGACGCAGAGTGTGACCTTCGATGAGGCTATAGAGTTCCTCGGCGAGATTCTTAGCGTGGTCGCCGCACCGCTCCAGCGCCTGCGCCATCAACAGGACATCAAAGCTCAGCGAATCCTTCTCGCGGGCATTGTCAGCCAGGTGCCTCTGAAACAGAGCGTGACAGATGCGGTCGAGTTCCGCGTCGGTACGGAGCACCTTGCGCGCGTTTTCCAGGTCGAGCGAAACAAATCCCCGATGGATGTCTTCCAGCATGTCGCGCACAATGGCCGACATCTGGACAAGGTGCCGGACGTCACTCCCGGGCAGTTGACCGCTGCGCGCCTGCACGCGCTGCGCGACCCCCATGACGAGATCTCCGATGCGTTCGAGGTCGGTGATGCACTTCAGGCAAGCTAGCAATTGGCGGGCCGTTCTTTCGTTGACGCGAGTGATCGCCCCCGGCAGTTGCTCGTCGATCTGGCGTTCAATCTGGTCCAGTTCTTTCTCGCAATCGCGAATGGCGAGGAAGGCCATGCGGGACGAGTTGGTCAGTAGATCCTGGATATTGAAGGTCGCATCGCGGGCAATCAGGCAGGCCCGGAGAGCCAGTCGCATCAACTGCCCCTGCGTGCTGTCGGCTTTTTGCTTGCGCTGACTCTTGGTTGACTTCGCACCGGTCTTCGGCTCAGGTGTCTTGGCCGCGGCAGCGGGCTCTGCTCCGATTTCCGTGGGATGGATGATTTTTCGGCGCATACGTTAACGGGCGACCAATTCGTGACGGCCGCTCGGCGGCAGTAAAGCTAATCTTCAATTGTAAACAGCGTGTGTGAATAAACGGTTAAAACCCTGCTTGCACCGGCGTCTTGGCCGCTGTCACGCTCGGCGTCCACCCAGGATATCTGGCAAGATGCTGATGCACCCCCGGGCGTCGCTAACCGGGCGAAACCACGGCCCGCGGTGGCAGTCTGACAATCCCCGGCTCGCAGCCATGTATAATTCCGGCTGATTTTTCTCGTAGAGCACTCGACCAATTAAGGTCGGTTCTCAGGTGCGAAAGGTCCATCGATGAAGGAAACCCCGCAGCAGTACACCAAGCGGATCTTGGGGTATGTGGACGGAAAAGATCCGCTCAAGGTCCAGAAGAGCACAGCGAAGAAGCTGCAGAAACTGATCAAATCGCTGAGCAAGAAACAAATGAAGCGGAGACCTTTGCCGGAGCGGTGGTCGATCGCTGAGATCCTGGCGCACCTGGCTGACACCGAAGTCGTGGGCAGCTGGCGGATGCGATTGATTATGGGAAGCGATGGCACGCCCATCCTGGGGTTTGACCAGGATGCCTGGGCCAAGACCTTTGACTACGCGAACAGGGACCCCAAGCACTCGCTAAGAGTCTTTCGGACACTGCGCGAGAACAATCTGGCCCTACTGAAGTCCGTCCCGAGGAAATTGTGGGAAAACCACGGCATGCACTCGGAGCGCGGTAAGGAGACCATCGCCCTCATCGTGCGAATGTTTGCAGGCCACGACATGAATCACCTGCAGCAGATAGAAAAGATTGCGAAGTCCCACCGATAAGCTTGGCGCGACTGCTCGTGAAAGTCTGCGGGCGCTACCGTTTTCATTCACCTACGTTACTGCGCCGCCGTAGCCTGCTGGAACCTCAGCTTCCACTGTTCTCCCAGCTTCACCCACACCGAGCTGATGTGCTGGTAGCGCGGAATATCTTCGTCATACCGAGCCATGCGAATGATCACATCGTAGGTGACCACCGCCGCGCCTTCGTTCAACTGCACCACTTGGATGCCATACGGACGGTATTCCACCAACTCCGTCGCGCGCAGATCTTCCAGGATTTCGTTCTTGTCGTGGATCTTGGCGTCGGTGCCCACCGCCACGAAATCATCGGTGAGGGTATGCTTGTAGAAATCGATGTCGTGCTTCTTCTCCGCCTCAGGCATCGCCTTCTCGTACGATATCAATTGTTCCTCGAGCGGACTCAGGGGCTTGGCATCCACCGAAGGCGGGCCCGCGGCAGCGGCCGGACGAATTCCCCGCACCCAGGCAAAAGAAACGCACGCCAAAACGACCAATGTCCCGGTTGTAAAGCGGAAACGGTTCATAGACTCCTCCCGGCAGGTCCCACAGACTATCACGCCCAGCCCGTCCTGCTATTCTCGAATCAGAAGTTGCCAAAGGAGAAACCCGGTCCTTGCCGCCCATTCTCAACGCCCAAGGCCTCGCTAAATCGTACGGCGCGAGCCCGCTCTTCCAGAACGTGTCGTTCACCGTATCGGAGGGCGACCGCATTGGCCTGATCGGACCGAACGGTTCGGGCAAATCCACGCTTCTGGGAATCCTGGCTGGCCGCATTGATCCTGACACCGGCGACGTGGCCACGCGCAAGCGCTCCCGTCTCAGTCACGTAGAGCAAGAATCGCAGTTCGCCCCCGGCCGCACCGTGCGCCAAGTGACCGAATACGCCATGGATCAGACCTCGGTGCCCGAAGCTGACCGCGCGAATCTTCTGGCCGAAACGCTCGGCCGGGCCGGGTTCGAAGATTTCGAGGCCGAAGCCGCCTCCCTCTCCGGAGGCTGGCGCAAGCGGCTCGCGATCGTAGAGGCCCTGGTCCAGGCTCCCGACGTACTCCTGCTCGACGAACCCACCAACCACCTCGACCTTTCCGGCATCGAGTGGCTCGAGAGAGAACTCGAGGCCGGCGCTTTCGCCTGCGTGCTCGTAAGCCACGACCGCTATTTTCTCGAGAACGTCACCACCGAGATGTCGGAGCTCAGCCGCGTCTATCCCGACGGCATCCTGCATGTGTCCGGTAACTACAGCGAATTCCTCATCAAGAAAGAAGAGTTCCTTCACGCCCAGTCCAAACGTCAGGAAGCGCTCGAAAACCGCGTGCACACCGAAATCGAATGGCTCCGCCGCGGCCCCAAGGCGCGCACGACGAAATCGAAGGCCCGCATCGACAAAGCCCGCGAACTGATGGGCGAGCTCGCCGATTTGAACACACGCACCCGAAGCGGTAGTGCGAAGATTGATTTTTCAGCGACCGGGCGTCAGACAAAACGCCTGCTCGAAGTGCGGGGTCTCAGTTACACGATCGGCGGCCGCGAGCTTTTCGATGATTTGGATTTCATCGTGACCGCCGGTACACGCGTAGGCTTGGTCGGTCCGAACGGCAGCGGCAAGACTACGCTTCTTCGCTTGCTCCGGGGCGAGTCCGCTCCAGACAGCGGAGAAATCCGCCGAGCCGACTCACTGCGCATCGTCTACTTCGATCAGAACCGTCCGCTCGACCTCGACATCACGCTGCGTCGCGCTCTCGCCCCGGACAGCGATTCCGTCATTTATCAGGACCGTGTGATTCACGTGGCGTCCTGGGCCGCGAGATTCCTGTTCACCGGAGAACAGCTGAACCAGCCCGTCGGGCGGCTCTCCGGCGGTGAGAGGGCGCGCGTGCTGATTGCCCAGTTGATGCTCCAGCCCGCCGATGTTCTCCTGCTCGACGAACCCACCAACGATCTGGATATTCCTACGCTCGAGATTCTGGAAGAAAGCCTGCTCGAATTTCGCGGCGCCCTGGTGCTAGTGACGCACGACCGCTTCCTGCTCGACCGGGTGTCGACGGTCGTGCTCGGCCTTGATGGCATGGGCAGCGCGGAACGTTTCGCCGACTACCCGCAGTGGGAAGCGTGGCAAGCCGAGCGCATGCAAGCCAGCCAATCCGGCAACGTGAAACCCCGGCCACCAGCCCACGCCACAGCCTCAGCTCCGCCCCCAGCCCCTAGAAAGAAGCTCTCCTACCTCGAAGCCCGCGAATATGCCGCCATCGAACATCGGATCGCCGAGGCCGAAACCGTGCTGAAGACAAAGCAAGCCATGCTGGAAGATCCTGCCATCGTGAGCGATGCCCCCAGACTGCTGGCGGTCCATGCCGAAATCGGCGAAGCCCAAAAGGCCCTGGACACTCTCTACGCCCGCTGGTCTGAACTCGAAGAAAAGCAGCCCTGATTCAACCGTTACTGCCCTCACGGAGCGCGCGCCTTCACGCCCGCGCAAAATCAATATATCCCCGCTGCACATCGGTCCGCACCAACTTCGCCCGCAAGCTGTCTCCCACGTCCGACCCTTGCTGCCCCTCGACTAGCATCCCTTCCACGCGCGGTTGCAACACTCGCACAAACGTCCCGTGCGAATTCGTCCCGGTCACGATTGCATCGAAGATCTCGCCGATACGCCCGCTCATCGCAATCGCGGCCATCCGTTTGGTCATCTCGCGCTCCACCTTCCGCGCCGCGTCTTCTTTCACCGTACAATTCTTTGCGATGCCTCCCAATTCATCGTCCGAATAAGGATTCTTCCCCTGCGCGAGGTATGTCTTGATCAGCCGCTGCGTAACCAGGTCAGCGAAGCGCCGATTCGGCGCTGTCGAATGCGTGTAGTCCTGCACCGCGAGCCCGAAGTGTCCCTGTTCTGGGTCCCCCGGTCGCTCCAGCACATATTCCCCCGGCCCCATAAGCTTGATCACCGCCAACGACAGGTCGGCAAAGTGCGTCGGATCAGCCGCCTTCCGCTGCATGAGAAAGTCGTTGAGCGCTTTGGAATCCGGTGCCGCCGGAAGTTTTCCGCCCTGCGCACCCGCCAGTTGTACGATCCGGTCCCAACGTTCCGGGGTCTTCACCACCCGGCGGAGCGAAGAGATCTTTTCCAGCGCGCGCGCCACCACTTCGTTCGCCGCGATCATGAAATCCTCGATCAGTTCGGTCGCCCGGTTCTTCTCCTGCTTAACAACATCGACGACTTTGTCATTCAGCTCCACCGGACGCACTTCAATGGTCTCGATGTTCAGCGCTCCATGCAGGTAGCGCTGCTGTCGTAGCGCCTGGGCAACCCCGCTCTGCAGCTTCAACTGCGCTTTCAGTTCCGTCGAAGCCGCCACCTTCGGCGGCGCCGCACCGCTCCCGTCCAGCCATGCCCCCACGGCGTTGTATGTCAACTGAGCCTTGTTGCGTACCACCGCGCGATACAAGTCGCTGGATTTGACATTCCCGTCGCCGGTAACCACGTACTCGATGATCACCGCAAAACTATCCTGGTTCTCGAGCAGCGACGTCATCCCCGTCGAAAGCACTTCCGGCAGCATCGAAAAATTCCGCACGCCCGTGTAAACAGTGGTGGTCTCCTTCGCAGCGTGCTCGTCGATCGCGCACTCCTTGCGAACGAACGCATCCACGTCCGCGATGCCAACCAGCACCTTGACGTCGTTTCCCGGCAGCTGCTCCGCCACTTCGATCTGATCGAGATCTCTCGATGTGTCGTTGTCAATCGAAGACCACGGCAACCCACGCAGATCGCGCACGTCGCCACTGGGAGCCACCTGGGGCGAGTGCGACTTTAACCCGGCCAGTTCCTGTTCGACCTGCGCCGGAAAGTCCGGTTCAAACCCATGTTCCAGCATGACCCGCTTCGCGACCGCCTGCAGATCGAAGTGAGAAGGACGAACGTCGTTCATGAATACCCCGTAAAGTGAATGAGCGCTAGAAGGCTACCATGAACCGCGGCAGGCGACGGGAGACTCAGGCGGCTCGATGATCGTTTGGCTTGGGAGAGTTCGGAGAAGCAGCACCGAGGGCCGAGCACTGATTGGGCCTGCTCAGGGGGGCACGAGGATCAGGCAATAGTCGCGGCGGAAACATGGGAGCAGCGAACCGGTTGGAACGAAATCGTGTGAGGATGTACCCAGAAGTCTCGCCTGCGGGACTAGACTCCGTGATGACTGCCGCAATCCTGACAGGTGGACGTCATGTCGCTCAGCGCCGCGAAGGGCTCAAGATGGCGACCGACTCAGAATTTTCGCCGATTCCGCGAGGAACCTTGCCAATCTTTGTGGGGGAAATTTTGGTGGACCTGGTCGGGTTCGAACCGACGACCTCTTCCATGCCATGGAAGCGCGCTCCCAACTGCGCCACAGGCC
>Ga0137415_10001301_pt1 | contig 24574 bp, 22 predicted proteins | sample CZODoug3_1_1_16f_FD_183082 | JGI IMG/M metagenome (GOLD analysis project Ga0137415, IMG submission 183082) | Vadose zone soil fungal communities from Angelo Coast Range Reserve, California, USA - CZODoug3_1_1_16fungal (Hybrid Assembly) | ecosystem: Environmental > Terrestrial > Soil > Vadose...
GCCGTCAGCGGATATTTTTCCGATGAATAGGACGGAACGATGTAGGAGACGTCAGCGACGCCGGCGACGGTGAGCTGCGCCATGTCCTTGGCCTTGCCAAGCTGCTCAGCCGGATAATGCTGGAACGTGACCTGTCCGTTGGTGCCCTTCGTGACCAATTCCATGAACGGCTTCGCCACCAGTTCGTGGATGACGTGACCGTTGGGAAGGCTGTCGGCGAGGCGGAGCGTGATTTTTTCCTGCGATACGGTGGGGGCCGTGCCGGCTGCGAGAATGACCGCTGCAGCGACGACCCGCCTTGCCAAAGCAACGATCATGCGATGTCTCTCCCGCTTAGTCGTTTTGGTTCAGTAACCCATTTTGATCGGCAGCCACAGAATGATTTGCGGCCAGACCACCAGTATCGCAATCGCAATAAGATGGGCGACGAAGTGCGGAAATACGCCGTGGAACACTTCGCTGACGGGACGTCCTGAGTAACGCGCCACCACGAAGCAATTCAATCCGACCGGCGGCGTAATCATGCCGACCTCGGCGGTGACGATCTTGATGACGCCGAACCAGAGCGGGTCGTAACCGAGTGACTTGATCAGCGGCAGGACGATCGGGACGGTGAGCACCAGGATGGCGATCTGGTCCATGAAGGAACCGAGCACGATGTAGCCAAACAGGATAAGTGTCAGCACTACCCAGGGCGCTACGTGGAAGCCTCCGACAAAGGCCACCAGGTTTTGCGTCACCTGGGTCAGCGTGAAGAAGTAGCCGAAGATCGAAGCGCCGAGCAAAATCATGGCGATCATGCAGGTGCCATGTGCGGCGCGCAGCAGGGCGCTGCGCAAGCTTTGCAAATTTATTTTTCCCTTCCATAGCGCAAGGCAGAAGGCGCCGAAGGCGCCGAGCGCCGATGCTTCGGTCGGGGTGGCTACGCCCGAGTAGATCACGCCCGTGACCATGCCGAACAACAGCAGCATCGGCCCGACGACTTTCAGCATCCGGAATTTTTCGTAAAGCGTGACCGACGGTCCGGGCGGTGCGCGAGAAGGATCCCGCCAGGCAAGAAACCAGACCGTCGCCATGATCGTAATGGTAACGAGAATGCCAGGGATGACACCGCCGATCAGCAGCGCGCCGATGTTCACCTCTGCAAGCAGTCCGTAGATGACAAGCGCCACCGACGGCGGGATCAGCATCGCAAGCGTGCCGGAGATCGCAACCACGCCGGCCGCCATCCTTGGCTCATATCCCTGCTTGAGCATGGCGGGCAGGCTGGTGGCCGACAGCGTCGCCGCCGAAGCCGTGCTGGTGCCGCAAATCGCTCCGAAACCGGCGCCGGCCAAAGCTGTCGCCATGCCGAGGCCGCCAGGCACCCGGCCCACCCATGCCGCGGTGGCCTTGAAGAGGTCGTCGGCGATGCCGCTGACCAGAACGAATTCGGCCATCAGCAGAAACATCGGGATGGTGATGAGTTCGTAAGAGGTGACGGCCGACAGCGGCGCGGTTTGCAGGATGCCCGTGAGCATCGCCATGCCACCGATAAGATAAAGTCCGAGAACTCCCGAGCCGGCCATCGCAAAGCCAACCGGCGTGCCGATCGCCAGCAGCACGAACAAGACAATCATTACCAGGGTCAAGATCATTCGAAGGTTTCCCCTGCGGCGTGTGATGCCGGCAGGGCAATGACGGCACGCCCGGTGGCAAGAGAAATGATATGGGCGATGCAGTGAAGCACGAGCCGCAACGTGATGAGCCCGGCTCCAAAGGGCACAAACCCGATCGACGGCCACATCGGCCATGGAATGGCGCCGGCCATGACATCGCTGGCCCGAAAGCTTTCGACGGTGCGCAGGATGCCGAGATAGGTGATGAGGGAAAACACGGCGATGCCGACCAGGCAGGTGACGATCTCCGTCAGGCGGATCATCACCGGCGAGAATTTCTGCTGGAGAATGTCGACGCTGACATGGGCATGACTGGCGTAGGCTTCCGACAGGATCAGGAAGAATACGCCGGCCATCAGATAGAGTGATATCAGGTCGTAGGCCCACGAAAACGGCCTGTTAAAACCATAGCGCATCACGACATCGCTGAAGACGATGATCATGATGGCAAACATGAAAATCGCGGCGATCGTGGACACCGCTCTTTCGACGGCCCCCAACGCCCTCAATACTCCGTCGAGCACACTGACCCCCCAAGCGTCTTGCCGCGAACAGCCGTAGTCCTCACCCGATCGATCTATCTCGCCGGAACGGTCGCGACCATTGCATCGAACTCCCGGAGCGCGTCGCTTCCGCGCTTGCCGCGGGAATCGAGTCCGTCGGCCCAGGTTTTGGCAACCCCCTTCAGGAGGTCCTTGAACTTCTCGGGCTGCAGAGGCTCGAAGCGCACGCCCGCCGCGGCCAGTGTGTTTCTGGTCGTCTCATCGGCTTTCTGTATATCCTGACAGGCGGAGGGAATGATCTCGTCTGCGACAGCGATCATCGCCTTTTGGACATCCGGAGGAAGCTTCTTCCAGGCTGCATCGCTGATGGAATACGATACGATGAAGCTTCCGAAGCCTATCCCGTCCGTCGAATGCTTCACCAATTTGTCGGCGCCATAGGCGACCACGCTCTCCAGTGGAAACAGAAGTCCATCCATCGTTCCGCGCGACAGCGATTCATAGGCGTCGGGCGCCGCCATGCGCACCGGCACCGCGCCGATCGCGCGTAGCGTCAGATCCTGTGCGCCTCCGGTGGAACGCAATTTCAGGCCGGTGACATCAGCCACATCTTTGACGGGCTGTTTGACGGTGAAGATACGGTATTGCGGCAGGCTTACCGCGAGCAGCAGCCGGATATTGTTGCCGGCATAGTCCTGCTCGGCGATGACGCCATTCCTCGCCAGCTTCCAATAGGCCAACGTTCCCTGGCAGGATTGCTCAAAGGCTCCCGGCAGCATCGCTACTTCGGATACCGGCATCTTGTCGGAAACGTAGGCTGGCGCGACATACCCGATGTCTGCGACGCCGGTTTGCGTCAGCTTCAGCATATCCGCCGCTTTGCCGAGCTGTTGCGCGGGATAGTGTTCGAAGGTGACCGCGTTGTTGGTGCGCTTCTTGACCTCTTCCATCCACGGTTCAAGAATTAGTTTTACGAGATAATGGCCCTTCGGAAATGAATCGGCGACCCGCAGCGTGATTGGATCGGCAGCTTGCGCAAATATTGTCGATGCAATGAGTAATCCAGGTATCACAAACGCCTGCCGCATCGCCACCACATGTCCTACCTTGAAGACGAGTTAAGATTTTAAGTAGCTGCACATAAACGGAATAGGCCGTCAAGGATGTCCACGAGCACCTGATTGAGTGCGGTGCGCTGCCCACAACCGGAAGGCGCGGCGCGTCGTCCGATTGCGGGCCGCCTATGCCAGCGCGAGTTCGTCATATCGCCTCAACGCCACCTCGTCGCAGGTTGCGCGGTAGGCGGGTGCGCTGCCGCTATAGCGCGCGATGATGCGAGTCTGCTTGCCTTCGACGTTGGTGTTGTACCCGGTCATCCAGGAGTTGACCTCGTTGGAGAGCAGACCCGCTCCGAGCGCCTTGACGTGATCGGTCCAGGACGTCACCCCCGCTGCCGTGGCCTCCACGCGCGTGAGGTTGAATTCCCGCGCGTGGCGGATCAGGCCGGTCACCCAATCAACATTGTATTCGATGCTGCGCGGAATATTGCCGAGTGCCGTGTGCGGTCCCATCAGCATCATCATGTTGGGGAAGCCGTCGATCAGGACGCCGAGATAGGTCCGCGGCCCGTCCTTCCACTTGTCCTTTAGCCGCATGCCGTCCACGCCGCGGAAGTCGATCCGATCAAAGCTGCCGGTGATGGCATCGAAGCCGGTCGCGTAGATGATGATGTCGAATTCGTATTCGCCATCGCCGGTCTTGATGCCATCGGGCGTGATCCGCTCGATCGGTGTTTCCGTGATGTCAACCAGTTCCACATTGTCCTGATTGTAGACTTCGTAATATCTGGTTTCGAGCGGCACGCGGCGGGTGCCGAAGCCGTGGTTCTTCGGAATCAGTTTTTCCGCCACTTCGGGGTCCTTCACCCGCTGGCGGATCTTCCGGGCCACGAAGTCGCTGATGACAGCGTTCGCTTTTCGGTCGGTAACGATATCGCGGAAATTGCCCTGCCAGATACCAAAGCCAGGCTCGGCATATAGTTTTTCGAAGAAAGCCTCGCGCTCCTCATCCGATACCTCGAAAGTGCCGCGCGGGTCCGGTGTATGAAGGAAGCAGGCGAAGGTCTCCTGGCATCGCCTGAACATGTCAGGATAGCCGGACTTGATCTTTTTCTGTGTCTCCGCGTCGATCTTGCTGTTGTGTAGCGGCGCGCACCAGTTCGGCGTGCGCTGGAATACCGTGAGGTGCCCGACGCTGCCAGCGATGGTCTGGATGGTCTGCACGCCGGTGGCGCCGGTGCCGATCACCGCCACCCGCTTGCCGGCGAAGTCGACCGGCTGATGCGGCCATCTGGCGGTGTGGAAGGACTGGCCCTGGAACGTATCCACGCCCTCGATGCGCGGCAGGGTGGGAGCGGAGAGCGGGCCGATGGCGGTGATCAGGAAGCGCGAGCGGAAGTGGCTACCGTCCGCCAGCGTGACGTTCCAGCTGTGCGTATCCTCCTGGTACGTCGCCGCGGCAACCCGGCTGCGGAACTGGATGTCGCGGCGCAGGTCGAACTTGTCGGCGACGAGATTGAGGTAGCGCAGCGTCTCCGGCTGGCCGGCGAAATGCTCGGACCAGTTCCACTCCTGCAGCAGTTCCTTCGAAAAGGAATAGCCGTAAGTGTAGCTTTCGGAATCGAAGCGCGCGCCTGGATAGCGGTTCCAGTACCAGGTGCCGCCGACGCCGGTGCCGGCCTCGAACACGCGCACCCGCATGCCCTGTTCGCGCAATCGGTAGAGCTGGTACATGCCCGACATGCCAGCTCCGATGATGATGGCCTCGTAGTCCAGGACCGGCGCCGCGCCGGACGAGGCCTGGGTTTCGCGCGAGGCGGCCATATGCTGTTGCTCCCTGAGGGCGGTCGAGGCCGCGCTTGTCTGAGATGAAGCGTGAATTCTCAGCGGTCAGCCAAGCAGGGTAATCGGCGCTCCCTGCGTTATGCAACGTCATATCTCGCAACCTAGCCCCGCCGCACGCTGGCGCCGCCGTCCACTGGCAGCGTGACGCCGGTGATGAAACTGGCTTCGTCGGAAGCCAGGAAGAGGGCGGCGTTGGCGACGTCCCAGCCGGTGCCCATTTTCTTGCGCAGCGGCACTTTCGCGTCCCGCTCGGCCTCGACCTCGGCGCGGCTCTTGTTGAATTCGCGAGCGCGGGTGTCGACCGCCATCGGGGTGTTCATCAGGCCGGGCAGGATGACGTTGGCGCGGATGCCGTACTCGGCATTCTGGTAGGCGAGCTGCTCGGTGAAGGCGACCATCGCCGATTTGGTGGCCTTGTAGGCGACGTAGGGATAGGTGGTGATGACGGCCATCGAGGAGATGTTGATGATGGCGCCGCTGTTCTGCCGGCGCATGATCGGGATCACGTGTTTCGCTGCGAAGATACAGCTCTTGAGGTTGATCGCAACGCAGCGGTCGAGTGCCTCCTCGGTGAGGTCGAGCAGCTCGGCGTCGCCGCCCGCGAGGCTGACGCCGACATTATTGTGCAGGATGTCGATGCGGCCCCAGCGGGTGTGCGCATCGGCTGCCATGGCCTTGATCTCGGCCTCTTTGGTGACGTCGGCCTTGTAGGCCACCGCCGTGCCTCCCTTGGCACCGATCATGTCGACCGTCTCCTGGGCCGACTCGATATTGTGATCCACGCACAGCACCTTGGCGCCTTCGCGCGCGAAGGTGAGGGCGGTGGCGCGACCGTTGCCGATGCCTTCGCCGGGGCTCTGGCCGGCGCCAACGACGATGGCGACGCGATCTTTCAGGCGCATATTACTTCACTCCCGGAATTGGGTACTGCTGCAGTACCTCGTTATAGGTGGGTTCGTTGTCGATCTTCATGGTGGCGAGCACGCGGACGACCGCGCAATAGAAGGCGATGGTGAGCACGAGATCGGTCATGTGCTCGTCAGAGAGTTTCTGCTTGATCTCGGCGAAAGTTGAATCCGACATCGCAAGCTCGCGCACCATTTCGCGTGCGCCTTTCAGGATCGCCCTGGCAAGTGGCTCAAGCTGAGAGGGCTTGCCCTCGGTCTCGGCTATCAGGCCCCTTATATCCTCATCGGTGACGCCAAAGTCCTTGCCGATCTTCACATGATGGGTGAATTCGTATTCCGATTTCTCCAGCCAGCCCACTTGAAGGATAGCAAGTTCGCGCAGGCGCGGGTCGAGTTTGCTCTTGAAGCGGATGTAGCCGCCGAGGCCGTTGAAGGCACGCGCCATGTCGGGCGAGTTGACCAAGAGCTTGTGCAGGTTGGTGTTGCGCTTGAGCATGTCGCGGTATTCGAGCGCGGCCTAGTCGGCCTCAAGATAGGGCAGGCGGGCCATCGTGTTCGTACTCCCTTTACGAAGTGATCAGTGATCCCGTGAGTCGCGTTCCGGGCCTTGCAGCGTGACGCCGCCGTCAACTACCAGTACCTGCCCGGTGATGTAGCGGGCGTAGTTGCTGAGCAGGAATTTCACGGCGTGGCCGACGTCCCAACCGGTTCCCTCGGTTTTCAGCAGCGAAGCTTTGGCACGTTGGGCGCGTGCGGCGTCGCTCATGCCACGCGCATAGACCATTGGTGTGTACATCGGACCGGGGCAGATGCAATTGACCCGGATGTTGTCGCGGCCGTGATCGACCGCCATCGCCTGGGTCAGTCCGATGACTGCGGCTTTCGAGGTCGTGTAGGTAGTGAGCCCGCGCGGCCGGAGCGCGGATATCGACGAGATGTTGACGATGGAGCCGCGCCCGGCGGTTTTGATCATTGCCGGAATCGCGTACTTCGAGAGCAGGAACATGGTCTCGACGTTGATTTGCATCACCCGTCGATATTCCTCGGGCTTCTCGTCGACGACGCTGCCGCGGCTGCCGATGCCGACATTGTTGTCGAGGAAGTCGAGCCGGCCCCAGCGGTCGACAGCTGCATCGACCAGCCGCTTGCAGTCGGATTCGTTGGTGATGTCGCCCGACTGCGCCGCCGCCGTGCCGCCCTCAGCCTGGATCATTTCAACCGTGCGTTCGGCAAGCCTGAGGTCGAGATCGGCCACCAGCACCTTGGTGCCCGCGCGGGCCAGCAGGATTGCCGCCGCCCGGCCGTTGCCAATGCCGTCGCCCGCAGCACCCCCGCCGCTCACGATGGCCACCCTGTCGGTCAAGCCGGAATCGTCCTCGGGACCCTTCATCGCGCTTCTCCATTTGGTCGCTTTCTGCATTTCTTGTTGCATGACCTTCCGCGCATTAGGGATGATTTCACGCGATACAACAAGGTCTGCGTTGCTCACGTGGGAGACGGTCCGCCTTCGTAAAATGCAGAGCTCGTCAGCTTTCCAACCCTTTCAGCGAAGGTGGCGACCGGTTGCACGGGTTCAGAGCCTGGGTTAGGCAGAAACACGCGGCGATGGCGAATGTGAAGCGCGATCGGTGCGATCGCGCCCGGTAGTCAGGACATCTTGCATGAATGAAGGACGCTATCGGCTGATCGGATCCACGGCATCGCCCTACGCGGTCAAGCTGCGGGCGCTATTACGCTACCGGAGGATCCCGTTCGACTGGGTCATCATGACCAGGGCGCTGCGGAAACAGGCCGGGCACCTGCGTCCGAATTTGATTCCTGTCCTGCAATATCCCGACGGAAGCTTTCGCGGTGAAACCACGACACTGGCGTACGATCTCGAAGCCCGGCACCCGGATCGGTCGGTCATTCCCGAAGATAAGGCCATCGCGTTCGTCTGCGATCTCCTCGAAGACCTCGCCGACGAATGGGCCGTGAAGCCGCTTTTTCTCTATCGGTGGTGGGACCCCGAAGATCAAGCCTATGTCTCGCGATGGGCAGCTGAAGAATGGTCGGTGTCGGACGCCGAGGCCGGAAGCGCCGAGGAGATCGAGCATTTCCGCATAAGGCAGATTTCCCGCATGCCCATTCTCGGCGCGACGGCCGAAAACAAGCCTTTGCTGGAAGAGAGCTATCGTCAAATCCTGGCGGCGTTCGAGCCGCACGTTGGAATGACAAAATATCTGTTCGGAAGCCGGCCGTCGCTGGCGGATTTTGCATGGTTCGGCCAATTGAGCGAACTGGCGACCGATCCCAGTCCGATGCGGATCATGCGGGAGAAAGCGCCGTTTACCGATCACTGGGTTAGACGGTTGGACGACGCCTCGGGCGTCGACGGGAAATGGTATCCGCGCGAGCAAGCATTGAGCGGGATGGCTGAGGCGCTGCTCGGGATCGCCGGCGAACTCTATTTGCCCTTTCTTGCCGCCAATGCGGAAGCCTTTGCGAAAGGCGTCGAGCGACTGGAGATCAATGTCTGGGACCTGCCTTATGCGTTGTCGCCGTTCAAGTATCAGGTCAAATGCCTCGATCTGATCCGCAGCAAGTTTGCCTCCCTCGACGCTGAGCATCGAACGGCGCTGCGACCCGTTTTGGAGCGCACAGGGTGCTGGGAACATCTCGTTGCAAAGTAGCCGATGATATCAGTTGTGGCGGCAGCGGCCGTTTCATGTTCGGTGTCGGCTTCCGAGCGCGGCGGCGATGGTTTCGGGCTTTTTGATGCGTTCGATCAGCATGTCGATGCGGTCGCCGCCCCAGAACAGTTCGCCGTTAAACACCATGGTGGGCACGCCGAACACGCCGAGGGCTTCCGCCTCGTCGATAATGAGGTCGTGTTCCTCGCGCGCCGGACCATTGAGGTAGGTTTCGAAATCCTTTGGCGAACCGCCGACATCAGCGATCACTTCGGAAATCTGCGACAACTCGTCGATTTCGAGGTCGTGACTCCAGAAGCGCCTGAACACCGTGTCATGGTAAGGGCGGAACAGCCCGTGGCGCTGCGCGAACAGCATGCCGGCGCTGGAATAGAAGGCATCGTAAATTCGCCGCGGCCCTTTCATGGTGAGCCCTTGCGCGTTGGCATAGCGCCGTGCGTCCATATAGGCGTAGCGCACCTTGCGCCAGAAATGCGGCGTGCGCTCTTCCACCGTTCCCATGAATTCGGCGATGCGAAGGGTGTAGGGCAGCCATTCGAGTTCGACGCCGTGGTTTTCTTCCAGCTCGAACAGCCGCTTGTTGGCGACGAAGGCGTAGGGGCTTTTGTAGTCGGTGTAGATTCGTACGCGTGGTCTGGCCATCGCCGGTCCTCGTTTGGATCGGGCAATTCTTCCCGATCCAAACGAGGGATGCAACCCGCAGCGGTTTCATCGATTGCAGGAAGGCAGCTTGTTCATGGCGGCTTCTGCGTCGGCCCGGGTCTTGTAAACCGCATCGCTCGCCACGGTGATGTTTGGCGTGTCGGTCTTGGGCGTCTTGTCGAAGACTGAGCAGCGCTTGGTCAGTGGATTCAACACACCTCTCGTGACTCAAAAGAGGTTATCGCGCAGTTGCGATTTCCGCTCCGGACAGATCGATCCAAAAGCGGTCGTCGATTATGAACCCTGAACTGCCGATACATTGATCCAATTGAATGGGCCTCGGTGCATTGGAGCATCGCGGGGCCCGACATCTTCGTCATTGCGAAGGATTTCTGGTACACACCAGTTCGATCTCAAGATCGAAAAGAGCGTGGCCTTTGCGCTTCGATCCTGCGGATATGTTCAGATTGTTGGCGGCGCAACGAGGCTAGCAGCTGCTGTTCACCTCAACGTTGAGACCTTGCGGTTGAGCAAGGTCGCTGGCTTGTGCCGGTGGCGTCATGCTCCTCTCCAAGAGTGGTCCGACGGACATGTGTCCGCATCCGCTGCCTGTCGTTCGATCACATGATTGGACGGCAATACCCGCGAAGCGGGGAGCCAAATGCTCCGCTACCCCGACAGGTGCAGCATCAGAAATGCTGCGGCAGATACGGGCAGGTGTCAAGTTCTGGCGGCGAACCGGCGCGTGAGTTCTGGTGCTTGGGCCTGCCTGCAATGGTAAACTGGTGCAGCTTCACCGCCCGCCGGGGCGGCTCCGCTTCAATTCCCACACCTGAAGCCACGTCAGGCCTTGGTCTGGCGATACTGGCTCAAGTCCGGATCATGCGTCATTCGCCAATAGTCCACGAACCGCCAGGGCATTGCGGAAAATACTCGGCCCTGCTTGTTTCGATAGTAAGTCGTCATCCCCGGATGGGTCCATATCATTTGTTCATGCTCGGCGTCGACCTCGCGAACATACCGGTCATGGATGTCCTGGCGAACGTCGATCGCGGCTATGTCTTGCTCAATCATGTCGACAAGACACGCCGTGATGTAACGTGACTGGCATTCGGACTGGAAGATCACGCTGCCGCCATGCGCCGGGCCGGCGTTGGGGCCGAGCATGCAGAAGAAATTCGGGAAGTCCGGCACCGTGAGTCCGAGATAGGCGGTCGGATTGTCGTCAGCCCACGCATCGGCGAGCTTCTTGCCGCCGTTCCCGCTGATATTGAGGCGCGCCGCCATTTCCGTGACCTTGAACCCGGTCGAGATCACGATGACATCCGCGGGCCGCAACTTGCCGTCGGAGGTGACGATGCCATCGCGGGCGAAGTGGCCGATCGGTTCGGTGACCAGTTCGACATGCGGCTTCGTCAGCGTACGAAACCAGCCATTATCGAGCAGGATGCGCTTGCCGTAGGGTGGATAGGTCGGCACGCATTTCTCGATCAGATCGGGCCGCTCGTTCAGCTCGGACAAGATAAAGCCGGTCAGCTCCTGGCGGTGCCGGTCGTTGCCCTTGTTGACGGCGCGATTGGGATGCGGCCAGTTCGGATCCTTGCGCAGGAAAGGCAACAGCCCGTCGCCGTAACGCCAGAACATGTTGAAGCGATACCATTGCACGTAGAACGGCAGGTGCGCGAGCAGCCATTGCGCGCCTTCGCTGATGGGATCGGAATAGCCCGCGACCGGGCGCGACCATTGCGCCGACCGTTGATAGACGGTGACCGACGCCACGCGATCGGCAATGGTAGGCACGAGCTGCATCGCGGTGGCGCCAGTGCCGATCACAGCCACGCGCTTGCCGTCGAGTTTGATATCGTCCGACCACAGCGCGGAGTGGAACGTCACGCCGGAAAAATCTTCTTCGCCTTTGAAATGAGCTGGTGATGGGTCGTTGAGCTGGCCGATTGCGCTGACCAGGACCGCCGACTCGAAATCTTCCACGCCATTGCCGGTTTCCAGCGTCGAAACCCAGCGACGTCTGGTCTCGTCCCAGCGCGACGATGTCAACCGCGTGTTGAAACGGATGTGGCTGCGGACGTCATGTTCAAGCGCGACCTTCTTGAGATAGTCCAGCAGTTCTTCGCGCTGCGCGAAATAACGGGTCCAGTTGTTGCGCGCGCCGAAGGAAAATGAGTAGGAATGATTGGGCGTGTCGACGCCGCAGCCGGGATACCGGTTGACGTACCAGGTGCCGCCGAGCTCGTCGTTTTTCTCGACGATGGTGTAGGGAATGCCGAGCCGGCCGAGCGCGACGCCGAGCGCGATGGCGCAGACGCCCGCGCCGACGATCAGGACTTGTTGCCTTATCAAGGCGTCGCCGGACGGACGTTTGGTCCAGCGCGCGTCGCGCGGAATGAATCCCATCTCCTCACGCATCAGCGGCGCGTATTCCGGTGCGACGTTCTCGCCGAGGCACGCGCGCATCATCTTCAGCATCAACTCGTCGCCAGGATCGGTGATTGCAGGCCTGGGCTCACCATCCACGAAGAGTTCGAGGACGGCGGCGCGGATTTCATCCTGGATTTCTTTGGGCACTCCGGCTTCCGGATCCGGGATCAAGCTGACGTCGCGCTTGGGCTGGTAGGGAGGCTGCAGCCAGCGCTCGTCGCCGGTCATGTGGACCAGGACCATCAATAGAACACGAATATCGCCCTCGGCGATGGCCGAAGACAGATCGAGTGTCTTGCGCGGCACTTCAATGTTCATGATCTTCCGTCCTGCGCTTGCGGTGCTTCGGGTAATCCGCCATAGGCGTCCCAGGTCGAGCCGGCGATAAATCCAGCGTCGACCGGTAGATTGATTCCGGTCACGCCGCTGCTCGCGGGCGAGAGCAGCCACGCGATGGCTTGGGCAACCTCTGCTGGTTCCACCAGCCGGTTCATCGCGGTGTTGCGGGCGAGGCGGTTCTGATCCAGCGCGCCCGAAGATATTCCCGCCTCGAGTGCCGCAGTGCGCGTAAATCCGGGTGACACGGCGTTGACCCGCACGCCGGCGCGTCCCCATTCCGCCGCGAGCGTCTGCGTTATCTGAATGACGCCGGCCTTCGCCGCGGTATAGGCGTGGATCGGGCCGGATGTCATTCCCGCGACCGAGGCGACGTTGACGATGGCGCCGTGACGTCGTTTGGCCATTCGCACGCCGACGCTGCGCGCAACCAGAAATGTGCCGCGCAAGTCGATGTTGATTTCGCGATCCCAATTGTCCATTCGCACGCGTTCGACCGAATGCATCTTGCCGAACACGCCGGCCGCATTGACAAGGCCAGTGATCGGACCGTGGGCAGTCTCGATCTCCGCTATGCCGCTATTGACGCCGGTCTCGCTGGCAACGTCGAACCGATCAGGCCACATGATCGTCTGCGTCCTGATGAGAGCTTCAGGCGCGATATCGGCAATTACGACGCGCCGTCCCTGCTGCGCGAGAAGGGTCGCGGTCGCGGCACCGATGCCGCGGCTGCCACCGGTCACCAGAACAATGCCTTCAGCGATCATGATTGTCGCCTTCGCTACGCGGAGTGAACAATCCTCTGGTAATCAGCTTCTCGTAGGCCGAGATCACATGATCCGGCACCGCGGTGACGGCGCCGCCGGAATAGGAATAACGGCGGCTGAGGTAGCCGCGCGCGCCCATGAACATGTGCACGATGGCCTCGAATTCCTCGTCGCTGAAATTGTCGATCGCGCCGGCATGCCGCGCGCGCCGCAGGATTCGGACATAGGCCGTCGAGATATTGTCGAGATGCTTTTGGTAGCCGATCGGTGCGAAAAACTCGGCCTCGTTGAGAATGCGCAGGAATTCCGGGACCTCACGGATGAAATCGAAGAAAGCGCCAAATCGCTCGAGTTCCTGCCGCGCCGCGTTTGCCGTGCCGGTCCGCTCCCGGATGAAACGTACCATTTCTGTGCCGATCATGGGCAACAATTGGTCCAGCAACGCCTGACGATTCTCAAAATGATTGTAAAACGTGCCCTGCGCGACGCCGGCCTCTTCGGTGATGCGGGCGACGGAGGCTTCGGCGTAACCGTATTTGCCGACGATTTTGGTCGCGGCATCGAAAATCCTGCGCTTGGTCCATGCGTTGCGCTCGACCCGATTGAGTTTTGTCACCTTTCCAGCTGCAGCTTCGGGTACTTGCGTCATGCATTGGCCTCTATTTCGGCGCGCAGCACGCGCTTGAGTACCTTGCCCGAGGGATTACGTGGCAGGCTATCGCGAATGATCAGTTGTTTCGGCACTTTGAATGACGCCAGGCGCTGGCGGCAATGCTCCGTCAGGTCAGGTAGTTCCAGCGCCGCGCTGTCCGCCAGCACTACGACCGCAATGGGCCGTTCGCCCCAACGTTGGTCGGGCATACCGATCACGGCGACTTCGCGCACCTGCGGCAGTTCGTAGATGACGCGCTCGACTTCGGACGACGCGATATTCTCGCCGCCGGAAATGATCATGTCCTTCTTGCGGTCGGTGAGATAGAGGAAGCCGTCGTCGTCGAGATAGCCGACATCGCCGCTGCGGAACCAGTCGCCGAAGAACGCGGCGGCGGTTTTCTCAGGATCTTTCCAGTAGCCGGGCGTGACCTTCGGGCCGCGCAGGCAGATTTCACCGTTTTCGCCGGGCGCGACGCGATTGCCCGCATCGTCGCGGATTTCGATCTCGACATGGGCGACGGGACGGCCGGTCGATCCGATCTTTGTGATTTCCAGCCCGGGCTCCATGAAGGTGTCGCCGCCGCAAGTTTCGGTCAGGCCGTAGGCGTCGATATAGCGGGCATTGGTGAAATATTGCGAGAAGGCGCGAATGCGCGCTTCCGGCGTTTTCTCGCCACCGCCGATCGCCCATTGCAGGCTGGACACATCATAACGCTCGCGATCGGGGAGAGCGAGGATCGACGTTGTCATGACGGGGGCGAACCACGCCGCGTTCAGCCGGTCGGCTTCGATCGCAGCCAGGCACTGTCCGGCGTCGAAATCGCGCTGAATGCTGAGCATCCCGCCCTGCCACAGCACGGCAATGCCGGGAAGGTCGAGTGCGCCGACATGATAGAGCGGCCCGGCGATCAACAGCCGCGTATCGCGGCTGAGGCCGAGCCCCAGTACATGATCCGCCGATTTCCAGTAGATGTTCTGGTAGGTCAGCATCACACCCTTTGGCCGATCGGTGGTGCCGGAGGTGTACATCAGCCGCATCAGGTCGGACGGAAGCCGGCGATGCGCCTTTACGGGCTTCGCTCCGGGCCCAAGCCGCGTAGCGTTGGATTGCGCGGTGACATCGACCAGGACGATGGGAGCAGGTCCCGCCGTGCTCGCACGAAATTCCTCGTCGGCAATGAGCAGGCGCGCGCCGGAATTTTCGACGATGTAGGCGATTTCGTCCGACGCCAGCCGGAAATTGATCGGCAGGAGGATCGCGCCGACATGGCTTGCGGCGAAAGCGATATCGAGAAAGGCCGCGCTGTTTTTCATCAGCACGGCGATGACGTCATCAGGACCAATCCCGCGCGACGCCAGCCATCCCCCGACGGTTTGAATCCTTGTGTGGAAGGCCGCGTAGGTGATCTCTTCGCCGCGATATTTCAGCGCACAGCGCTCCGGCGATTGCCGGGCGTGAAATGCGATGAGGCTCGATGGATTGATCATTACTCGCCCGGAACTGCTAACTCGCGCGCAATATGAATTCTGACTCGTAATTCATAATTGCCTTGACGTCACCCCGTTTTCTCTGAAATTCTAAACGCCATGGAGACGGCACGATCTCCGGCAGGGATTTTGAGGGACGCACCGACGTCGAGGAGGCGAGATGACAGAGACCAGCAGGCCGGGCGTAAGCCGGCGGTCGACGCTGGCGCTGATGGGCGCCGGCGCGATGACATTCGCAACGCCGTGGGTGGCGCGCGCGCAAGCCAAGACCATAAAAATTGGAATGCCGACTATTCTGTCGGGCCGCGTCGCGCAGCTCGGAACCTCGTCGCGCAATGGCGTGATGATCGAGGTCGACAAGATCAATGCCGCGGGCGGACTGGCCGGCCGGCAGATCGAAATGGTGATCCGCGATTCCAAGGGAGCGCCGCAGGAAGCCGCCCGCGTCGCACGCGAACTGGTCAATACCGATGGGTGCGAATTGCTTCTCGATGCCGAGGCGTCCTCAGGGGCGTTTGCGGTACACGAGGTCGCGCGCGATCTCGGCGTTTTTTGTATTCACACCAACTCGGAAACCTCCTCGCTGACAGCCGATCCAAAGCAGCACATCCCCAACGCGTTCCGCACCGCGCGCCAGGGCGTTCATGATTCGATCGTCGGTGGCGGCTACGCCGCGGCCATCGCCAAGGTCAAGGGACTGAAGAAATGGGCGACGTGTTCGCCGGATTATGCCTACGGCCGCGATACGACGGGAGAGTTTGTCTACTACCTCAAGCAGTTCGCGCCCGACGTCGAAATTGTCAGCGACGCCTGGCCGAAACTGTTTCAGCCTGATTACACCGAGGTTGTGACCAAGATTTTACAGGCGAAACCCCAGGCACTTTATTCCGCGCTGTGGGGCGGTGATCTGACTTCCTACATCGATCAGGCTAACATCTACGCGCTGTTCAGCCAGATGGAGGTGTTCGCCGTCAACATGGCCGATTATACGGCGTTGACCGTGGTCAAGAATCTGCCGAAGGGCATCCACTCCGGAAATCGCTACATCAAGACCTATCCAGCGACGGCGGAGAACGCTGCGTGGGGCGATGCCTACAAGGCGAAGTACAGTGAGTATCCCACCAACTGGTCGTGGGAGAATGCGACAGCGGTGATGCTGATCGCGGAGGCGTCCAGGAAGGCCAATTCAGCGGACGGCAAAAAGCTTGCGGACGCGATGCGTGGTCTGACCATCAAATCGCCGTTCGGCGCCGACGGCACCGTGACGATGCGGGCCGAGGATCAGACTCTGATCGGCTATGCAATCGGCTGGGGCACCACGATTCCTAATGAGCCTTATGTCCCGGAGGTCAAGAGCGGCGACTGGAAGCAGATTTTGGCGCTTGAAGCCGAGTGGAAGAAGACCAAGGGCTACACCTGACACATCAGTGGAACGCGGAGGCTGCGTGGCGGCCTCGGCGTACCGCCGAACGATTTTTCGGCTGACATAACCCGGCATGCCGTAACGGACAACTTCCTTGGATATCGACGCGCTCACCGGCTGTCTTGCCAGCTCCGCCTGTCTGGTGACGCAAACCACCAGCGGCTTTATTATTGGAATGCTGCTGTTCCTCGTGGCGGTCGGGCTGACGCTGATCTTCGGCGTGCTCCAGGTCGTGAATTTCAGCCATGGCGCATTCTACATGTTCGGCGCCTATTTCGCGATGACCGCCTATCAGGTCACCGGGAGCTTTGCGCTGGCGATGTTTTGTGGCGCCGCCGGCACCGCGATCCTCGGCCTCGTGTTCGAGCGGGTCTTTATGAGTCGCGTCTATGGCGGCGATGTGCTGATGCAGCTTCTGGTCTGTTACGCCTTTGTCCTGATCTTTGATGACTTGGTGCGGTTGGTGTGGGGACCGGAATTCCGGTCGATGGGAATGCCCAGCGCGTTCCAGGTGCCGCCGCTGTTTATCGCCGGCGGCGTCGTGCCGCCATACTATCTGCTGCTGATTGGCGTGGCGCTCGCGGTCGCAGCGATCCTCGGCGTCGGCCTTGCCCGCACCAAAATCGGCAAGGTGATCCGGGCCGCCGCGCATAATCCGGGCATGGTGTCCGCGCTTGGCATCAACACCGGCTTGATCTATGGCGGCGTGTTTGCGCTCGGCGGCATGCTGGCCGGCCTTGCCGGAGCACTCGCCGCACCCGTGCGTTCGCTGACGCCAGGCATGGGATTTTCGGTGCTGATCGAATCTTTCATCGTGACGGTGATCGGCGGCATGGGTTCGATCTTCGGCGCGCTGATCGGCGCGCTCCTGATCGGCATGATCCGGTCATACGGTTCGCTCGGTTTTCCGCTATTCACCGACGGCATGATGTATCTGTTCATGGTGATCGTGCTGGTTGCCCGGCCGACCGGACTGTTCGGCAAGGAAGTGGCATGACCGAGCTGCAGGCCGAACGCGCTCGTGAACGAACCATAGAATCTTCGGCCGTTCCGCGCATCGAGACAAGATCAAAGCGCTTGCGTTACATTGATGTGCTGATTGCCGTCGCAGCCTTTGCACTGCTGGCCGCGCTGCCATTCTTGTTCAGCAGCAAGGCGCTGATTGATTTCGTGATCCGGTGCGCGGCGTTCGGCCTGTTCGCGACCTCACTTAATCTGCTGGTCGGTTACACCGGCATGATTTCGTTCGGGCACGGCATGTTCTTCGGCCTCGGCGCCTACGGTTTCGGTTTGATCATGCAGCGCACCGGCGTCCCGATCCCGGTCGCGTTTATCGGCACGCTGCTGATCACAACCCTGGTCGCGGCGGTGATCGGCGCCATCTGCGTGCGGCTGAAGGAGATCTACTTCGCCTTTGTCACGCTGGCGTTTCAGATGCTGATCCATAGCACGATAGTGTCATGGACTTCGCTGACCGGTGGCGATCAGGGGCTGCGCGGCGGTATTCCGCGTCCGGTGTTTCTCGGCATCGATTTGTCGAACCAGATGCATCTATACATCGCGAGCTGCACGCTGCTGGTGAGCGGACTTCTGCTGATGCGTCAGATCGCGCAATCGCCGTTCGGCTACACCTTGCGCATGATTCGCGACAACGCCAGCCGAGCCAGCTTCATCGGCATCGACGTCTGGCGCGCCAAGCTGACGATCTTCGTGCTGGCGGCGCTGTTTGCCTCTACCGGCGGCATTATCATGAGCTTGTTCGTGTCGGGCGCCTATCCCGAGTTCGCCTATTGGACGATTTCAGGCGAGGGCATCTTCATCAACATGCTCGGCGGCGTCACCACCTTCCTGGGCCCGATGGTCGGGACCGTGCTGCTGTTGATCCTCAATGACACCGTCACGCGGCTCACCGAGTATTACGGCATCGTGCTCGGCATCGTGATCCTGTTTTTCGCGATCGGCTTGCGCAAAGGTCTGATGGATTTCATGGTCGAGTGGTGCGAACAGCGTCGCGACGGCGCGAAGGAGCGTGCTTAGCCATGCTGGAGGTAAAGCATCTCTCCAAATCGTTTGGCGGCGTCAAGGCGGCCGACGATATTACGTTGAGTTTCGCGGAGGGATCGCTGACCGCGGTGATCGGCCCCAATGGCGCAGGAAAAAGTACATTCTTCAATCTGATCACGGGTGCGCTCAGGCCAGACTCTGGCCACATCCTGCTCAACGGTGTGGATATGGCGGGGCGGTCCCCGCCTGATATCGTGCGTCACGGCATCGGCCGGGCCTTTCAGGTGGCGCGTATTTTCCCTTCGCTCACGGTGCACGAAACGATGCTGGCCGCGGTGGGCGCCGATCAGCGCCGCGCCAGCGTGCTGCATAGGCGGTTCCCGCTCGCCGAGACGCGCGACCGTGCCGAACTTGCGATGGAGGTGCTGGGCCTCACCGGCAAGCGGGACCGGACAGCCGCTACACTTTCGCATGGCGACCAGAAGCTGCTCGATATCGCGCTGGCACTGGTGCTCGATCCCAAGGTGTTGCTGCTTGACGAGCCCACCGCCGGCATGGGAACCGAAGAGCGCTGGCGCATGATCGATCAGGTCCATGAGCTCTGGGAGCGGCAGAAGATCACGGTCGTCTTCATCGAGCACGACATGGACATCGTCTTCAAGATCGCGCCCATGATTGTCGTCTTGTGCTACGGACGCATTCTCGCGACCGGCACGCCTGACGCGATCCGCAACGACGATGCGGTCATCGAGGCCTATCTCGGGACCGAACATGCCGGGGCTGCCGCATGAGCGCGCAGCCGATCATTCAGGTCGAGGATCTCGACGTCTATTACGACACCAGCCAGATCCTGTTCGGTGTCGGGCTTTCGGTCCACGCGGGCGAAACCATGGCGCTGCTCGGCCGCAACGGCGCCGGCAAATCGACGACCATGAAGGCCATCATGGGTCTCGCGCCGCCGCGGCGCGGCACGGTCAGGCTGCGCGGTGAGGTGATATCCGGGTCCAGGCCCTATCGCATCGCGCGAGCCGGCCTTGGCTTTGTCCCCGAGGACCGCCAGGTCTTTCCTGAACATACGGTGGAAGACAATCTCCTGATCGGGCGCAAGACAGGTCCGGACGGCCAGGACGAATGGCCTCTGGAGCGCATCTACCAGGTCTTTCCGCTGCTGGAGCCATTGCGAGACCGGATCGCGGGACGGCTCTCGGGCGGCGAGCAGCAGATGCTGGCGATTGCCCGGACCTTGATGGGTAATCCCTCACTGCTGCTCCTCGACGAGCCGAGCGAGGGACTTGCGCCGATCATCGTGCAGCGGATTGGCGAATTGCTGGGCCAGCTTCGCGCCATCGGCGTGACGGTTCTGGTCGCCGAGCAGAACATGCATTTCTGCCTGAAGCTAGCGAGCCATGCCGCTGTCATCGACAAGGGCCAGATCGTCTACACCGGGACAATCGAGGATCTGAAAGCCAACGACACGATCCGCCGGCGCTATCTCGCGCTGTAGCCATCCGGGCGCTCACGCGAAGGATGCCGGGGGCACTGCTGTGTCTGCTGTTGGTGCTTGCGGCGCAGCAACGGACGACGGACACAGACGATTGCGATCGGCCGATCGCATTTTTCTTCGATGGTTGAAGCCTGATACCTGCACAGTCGCCACAATTCATGGTAAGCATGCCTTGATCCGCTTAAAAAAATAGATCAAAATTGGGAGGACGACATGCGGGTGAACTGCTCGAAGGTCCTTGGCTCGCTCGCCGCGGGGCTATTTTTTATGTCTGCCGCCGCGTTGGCGGCGGAGCCGCCGAAGGAGATGAAGCTGTATGTCTTCAGCTCGGGCGCGCTCAATCTCGACAAATCGATCATTCAGAACGGCAGCAGCGGCAAGATTCAGATTCCCGTCGGCTTCTTCCTCATCCGGCATCCCAAGGGAGACGTGCTGTTCGACTGCGGCAACAACGACAAGATCATCACCAATGCCGACTACTGGGGGCCCTTCGTGAAGGCGCTTGATCCGGGCCGCTCGCCGGACATTGCCATCGATGCGCAACTGAGCAAGATCAATGTGAAGCCCTCCGACATCAAATACGTCGTGCTGGGACATTTCCATGTCGATCACGCCGGCAATATCGGCAAGTTCCTCGACTCGACCTTCGTCTTCCAGCGCGATGAGATCAAGAATGCGTTCTGGCCGGCGCCGGGATATGCGACATTCTTCATCAGCGAGGATTTCTCCATGCTCCGCAACAGCGTCGGCGGCGGCATGCCGAGCAAATACAAGTCGATCGAACTCGACGGCGACCTCGACCTGTTCGGCGACAACAGCGTCTATATCCATCGGACGGTGTCGCATACCCCTGGAAGCCAGATCATGGTGGTGCGTCTGCCGAAGACCGGCACGGTCGTGCTGACCAGCGATGCCGTGTATCTGCAGGAAAATCTCGATAAGAACATCCTGCCCAGCATCGGCAGCGTCTATGATCCGGTCGGCATGCTCGATGCCTACGCCTGGGTGCGGCGCGTCCGCGACGTCGAAGGTGGCGACATCATCTACGCGCATGATCCGGATACGTTCAAAGCGCACAAGCACTCGCCCGAATTCTACGAGTGAATGCGCGCGGTAGCCGACGTGCGTAGGGGTTAAGGATCCCGGGCTTCGCGCCCGGGATCGCGTTCGAGCGCGGTCTTCCGCGCCTGCTTCCGGTCTATTGGTTTTGTGAGTCTTTATGTCTGCCGTTGTGCTGGCGCAGCATGTCACGAAGTGGTACGGGCCGCGTCGCGCCGTCACGGACGTTTCGTTCGCGATCGAACCAGGCGAGATCGTCGGCCTGCTCGGTCCTAACGGCTCGGGAAAGAGCACGATCTTTCGCATGCTCACGGGCTATCTGGTGCCGACCTCCGGCCGCATCGAGGTCGCCGGCCATGATGTCGTCGCCGATTCCCTCGCGGTCCGCCGCGCCATCAGTTACGTGCCGGAGGACGCGCCGCTCTATGAACATATGAGGGTCGGCGAGTTTCTGCACTTCATGGCCGGCCTCAAAGGCTTGCGCGGCGCGGCGGCGCGAGCTGCCGTGGCCGCGGCCGCGGAGCGGCTTGATCTGACGCGCGTGATGATGCTTTCGACGGGCAAGCTGTCCCGCGGGTTCCGCCAGCGCGTGTCGATCGCGCAAGCCCTGCTGGGCGACCCGAAGGTTCTGGTCCTGGACGAGCCGACCAGCGGACTTGATCCGCACCAGGTGATCGCCGTTCGCGACCTCATTCAGTCGCTCGCGGAACGACACACCGTATTGATCGCATCGCATATTCTTCCCGAGATCGAAAAGATCGCTTCGCGGGTCATGATCCTTCTCGACGGCACGCTTCTGACCGTCGACGCCCTGAAGGAGCCGGCCGGAGACCTGGTGATGCAGCTCGCAGTCGCTGGTTCAGAGGAGGCGGTCCGCCGCGCTGTCACAGCGGTCGCCGGCGTGCGCCGCATCGCCGCCGACCCCGACGGCTCGTCGCGCTACCTGGTCGAGGCCGAGCGGCGCCCGTCGATTGCCGCCGAACTCGTAGCGGCGCTTGTTGCGGCCGGGATTGCGGTGTCCGAGTTGACCGAACGACGCCGCACGCTCGAAGACGTGTTCCTCGAACTGACGCGGGGACCGGCGAGGGTGGCGGCATGAGAAGCTTCGCGGTCTTGCTGCTCAAGGAGGAGACGGCGCTGTTTTCCTCGCCGATCGCCTATGTGCTGATGACGGTCTTCCTTCTGATCATGGGCTATAGCTTCACGCTGACCCTGTTTCTCAGCCATCAGCCCAGCATGGTGCATGTCTTCTTCCAGATGTTCGTGCTGTTCATGCTGACCTCCCCGTTGATCACGATGCGGCTGTTGGCGGAGGAGCGCAAGCTGCGCACGCTGGAGGTGCTGCTCACTGCGCCGGTGTCCGAGATCGCGATCGTGCTTTCGAAGTATGTCGCCAGCATGAGCCTGATCGTGATCATGTTGGCGCTGTCGGGCTGCTATGCGGCGGCGCTCGCCTGGTTCGGCGATCCCGATTTTGGCCCGATCTACAGCGGCTATCTTGGTCTGCTGCTGTTTGGTTCGGCGCTGGTCGGCACAGGACTGCTTGCGTCGGCGCTCACGGCCAATCAGGTGATTGCCGCGCTGATCTCGCTCAGCGTGTTCCTGCTGCTCTGGATCATCGACAATTTCGGCTGGCTGTTGCCGAGCCCGGCAGACACGCTGGTGGTGAACCTGTCGCTCTCGGTGCATTTCCGTCCGTTCGCCGTGGGTTCGATCTACCTCTCCGACGTCGGCTTCTTCCTGAGCGTCACACTGCTGACGCTGCTTTTGACCGCGCGGGCGCTCGCGCGGCGGTAGGGAGGAACAGATGGCCCGGTTCGACCGATCCGATATCGCCGTTGCCGCGCTCATCGTCGCAGCACTTGTGTTCGGTACGCTCGGCTTTGCCGGCTTTGGCGATCAGGCCTCGAATAGCTTCTTGTTCGCGGCGTGGTCGCTGACGTTGTTGACGCTGTTCGTGCTCGGGATCCGAGTGCCGCTGCGAGGTAGCGGATCGCGCGTGTCGGCCTGGGCGACGAATGGATTCATCACGTGCGCCGGCATCGCCGTCGTGATCGCCGCGAATATAGCGTTGTATCGCCACGACGTGCATGTCGATGCGACCCGCGAAGGGCGGAACACGCCGCCGCATCAGCTCGTCGACGTCGTCGGTCGCCTGAACGTGCCGTTGTCGCTGACTTATTTCTACAATGCGGGCGATCCCAACGCGATCGCCGCCCGGGATCTCATTGAGATTTCGGCGCGAGGCCACCCGCTGCTGGCGTTCCGTGCCATCGATCTCGACAAGGAGCCGGGGCTTGCGCGCGACCTCGGCGTCCGTTCCTACAACACCGCGGTGCTGCAGGCGGGCGACCGCAAGGTGCTGGTCGAGAACGTCACCGATGCCGCCCGGCTCGGCTATGCCGCGCTGCGTGTCCTTCGGGAGCGCCCTGAGACCATTTGTTTCATCACCGGGCATGGCGAAACGTTTCGCCCGACACCGGGCCATTTCCACTATAGTCACGTCGAGACTCTCAAGGGACACGAGACATCAGGTGCAGGTGACGTGCTTGTTGCCGAGCCGGAACAACTCGATCGGCTGCAACTGGCGTTGAACGAGATTGGCTATGACCTGCGCGGCATCGTCACGGCTGCGACGAATACGATTCCGTCCGATTGCGCGGTCGTTGCCGACATTGGCCCGCGAGCGGCCTTCGCGCCGGGCGAAGTGGACCTGCTGGCTGGCTATCTGAAGGGCGGCGGCCGGCTGCTGCTGCTGCTCGATCCGCTGTTCCCCGTCGATGCGGATTTCGACAGCCGTTTGCTCGGCGCGGTCGGACTATCGAGCGAGTCCGCCATCGTCATCGACCCCTTGAATCATTTCCGCACCGATCCCGACAAGGTCGCGGTTCCCTATTATCCGCCGCATCCGATCACGAAGCGTCTCGCGCTCACGGTGTTTCCGCAGGCGAGGCCGTTTCGCGTCGCCCAGCCGCCGGCCGGCGTGAATACCAGCGTGCTCGCGGCGAGCAGCCAGGACAGCTATCGAAGGCCGCCTTCGGCCGCGGGCGGCATCACGGTTGCGGCGAATGGAGAGGCGGCGCTGACTGTCGACCACGGCGCTCAGGCGCTTGCGATTGCGCTTGAAGGCAATTGGCCGGGTGCGTCGGCTGACAAACGCTTTCGCCTGGTGGTCGCAGGCACCAGCAAGTTCGCGACCAATGAATATTTCCCCTATGTGTCCAACGGCGAGTTATCGGTCGCGATGATGCGCTGGCTTGCCGATGACGAAGCCACAGCGAGCCTTGCGCCGCAGACCTACGACCTGCCGCAGGTCGTGCTTACGAGCCGGCAGATGCGCGACACGTTCATCGCGCTGGAGGTGCTGCTGCCCCTGAGCACGGCCTTCTTCGGCGTCGTGATGTGGTGGAGGCGCCGTTGACGAGCGACGCCGCCAGCCGCGGCGCTGCGCGATGGCGGACACCGCTTGCGGCTGCTGTTCTTGTGTTGCTTCTCGGGGCGCTCGTGACCACGGGCCGCTGGCCCGAACTGCGCAGCAAGGTGTCCTTCGCGCCCAAGGGCCTCGTTTCGATTGCGCCGGCCGACATCGCGCGTGT
>Ga0137415_10001302_pt1 | contig 24567 bp, 19 predicted proteins | sample CZODoug3_1_1_16f_FD_183082 | JGI IMG/M metagenome (GOLD analysis project Ga0137415, IMG submission 183082) | Vadose zone soil fungal communities from Angelo Coast Range Reserve, California, USA - CZODoug3_1_1_16fungal (Hybrid Assembly) | ecosystem: Environmental > Terrestrial > Soil > Vadose...
CTTCCGCGGACGCGACCATGCGACGGGCCGCATTGTCGACGAGGACCTCCCGCCGGCCCCCGCCGCGAGCGCGTGGCGACGCCGGCCGGCCGAGATCGGCCGTCCGGTCACGTCGCCGGGCGCGCACGAGCGAGGCGCCACCGGTGATCCGCACTTCCGCCGCCTCGAGCCCCCGGCCCCCTGGCGCGCGAGCGGGGCTCAGCCCGGCGAAGGGTGGCCTCGCCGCCCCCGTCGCGCGGGGACGCCCGTCAGCGCGCGCCGCGCGGCCGGCCGGCGTCAGAGCCGCGTGCCCCACCCCTTGAGCGTCCGGTAGTAGGCGACGAGCCCGCCCGCGACGAGGGTCGAGAGCGCGCTCCAGAGGAGCGGCGCCGCCCCGCCGTCCGCCAGGTACTCCCGCACGAGAACGAGCGCGTAGAAGAGGAAGAACGCGATGGCCGCCAGGATCAGGATCCGGTGGGCGGTAATCAGTCGCACGGAGGGCGCGCCCTCAGCGGCCGAGCACGGCCTTGATCGCGTCGCGCGTGATCGAGACGATCCGGTCGACCTCGGCCGCCGTCACCACCAGGGGCGGCGCGAAGAAGACCATCTCGCTGCCCTTGACGCGCGTGATGAGCCCGCGCTTGGCCATCTCCGCCTGCACGCGGGGCCCGACCTTCGTCTCGGCCGGGAAGAACGCCTTCGTGCCCCGGTCCTGGACGAACTCGAGCGCGGCCAGGAGGCCCTTCCCGCCCCGGATGTCGCCGACGTGTGGGTGGTCGCCGAACGCCGCCTTGAGGCCCTCGTGCAGGCGGGTGCCCATCGCCGCGGCGTTGTCCCACAGCCGCTCGCGCTCCATGATCTCGAGGTTTCGCAGCGCCACCGCGCAGCAGGTGGGATGGCCCGAGTAGGTGTAGGCGTGCATCCAGCGATCCTCGGGCTTGACGGAGTCGATCGCGTCCTTGATCTCGCGGCTGACCATGATGCCGCCGAGCGGCAGGTACCCCGACGTCACGCCCTTGGCGAAGCTCATGATGTCGGGCTCGACGTTCCAGTGCGACAGCGCGAACCACTTGCCCGTCCGGCAGAACCCCGTGATGACCTCGTCGGCGATGAAGAGGACGTCGTGCTTCGAGCAGACGCGCCGCACGAGCGGGAAGTAGTCGTCGGTCGGGTAGATCACACCCCCGCCGCCGTGGATCGGCTCCGCGATGAAGGCGGCGACGGTGTCGGGGCCCTCGCGGAGGATCGCCTCCTCGAGCTCGCGGGCGGCGGCCTGACCGACGGTCTCGCCGGGCCGGGCGCCCACGAAGCGGTACGGGTAGCAGGTCTGGATGTGGACGAACCCCGGCACGCGCGGCTCGAACATCTTCCAGTAGGCGGCCATCCCGGTGGCGCTCATCGTCTGGAGCGTGACCCCGTGGTAGGCGTGCTGCCGTGCGATGATCGTGACCTTGCCGGGCTTGCCCCGCGCCTTCCAGTAGAATCGCGCGGTCTTGAACGCCGACTCGTTGGACTCGGCGCCACCGCAGGTGAAGAACACCGCCTGGAGGTTAGGATAGGCGAGCTGGATCAGCTTGTCGGCGAGCGTGATGGCCGGAATGCTGGACGACCCCACGTAGCCGGAGAAGTAGGCGAGCTCCTCCATCTGCGCGGCCGCCGCCTGGGCGAGCTCCTTGCGGCCGTGCCCGACGTTCACGTTCCAGAGCCCGGACAGCCCGTCCAGGTACTCGTGCCCGGTCACGTCGACGACCGTGGCACCGCGCCCGCGCACGTAGACGATCGGCTCGGCGTTGTCGGACGGATGATGGAGCGGGTGGATCAGGTGCTCGTGGTCGGCCTTGATCAGCTCGGCGGCGGTCAGCGACATTCGAGCCTCCCCAGGAGAACGGTGTCAGCGGGCGGTGATCTTCCGGACCGCGTCCACGGCGCGGCCGGGGTCGAGCGCGAGCGAGTCCGCGTCGACGAACCGGACCACGCCGTGCGCGTCGAGGACGAACGTCGCACGCGCCTCGAAGCCCCACGTATCGTCCCACACGCCGAACGCCTTGCCGACCCGCCCCTTGGGCGAGACGTCGCTCAGGAGCCGGAACGGCAGCGCGGCCTTCTCGGCCCACGCCCGGTTGTGCTCGGGCACGTCGACGGAGACGCCGAGCACCTCGGCGTTCATGGCGTCAAACTTCTTGCGCTCATCCCGGTACCGGGTGAATTCGGTCGTTCAGCCGGGCGTGTCGGCCTTGATGTAGAAGGCGAGGACCACGGCGTTCCGGCGCCCGAGCACTTCGGACAGCGTCACCGGCTTCCCCGACTGGTCGGCCAGGGTGAAGTCCGGCGCCCGCTCGCCCACGGCGAGCGGGGCCTGACGCTCGGCGGCCCGGGACCCCGGCGCCGCGAGGAGGCCGAGGAGCACCAGCAGGGCGGCACGGCGTCTCACGCCGCTGGCTCCGGGCCGTCCCCGACCGCGCGCAGGACCGCCTGGAGAAACTCGCGCTCGGGGAGCGCCCCCTCGAACTCCACCCGGTCGTTGATGACCACTTTCGGCACCGCCATGACCCGGTAGCGCTGCGCCAATTCCGGGAACTCCCCCGCCTCGATGCAGTCGGCGCGGACGCCCTTGGCCGCCACCGCCATGTGCTGCGCCAGGCGCACGGCCCGGGGGCAGTAGGGTCAGGTGGGCGTCGAGAAGACCTGGATGTGCACCGGCCTCGCCAGGCCGCCGAGGGCCGTCTTCGTCTCCTCCTCGAGGGCCGGCTCGCCCGTCGAGGCGACGATGATCGAGTCCACCAGGTTGGTGAACTCGTAGCCCAGCGGGACGCCGAAGAAGCGGATTCCGTAGTCCCGCGCGCCCTCCACCGCGATGGCCGGGACCAGGTCGACGCCGTACGCCGCGGCCCGCTCGCGGTCGATCGCGGGGTTCAGCACCTCGACCGCGATCCGATCGCAGAGCCCGGCCACCTCGCGCACGAGCTGCTCGTTCTGGCGGCAGAGGTCGCCGGCCACCAGCTCCTGGGAGAAGACCGTCAGCTTGACGGGATGCGGGCCGAACCGCTCGAATTCCTTCCGGACTGCGGCCTCATCGCTCGCGGTCAGGATCGCCATGGCGGTCATTGTAGCGCGCCCGGCAACCCGGGGACAGCGCCGTCAGGCCGCCGTGCGCAGGTCGAGGAGGGCGGGCCGCATCGCGGCGAGCGCGTCGGCAAGCGCCCGCCGGGCTGCCCCGGCGTCCACCACCTCGGCGGCGAGCATGCCGACGCTCCGGGCGACCGACCCGAGGTCCGCGCCCGCGGCGCCGAGGAGGAGCACGACGATCGGCAGCGCCAGGCGCGCCGCCGTCTCGAGCTCGCCGAGGACGCGGAGCAGACCGCCCGGATCCGTGAAGCAGAGCACGCGCCGCCCGGGGTGCGCGAGCTGGGCGGCGATGGCGGCCGGGAGCGCGAAGCCGGCCGTCCCGAGCGCGTTCGGCACGAGACATTCGCCGGGCGCCACCGCCTGCCACCCGAGCGCCACCCCGAGCATGGCCGGGCAGCCCTCGACGGCGGCGATGGTTCCGGCCGGGGTCAGCTCGCGGGCGATCTGCGCCATCCGGTTCGGCGCGAGGCCAGCGGCGCCCGCGGCCAGGCGCGCCAGGCGCGCGCGCCTGGCTCGATCGACCTCGGTCACGTCCCAGTCGGCGCGCGCCCGACCGCGCAGCCGGGGCGCCAGCTCCTCGAGGACGAGCCCGGGCTCGCCCACGACCTCGACGGCCGCGACATACCCTTGGCCGGTGTGGGGCGCGCGGCCCAGGTGGAGCACCTTGGCCCCGTATGGCCAGGGCGCCCCCCCGAGCTCCACGGCGTCAAGGCCGACGGCGATGACGAGATCGGCCCGGTGGACGATCGGCTCCTCTGGCGCGCCGCCGCCGAGGATCCCGAGCGCGAGGGGATGCGGCTCGGGGATCGTCCCCTTTCCCTTCAGGGTCGTCAGCACCGGCGCCGGAAGCGCCTCGGCGAGCGCGCGCACCCAGCCGCCGTCGTCGCCCCGGCAGCCGAGCCCGGCGACGACGAGCGGCCGACTCGCCGCCTCGATCAGGGCGGTCGCCGCGTCGAGCGCCCCGACATCGGGCGCGGAGGGAGGACGAGGGCCGACGGTCGCCCGGCCTGGGACGGCGATCCGCTCGGCGGCGGCGCGGGGCAAGGCGAGGTGCACGGGGCCGCGCGGCTCCGCCATCGCCAGCTCGGCGGCGCGGGCGACCTCGCGCGAGGCGGAGTCGGCGCCGACGCGGAGACTCTGCTTGGCGAGGGCGTCGCCCTGCACCGTGAGCGATCCGCCGGGCTCGGTGAGGAGGATCATCGGCGCACGATCGCGCCGCGCGTGGGCGAGGCCGGAGAGGGCGGCCGGCGCCGACTCGACGGCGGCGGCGCCGGGGCCCTGGCCGAGCTCGCCGCTCACGGCGGCCATGACGCAGGCGGCGAGCGCCGAGTGGACGGGGACGACGGGAAGGCCACGCGCTGCCGCCGACCGGAGCACCGCGCCGGTCGAGCCGCCGGCCGGCACGCCGAAGAGCCGGCGGGCGCCGGCCTCGGCGAGTCCCTCGATCAGGAGGTCCGCGACACTCGGCACCGGGCCGGCGCCGTCACGATCCGAGCCGGGCGAGGACGGGCGCCATCCGGTCGAGGGCCTTCCGCAGGTTTGCCTCCGAGGTGGCGTACGAGAGCCGGAGGTAGCCCTCGCCGTGCTCGCCGAACGCCGTCCCCGGCAGAACGGCGACGCCCGCCTCCCGCAGGAGACGATCGGCGACCTCGGCTGACTTCCGCCCGAGCTTTTGGATGTTGGGGAAGACATAGAAGGCGCCGCGCGGCGACCGGCAGGACACGCCGGGCAGGCGGTTGAGTCCCTCGACGACGAGGTCGCGGCGGCGCTTGAACTCCGCCACCATGCGCTTGGTCGGCGTCTGGTCGCCCTCGAGCGCGGCGATCCCGGCCAGCTGCGTGAACGACGCCGTGCAGGAGTTCGAGTTCACCATGAGCCGGGTCAGGTGCTCGGCGAGCGGCGGCGGCATGACCCCGTAGCCGAGCCGCCAGCCGGTCATCGCGAACGACTTCGAGAACCCGTCGAGGAGGATCGCGTGCTCGCGCATCCCGGGCAGGCTCAGGAGCGACACGAACTCGCCGTCGTAGAGGAAGTCGCGGTAGACCTCGTCAGAGAGCACCGGGATCCGGAGCGAGCGCGCGATCTCCGCCACCCGCTCGATCTCCGACCGCGCGAGGACGCCGCCGGTCGGGTTCTGCGGCGAGTTGACGATGATCAGCTTCGTCTTCCGGCTGACGCGCTGCTCGAAGAGCCGGAGGTCGAAGCCGAAACCCGTCTCCTCCAGGAGCGGGATCGGCACCGGGACCCCGCCCACGAAGTTGACGACCGACTCGTAGATGGGAAACCCGGGGTTGGGGTAGACCACCTCGTCGCCGCGATTGACGAGCGCCATGATCGTGAAGAACATGATCGGCTTCGCGCCGGGGGTGACCACGACCTCCTCCGGAGTGACGGGCGTGCCGCGGGTCGCCGTGATGTGCCGGGCGATCGCCACGCGCAGCTCGGGGAGTCCGGCCGACGGCCCGTAGTGTGTCGCCCCCGCGTCGAGCGCGCGCTTGGCGGCGTCGCGGATGTGCTCCGGCGTGTCGAAGTCGGGCTCGCCGATCTCGAGGTGAACGATCTCCTTGCCCTGCCGTTCGAGCGCCTTGGCCCTCGCCAAGACCTCGAACGCCGACTCCGTTCCGAGCCGCGCCATCCGGTCCGCGATGATCACGCCGCCGATTATACTGGAGCGCGTGGAGTTCGTGGAGGTGGCGGCGGGCCCGTTCTGGATGGGCTGGGACGAGGGGCTGCCGGGCGAAGCGCCACGGCACCAGGTGTGGCTCGACCGATACTGGATCGCGCGCACGCCCGTCACCCGGGCCGAGTACGCCGAGTACCTCGGCCTGACGGGCGCCGCCGGCCCGCCGTTCTGGGCCGACCCGCGCTTCGCCGATCCGGACCAGCCGGTCGTCGGCGTCTCCTGGCACGACGCGGTCCTGTACTGCCGCTGGCGCGGGAGCGCCTACCGGCTCCCCACCGAGGCCGAGTGGGAGAAGGCGGCGCGCGGCGGCCTCGAGGGCGCGCGCTTCCCGTGGGGCGACGAGCGGCCGGCCGAGCGGTTCGACCGCCCGCCGCGGGTCGCCACGACCCCGCCAAACCCGCTCGGCCTGACCGATCTCTCCGGCGTCTGCCACGAGTGGTGCCTCGACTGGGACGGCGACGACTACTACCGGCGGTCGCCGCCGCGGAACCCGCCCGGGCCCGAGGGCGGCCGGCGCCGCGTTTCGCGCGGCGGCGCCTGGCGCCACGCCGACCCGTGGAGCCCGGTCGCCCACCGCTCCTCGTTGCCCCCGGAGCTCCGCTACTCCGACTACGGCTTGCGTCTCGTGCGGACCGGCGGCTGAGCGCCCGCCCCGCGCTTGTCGGGTCCGGGCGCGGGCGCTACCATACGCTCGACGATGCCAGAAGAACGACCGGTCCTGCGGGACGGAGTCATCGCTGGCTTGATCGGGGCGGCCGTGGTCGCCGTCTGGTTTCTCATCTTCGACATCGCCCGCGGGCGGCCGCTCCTCACGCCCGCCCTCCTGGGCAGCGCCGTCTTCGAGGGCATCACGGACCCCTCGCAGGTCGTCGTTTCCGTCGGACCGGTCTTCTTCTACACGGTGCTGCACGGGGTCGCGTTCGTCGGCTTCGGCGTGGTGGCGGCGAGCCTCATCCTGGCCGCCGAGCGGGAGCCCGCGCTGCTGATCGCGTTCGCGATCCTGTTCGCCGGCTTCGAGGCCTTCTTCATCGGCGCCGCCGCCGCCCTCGGCACGTCGATGCTGGGCGCCCTCGTCTGGTGGGCGATCCTCGTGGGCAACTTGCTCGCCAGCGTCGCGATGCTCTGGTACTTCTTCACCCGCCACCGCCGGCTGCCCGAGATGTTGATCGGCGCCTGGGGCGGCGTGGTCCAGGAGGGCGCCGTCGCGGGCCTCCTCGGGGCCGTCGTGGTCGCGGTGTGGTTCCTCCTGCTCGATCTCGCCGAGGGCCAGCCGCTCCACACGCCCATCCTGCTCGGGACCCGGATCTTCGGCGCCGGTCATCCGGCGGCGGTCACCGTCATCCTCTACACGATCGCCCACGGCCTGGCCTTCATCGTCTTCGGCGTCGTCGCCGCCGCGCTGATCTCGGGGGCCGAGGAGCAGCCGCTCCACGTGCTCGGGCTCGCGATCCTGTTCACCGCCTTCGAGGTCTTCTTCATCGGCGCCGTCGTGATCGCGGCGAAGTGGGTGCTGGACGAGGTGTCGGGCTGGGCGCTCTTCCTCGGCAACGTCTTTGCCGCTACGGCGATGCTCTGGTACTTCTTCGCGCGCCACCGGACGCTCGCGACCCGCCTGATCGGCTCCTGGGAAGACGACTAGCCCCGAGGTCGGGGGCGCGGCGCGGGGGGCGCTCGCGGCTCGGCACTCGCGGCCGCGGCTCAGCCGGCGAGGGCGCGCTCGAGGGCCTCGACGGAGACGGGCTTGGCCAGCACGAAGTCGGCGCTCGCGCGCTCGGCGGAGGTCGCCGTGGGGTGCTCGCCCCAGCCGGTGACGATGCCGACCCGGATCCCCGGCCAGCGGGCCTTCACCGCTCTCGCCACCTGCCAGCCGGTCATCTCCGGCATCCCGAGATCGGTCAGGACGAGGTCCACCGCCCGGCCCGACTCGAGCGTCGCGAGCCCCTCCGGCCCGCTGACGGCCGCGGTCACCGTGTGGCCCTGCTCGGCGAGGAGGGTCGCGAGCAGCTCGCGCACCTGCGCCGAGTCCTCGATCACGAGGATCCGCTGCGGCCGGACCGGCAGGGACGCGATCGGGACGACGCGCGGGGGCGGCGCCGGGACCGCCGCCGGCAGGCGGATGGTGACGGCCGTCCCGCGCCCGAGCGCGCTCTCGATCACGAGGTCACCCGCGTGCCGCTCGATCACGCCGTAGCTCACGCTGAGGCCGAGCCCCGTGCTCTTGACACCCTTGGTGGTGAAGAACGGCTCGCGCGCGCGCAGCCGTACCTCGTCGGTCATCCCCACGCCCGTGTCCGTCACCGAGAGCGCGACCAGGCTCCCCTCGCTCCGGGTGGCGAGCGTGACGCGGCCGCCCTCCGGAAGCGCGTCGACGGCGTTGAGCACCAGGTTCATGATCGCCTCGCGGAGCGCCACCGGATCGCCGTGCACGACCGGTAGCTCGCCGCGCTGGAGGGTCACGCCGATCTGCACCCCCTGGGCCTCCGCGACGTCGTGCCACCGCACCCGCGTCATCTCGACCACCTCGGCCGCCAGCTCGTTGAGGTCGAGGCGCTCGAGCCGGCCCACGGGCTCGGCCTGGGCGAAGCGCTGGAGCCGGCGCACGACGTCGGCGGCGTCCCGCGCCGCGCGCTCGACGACCTCCAGCGGGCGGCGCCGGGCCTCGGCCTCCTCGTGCCGCAGCAGGAGCTGCACGCGGCCATAGATGATCGCGAGGAGGTTGTTCAGGTGGTGGGCCGCCCCGCCGGCGAGCTCCCCGAGCGCGCGCAGGGTCTCGCCGCGGACCACGCGCTCCTGCGCGGCCTTGAGGTCCTCGAGGGCCCGCTGCGACTGCGCGTACAGGCGCGCGTTGTCGAGGGCCAGGACCGTGTGCGCGGTGACGCCCTGGACGAGCCGGAGCTCCTCCGCGGTGATGCGGCGGGCCTCGGTCCACCAGTAGGTCAGGATCGCGCCCCGCACCTGGCCCCGGCTCAGGAGCGGCGCCAAGAGCATCGAGCGGGGCGGGACGGCCATCGTCCGGAAGAGCGGATGGTCGCACCGGGGATCGGCGCCGACCTCGGTGGTCGCCACGGGCCGTCCGCTCCGGATGGCTTCCCGCACGACCGGGGGGAACTCGGCGACCGGCACGCGGAAGGCCGACTGCCGGAGGGCCGGGGGCACGTGATAGCCCGCGATGGCGGTCGCGTGCTCGCCGTCGTCGTCCAGCCCGAAGACGATCGAGGTGTCCCCGCCGAGCAGGAGCGTCGTCTGCCGCGCGGCCCGGCGGGCGATCTCGGCCGGGTCGAGGCTCTCCCCGACGGTGTGAGCGACGCCCAGCAGGCCCTCCGTCTCGCGGAGCCGGCGCTCGGTCTCCTCGTGGAGCCCCGCGTTCCGGATCGCGATGGCCGCGTGGTCGGCGAGGCGGAGGAGAATCGCCTCCTCGGCGTCGCCGAACGGGCGCCGCGTCCGGTTCCCAACGAAGAGGAGCCCCTCGAGCAGCCCGCCGATCTGGATCGGCACCGCCAGCACGGAGACGACGCCCTCGGCCAGGGCCGGACCCAGGTAGTCGCGCGTGATCCGCGGATCCGCCGCGTAGTCGTCCGTCCGGAATGGCCGGCCCGTCGTCAGCACCTGGCCGCCGATCCCGCGGCCCGGCTCGATGCGGAACTTCCAGCTCTCGGAGCGAGCCCCCGCCCAGTACCGGACCTCCATCCCGGCCTCGCCCGGGTCGGCGACCGCGATGTGGCTCTGGTCGGCGCGACAGAGCTCCCGCGCCGCCTCGGCCACGCGCTGGAGCACGGTGTCGAGGTCGAGCGACGCGCCGATGCCGTGGGTCAGGCCGGCCAGGATCTCCGACTCGCGCCGCCCCTGCACCGTCTCCGCGTGGAGCCGCGCGTTGGCGATGGCGGCGGCGGCCTGGGCCGCGAAGGACTCGAGCAAGCCCACCTCGTCCGGCAGGAACTCGTGGCGCATGCGGGTGAAGAGGCTGAGGACGCCCCAGACCGCGCCGGCGTGGAGCAGCGGCAGCGCGATCGCCGAGACCACGCCCTCGGCGGCGAGCCACTCCTTGTACCTGGCGCGGCTGTCCTCCCGCGCCTCCGTGGTCAGGACAGGCGCGCGGGTCAGGACGGCCTTGCCCACCAGGCCCTCGCCGAGCCGCCGCCGTGGGCTCGGGCTGTCGGGCTCCACGCGGAGCCCGCGCGTTCCGACCAGGCGCAGTTCGTCCTGCCCGGGCAGGAGCTCCCACAGGTGCCCCGCGCAGTCCGGGAGCAGGGTCTGGGCGGCCTCGAGTACCGCCGCCGCGACGCGGGGGGGGTCGAGCGTGCCGGTCAGCGTGCGGTTCACGTCGACGAGGCCGGCGAGTTGCCGGACGCGCCCGAGGGCGGCGGCGTGGAGGCGCGCCTGCTCGAGCGCCGTCGCCGCGCAGTCGGCGAACCCGGCGAGGAGCCCGAGCTCGGCTTCCTGGAAGACTCGCCCTCCCAGGTCGCCGAGGAAGAGTCCGCCGAGGACCTCGCCGCCCGACATCAAGGGGACCGCGACCGCCGACCGACAGTCGTCCCCCGCGAGACTCTCGACGACCCCCGGCGGGAGCACAAACGTCGGGTCGTTGAGGAGGTCAGGGGAGCAGATCAGCCGCCGCTCGGCGACCGCTCGGCCCGTGAGCCCGTGATTCGAGGGAGACGCCCTGCCGATCCAGGACCCCGTCTCGCCGTCTCCGGCGGCGGCCACGATGACGAGCCGCCCCGACGCGCGGTCGAGCCGCTCGAGCGCCGCGTGCCGGGCGTGGAGGAGCCGGAGCACGGTCCGGACGACGAGGTCGCCCGCCTGCGCGAGTTCCGGCGTCCACTCGGCCTCCGGGCCCGTCGGCGCGGTCTCCGCCATCCGCCCCGCCGGGCCGCCTCCTCGCGCCGCCGGCCGCTTCGGGCCCGGCGCGGCCGGCGGGAAGCGATACGCCGCCCGGAACCGCTCGAACTCGTCCGCCAGCACTCGGAAGTGACCGCCCGGGGTCTTCGTCGCGCGGAGCTTGCCGCGCCGGATCCACTTCTTCACCGCGCCGATCGAAACCTCGCAGCGCGCGGCGACCTGGCCCGTGGTGAGGGTCCGCTTCCCGGTGTCGGATGTGCGGATAGTCATGGTTCGAGCTGGACTCAGAGCAACGGCGATGCCAGCCGCACAACCGGTGGATAATCCGACGATGCCGAGACGGGGGCCTGTCCGAGGAACACCGTTACTGACACTCACCGACGGCCGCGATGCCACCAGGTCCTAGCCGCTCACCTCCTTGAAGCGCCGGAGCGCCTGGACGTGGTCGTCGGGAGTCTTGAGCCCGAGACCTACCGTGTGGACGCAGAGATGGGTGACGCCGCGCATCGCCCGCCACGCGACGAGCTCCCCGGCCCACGCGCCGGGGGGCACTTGGGCGAGCGTGACGCGGCCTTCGATGCCGAAGGCGGCGGGCTCGCGGCCGACGTCCTTGATGAGTCGATGCAGGCGATCCACGATCGCCTGCGCCGCCGGACCCGGTCGGAAGTGCGGGAACCAGCCGTCGGCGAGGCGTGCCGCCCGACCCAGGACGGGCTCGCTCTCACCCCCCATCCACACCGGAATCGGCCGCTGCACCGGGAGCGGGTTGATTCCGGCGTCGGGAATCCGGTGCCAACGGCCCTCGAACGTCACCAGCTCCCGGGTCCAGAGGGCGCGCAGCACCTCGATCTGCTCCTCGATGCGTTGGCCGCGGTTTCCGAACTGCTCGCCGAGCGCGTCGAACTCGACGGGATTCCAGCCGACGGCGACGCCGAGTCGGAGCCGCCCGGCGGAGAGGACGTCCACGGTCGCGGCCTGCTTGGCCACGAGGGCCGCCTGGCGCTGGGGCAGGATGAGGATGCCGCTGACGAGCTCGACGCGCCGGGTGACCGCGGCGAGGAAGCCAAAGAGAACCAGCGGCTCGTAGAACTGATGGCGGTACGTGTACGGCCCCTTGAAGCCGCCGGGCCGGTCGGGGTTGGCGCCGAGCACGTGGTCGAAGGCCAGGATATGCGTGTAGCCCAGCTCTTCCACGGCCTGCGCCCAGTCGCGGATCGCCGCGGGATCGGTGCCGATCTCGACCTGGGGGAAGACGGCGCCGATCCGCATCAGCGCCCTTTGAAGGCGGGCGTCCGCTTGGCGGCGAAGGCGGTGACGCCTTCCCGGAAGTCCTCGGTGTGCCCCGCGGCCGCGATCGCCTGCGACTCGAGCTCCATCTGCGTCTCGAGGCTCTCGTGGGTCGACTGGTGGAAGAGGCGCTTGGCGGCGGCGATTGCCAGGGTCGGGCCGAGGGCGAGCTCCCCGGCGAGCCCGCTCACCGACGCCCGTAGCTCGGCGTCGGGGACGACCTTGGTGACGAGGCCCCACTCGAGCGCCTCCCGCGCCGAGAGCACCCGGTTCGTCAGATAGAGCTCGAGCGTGCGGCGGAGACCGATCAGACGCGGCAGGAAGTACGAGGAGGAGCCGTCAGGGGGTGCGGCGATCTTCGAGTACGCCATCGTGAAGCGGGCGGACTCGGCGGCGACGACGAGGTCGCCGGAGAGGGCGAGGCTCAGCCCGCCGCCGGCGGCGACGCCGTTGACGGCGACGAGGACGGGCTTCGGGCTCCGCGTCAGGCGCGAGACCGCGCCGTGGATAAAGGTCGTCAGCTCCTTGAGGAGGATCCCGACCCTCGGCAGGCTGTCGGCGAAGTCCTTCACGTCGCCGCCGCCGCAGAACGCCTTGCCGGCCCCGGTGAGGACCCCGCAGCGGACGGCGGGATCCTCGTCCACCTCGAGCACGGCCTGGAACAGCTCGCGGGCGAGTGGGAGCGTCAGCGCGTTGTAGGCGTCGGGCCGGTTGAGCGTGATCGTCGCGACGGAGGCGGCGCGCTCAAGCAGGATGTACTGGTAGGGCATGGCGGTCTCCCCGTGGGCCCACGGCGGTGGGCGGCTCTAGCTCGGACCGAATCCTATCCCAACCGCCGGGGGGCCGATAGTCCGCCCGCTCGGGCCGTCCGGGAGGAGGACGCGGGCGCCGCAGGCTCACGGTGGTGCCGACCCCGCTCGCGACCGCCTCGGCGACCCCGCCGCGCGCCGAGAGCCCCCGGGCGTCCCACCGCCGTCTCCCGCACGCCGCCGACGCTCGTCCCGCCGGCGGCGGGCGGAGTGCACGCGGTCAGCGGCGCTCGCCGATCCGGTGGAGCTTGAGGAGATTGGTGGTGCCGGTCACCCACATCGGAGCGCCGGAGATGATGACGACGGTGTCGCCCGCGCACACCGTTCCGTCGCCGAGCAGCGTCGCCTCGGCCTCCTCGATCATCTCGTCGGTCGTCTCGACCTTCCGACAGAGCCGGGAGCTGACGCCCCACGAGAGCCCGAGTCGCCGCTGTACCTCGACGCACGGGGTGAGGGCGATGATCGGCACGTCCGGACGCTCCTGGGACATGAGCCGCGCCGAGAACCCCGACTGCGTGAACGCGACGATGACCTTGGCCCCGAGGTCGAGCGCGGCGTGGCGGGCGGCGTCCGAGATCGCCTCCGGGAAGCCGACGACCTCCGGGCGGCGCCGCGCGGGCTCGGGCGCCCGGACCGCCCCCTCGGCGCGCTCGGCGATGCGCGCCATCGTCTGGACCGCCTCGGCCGGGTAGCCGCCAGTCGCGGTTTCCGCCGACAGCATGATCGCGTCGGCGCCGTCGAAGATCGCGTTGGCGACGTCCGACACCTCCGCCCGCGTCGGGCGCACGTGGCCGATCATCGACTCGAGCATCTGGGTGGCGATGATCACGGGCACCCGCGCCAGCCGGGCCTCCCGAATCACCTCCTTCTGGATGAGCGGCACCTCCTCGAGCGGCACCTCGAGGCCGAGGTCGCCCCGGGCCACCATGGCCGCGTCGACACGGGAGAGGATGCCCGGGAGGTTCGCGACCATCTCGGCCCGCTCGAGCTTCGCCACGATCGGGACGCTCGCGCCCTCGTCCCGGAGAAACGCCTGGACCTGCTCGATGTCGGCCCCCGAGCGGACGTAGGAGATCGCGACGAAGTCGACGCCGGCCTCGATGCCGAACCGCAGGTCGGCCTTGTCCTTCGCCGTCAGACAGGACTCCGAGATCGGCACACCGGCCAGGAAGATCCCCTTGTGGTCGCTGACGATCCCGCCCGCGGTCACGCGGCAGCGCACCTCGTCCGCCACGACCGCCTCCACGCGCAGCCGGATCATGCCGTCGTCCATCCAGATCTCGTCGCCGGGCTTCGCGGCTCGCAGGTAGTCCGGATGGTTGACCGACGCGCGCGACGCGTCGCCGATCTGCGGCCGGCTGCAGAGCGTGAACGGTGCCCCCGTCCGGAGGTCAACCCGCCCCGCCTCGAAGGTTCCCAGGCGCACCTTCGGACCCTGCAGGTCCTGGAGGATCGTCACCGGCCGGCCCCAGCGCGCCTCGCCTGCGCGGAGTCGCTGGATGACGGCGGCGTGCTCGGCGTGGCTGCCGTGCGAGAAGTTGAGCCGCGCGACGTCCATCCCGGCCGCCACGAGGCAGTCGAGCATCTGGGCGCTCGAGCTCGCAGGGCCGATCGTGCAGATGACCTTCGTGCGGCGCATCGGCCGGCCGTCAGGCCACGACCGCCCGGAGGAACTGGCCGGTGGAGGACGTCTCGATCCGCGCGACGTCCTCGGGGGTGCCCGTGGCGACGACACGCCCGCCCTCGTCGCCGCCCGCGGGCCCGAGGTCGATGATCCAGTCCGCGGTCTTGATGACATCCAGGTTGTGCTCGATGATCACGACGGTGTTGCCCTGGTCGACGAGCTGGTTCAGCACGTCGATGAGCCGCTGGATGTCGGCGAAGTGGAGGCCGGTCGTCGGCTCGTCCAGGATGTAGAGCGTCCGCCCGGTGGCCCGCCGGGCGAGTTCGGTGGCGAGCTTGACGCGCTGGGCCTCGCCGCCGGACAGGGTCGTCGCCGACTGGCCGAGCCGGATGTAGTCGAGGCCGACGTCGTGCAGCGTCTGCAGCTTCTGCTTGATCACCGGCACCGCGTCGAAGAAGCCGAGCGCCTCGTGCACGGTCATCTCGAGCACGTCGGCGATGTTCTTCCCCTTGTAGTGGATGTCGAGCGTCTCCCGGTTGTAGCGCCGGCCCTTGCACACCTCGCAGGTGACGTAGACGTCGGGGAGGAAGTGCATCTCGATCTTGACGAGGCCGTCGCCCTGGCAGGCCTCGCAGCGCCCGCCCTTGACGTTGAACGAGAAGCGCCCGGGCCGGTAGCCCCGCATGCGGGCGTCCGCGGTCCGCGCGAACAGCGTGCGGATGAACGTGAAGACGCCCGTGTAGGTGGCGGGGTTCGACCGCGGCGTGCGCCCGATCGGCGACTGGTCGATGTCGATGACCTTGTCCACGTGCTGCGCGCCCTCGATCCGGTCGTGCGCGCCCGGCCGGTCCTGGGCGCGGTAGAGCATCTGGGCGAGCGCCCGGTAGAGGATGTCGTTGACGAGCGTCGACTTGCCCGAGCCGGAGACGCCGGTGATGCACGTGAAGGTGCCGAGGGGGATCTTCACCGCCCCCCCCTTCAGGTTATGCTCGCGCGGGTTGTGGATCGTCACGAACTTGCCCGACGGCTTCCGCCGGACGGCCGGCACCGGGATCACCCGCGCCCGGGACAGGTACTGCCCCGTCAGGGAGGCCGGGTTGGCCATGATCTCATCCGGCGTCCCCACCGCGACCAGGTGCCCGCCGAGCTCGCCCGCGCCCGGCCCGAGGTCGACCACGTAGTCGGCGGAGCGGATCGTCTCCTCGTCGTGCTCGACCACGAGCACGGTGTTGCCGAGGTCCCGGAGCCGCCGGAGCGTGTCGAGGAGCTTCCGGTTGTCCCGCTGGTGGAGCCCGATGCTCGGCTCGTCCAGGATGTAGAGGACCCCGACCAGGCTCGAGCCGATCTGCGTCGCGAGCCGGATCCGCTGTCCCTCGCCGCCCGAGAGCGTGCCGGCGGCGCGGTCCAGGGTGAGGTAGTCGAGGCCGACGTTGCCGAGGAAGCCGAGGCGTTCGCGGATCTCCTTGAGCACGCGCCGCGCAATCTGGGTGTCGCGCTCCGAGAGGTGGAGCTCGGCGAAGAATCGGGCGGCCTCCTTGATCGTGAACCGCGCGAGGTCGGCGATCGACCGGCCCCCGACCAACACGGCCAGCGATTCCGGCCGGAGGCGCGCGCCCCGGCAGGCCGGGCAGGCGCGCTCCCGCATGAAGTGCTCGACCTCCTGCCGGGTCTCCTCAGAGAGCGTCTCCCGGTACCGCCGGTCCAGCACTTTGACCACGCCCTCGAAGCCGCCGTCCTGGTCGCCGTGGAGGATCACCTCGCGGGTCTTCTTGGGGAGCTTCGACCACGGCGCGTCGAGCGGGAACCGGTAGCGCCGGGCCAGCGCCTGGAGCGTCTGCTTGAAGTAGACCGACTCGCGCCCGGCCCACGCCGCCAGCGCGCCGTCCTTCAGCGACCGGTTCGGGTTCGGCACGAGCAGCTCGGGATCGACTTCGTACCGGGTGCCGATACCCCCGCAGGCCGGGCAGGCGCCGTAGGGGTTGTTGAACGAGAACATGCGGGGCGAGACCTCCGGGAACGAGACGCCGCACTCGGCGCACGCCAGACGCTCCGAGAAGACGAAGGGCTCGACGCCCGCCTCGACCGGCTCCACCTGCACCACGCCGTCAGCCAGCCGCAGCGCGGTCTCGAGCGAGTCGGCGAGGCGGCGGCCCAGGTTGTCGCGCACGACCAGGCGGTCGACGACGACCTCGATCGTGTGCTTGCGATTCCGGTCGAGCTCGATGTCCTCGGTCAGCTCGTGCACGACGCCGTTCACGCGCGCCCGCGAAAAGCCCTGGCGCCGGAGGTCGAAGAAGAGCTTCCGGTACTCGCCCTTCCGGCCGCGGACGACGGGGCCGAGGACGAGGAGCCGCGTGCCGGCCGGGAGCGTGAGGACGCGGTCGACCATCTGCTGCACCGTCTGGGCGGCAATGACCCGTCCACAGCTCGGGCAGTGCGGGATGCCGATCCGCGCGAACAGCACGCGGAGGTAGTCGTAGATCTCGGTGACGGTCCCGACGGTGGAACGCGGATTCTTCGAGGTCGTCCTCTGCTCGATCGAGATCGCGGGCGACAGCCCCTCGATCGAGTCGACGTCGGGCTTTTCCATCTGCTCGAGGAACTGCCGAGCGTAGGCGGACAGGGACTCGACGTACCGCCGCTGGCCCTCGGCGTAGATCGTGTCGAAGGCGAGCGACGACTTGCCCGAACCCGAGAGGCCCGTGATCACGACGAGCTGGTCGCGCGGGATCTCGAGGTCGATGTTCTTCAGGTTGTGCTCGCGGGCGCCCTTGACGAGGATCCGATCGCTGGCCATGCGCGCTATCCCCGCACGCGTTCGCGGCACGCGGCTCGACGCACTCTCGCACCCCTCTGACGTTGTGGCCCCGGGTCCACGCCGTGGCACCCCGCCCCCACGGTCGCCCGACGGCCGGCGTGTCTCACGGAGCCATGACGCCCCGTCGGGCGGCCTCCCTCGGGCCGGCCCGCCTCGCTGCCTGGATGATCTGCCCGGCTCGCGGGCTCGGCCTGCTCGGACGGTACCTCTCGCTCGTGGTGTCCTCGACCGGCTAACGGGGTGAACTCGGGGCCATGCGCTCCTATTCTGTCAGGCCGGCCGGGGCCGAGCAAGCCGAAGCGCCGCCCAGGCCGCCGGCGCGCCGAGCAAGGCCGGATACGCGCCGAGCGTCGCCGCGACGGCGCCCCCGCTCGCGCGGCCGCCGAGCGCGCCCACCGCGAACGCCGCGAGCCCGAGCCCGGAGGCCATCACCTGCGTGCGCACCGGGATCGCCGACGACACGAGCGCCAGCGGGCCGAGCGTCGACGCCAGGAGCCCCTGGGCGAGCACGAGCAGCGCCCACGGCTCATGGGGCCAGAGGCTCCCGACGAGGGCGAGGCCGAGCACGCCGCTCCAGAGCGCCAGGTCGTGCCCGCCGCCGCGGTCGAACACCGCGATCCGCTCGCGGAGGCCGGCCGCGCCGGCCACGAAGAGGCCGAGAACCGCGACCACGAGCACGCCCGTGAGCCGCCGGCCCCACGGCCCGCCGACGGCGAGCGACGGAAGCGCGACGAGCGCCCCGGCGCGGACCGTCCCCAGAAAGAGATCGGGCGCCGCCCAGGCCGCGTAGACGGCCCAGCCCTCCGCCCAGCCCGCCGCGGCCAGCGCGAGTCCGAGACCGACGGCCGCGCCCGCCCGAGTCGGCGGCGCACCCGGGCGAAGCAGCGGGAAGCTCCCCACGACGAACGTGAGGGCGAGCCCGAGGAGCCGCACGAACTCCCCGGCGCCCGACGCACCCACGGCCGGGTCGGCCCACGCCGCCCCGGAGCGCGGCGCGCCGGGCACGCGCCGGCCGGCCTCGAAGATCAGCCGGGCGCCGGCCGGGTACGAGAGGCGATCGCCGGGGCGCAGCGTGATCGCGGCGCCGGGGCGCGGCCGCCACTCCTCTACCGAGGTCGTGCCTCCGTCGGAGACGATCACGCCGAAGACGTCGGGGCTCGCGGCCTGAACCCGGTGGGGCTCGCTGAAGGTCAGCACTCCCGCGGTCGGAAAGGTGCCGCCCGATCGGACCCACGGGCTCGTCGTCTCAAAGCAGAACGCCGAGCGCGACGCGACGCTGGCCCACGCCGCCATCGGTCCGAGGCCGGACGCGTGGGCGACCGCGGCGAGCACGAGCCACGCCACGAGGAGCGCCGCCGGCACGAGCCGCGGCCACCACCGCCCCGCGGGGGGCCACACCGTCAGCGCGAACGCGCACCCCGCGGCGATCACGACGCCCCGCCAGCGCGGCGCGCCGACCCCGCTGGCGATGTCGCCGAAGAGCGCCAGGCCGGCGGAGAGCAGGAGCAGCGCCGCCAGCAACGTGAGCGCGGCGAGGACCCGGCTCGCCTCGGCCGCCCGCTCCGTTCGACCGCCGAGCAGCGCCGCGCAGGGGCCCAGCACGACGAGGAGCACCAGCAGCGGCCCGGCGGGCCCGCCGGCGTAGAGATGCGCGGCGACGCCCAGCACGAGGACGGGGCCGAGCCAGAGCGCGGCGAAACGGAGCCCGATCATCGTCTCGGAGAGCGCCCGGACGGGAAGAGCGCGAGCGTGAGGAGCGCGGCCAGGACGGGGGCGACGGCGCCGCCGTACCACCAGAGGAGGCTCACGCCCGCGACGCGGACGGCGCCCAGATCGAAGGGACCGGCGACGAGGAGCGCCAACCCCGCGAGCACGAGCCCGAGTGCCAGGCCGAACCGCCGCCTCACACACCGTATTCTAGCCTCGCCGTCGGGCGCGCCGGGGGCCAGAATCGATCGCCGTCGCCACTCTTCGGCCGGGAGTCGGCGGGCGGCGGCGTCCCGACCCGGACGCGCTGGGGTACACTACGCGGCATGAGCACAGCCATCCAACGTGTCCTGGTCGTCACTGCCCATCCCGACGACTCCGAGTTCGGCGCCGGCGGCACCGTCGCGAAGCTCGCGCGGGAGGGCAAGGAGATCACCTACGTCATCGTCACCGACGGCAGCAAGGGCTCCCGCGATCGCACGATGACGCCCGAGCGCCTGACGAGGATCCGCCAGGCCGAGCAGGGGAACGCCGCCAAGACCCTTGGCGTGGAGCGCGTGGAGTTCCTCGGCTACGTGGACGGCGAGCTCGAGGACACCCGCGACCTCCGCCGCGACGTCACGCGCCAGATCCGCCGCTGGCGGCCGGACCTCATCATCACCCAGAATCCGCACCGCACCTCCAACCTCTATGCCTCGCACCGCGACCACCGGATCACCGCCGGTGTCGTGCTCGACTGCGTGTACCCGCTGGCGCGGGACCACATGGCCTTCCCCGAGCTGCTCCCGGAGTGCGAGCCCCACAAGGCCGGCGAGGTGTACCTGATGGCGTGGGACGACCCCGCGGTCGTCGTCGACATCGCGGAGACGATGGACCTGAAGCTCAAGGCGCTGGCGTGCCATGCGAGCCAGTTCGACGACTTCGGCGCCCTCGAGGAACGCGTGCGCGAGCGCAGCGCCGCCCTCGGCCAGGCGCGCGGCTACGCCTACGCGGAGACCTTCGACCGGATCGTGATGCCGCGGTGAGCCCACGGGCGCTCACCCGGTGATCCACGTCGGCACGTCGGGCTATAACTACCCCGAGTGGAGAGGCACCTTCTATCCGGCGACGCTCCCGGCGTCCCGGATGCTCCCGTTCTACGCGGAGCGGTTCACGGCGGTCGAGATCAACTACACCTTCTACCGGATGCCGACGGCGAAGGCGCTCGGCGGCTGGGCGGCGGCGACGCCTCCCCGCTTCGTCTTCGTGCTGAAGGCGCCGCGGCGGATCACCCACGACCAGCGCCTCGTGGGCATCGACGAGCCGCTCACCTACTTCCGGGACACCGCCCGCACGCTCGGGGAGAAGCTCGGCCCGCTCTTCTTCCAGCTCCCGCCCAACTTCCGGAAGGACACCACGCGGCTCGGGGACCTGCTCGCGATGCTCCCCCGCGGCGAGCGGCACGCCTTCGAGTTCCGCCACCACTCGTGGTTCGACGACGGTGTCTACGCGCTGCTCCGGGCCTGGAACGCGGCCCTCTGCGTCGCCGACACCGAGCGCGGCACAACCCCGCTCGTGGCCACCGCGGACTTCGGCTACGTCCGCCTCCGGGACGCCCAGTACACCGACGCCGAGCTCGGCGAGTGGGCGGCGCGGGCCCGGGACCCGGGCTGGCGGGACGCCTACGTCTTCTTCAAGCACGAGGAGTCGGGCGCGGGCCCCGCCCTCGCCGAGCGCCTGCTCGGGATCCTCCGGCCTCCGGGGTAAAATACTCGTCGTGCGGGACACGCTCAGGCTGGTCGCCGTGGCCGCGCTCGCCGCGGCGATGGTCTCGGCGGCGCCGACGCCCGTGCCCTCGAGCCGGCTGCTCGACGAGGTGAAGGTCCTGACCGCGTCCGCGATGGACGGGCGCGCGGCGGGGACGCCGGGCAACGAGCGGGCGGCCCGCCACATCGCCACCGTGCTGCGCGAGGCTGGCCTCCGCGCCGTCGACGCCGCTGGCTACGCGCGCCCCTTCGCCATCCCCGCGCGCGTCCGCTTGGGCGAGGGCAACCAGCTTGCCCTGGCCGCGCCCGCGCCGCGCCCGTTCGCCCTCGGAACCGACTGGACCCCCGTCGGCGGCTCCGCCGACGGCGTGGTCGGGGGCGACCTCGTCTTCGTCGGCTACGGGATCTCCGCGCCCGACCTCGGCTGGGACGAGTACGCCGGCGTCGACGTGCGCGGCCGGATCGTGCTCGCGCTCGGCGGCGAGCCGCGCCGGGCCGATCCGTCGAGCCCGTTCGCGACCGCCTACGTCGCCGGCTACGGGCAGCTCCGCGAGAAGATGCGGACGGCACGGGCGCACGGGGCGCGCGCGCTCCTGGTCGTGCCGCGCCCCGAGGCCGAGGCGGACCGGCTCCCGCCGATCGGCGCCGCCGGCGGCGCCGTCGACCTGGTCGCGGCGGCCATCACTCGGGCGACGGCCGATGCGCTGCTGGCGGCGGCGGGCGAGCGGCTCGCGCCGCTCCGGAACCGCATCGACGCGACCCTCAGGCCGGCGTCGCGGCCGGTCGCGCGCGCGCGGATGGAGCTCGCCGTCCGGCTCCTCCGCGACGCGGGGACGACCACCAACATCGTCGCCGAACTGCCGGGGACGGATCCGTCGCTCGCGCGCGAGGTGGTCGTGGTCGGCGCGCACTACGACGCCCTCGGGCGCACCGGCCAGGGCTCCCTCGACCCCGCGCACCCGACCGCGCTGCACCCCGGTGCCGACGACAACGCCTCGGGCACGGCCGCCGTGCTCGAGCTGGCGCGGGCCTTTGCCGCCGCGGGGGGCACCCCGCGCACGCTCGTCTTCGCCCTCTTTTCGGGCGAGGAGATGGGGATGCTCGGCTCCGCCGCCTACGTCCGTCAGCCCCCGGTCCCCCTCGAGCGGACGGTCGCGATGGTGAACTTGGACATGATCGGCCGCCTGCGGGACCGCCGACTCTACGTGAGCGGGCTCGCGAGCGGGCGTGGGCTCGAGCCCGTAGTCGCGGCGGCGGCCGCCGAGCTCGGGCTCCGGGTCGAGCTGGGCCGGAGCCCGTACGCGCCGTCGGACCAGATGTCCTTCTACGAACACGGCGTGCCCGTCCTCTTCTTCCACACGGGCTCGCACGAGGACTACCATCGGCCGACCGATACGTGGGACCGGATCAACGCCGACGGCCTCGCCCAGGTCACGGCGCTCGCCGCGCACGTCGTCGACCGTCTGGCGCGTGGTCCGGCACCCGTCTACGCCAAAGTCCCGGCCGGCCCGGCGGAGCCGGCCCGTGGCGCCACACACGCCCCGGGGCACCCCGGCTACCTCGGCGTCGCCCCGAGCCTCGGCGACGACGCGCCGGGGGTGCGACTCTCGGCGGTCCAGCCCGGCACCGCCGCCGCCCGCGCGGGCCTGCAGCCGGGCGACGTCGTCGTGCGCTTCGCCGGCATCCGCGTCTACACGCCGGAGGATCTGCGCGACTCGATCACCGCCCGCGCCCCGGGCGACGCCGTCGAGGTCGTCTACCTGCGCCAGGATCGGGTGCGCACGGTGCCGGCCGTCCTCGGCGCCCGGCCCTGAGATGACCCTCACCGAGCTGCTGGGCCGCCGCGCCGCCACGGATCCGGGCGCCCAGTACTTCAACGTGTACGACGAGATGATCTCCTACGGCCGACTCTGGGCGGAGAGCCTTCGGTACGCGACGGGGCTCGCCCGCGCCGGCGTCGGCGCCGGGGACAAGGTGTGCCTGATCTATCCGACGTGCGCCGAGTTCTTCTATACGTTCGTGGGCGCCCTCCGCCTCGGGGCGATCCCCGTGCCCCTCTATCCGACCCTCAGCGCCGAGGCGACGGCCAGCATCTTCAGGGACTCCGAGGCGGTCGCGGTCGCCACGATCGGCTGGTTCCGGCCGGGCGTGAACGCGGCCGCCCACGCCGCCGGCATCACGGCGGTCCTCGAGCCGCCGGACCTCGAGGCCGACGGCCCGTCCGTGGCGCTGCCGCTGACCCGGCCCGAGGCCACCGCGTTTATCCAGTACACGTCCGGCAGCACGGGGCACCCTCGCGGCGTCGTCCTGAGTCACGCCAACGTCGTGGAGACCATCCGCTTCATGGCGGAGGCGGCGGGGCTCACGCGCGAGGACCGCGTCGTCTCGTGGCTCCCCCTCTACCACGACATGGGGTTGATCGGTTGCGCCTTCACGCCCCCGCTCCTGGGGGCGCCCGTCTGGCTGCTGCCGCCGGACCTCCGGAACCCCCGGCACTGGCTCGAGCTGGTGACGCAGATCGGCGCCTCGTTCACCGTGTCGCCCGACTTCGGGTACCGCAACTGCGTGCGCAACATTCACGACCCGACCGGCCTCGATCTCTCGAGCCTCAAAAGCGCCCTCTCGGGCGCCGAGCCCGTGCGCCTGTCGACCATCGAGGCGTTCGAGAAGAAGTTCAACCTGAAGAACATCGTGGCTCCGTGCTACGGGCTGGCCGAGGCGACCCTGGCGGTGGCGATCTGGCCCCGCGCCACGCCGCTCCGGCTCGACGCCTCGAGCAAGGTCCTCTCGGTCGGGCGGCCCTGCCGGGGCGTCTCCGTGCGCATCGTGCCGCCCCCCCCCGACGACGGCGGCGAGCTCCCGCCCAACCGTGAGGGCGAGATCTGGGTGAAGAGCCCCGGCGTCATGCAGGGCTACTACAATAACCCGGCGGCGACGGCGGAGGTCCTGCGGCCGGACGGCTGGCTCCGGACGGGCGACCTCGGCTTCGTCGACGCCGAGGGCTATCTCTTCGTCACGGGACGGCTCAAGGACGTGATCATCGTGGGCGGCGAGAACATCGCGCCGACGGACATCGAGGAGGCCGTAGACCACCTGCCCGGAATCCGCTACTCAGCCGCCGTGGGCGTCGACAGCGAGCGCACAGGCACCCAGCGGATCTACGTGGTCGCGGAGGTACGCGAGCCCGGCCAGACCCCCGAGGCGCACTCGCACCTGATCAAGGAGATCGTGAGCCGGGTCCTCGCGACCTGTGGCCACCGGCCCGCGCGCGTGCTCCTCGTCCGGCCCGGGACGATCCCGAAGACCTCGAGCGGCAAGATCCAGCGCTCGCGCCTGGGTCACCTCATCGGCGCCGGCGCCCTCCAGGATCAGGTCGTCCACGGCCCGGGCGCCCACGGCGGCGCCTGACGGCCGCGCTCCGATCGGGGATCGATCCGGGTCGGACCCGAGCGCGAGCCCGACGATCTCCTCTAGGACCGCCCTGTGGGGCCACGAACGAGGCGACGACCTCCTCGACGGTGAGGCCCCGTAGAAAACGCTCGCTGCTCGGGTCCCCGGCGAACTCGCTCTTTAGCCCGCGCTCCCTTGAGAGGAGCGTCGAGGCCCTTGCCATAACACCCGGGGGCCACGCAGGGAGGCGACGGAAGCCGCTCCGTGTCCGCCTGGCACCTTTTGCCAAAATTTGTGAGCCCATATGGCATCGCCTCTTCGCACCACACTCGAAAAATCAGGCTATTAGCTCTGGCACCCCGCTTGCTCCCTCACGTTTGCCCTTACAGCTAGACGACTCTCACGACGTCCTGACCAGGCAGGTTGGAATCCTGGAAGCGGCCCAGGCTCACGGGCAGTCACCGGACTGGACGCATTGACGGCTCGCGACGCAACCGCGATTCGCGAGTCAGCGAGGCCGATCGACAATGAGGCGAGTAGGAACTGGGGTGGCTCTGCTC
>Ga0137415_10001303_pt1 | contig 24560 bp, 17 predicted proteins | sample CZODoug3_1_1_16f_FD_183082 | JGI IMG/M metagenome (GOLD analysis project Ga0137415, IMG submission 183082) | Vadose zone soil fungal communities from Angelo Coast Range Reserve, California, USA - CZODoug3_1_1_16fungal (Hybrid Assembly) | ecosystem: Environmental > Terrestrial > Soil > Vadose...
CAGGATCCTTGCGTGCGATTCCACGGGCACTGGCTGGTGCGGCGGCTGGCGCCGGATTGTTCGCGGATTGAGATCGCTTCCCTGCCCGAGCAGCGCGACGAGGCGCGTTTGCTCTATTGCATGGGCTGGGAAACAGCCAACATGCATTTCGCGAGCAAACGCGCGATTCCACAAATAAAGCGCGACCTGTCCGCGCGCCGCGGGCGCTGGCTGCACAAAGCGTCGAAGGCCATGCTGAAGGCCACCATGGCTGACTGGGAAGAGTGGCGCACGGGTTGGAAGCGCGTTTTTTGAGCTGTCCGGGCGCCCCGGCAGCACGGCCAGCGGAAAAACTTTCCTGCGGCTTTTCCGCGCTGTCCCAAGACTGGACTACCGGTCAGTAGATTGAAACAGGCGTTCCGCGTAGCTTCCCTAAACGGGGATGAATAAGCAACTGCGACGCGAGAATCGCTTCCATGGTTTTCCAGGCTCATCCCGCATGGACGAAGCGCCTCGGAGGAATGCCCGCGCAGCGGGCGGTTCCGGTGCCGATTTGCGCCGCGCCGCGAAATCCCAAAATTCCTCTACGTCCCTGGGGGTGAACTGATGCTGGATACGGAAGCCTTCCGTGAATTCAAACAAGGCCTGGCATTTTTGCGCGATGATTACGCAGTGAAAGCGCTGCCGCACATGCGCCGCGCCACGGAGCTCGACAAGAACAATCCATATTATATGTCGTACCTAGGTGTGGTGCTGGCGCGCTCCGAGGAGAAATGGGGAGAAGCGGAAAGATTGTGCGATGCTGCGGTTCGGATGAAGCGCAATCAGGCGCAACTTTATTTGAATCTTGCGGAAGTGTATACCGCGGCCGGGCGCCGCGACGAAGCGTTGGAGGTGCTGGAGGCGGGATTGAAATATGCGCGCCGCGACATCCGGCTGACTATCGCGAAAAACCGGCTGGTGCCGCGCAAAACGCCGGTGCTCTCATTTCTTTCCCGGCAGCATCCAGTAAACCGGCAGCTTGGCAGGCTGCGGCATCGCGCGCTACAGGCCTTTGGGCAAGCTTAGATTTTACAAATTTCCTCCACCCCCCCAACACGAAGAGAAGGCGTTTCGGCTCTGCCGGGGCGCCTTTTCTTTTTCTATCGAAGAGTTTTCAAAATCCAGTCGCGTGGGGAAATTATCTGCTGGGCGGTTCGAACGAATAGGTGTGCTGCGGGCCGACTTCGAGAAGGAGCTTGACGCCGATTCCGGTCAAACCGTTGGGGAGAGAATCCTTGCGAACGACTTCGGCTAGATATTCGCGGTTGGTCGCGCCGGGGTCCTGCGAATAAGGCATGATGAGAAACAGGCGCATCCCGACGTCGTAGCCCGCTTCGCTGGTCTGGAAGTAGACGCCGGTGCGCGAAACGCTGATGGTTCCGCGCATATCGTCAAAATGCATCCGCTGGGGATCGGAAGGGCGAATCCGCATGAGCTGCGTGAACTTGCAGCGACGGCTACCACGGCGCTCGGCCTTTCCACGCTTGGCGGAACCCGGATTTTGCGGAAACTTATCCATCCACCCCTGAACCGGCATAGTTTACTCGGATCCTCGGCCACTTGGCGGAGCGGGTCTCCGCGTTTTGTAAGCCTAAGCCAAGCGCAACAAAAAGCCTATAGAGGGAACGTACCCGTTGCGATGGGACGTGTCCCGGCGATGGTAGTACGGAAGTACTAGGAAAGGAAGGGTGGGCAGCGAAACGAGTAACCAAGCCTTTCAGGACTACCGCTAGAGAAGTATCGAAGTGAAATCGTAGCGTGGTCTGGTACCAGAACGGAACGGGCACCTGGGAGCGCGCTGAACGGCCGGGGGCTAAGTGTTAGGAGCAAACGAGATATCTCCGCGGGGAGATAAGAAGCTCCTTAGGGATGCGGCTGGGGAATTGCAGCGAAAGCGGCACGGCTTGTGCCAGACCGGCGCTCTGCCTCCGAGGGTCAGGGGATCCAAAGTACTTCTGGGAGTGTCACAACATGAACGCAAGCGCGCGGAGAATTCTGGCAACTGACCCGCCGGTGGCGCGGAGCGCGAGACTGAATGGAACGGCACAAGCAGCAAAGAATCCGTCGGAGAGAAAACCGCTGCCGGGCGCCGGTAGCGTGCCAGCGGCAAAGTTCAGCGTGTTTGTCGCGGCGGACAATCGCCTGCTGCGAGAAGCTCTGGCGCACATGCTTACGAGGAAAGGCAACGTCGAGGTAACCGGCCTGGAGTCGGCGGCGCCGTTGCAAGCGGAATGCGTGGCGCAAACGAACGCGGATGTGTTGCTGCTCACTTCGCGAGGGACGCTGAATGATGATTTGTTAATGATTCAGCAGGTGCGGGCAGCTGCTCCGAAAATACGCATCCTGTTGCTGGGAATGGCCAGGAACGACGGAGAGTTCCTGCAATGCGTACGGGCGGGCATCAGCGGATACCTGTTGGGCGACGCTTCGTCCGACGAGGTATTGGACGGAGTGCGCGCGGTGCATGGCGGAGAAGCAGTTTGTCCAGGGGCGTTGGGTGCGCGGCGTTGTTCCGGTATTTTGAGGGCGAAGCGGCTTCACTCCCTTGCATGAGCGCTCGGCGCAGCTTGGGCCTGACGCGCCGGGAGCAACAGCTTCTCCCGCTAATCGCGAAAGGGCTGACGAATAAAGAGATTGCCAATCATTTCTCGCTTTCCGAACAAACCGTAAAAAATCACCTCTATCGCATGAGACAAAAGACCGGCGCGGAAGACCGGCTGGACATCGTGCAGATGTATCGAGTACAGGGATTCCTCGTCTAGCGATCACCCTTGACTGCAATTGCTGACGTTGGACTATGTGCCTACTTCGGCTCCGAAGCTGAATCTCGGTCTGACCCGCAGGCGGGCAATCGCTCCGGGCTGACGACAAAGGGAATGATCACGATACCTTTCCCGAATCTCTTCGGGGCCAGACAGCGAAATTGCGCAAAATGCTGCTGCAAGATCGTGTCCAGGTTCGCTGTCCAAGTGGTCTGAAAGACCCACACTCGATCCCCAGGTTTCAGCTGGTATTGGCTTACCAGTTTTTCAAATTTCGATTGAAAATTAATGTCGTTCAGTTCCCACGAGCGGTAGTTGAGGGAGACGAAGGAATGCCCGCTACAGCTCAACGGAATGAATTCTGTTCGGGATGCCAAAAATGAGCGGCTTTCTCTCGAGGCGCAAAGATAGTACGCGACGGGGAGGCTGCTCTGGTAATCCACCAGGATCAAGTCGTTCGGTGGGATTGACTCGTGAACATAGTTCAAAGCTGCGTTCATGAAGGCCCGCCCTTGGCCTTCGGTGTTGATGGATGCCGCTGGTGAGTCGCCAAAAACGGTCGATACGCCCATCAGAAGAGCGGCAATCAAGAGACCCCTCCAGAGCTTTTGGCCGACGATGGATGCGAGAAGGGCGCTTACGGCGGCTACGGCAAAAGGGGCTAGAAAGATGGTGTGGCGGCTGGGGATATAAGGATATCTGCCGGCAACAGCGGCGCCCCAAAGAATCATAAAGGGGAGCAAGAGCAGAATACCCAACTGGGTGGAGCGCGAATAGCCGCGGCCCGGCGTCAGGCCCCTGACAAAGAGAATCGCGACACCAATGACCCAGAGCAAAAACGTGATCTGGCCGATGTACATTTGGACAAAAATATACCGAAAAATATACGGAGTGTATTCTCGAAGGAAACCGAAAATATCCGCAAAGCCTCCGTGAAAATAAAACCGATTGTAGGGGCCCGCCCATTGCGGAATGACGCCTTTGAGCTTGGATATGTGCGTCACATAGAGAAACCCATAAATCGCAGCGGCGCCCACCTGTCCGATAGCCCAGGTGGCAATAAGTTTTCGCGGGAGCGGGGCATCCGCGATTCGTGCTAGCGCGTACAGACCCATAGCCAGAACAAAGAAAACCGCCGAATAATGCGAAAGAATCGCCAGGTAGAAGGCGACGGTGAAATACACCATTTTGCGAGGAGCTCTTTCCTGAATAGCCGCCTCAAAATAGTACAGCGCGGCGGCCATGAAAAATAACAATAGGGAGTACTCGCGCAGCTCAGCCGAGAGGCCGATCAACGTGGGCGAAAAAGCGACGATGATGAGGGCGATGAGGCTCGCCGCCTTGCTAAAAGAAATCTGCATCCATTTGAAGGTGAACCAACAAAATGCGGTTCCTGCAAATACGGACGGCAGGCGAAGCATTAGCTCGGAGTGACCCAGAAAATGCCAGAAGTAGAGCACGAGGAAAACAAGGGGAGGATGGGCGTTGCTCAGACTGGCTTTGTAGGCCAGAAAAGCGGACTGCTGATCAAACAGCAGATAATGAAGTGCTTCGTCAGGGTTCAAGAAACTTCTGCTGGCAATGACCAGTCTCATCACGAACGCGGCAGCGACTACGATCACCGCCACGGCATTGAGGTGATGTTGAAGCCAGCGCTCGACGAAGCTCTCCCTTTCGATCGCATCGAGTTCGCGCGCGCCAGGCGGAACTTCCCGCGGCGACTCCAGTTCCTTGCCGGTCGCGACTATTCGGCTCACTCCCGGCTATCCTTTCGGACATTTTCGTGAATAGAGTCCTGAGAGAAATGATGAGTGCCGGGCGCAGCCGCGACCACAAACTGGTAGCCCAGGCCGGTTTTCCAACACCGCGTTAGCAGGTAAAGGCCCTCATGGAGTGGCGCAAACAATTTCTTGCCGGTGAATGGCAATACAATTTGCCAAGGCAAAGGCGTCGGAACGACGCGAAGGGCCCTGCACGATACTTCGCTCAACATTTTGTGCAAACTCCGAAGCGTGAAAAATCGGAGGTGCGTTCTGTCCAGAATTCCCCGATCCATATAGTCGAATCTTCCCAAGAGCAGGCTGAGGCGAACGACAAGGTTGGCTACATTCGGCACAGAGATGATGATTTTTCCCGACTCCTTTAGTGCTGGGAGACACTTTCGCAAGACAGCGGCAGGATCGCGCAGGTGTTCGAGGACGTCAGCGAACAAAATGTAGTCGAACTCCCTCCGATAAGGGAACTCGTAGCTTTCCAGATCAGCCAGTTGAAATGAGTCGTAGTAGCCCCTTGCTTTTTCCGCCGCTGCTGCGTCGTTCTCTATTCCAACGACGGAATGGCCTTTTCCTCGCAAGATCTTCCCCAAATAGCCGCTGGCGGTGCCGACATCGAGAATCTTGAGGTGCCCTTTTTCAGGCTCCAGGATTTTCAGGATCCAGTAGTGACTGCTGTACTTGAAGGCTTTGAATTCATATTCAGGGCCTGGCATGTTCAAACGAATTACTCGACCCGGCTATATCTGGACTGAAAGGGTTGAAACTGCCGAAACTCGACAAGGGATATTCTGTGGATCAGGAAGCGGCTGAGGAGATAAAGAATGCTCAGCCCGTAAACAACACTGTCCACGAAACTCGCCTGGGAAGCTTCCGGGAAGTATTTCGTGGGAACAGGCACTTCCTTGATTCGGAATCCCAGATGAGCCGCCTGTACAAGCATTTCCTGGTCAAAGACGAACTTATCTGAATTCAAGGAAAACGGAATCTCTTCCAGGACTCGGCGGCTGTATGCGCGGTAGCCGGTGTGATATTCCGACAGGCTAAGTCCGAGCACCCAATTTTCGAGTTTGGTCAGAGCTCGATTTCCCAGGTACTTCCACCAGGGCATGCCCTGCTCGAGCGTCTTACCCGACAGGAAGCGCGAGCCCAAGACGATATCGCACTCACCGGCCTTGATCGGCGCCACGACTTCCGGCAGCAGCGTGGGATCGTATTGATAGTCCGGGTGGAGCATCACTACGATATCGGCGCCCTCTTTAAGGGCCTCCGTGTAGCATGTCTTCTGGTTGGCTCCATAACCGAAGTTGCGCGTGTGAACGAAAGCGGTGAGGTGCAATTCCCGGGCAATCTCGAGCGTCTTGTCCGTGCTGCCATCATCGACAAGAATAACTTGGTGTACGGCTTGCTGTGGGATGGCATCGTAGGTGATCTTGAGGGTTTTCGCCGCATTATAGGCAGGCATCACCACGACAATCTTGGGCCGGTCCGATTCTCTTCCGTGTGGGGCCATGACTTTATCTCGACAGAAACTCTATTAGACTCGCTGCCGTCTCGGCTTGTCCACGTGCGGTAGGTTTACGTTGCCGTAAGGACTAACAGGCGACGCTGTTGTGGTGTCGATGAACTCGCCGGGACAAGAGATTCATCCATTCATCTCAGTGAAATCCGGTACGGTTGCTCAAGAGTTGACGCCTCGAAGGCGGCGGCAAGTCCGCCGCACTCCAAAGGGCTTGCGCAGATGACTTTCGCGTGGGCTTTGTGCGATGCTGCGTGTTCGATGTGCGTGAGGGCGGCAACGAATGCTGAAGAAATTTAGGGACTTGAGCGAGCGCGAAATTCTGGCGCTGGCGATCTCCTCGGAAGAAGAAGACGGGCGGATTTACGGGGAGTTCGCGGACGCGCTGCGGGAATCGTATCCGGCGACGGCGCAGATGTTCGAGGGCATGCACGAGGAAGAAGCGGGGCATCGCGATCGGCTGATTGAAATGTTCCGGAAGCGGTTTGGCGAGCACATTCCGCTGATCCGGCGCGAGAACGTGAAGGGCTTTTTGCGGCGAAATCCGACGTGGCTGGTGCGGCCACTGGGCGTCAACGTGGCGCGAAAGCAAGCGGAAGTGATGGAGATGGAAGCGGAACGCTTCTACCAAAAAGCCATCATGCGCACAACGGACGCGTCCACGCGTGAATTACTGAACAAGCTGGCCGACGAAGAGCGCAAGCACACGCAGACGGCGGGCAATCTGGAAGAGACACTGCTGACACAGACGGCGAAAGCAGCGGAAGACGCTTCGCACAAGAAGTTGTTTCTGCTGCAGATTGTGCAGCCGGGGCTCGCCGGGCTGATGGATGGATCGGTTTCCACGCTGGCGCCGCTCTTCGCCGCGGCTTTTGCGACGCACAATAGCTGGGACGCATTTCGCGTGGGACTTGCAGCCTCTCTCGGAGCGGGAATTTCGATGGGATTCGCGGAGTCGCTCTCGGACGACGGGTCGCTGACGGGACGAGGGTCGCCATGGATCCGCGGAGCGGCCACCGGGTTGATGACGACGGCGGGCGGTCTGGGTCACACGCTGCCATTCCTACTCGGCAATTTTCACGTGGCAACGCTGATCGCGATTATTGTTGTGTGTGTCGAGCTGGCGGCAATCGCCTATATCCGGCACCGGTATATGGACACGCCATTTTTGCAGGCTACCTTTCAGGTAATCGTGGGAGGGTTCCTGGTCTTTCTGACGGGTTACTTGATCGGCAGCTCGTAGCAAATCACGCAAAACACAAGGACGCGTACGACGACAAGCTGGAATTCGGTGCGGCTGTAACCGCTTTCTTGTTGTCGGGCTGAACGTCCGGCTCGACGGCAAAGAAGGTGTCGCCGGCGAGGAGGCGCTCGACGGCGACGATCAGATCGCGCGCGGCTTGCGATTTTTGCACGAGACCGTGAGCGCCGGCTTCGCGAACGTCCGCCGCCATGCGCTGCGATTCGTGCATGGTGAAAATCAGGATGCGAGTTCCGGTGCCGAGCGCGACGATGCGAGAGGCCGCGTCTAGACCGCTGATTCCGGGCATGGTGATATCGAGGATGACCACGTCGGGCCTCAAGGTGGCGGCGGCGTCAACCGCTTCCTCACCGGTGCCCGCTTCGCCGCAGATCTCCCATTCCGGGCGCTCGGCGAGGATAGAGCGAACTCCCTGGCGCACGACGTAATGGTCGTCAACAATTAAAATTTTAGCCGACATCGAGTCTCACCTGCTTGAAGTACTAAGGCGATGAATCCGGCCCATGTCACCGAGCTGCCATTGGCTGGGTCAATCCTTGGGAATCGCTAAGAACAGGAGCTTTCAAACTCACAGGGAAGCGAAGCGCTAACAGTCGTGCCGCTCTCGCAGAGCAAGGTGAATGTGCCGCCGAGTTGACGCACGCGTTCGCTCATGCCACGCAGCCCGACGCCCATGGTGCCGAGCTCGCGAGATGCTTCCAGGATATTTGGCGGTATCCCTTTGCCGGAATCCTTGATTTCCAGCAGGAGTGAACCGCGTTCCAAGCAGACGCTGATATGCGCCGTGGGACTGCCGGAATGACGGTGAACATTGGTTAAGCTCTCCTGTAATACGCGGAAAGCCACAAGCTCGACGTCGCGCGGCAGACGGCGAAGAGCGGGAGAAATATCGACCTGAACGTCGATGCCGCTGCGCTTGGAAAAACCATCTATGTACCACGGGATGGCCGTCTTCAGCCCCATCTCTTCGAGCATGGGCGGATACAGCAGATAAGACATTGTGCGGAGTTCTTTGATGGATTGCTCGGCCAAGTGGAGACAATCGGCCAGGCGCTTCGAGGCAGCATCCCCCTGTACGGCGCCGCTGGAATTCAGGGCATCCAGACCCATCTTTAGAACGGCGAGATATTGCCCGAGGCTGTCATGCAATTCCCTTCCCAGCCGACGGCGCTCTTCGTCCTGGGTGCGAAGCAAATGGCCGGAAAGCTTGCGAAGGGAGAGCTCCGAATCACATAGCCTGCGCTGGGCTTCGCGACGCTCGGCAACTTCCTTTTCCAGTTCTTCCTTGGTCTGGCGCAGCGCCTGGCGGAGAGCTTTCTCTGTTTCAAGAGCTTCGGCCTTTTGCTGCAACTGCGCGATGTTGCGGAGGCGGTCCTGCTCGGTGCGGAGCGTGGTGTAGTTCTCTCCGGGAATCACGGTGGAGTGCTCGGAGCAAATTTTCAGAAAGGGTTCGGCATGCGTTTCGTCGCAGAAGCCGGTGATCGGATAAGCGCAACGCAAGGAGAAGGAATGGGTCCGAGCCAAATCATTCCAGAGCTGCTCGAGTTTGACGGCGGCATCAGGGTTTCCCTCGGCCCATAGGAGCGCGACCATTTCTCCGAAGGCGGCCACGCGAGGATTCTTGCCTTCGGCGGCAGCGCTGGCTCGCGCAACGACGTGCCCAACGATGTTGAGGAAAAGCTCTGGATCGGGCTGCCCATTACGCATGAACTTTGAAAGCGTGTCCGCAGCGTCCAAAACAACATAGCGACCGCATCGCGCGGACTTCGCAATATCCAGACCGCGCGCTCGGAGGCGTTGGGCGAGGCCCTTAACGTGACCGGGCGTAGCGATGACAATGGCGGAGTCGCCGGCTCCCAGAGCCGTGCCGACAAATTTGGTCAAAGCATCGAGAAGGAAGGAATCATCGGAATAGAACTGGACGACGTGCCCGTTGCTCTCGTCATCGTGCCAATGCGCCACGGGAGCGGGTTGCGCAATCGCGGCAGGCAATCTGGTCAGATTCGAGATATCGCTTGTGCTCATATTCGTGGATGCATGTGAACGAAGGCGCTGGCCAAGCCGTAGACGCCGCTCGGGGTACGAACACGTCGTGCGGAAAATTCTCTCTGAGCGACAGCGTTTCTGACATAGGGTGAACGCTGTAGGAAGATGGGCGAAAAGGACTGAGCTTGGGAAGCGTTGCTCAATTCTCCGGGAAAGAAACCCGCGGCTGCGCTCCGAAGAAGGCGCAGCCACGGCACCATGCGGCGGTAGGGCAAGGAAAACCGTAGGACTAGTAGGGACCGATGTTCCAGGGGCCGCTAGCGGGGCGAGCAGCGCCGTTCTTGTCGAAAGCTAAAGGAGCAAGGTCGTCAACGGCAAGTTCGGAAAGGTTGATGCCGTTGCCTTGGCCGACGGTGGACAAGTACTCCAGTTCAGGATCGCTGCTCGCAGCCGTTGTGACGACGGCCGTGTTGACGGCATCGGAGGCAGCGGCGGCGTCCGGACTGGCGAGTCCAGCCTCGGCCACCGTAGCTCCGAAGGGTTGCGCTGTGGCGGAGAAAGCTGTCGTCTGGGCCCCGGTGATGAGCTTGGAGGCAGAATCGCAATGACAAACGGCCTGCCACTTCGACATGAGGTAGTAACCAGTACCCAACCAACCGAAGGTGTTACGGTCCCCAAATTCGGCGAACAGATCGCGATAAATATTGTTGTTGATTCCCGCGGAGGTACGCGAGCCGCCGCCCGCAATGGCGATATCGGAGAGCCCTCCCGAAAGGATGTTGTTGACGGCGGTAAACAGGAACTGATTGTTGGCATACAGCGGGGTGTTGTTGACATGGCCGCCGGCATTCATGGAATTGTTGTACACGGAGTTCCCAGTAGCCGGGCCACCGGGCAAGCTGGTGGAAGCAGCCTGAAGCCAGACACAGTGGATGGTGCGGTTCGCAGGAGTCAGAAAAATATTGTTGAACACGGACACATGCGAGACGGAGTCCTGCAGGTAGACGTGGGCCGTCACGTTGACGCCGAAATCGCCATCGAAGGTATTGTTGTAAATCGCGCCTCCCGTAAACCTGCCGCCATTCTGGCCCCAGATGTGAATGGCATCGTGGTGATACAGATTGGTGGGTGAATCCCAGTTGGCAAAGTCATGGAAATGGTTGTTGTGGATACTGTAGTTGGAGACGGTGCCGTAAACTCCGGAAGCCAGGCCATGGTCAACGTGGTAGATATTCGAGTTCGATAGAACGAAGTTGTTGCCATCTCCGGCCAGGGCCCAAGTGGCATCATGGCAAGTGAGCCGGTCGATCGTAAAGGAGTTCGAAGAAAGAAAGTAAACACAATGAATGGAATGGGAGGGAGCGAGGTCGGAAGCGGAGGTACGTACGTAAAGGTTCTGGATGGTGAGACTTTGCACGGTGCATCCGGTGCAGTTCGCGGCATGGATGGCCACGGAGTTCTGGTGATAGGCGCGGCTGGTGCCATTGGCGGTGTTTTGGATGATGCCGTTCGTCCCGCCGTCGAGCACAACGTGACTCAGATTGTCCATGTTAATGGCGCCATTGCCGGCCCAATAGGGCGCGGTTAGAACCGTCCCGGGCAGGAATTTGATGGTGACGGGACTACCCGCAGCGCCGCTGCCGCGGGCGGTGAGAAGTTCCTGACCGGCGCTGCCGTTAAACACACCGCAAAGATAAACGGTAGTGCCTGCGCTAATCTGATGCGATGCAGTGCCCCAGCTTGCGGAGTTATTGAACCACGCGACGGAGAGCGCATCGCTGCAACTGGCGCCTCCGGTCGTACGGTTGGAATTCTGCGCGACGTAGAAGACTTTGGCATTGGCGGAGGTTGCTCCAAGCAACGATGCCGCAGCCAAAGTGAAAACAGAAATAACCTTGCGTAAAATCATTCTCATACCCCCGACCTAATTTTTTTGAACGCGGTACTTCGGCTAAATGGCCGGTGCGGTTCCGACTAGCGGCGTCGCTTCAGGAAAGCGATGCCAGCCGCAGCGCCATAGCAGATCTGTCCAATTGAGAAGTGGCCAAGCGAGGCGAAAAAACTACCTGGAAGAATGTGCCAGACCAGAGCTGCGCAGAATGTACCGCCACGAATAATCCTAATCGGATAATTCCCCTGAACTGCGCCGTTCAGGATGGCGAGATTGTGCTTCAGGGAGCCTACAGCGGCTAGCTGTACGGCGGTACAGAATCGGGGCTAAAGGAGGCCCCCGTCTTTACTCACGGCTACACTTTAAAAAGAGTATGCAGGCCTTTCAGTCGGAGTGAGCGGGGGCAGGAGTGGGAGCGACGCCGCGAGCACGGCGGCCTTGCAGCCAGGTCTGAATGCGATCCATGTAAATGTAAACGACGGGCGTGGTGAAAAGGGTGAGCATCTGGCTGAGAATCAGGCCGCCGACGATAGTGATTCCGAGCGGCCGGCGGAGCTCCGAACCCACGCCATTCCCAAGAGCGAGAGGAAGCGCGCCGAGAAGCGCGGCCATAGTGGTCATCATGATGGGACGGAAGCGCAGCAAGCAGGCTTGATAAATAGCTTCGACGGTGGGCTTGCCTTCCACGCGCTCTGCCTGCACGGCGAAGTCGATCATCAGGATCGCGTTTTTCTTCACGATGCCAATCAACAGAATGATGCCGATGAGCGCGATGATGCTGAGATCGGATTTGGCGAATTGAACGGCGAGAAGGGCCCCGATGCCGGCGGACGGGAGCGTGGAGAGAATAGTGATGGGATGGATGAAGCTCTCATAAAGGATGCCGAGCACGATGTAGACGGCGAAGAGGGCGGTGATGATCAGCACGAGCTGATTGGAGAGCGAATCCTGAAAGGCCTGCGCGGTTCCTTGAAATGTGGCGTGGACGCTGGCGGGGACGCCAAGCTCGCGTTGCGCCTCAAGAACATGCTGCACGGCCGGGCCTAGAGAAGCACCGGGCGCAAGATTGAACGAGAGCGTGATGGAAGGAAAAAGCCCCTGATGGTTCACCGACAGCGGCGTGTTGGAGTACTCGTAATGCGCGAAGGCACTCAACGGAACGAGCTTGCCGGATTTTGAGGGAACGTAAATCGTTTTTAGCGCGTCGGGGCTTTGTTGTTCTTGCGGGGCAACTTCCATCACGACGTGGTATTGGTTGATACCCTTGTAGATGTTGGAGACCTGGCGCTGGCCGAAAGCGTCGCCGAGGGTGTTGTCGATGTCCATCAGATTCACGCCGAGACGGCCGGCGGTATCGCGGTCAATGACAATGTTGCTGGCCAGGCCGCGCATCTGCTGGTCGGAATTGACGTCGCGCAATTCAGGGATTTTGGCGATGCGCTGCTGGATGATGGGCGCCCAGTGGGAAAGATCGCTCAAATTATCGGCTTGCAGCGTGTATTGGTATTGCGCGCCGCCAAAACGGCCGCCGACGGTCAGATCCTGCACGGCTTGCAGATACAGGGCGGCGCCCGGAACGTGCGCACTCGCCCTGCGAATGCGGCCGATCACCTGGTCCGCGCTGAGCTTCCGCTCGCTGAGCGGCTTGAGCTGCGCGAACATACGCGCGGTGCTGCCACCGCTGCCGCCGCCGGTGAACGAGGTTACGGAATCCACGGCGGGATCTTTGGCCACGATGTCGGTAAACACGCGCATCTTCTGCGACATGGCCGCGAAGGAAAGATCCTGATCACCTTGAATCATTCCGTTGAGGCGGCCCGTGTCCTGCTGCGGGAAAAAGCCCTTGGGAGTGGCCCAGAACAGATACACATTCAGGCATACGGTGCCGATGGTGACGAGCAGGATCAAGAATTGATGGCGCAAGACCCAGCGCAGGCCAATGTCATAGGTGCGCAGCAAACCGTTGAACATGCCCTCCGACAAACGATACGCGCGGCCGTGATGACCGGGGTCGCGCTTCAGGAAGAGGGCGCACATCATAGGAGTAGTGGTCAGCGAGACGAAAAGCGACACGGCGATGGCCACGCTGAGCACGACGGCGAATTCACGGAAGAGACGGCCGACGATGCCGCCCATCATCAAGATGGGGATGAAGACGGCGACGAGCGATGTGCTCATGGAAAGAACGGTGAAGCCGATCTCGCTAGCGCCTTTTATGGTGGCTTCCATGGGCGACATGCCGGCTTCGATGTGGCGCGTGATGTTTTCGATGACCACGATGGCATCGTCGACGACGAATCCGGTGCAGATGGTCAGGGCCATGAGCGACAGATTGTCCAGCGTATAGTGGCACAGATACATGACGCCGAAAGTGCCGATGAGGGAGAGCGGCACGGCAACGCTAGGAATAATGGTGGCCCAATAGCTACGCAGGAAAGCGAAGACGACCAGGATTACGAGCGTGATGGAAATCAGCAGGGTGATTTCCACGTCATGGACGGAGGCGCGGATCGTGGTAGTGCGGTCAATCGCTACGTTGAGGTGCAGCGACGGAGAGATTGAGGCGCGCAGAGGCGGCAGCAATGCCAGAATGCGGTCTACGGTTTCGATCATGTTCGCGCCAGGCTGGCGGAAGATGGCGAGCATTACCGATGGCTGATTGTTGGTGAGGCCGAGATTGCGGGTGTCCTCGACGGAGTCATCGACCTCCGCGACATCCCGCAGACGCACCGGCGCGCCCGCGTGCCCGGCGACAATCAGCGGCTGATATTCGTAGGCTTTGAAAAGCTGGTCGGTGTCGGCTATGTTCGACATTCTCGCGGAATCGGATACCGAGCCCTTGGCGAGATTGGCATTGGCCGCTTGCAGCGAACGTCGAATCGTTTCCAAGCTAATGCCGTAGGCGTTGAGCTGATTCGGATTCACTTCCACACGAACCGCCGGGCGCGAACTGCCCCAGGTGAAGACCTGCCCTACGCCCTGCACCTGAGCCAACTTCTGCGCCAGGATGGAGTCGGCGGCATCGTAGATTTGCGCGGGCGGAATATTTTCGGACGTAAGCGAGAGCAGCAGGATCGGCGCGTCGGCGGGATTGGCCTTGCGATAGGTTGGCTGGCCGGGAAGATCGGGCGGGAGCTGGCTGCGCGCCGCGTTGATGGCGGCTTGCACATCGCGCGCGGCAGCATTGATGTCGCGAGTCAGGTCGAATTGCAGCGTAATTCCCGTGGAGCCCAGGCCGCTGCTGGAAGTCATCTGCGTAACGCCGGCGATGCGGCCGAACTGGCGCTCGAGCGGTGTGGCCACCGCGGAGGCCATAGTCTCGGGACTGGCACCGGGGAGGTTCGCGCCCACCGAAATTGTCGGGAAATCCACCTGCGGCAACGGCGCAACGGGAAGGAAGCGAAACGCCACGATGCCGGAGAGAAGGATAGCCAGTGTGATCAGCGATGTCGCGACGGGCCGACGAATGAAGGGGACGGAGAAGTTCGAAGAGAGGTTCACGAGCTAGTCTCCGGCAGCGCCCGCAGGGTCTTCGACCGGATTGCCGATGTGAAATCGAAAGCGATGAGCAATCCAGTCGAACGCAAGATAAACGACCGGCGTCGTGTAGAGCGTGAGAATCTGGCTCAGGATCAAGCCGCCAACGATGGTGATGCCCAAAGGACGGCGAAGCTCAGAACCCACGCCGGTACCGAGCGCCAAGGGTAAACCACCGAGCAGCGCGGCCATAGTGGTCATCATGATGGGCCGGAAGCGCAGAAGACACGCTTCGTAGATGGCATCGAGCGGCGGCTTCCCTTCCTTGCGCTCGGCTTCGAGCGCGAAGTCAATCATCATGATGGCGTTCTTCTTCACGATGCCGATCAACAAGATGATGCCGATCAGCGCGATGATGCTGAATTCGGTGCGGCACAGCAGCAAGGCCAAAATTGCGCCCACGCCCGCGGAGGGCAGGGTCGAGAGAATCGTAATGGGATGGATGTAACTCTCGTAGAGAACCCCCAGCACGATATACACCGTTACGAGCGCCGCCAAAATCAGAATTGGCTCATTCGAGAGCGAGCGCAGGAAAGCGGCGGCAGTTCCCTGGAAGGTGGCCTGAATGCTCGGCGGCATGCCGATCTCGTCCTTGGCTGCGTTAATGGCGTTCACGGCCTCGCCCAACGATGCGTTCGGGGCGAGATTGAAAGAAAGAGTAACCACCGGGAATTGCCCCTGGTGATTGATGGTCAGGGGCGTGCTGCTCGGCTCAAAGCGGGTGAACGCACTGAGGGGAACCTGGGTCGTCGGCGTGGTGCTCACGGGCACTGTCGTCGCGCTGATGGAAGTGCCGGAGCCGGAGGAAGGCGCTTGACCGGCCGACGAGTGCACATAAATGTTCTTCAGGTCGTCCGGACTCTGCTGGAACTGCGGGTCCACTTCCAAGACCACGTGGTACTGATTCAACTGCGTGAAGATGGTCGAGACGAGGCGTTGGCCGTAAGCGTCGTAGAGCGTGTTGTCGATATCGGCAGGAAGAATTCCGAGGCGCGATGCGGTGTCTCGATCGATGGTCAGCACGGCGACCAGACCCTGGTTCTGCTGGTCGCTGGCGACGTCACGCAATTCAGGCAGCGCCTTGAGCTTATCCATGAAGCGTGGGACCCAATATCCCAGCTCTTTCGCGTCCACGTCTTCCAGGCTGTACTGGAATTGCGTGCGGCTGACGCGATCTTCGACGGTCAGGTCCTGCACCGGCTGCATGAATAGCGAGATGCCATCCACGTTTGCGAGCTCCGGTTGAAGGCGCCGGATGACGTCGGAGGCGGAAATCTTGCGCTGGTCGAGCGGCTTGAGGTTGATCTGGATGCGGCCGCTGTTCAGCGTGGTGTTGATGCCATCCACACCGATGAATGAGGATAGGCTTTCGACCGCAGGGTCCTTCAAAATCACGTCGGCCAAAGCGCGCTGCCGGCTCACCATAGCCGCGAACGAAACGTCCTGCGGACCTTCCGAAACGCCAAGAATCACGCCAGTGTCCTGCACCGGGAAAAAGCCCTTGGGCACGTAGATGTACAGAAGGATGGTGCCGACAAGGGTGGCGGCGGTTATCAGGAGCGTGGTGGTGCGGAAGCGCAGCACAAATTTCAGCGTGCGGCCATAAAACGCGATGACGGAATTAAAGGCGTGCTCCGATTTGCGGTAGAACCAGCTCTGGTCTTCTTCTTTCTGATGGCGCAGCAGCTTCGCGGCCATCATCGGCGTAAGGGTCAGCGAAACGAAGGCGGAAACGATGATGGTAACGGCAAGCGTGACGGCAAATTCGCGGAACAGCCGCCCGACAATGTCGCCCATGAACAGCAGCGGAATGAGCACGGCGATCAGGGAAACGGTCAGCGACAGAATGGTGAAGCCGATCTGCTCGGAGCCTTTGAGCGCCGCTTGCAGAGGCGATTCGCCTTCTTCGATGTAGCGGGAAATGTTCTCGATCATGACGATGGCGTCGTCGACCACGAAGCCGGTCGAGATGGTGAGCGCCATGAGCGAAAGATTGTTGAGGCTGTAGCCCAGCAGGTACATCACGCCGAAGGTGCCCACAATCGAGAGAGGCACGGCAAAACTCGGAATGATCGTCGCTCGAACGCTTCGCAAAAACAGAAAGATGACCAACACGACGAGCACAATCGTCAGCATCAACGAGAACTGCACGTCGCTAACGGAAGCGCGAATCGTGGTGGTGCGGTCGGTGAGTATTTCCACTTGCACCGCGGCGGGCAGAGCGGCCTGCAACTGCGGCAGCAATTTCTTTACGCGGTCCACAACGGCGATGATGTTGGCGCCGGGCTGCCGTTGAATGTTCAAGATGACAGCGGGATTCTGGTTCGCCCAGGCCGCTTGCTGCACGTTCTCCACGCCTTCCAGGACGGTGGCGACATCAGACAGCCGAACAGGCGCGCCATTGCGATAGGCGATAATCAGTGGCCGGTAGCTGTTGCTCGAAATGAGTTGGTCGTTCGCGCCAATGGTATAGGCCTGATGAGGACCGTCAAACGTTCCTTTGGCCATGTCTACGTTGGCTTGCGTCAGCGCGGTGCGAAGATCTTCGAGGCTCAATCCATACGAAGCCAGCGCCGTGGGATTGGCTTGGATGCGCACCGCGGGACGCTGTCCGCCGCTGATGCTGACGAGTCCTACCCCGGTAAGCTGCGAGATTTTCTGGGCCAGCGTCGTGTCCGTAAGATCTTCGACTTTGGAGAGCGGCAGCGATTTGGAAGTAATGGCCAGCGTGAGGATCGGCGAATCGGCGGGATTAATCTTGCTGTAGATCGGCGGGTTGGGCAGGCCCTGCGGCAAAAGATTGGAAGCGCCATTGATGGACGCTTGTACTTCCTGCTCCGCAACGTCGATGTTGAGATCGAGATCGAACTGCAGCGTGATGATGGAGCTGCCGTAGGAGCTGGTCGACGTCATCTGGTTGAGGCCGGGCACCTGGCCAAACTGTCGCTCCAGCGGCGCCGTTACGGAGGACGCCATCACATCCGGGCTAGCGCCAGGATAAAACGTCTGCACCTGTATGGTCGGATAATCGACTTGGGGCAGAGCGGAAACCGGCAACTGCCGGTAGGCGACAAAGCCCACGAGCAAAATCCCCACCATCAGCAAGGTGGTCGCGACTGGCCGCAAAATGAACGGCCTGGATGGACTCATTGCGCCTTCCCGGAGGGTTGGCCTTGCTGCGGAGCTTCCGTACCGCGCCGCCCGCGTTGCGTGTTGCCCTGCTGCGGGGGGGGCTGTTGCGCTCCATTGGGGTTTTGCGCGCTTGGTGCGCCTGTGGGCGCCGAGGTGGGATTGACCTTGCTGCCGTCTTGCAGCTTGTCTTGCCCGTCGACGACCACGACATCGCCGGCATTCAATCCAGCGCTGAGCCCAACGCTATTCGCCGTCGTTAGCGCGATTGTAACGGTTTGGATCTTGGCGGTGTTACCGTTCTGCACCACATACACGTACGTGCCCTGCGGGCCGCGCTGGATAGCGGATGCCGGCACGATAACCAAGTTCTTTTTCACATCGGCAAGCAGGTGCACATTCACAAATTGATTGGGGAACAAGGTGTTTCGATCGTTGTTGAAGACCGCTTTCAACTTGTAGGTGCCGGTGGTGGTGTCGATCTGGTTGTCGATCGTCAGCAGCTTGCCTGATTCGATCTTTGACGTATCGTCACGGTCGTACGCATCGACGATGAGTTGCACGCCGTCACGGAGCTTCGTGGCCACCTGCGGAAGTTGGTCCTGCGGCAAGGAAAAAATCACCGCGATGGGCTGCAACTGTGTAATCACCAGCAAGCCGTTAGTATCCGTAGCGTGCACAATGTTCCCGATATCGACCAAGCGTAGCCCGATGCGCCCGCTGATCGGCGCGGTTACGCGGGAATAGACCAGTTGCAGCTTTGCGTTGTCGATCAGGCCCTGATCGGCCTTGATCGAACCTTCAAATTGCCCCACCTGCGCCCCTTGCGTGTCGAGCTGCTGCTTGGGGATTACGCCTTCTTTGTACAGAAGCTGGAAGCGCTCGTAATTCACTTGCACGTCGCGGAGCTGCGCTTGATCCTTGGCCAGCTGCCCTTCCGCTTGCTCGAGCATCACCTGATAGGGGCGCGCATCGATTTCCAGTAGGCTGTCGCCCTGGTGAACGAATTGCCCTTCCTGGAAGTTAATCTTGGTAATTTGGCCGTCCACGCGGCTGTGAACCGTCACAGTATTAAACGCGGTGACGGTCCCGAGACCGTTGAAGTAGACCGGAAGGTCGCCGCGTTGCGCCGTGGCGACTACCACCGGCACAACCATTCCGCCTGCTCCTTGCCGGCCCTGCCCCTTGCTGGCTCCGCCCGGCGCCGCAGGTCCCTGCGCTTCGGTGCTGGCGTGTGGTCCGCGGAAATACCAAAAGCCCACGCCGACCAGAACCGCCAAAGCCAGAATCCACAACCATCGATGGCCCTTGGACTCAGGCTCCCGCCGCACAAGTTCTTCGGCCGAAGGGTTTGGCCCGGTCGGATTAGCGCTCAAATGGCCCATTCCTATACTCCTATATCGCATGGTTGTGCGAGCAAGTCTGCCACTAATAAGACAATCGGGGGCGACGCCGAGCGGCTCCAGGTGACTAACCAAGTCCTATCGGAAAACCCTGCCCAGTCTATATTAGGACGGCTTCAGGGCCGAAAAGGTTACGAAGGTCGGTGTGAGCCTTCGTCAGTTTTCGGCATGCAAATCCTCGTGCACAAATGGCTCATTGACAGTACACTATCGCGCGTTCGGTGCCTCCCTTGTCGCGCGAGTGAGTATCTCGACCTGGCGGCAGGCGGTTTGACAATTCTAGCGGGAGAATAATGGATCATGCTCAAAGCCTTTGTGGTCGGGATTGTGATCGGCGTGTTGTTGATGATCGGCGGCGCTTGGTTTTACTTCACCACGGGATGGGCGCCGGTCGCGGTGGCGGACCCTCCTATGCTGTTTGAGAAAAAGCTTGCCCATGGCGCACTGAACGCTCGGATCGGCAAGGATCCCCACACCGATCCCCCAGTCGCGGCTGACGAAACCACATATCTCGCAGGCGCCGACATTTACAAACAGAACTGCGCCGTGTGCCACGGGTTGCCGGGGCAACCCAAAAGCGCAATCGCACAAGGCATGTTCCCTAAGCCCCCGGAACTTTTCCATGGAACCGGGGTGACCGACGATCCTGCGTGGGAAACCTTCTGGAAAGCCAAGAATGGCATTCGTCTGACGGGCATGCCGGGCTTCAAGGCGTCCCTGAACGATACGCAGCTTTGGCAGGCCAGCGTCTTGTTGGCGAATGCGGACAAGATTTCGCCGGCGGTAAAAGTAGCCCTGGCCGCCACGCCTCCTGTAGCGCAACCGGCCCAACCCGCGTCGCCCCCGGCGGCTCCCGCAAAAAAGTGATCGTCTCGCTCGACCCGGTAGTTCTCTGCCGACGGCGGCAGCGACACGGACGATTCGACTCAATGGATCTCTGGTTCGGGGATCGGCGCAGTTCCTTCGAGAAAATCGAAGTCGCATCCTTCGTCGGCTTGCTTGATGTGTTCCAGAAACAGCTTGCCGTAGCCGCGCGGGTAGATGCCGTCTTTCGGCCGCCAAGCGGCTCGCCGCCGAGCCAGTTCCTCTTCGCTCACACGCATATTCAGTTGGCGAGCGGTGACATCCAGCTCGACGATATCGCCTTCCTTCAGCAGCGCGAGGGGTCCGCCGACAAATGATTCCGGCGCGACATGCAGGACGCACGCGCCGTAACTTGTGCCGCTCATACGCGCGTCGGAGATGCGCACCATGTCGCGCACACCCGCTTTCAGAAGCTTCTGCGGAATGGGCAGATTGCCCCATTCGGGCATGCCCGGGGCGCCTTTGGGGCCGGCGTTGCGCAGAACCAGCACGCTGTTCGCATCCACATCGAGAGCGGGGTCGTCGATTCGAGCATTCAATTCGTCATAGCTATCAAAGACGATTGCCCGGCCTGCGTGCTTCCACAGGGCGGGTTCGGCGGCTGCGGGCTTGATGACCGCGCCGCTGGGAGCCAGGTTGCCGCGCAGGATAGCCAAACCTCCTGACGCGAGAACGGGATTATCGGTGCCGCGAATCACATCAGGGTTGTAGATCTCCGAGCCTTCGATATTCTCGCCCAGAGTTTTGCCGGTGACGGTCAGCGATTGCAAATCCAGGTGAGAATTGAGAGCTTTCAGCAGTGCAGGCAAGCCCCCTGCGTAGTAAAAATCTTCCATCAAATACTTGCCGCTGGGGCGCAAATTGGCGAGCAGTGGCGTCTTGCGAGACAGTTCGTCGAAGCGGTCGATGGTGAGTTTGATTCCCGCTCTTCCTGCGAGCGCGATCATGTGGATCACGGCATTTGTGGAGCCGCCGAGCGCAAGCACCGCCGTGATTGCGTTATTGAACGAAGCGTCTCGCAAAATGTTCCGGGGCTTGAGATCTTCCCAGACCATCTCCACAATGCGGCGCCCGGATCGATTGGCCATCTTGGGATGATTGGCGTCGACCGCGGGAATGCTGCTGGCGCCCGGCAAAGAAAGGCCAAGGACTTCCGCCACGCTGGTCATTGTGGAGGCGGTGCCCATGGTCATGCATGTTCCCGCGGAGCGTGCGATGCCCTCTTCGATTTGCATCCAGGCCTGCTGATCGATATTGCCGGCGCGGCGTTCCGTCCAATATTTGGTGACGTCCGAGCCGCTGCCCAGAATCTGGCCGCGCCAGTTGCCCCGAAGCATCGGACCTGCGGGAACAAAAATCGCCGGAAGGTTCGCACTGATCGCGCCCATGAGCAATGCCGGCGTGGTTTTGTCGCATCCTCCAAGGAGCACGCAACCGTCCGCGGGATACGAGCGCAGCAGCTCTTCGGTCTCCATGGCCAGGAGATTGCGATACATCATCGTGGTCGGCTTCTGAAATGTTTCGCCGAGAGTGATGGCGGGCATCTCCACCGGGAAGCCGCCGGATTGCCACACACCGCGTTTCACGTCTTCCGCGCGTTCGCGCAAATGGCTGTGGCAGGGATTGATGTCGCTCCAGGTGTTGATGATGGCGATGACCGGCTTCCCCGCATAATCGGCCTGCACGCAGCCCATGGAAGCGGCGCGCGAGCGATGCCCGAACGAACGCAGGTCATCGGGGCCGTACCAGCGATAGCTGCGGAGAGACTTGGGATCCTTCATGGGCATTGGCTTGGAAGGTTTGTATTCTGGTACGCGCCGTTTGCGGAGTCAAACGCTAAAGGCGGAAAGACGCCTAAGAGGGCATTCGCTTTCATTAAGTATCGCTGAATGCTGACTTTAATTTTTACAAGTTGACACTCCCGGTAACCCTGAATAGCCTCACGGTCTCGCGGCTAACTGACCCTTTGTCATCCGCACTGGTCAGTGAACGAATCGCTGCTAGAATTGATATTCCAGTACGTCCATGCGTCGAGGTCAGACTTCCGTATGAAAACCACATTTCCCAAGCAAGACAGCCCGCGTCCAGAATCAGCCGGCGCCGAAGTACTCGAAATTGCGCAAATCTCACCGGCAGTCGAAGACGTTTTGGCGGCCACCCCGTTCATCGACATCCACACACACCTGTTCGCGCCCTCGTTTGGCAAACTCGGCTTGTGGGGAATCGACGAACTGGTCACATACCACTATCTCGAGGCTGAATTTTTCCGCTCCTCACACACCCAGCCCGAAGAGTATTTCGCTCTTTCCAAAACGCAACAGGCCAACGCCATTTGGCGCGCGCTATTTGTCGAAAACACGCCGGTATCCGAATCCACGCGAGGTGTTGTCGCTGTCCTTAAAGCTTTTGGCTTGTCCACCGACCGCTCGGACCTAGCTGAAGCGCGTGCCTTTTTCCAGGCGCAATCCCTCGATGCCCACATCCGGCGCGTGTTCGACATGGCTGGAATCAGCGTCGTGGTAATGACCAACGACCCGCTGGATCCCGAAGAAGCTCCTGCCTGGCTGAATGGCTCTCACCAGCACCCGCAGTTTCGCGCCGCGCTCCGGCTCGATAGGATTCTCAAGAATTGGGCCGCGAATTGGCAAGTGCTGGCCGCACAGGGCTATAAGGTCGACGCGCAAGCTTCGGGAAAATCCGCAGCCGAGGTCCAGCGTTTCCTCTTCGATTGGTACGAGCGGATGCGGCCCATGTACATGGCCGTCTCCCTTCCGGACACTTTCTTCTATCCGGCCGAAACTCTGGGCAACCATCTGCTGGCGGAAGCCGTCCTGCCTTCTTGCCGCGAACTCGACCTTCCGATTTCTCTTATGATTGGCGTACGCTTGCAAGCGAATCCGGTCCTGCGTCTGGCTGGCGACGCCGTCGGCCGAGCGGACCTGCACTCGCTCGAAAATCTCTGCCGCACGTTCCCGAACAACCGTTTCCTGGTCAGTGTGCTGAGCCGCGAGAACCAGCACGAGCTATGCGTCTATGCGCGAAAGTTCAGCAACCTCATGCCCTTCGGCTGTTGGTGGTTCATGAATAATCCGTCCATCGTCGAAGAGATTACCCGCGAGCGTATTGAAATGCTGGGCACCAGCTTTATTCCGCAGCATTCGGACGCCCGCGTTCTCGAGCAAGTGATCTATAAGTGGAGCAACACGCGCCGAACCGTCGCGCCCATCCTCTCCAATGCTTATCGACTGCTGGCTGAAGACGGGCGCGGCGTCACCCGCGGCGACATTCAGCGCGATGTCACGCGCCTATTCCGCTCCAACGCAGAAACCTGGATGAACCTCAACGGGCACTAAGAGCCTCGTGCTGTCCCGCTACTCTTGCTTCAAAGCGCCTTGCAGGAAGCCGGCAATCGATTCTGTCAATCTTCGCGGGTAGTCTGCCTGCGCTATGGCTAGCGCCAGGCTCCGCGTCAGGCGGTGCCCCTTCACACGTTCAGCTTGTTTAAATCGAAATTTTAGTTGTGTCCGAGCGAATCGCAGACTGACACGCTATCATGGCCAACAAAGTATGTGCGGACAGAATCGGAAAGGCTGGACTTGAAGAGTCTGTGTGAGAACTCGTGTTGACGCGTCTTTTATACTGCGTAGCAGAGGAGACGCGATGGGAAAGTTTTTGGACTACAATCCGGATCAGGCGTATTTGCTGCCGCCGAGCGTACACGACGTGCTGGGTCCGGGACATCTGTGTTTTTTTCTGCGGCGGGTGGTGGCCAAGCTGAATTTGCGAGCCTTTCGCGAGGAGTACGGGGAAGAGGGCGGACCAGCGTATGCACCGGAGATGTTGATTTCGGTTTGGCTGTACGCTTACGCGCTGAACGTGACTAGTTCGCGCCGGTTTGGAGCAGCGCATTCGCGAAGATTTGGCATTTCGCTATTTGGCGGGCGGCGCGATGCCGGATCACTGGACGCTAAATGCGTTTCGTCGGCGACATGGCAAGGGATTGAACGATTTGTTCACCCGGGTGGTGGAGCTGGCGCGCGCCAGCGGTTTGGGCCGCCTGGGACACGTGGCTGTCGACTCCACGCGCATCGCGGCCAATGCTTCGCGGAATCGGATTGACACGGAACAGGCGCTGCGAGGCGCGCGGGCGCGCATCCGGCGGGACATTCGACGTTGGCAGAAGCAATGCGATGCGGACGATCCCAACGAAGGCGCCGGCTTGGAGGTCGACAACCAAGCGATGGAGCGGTTGGAACAGCAGGAGATTCCCGAGCGGATGGAGCGGCTGCGCAAAAGCGGACTGAAGAAGCTCTCGCGCACCGATCCCGACAGCCGTTTTTTGCGGGAACGGGGAGGGTTCACGCTGGGTTACACCGCAACCATGGCGGTGAGCGAGGATCACTTGATCGTGGCCC
>Ga0137415_10001304_pt1 | contig 24556 bp, 21 predicted proteins | sample CZODoug3_1_1_16f_FD_183082 | JGI IMG/M metagenome (GOLD analysis project Ga0137415, IMG submission 183082) | Vadose zone soil fungal communities from Angelo Coast Range Reserve, California, USA - CZODoug3_1_1_16fungal (Hybrid Assembly) | ecosystem: Environmental > Terrestrial > Soil > Vadose...
GGCGCGCCGTGCTTGCGCGTCAGTGCCGTCAGCTCGCGCTTCTCCACGTCATCGAGTACAATCGCGACAGCTCGTCCTTTGGCCATTCCCGCCTCCCGGTCTAAAGGTCGGCAGAAATGTAACTGATTTGTCGATCAGGACACTAGGCCCTGTACTCATAACCCGGCGGCGCAACTCTACGAAGGCCACGTCCGCCTGCCCTATGACCAAGGCTATGCGGCAGCGGGATATGTCGCCAGGGGCCACAACCTGAAATTCGCCTCCATTCAGCTTTACTACGACGGTCTATCGGCGCGAACTTTGGAATTGAGGGCCGCACGGACTGGCTTCGCCTGGGAGATGATCTTCATGGCTATCCGCCTCTTTAAGGTTGTGGGTCTGGCTGCACTGGTTGTCTTTCCTGCACATAGCCAGAATCTATCTGTACTGGACCACGCAGTGGCCATTACAACCTACTTCCAGTTCATCACCGAGGATGATGTTGACCAGCGCACTAAACTCAATTTGCTGCTTGCGCAAAAACAGGTCAGCAGGGAAGACGTGATCCGTGAGTTGGCTATAGACGTGGACAGGATTGTAAAGGCCGAGGGAGCGGGTTTGCTATCGGATGCTCTCGTCGACCAAGCCTTCGCGGACATGTGCTCGCGACTAAGTGTCGCGCCGGCAGATCTGATGAAAACCCTGGAGGAGAAGGGCATCCGGCTCGACACTCTGAGAAAGCGCCTTAGGTCTGATGTTGCTCGGGAACGTCTGGCGCGAATGCCAAGCCATGGTTATGAAGATCGACTCGATCACCCTCTCATTCCCAAAATGTGAACAAGCAGCGTCCTAAATTTCCTCGATGCTCCTTGTATATCCGCCTTGGTCATTTTCGGCTGATCCCCGCAGAGGTCCTCTGCAGGTTGGTGTGCGCATCTGCTCGTGAGCGCCGAAGCGGGCCTTGGAACTTGAATCACGCTTCTGGAAGCGCCATCAAATGGTCCGCAGCACAGCCTTTAACGCTATGAATTTTCTTCCGCTTTCGGCGCAATAGCGGACGTGGCCCGAATTTCTGCCGGTCTGAGGATACGGTCCGCATCACCGGGGAAGACATGGAGAGGTCTTATGAAACTTCTGAAGACCGGGATACTCGCGCTTTCGCTAACCGTGACGGCGACCGTTGGGCTGGCTGCGGATTACGAAATTTTCGCTGACATCGCGACTGTGGAGACTGGGGTAAACCATTATGCTGTCGAACGCCTCGACCACAAGAACAAGAAAGCTCTATCACTGCACCGCAGTCCTCGACGCCGAGACTAAGCAGCTGACCGGTCAATGCACCGAGAGGCCCGGCTTTCCGGAGAAACCGACCGGCAAAGGACCGAACGTGCAGGGAGGGATGTCAAACAGGTTTGGCGGATTGCCAGTGTTCGGCTCTTGGAAAATCGACCAGACTACCGGGGAAACTGAGTTCTGTATTTCAGGCACTGCTCAGTGCGTGGAGGTAACTCCGCAATAGACATTTTACGAAAAATGCCAAGCCTTGAATACTGAGGGTCGGAGTTCTTTCTACTCAAAAGGGAGCCGCTAAGCGATATTACTCAGGTGGATTGGCAACCAATCGGCCTTACTGCTCCAGCACCATCTTGCCGTTGGCGTACTCAAAACGCTTCAGCTTCGACAGGAACGACAGGCCGAGCAGGTTTTCCGACAGCGCCTCGTCCGGCAAGATCATGGCGTCAACGTCGCGCACCACGAGACCGCCGAGGTCGACCATGGCAAGCCGGGCGCGCGCCGCCTTGATGGTGCCGTTGGCGGTGGTGACCGTGGCGGTGTAGTCGCCGGGGGTGGGACGCAGGCCGAACCGCGCTGCGGATTTTTCGTTCAGGGCCACCAGCGAGGCGCCGGTGTCGATCATGAAGTCGATGCGCTGGCCGTCGATGCGGCCGTCGGTCTGGAAGTGGCCGCGGGCATCGCGGGGGATGCTGACGCTGCGGCTGCTTGCTTGCGCCACCGCTGCCTCGCTGGGCCCGGCCTTGCGCTGAGTCGTGGTGGCGGATGCCGGGGCCGGCGTCATCCGGTCGGCCATCTGCGCCATGAAAATACCCAGGCCGATCATGATGGCCGCAATGGTAATGATGTTACGCATAACGCCACACCCGGTTCTCTAGCGTTTTCGAGCGAAGTGGGTACCGGTTCGCGTCAAGAAAACGCGTCAACGCAAAAGACCGAAACCCGCCGATATCACCACGCCATCAGCCAAACCGCGACTAACAACGACGACGAAGGCCGCCATTTTGGCGAAAAGGATGAGTGAAGTGTTAACGCGTCAGAGTGGGATGACGCTTCTTCAAATCGTCAGCCCACTCTATCCTTTTGGGTGAGCATGATCTTTCCGGAAATCCGGTGCCCACTTTTCCGGATCATGCTCAGGTGCCCCGCGGCTTCACCCGCCGCGTCGGCATTGCGCTGGCCGGATCTTCAGGCCACGGATGCCGTGGATAACGCCCGCGCAGGTCGGAGCGCACGGCGGCATAGCTGCCGCGCCAAAAGCCCGGCAGATCGCGCGTCACCTGCACCGGCCGCTGCGCCGGCGACAGCAGTTCCAGCACCAGCGGCACCGCACCCTTGGCGATCGAGGGATGGATATTGAGCCCGAACAGCTCCTGCAGGCGCACCGCGATCGTCGGCCCCTGTTCGGCCTCGTAATCGATCGCCAGCTGAGTGCCGGTCGGCGCCTCGAAATGGGTCGGCGCCTCGCGCTCCAGCCGCGCCCGCAACTCCCAGGGCAACAGCGCCATCAGCGCGTCCGAGAGGTCGCCGGCCGAAAGCTCTTTCAGCGCGATCTTGTCATAAAGTACTGGCACCAGCCATGTCTCACGCGCAGCCGCCAGCGCGTCGTCGGACAGGTCCGGCCAGCCTTCGCCTTCGGCCTTGCGCAGGAACATCACGCGATCGCGCCATTGTTTTGATGATTTCGACCACGGCAATTTGTCGAGCCCGGCAGCGACCAGCCCGTCGGCGAAGGCTCGCGCCGTCTCGGCAGACGGCGACAGCGTCATCGGCGTTTCCGACAGCGTGATCGCATGCAAAGCGCGCTTGCGGCGCGCGCGTAGCGCCATCGCGTTGCGATCGAACGAAATCTCTTCCGTGCTTTCGATCTGATCGGCGAAGCGCTGCTCGATTTCTTCCTGCGCGATCGGCGCCGCCAGCAGGATACGCCCGTTTGCGGCCGTGCCGGTCAATTCGGCGACCGCGACATAGGGCGTGCGCGCCAGCGCTGAGGTCTGCTCCACGGCAGAGCCGCGGCCATTGGCGAGCACAAAGCTGCCATTGCCGCGGTTGCGCGCGACGCGATCGGGGAAGGCGAAGGCAAGCATCACGCCGGTGGACAGCTCGCCTTCTCCGCCTTTGGACGTGGATGCCACCTGCGACGCCCAGCGCTGCGCCAGGCTGCGCGCGCTGGAGGCGCGTGGCGAGCGGTCGCGACGAAACTGATCGAGCCTGAAATCGAGATCGACACTGTCGCCGCCGAGGCCGCGTTCGGTCAGCACCGCCGCGATTTCGGCGGCTTCCGCCGCCGCACCGAGGCGCGCGGAGTCCACGATCATGCGCGCCAGCCGCGGCGGCAGCGCCAGCGCGCGCAGGCTTTTGCCCTCCGCGGTGATCCGGCCGTCGCCATCGAGCGCGCCGAGTTCGCCGAGCAGGCTCCTTGCTTCCTTCAGCGCCGGCGCGGGCGGCGGGTCGAGGAACGCCAGGCTAGCGGGATCGCTGACGCCCCATTGCGCGAGATCGAGCAGCAGCGAAGAAAGATCAGCGGAGAGAATTTCAGGCTGGATATAGGCCGCAAGCGAGGCGGTCTGCGGCTCATCCCACAGCCGATAGCACACGCCGGGCTCGGTGCGCCCGGCGCGGCCGCGGCGCTGGTCGACCGCGGCGCGGGAGGCGCGCACGGTTTCCAGCCGCGTCAGGCCGATGTCCGGTTCGTAGCGCGGCACCCGCGCCATGCCGGAATCGACGACGATGCGCACGCCCTCGATGGTCAGCGAGGTTTCGGCGATCGAGGTCGCCAGCACGACCTTGCGCATCCCCTTTGGCGGAGGGGCAATGGCGCGGTCCTGCACGCCGGCGTCGAGTGCGCCGAACAGCGGCACGATCTCGATCGTGGCGTCATGGATGCGCTCGCCGAGCAGTGTCTGCGTGCGGCGGATTTCGGCCGCACCGGGCAGGAAAGCCAGCACCGAGCCGGGATCGGCGCGCAACGCAGCCGCGATCGCATCCGCCATCTGCCGCTCCAGCGGCGCATCGGCCTTGCGGCCGAGATAACGCGTCTCGACCGGAAAGGCGCGGCCCTCGCTGGCTACGACCGGCGCGTCACCGAGCAGTCGGGCGACCCGTGCGCCGTCGAGCGTCGCCGACATCACGAGGATGCGCAAATCCTCACGCAGGCCGATCTGCGCGTCGCGCGCCAGCGCCAACCCCAGATCGGCATCGAGCGAGCGCTCGTGAAATTCGTCGAACAGCACCGCGGCGACGCCGCTGAGTTCGGGATCGTCGAGGATCTGCCGCGAAAAAATCCCCTCGGTGACGACTTCGATCCGCGTCGCGCGCGACACTTTCGAGCCAAAGCGCACGCGATAGCCGACGGTCTCGCCGGCGCGTTCGCCAAGCGTCTGCGCCATGCGTTCCGCACTGGCGCGCGCCGCGATCCGGCGCGGCTCCAGCACGATAATTTTCTTTCCCTTTACCCATGGCGCATCCAGCAGCGCCAGCGGCACCCGCGTGGTCTTGCCGGCACCGGGAGGGGCCACCAGCACGGCGGCATTGCAGCTCTCGAGCGTGCGCGCGAGTTCATCGAGCACCGCATCGATCGGGAGTGGGGTGTCGAAGGAGCGAGGCAAGGTCTCACCAACTCGTCATGCCCGGGCTTGTCCCGGGCATCCACGTTCTTAGGCGGTCAGGAAACAGGACGTGGATGGCCGTGACAAGCACGGCCATCACAGAAATTGTCAAAGCGCGCGCAGTGAGCGGCTTACACCTGCGGCTCAGGCGCCCGCCCAACACCTTCATACGTAAAGCCGTGCGCCGCCATGTCCTCGGGACGATAGATATTGCGCAAATCAACCACGACCGGCTGCGCCATTTCGCGCTTCAGCCGCTCCAGGTCCAGCGTGCGGTATTGCACCCATTCGGTGACGATCACCATGGCGTCGGCGCCCTTCACGCAATCATAAGGGTCGTCGCAATATTCGATATCGGGCAACTCTTTTCGCGCCTGTTCCATGCCGACCGGATCGTGCGCGCGCACCTTGGCGCCCATGTCGAGCAGGCCGGTGACCAGCGGAATCGACGGTGCCTCGCGCATGTCGTCGGTATCGGGCTTGAAGGTGAGGCCGAGCACCGCCACGGTCTTGCCGCGCAGGCTGCCGCCGGCGACATTGGAGACCTTGCGCGCCATCGCGCGCTTGCGGATCTCGTTGACGCCCAGCACCGCCTCGACGATGCGCAGGTTCACGTCGTGGTCCTGCGCGATCTTGACCAGCGCGCGGGTGTCCTTTGGGAAACACGAGCCGCCAAAGCCCGGGCCAGCGTGCAGGAATTTCGAGCCGATGCGGTTGTCGAGGCCGATGCCGCGCGCGACTTCCTGGACGTCGGCGCCGACTTTTTCGGCGAGATCGGCGATCTCGTTGATGAAGGTGATCTTGGTGGCGAGGAACGCGTTGGCGGCGTATTTGATCAGCTCCGCGGTACGCCGCGCCGTGAACATCAGCGGCGCCTGGTTGAGCGACAGCGGCCGGTAGACATCGCCGAGCACCTTGCGCCCGCGTTCGTCCGAGGTGCCGACCACGATCCTGTCAGGAAACTTGAAATCGCGGATCGCAGCGCCCTCGCGCAGGAATTCCGGATTGGAGGCGACCACCACATCCGCCGACGGATTGGCTTCGCGGATCAGCCGCTCGACCTCATCGCCGGTGCCGACCGGCACGGTCGATTTGGTGACGACCACGGTAAATCCGTTGAGCGCTGCGGCGATCTCGCGCGCGGCGCTGTAGACATAGGTGAGGTCCGCATGGCCGTCGCCGCGCCGCGACGGCGTGCCGACCGCGATGAACACGGCGTCCGCCTCGGCCACCGGCACAGCAAGATCGGTGGTGAACTCGAGCCGCTTGGCTTTCACATTGGCCGCCACCAGCGCATCGAGCCCGGGCTCGAAGATCGGGATTTCGCCACGGTGCAGGGCGGCAATCTTGCCGGCATCCTTGTCCACGCAGGTGACGTCATGGCCGAAATCCGCAAAACAGGCGCCGGACACCAGCCCCACATAACCCGTGCCGATCATGGCAATGCGCATGGAACAACCCACCCTCTATGGTTAACGGCCTCTGAGCTTGTGCGCGCCTCTTAAAACATTTGGCGGCAAAGAGGAAACCGTAAAAAGCACCTGAAACGGCATGTCATTTGTAGGGGTAAAGGAGAAAGCAACCGATCCGGCCCATGATGCGCCCTCACTACGCCAAAACAGGACAGCCATGACACCAAACGGCACAACCGCCGTGCCAGAACGTCCCGCCGCATCCGCGGGCGGACGGGTCGATTGGGTCGACTACGCCAAGGGCATCTGCATCGTCATGGTGGTGATGATGCATTCGGTGCTGGGCGTGGAAAAGGCCGCCGACCAGACCGGCTTCATGCACCTGGTCGTGATGTTCGCCAAACCGTTCCGGATGCCGGATTTCTTCCTGATTTCGGGCCTTTTCCTGTCGGTCGTGATCGACCGCGACTGGCGCACCTATCTCGACCGCAAAGTGATGCATTTCGCCTATTTCTACCTGCTGTGGGCGACGATCCAGTTCGGCTTCAAGGCGCCCTCGCTGGCCGCCGAGACCGGCTGGAGCCAGGTTGGCCTGCTGTACCTGGAATCCTTCATCGAACCGTTCGGCACGCTGTGGTTCATCTATCTGCTGCCGATCTTCTTCGTCGTCACAAAATTGACACGCAACATCCCGCCGCTCGCGATCTGGATCGTGGCCGCCGCGCTGGAGACGATGCACGTCGCGACCGGCTGGACCGCGATCGACGAATTCTGCGCGCGCTTCGTCTATTTCTACTCCGGCTATCTGCTGGCCGATTATGTGTTTGCGCTATCGGATCGGGCGCGGGCGCGCCCCGTGCTGGCGCTGGCCGGATTGGCGCTGTGGGCGTTCGTCAACGGCGGGCTGGTCGAACTGGGAAGCAGCGAATGGCCGCTGGTCTCGCTCGCGCTCGGATTTGCCGGGGCCTGCGCCATCATCGTCACCGGCACGCTGCTGGCGCGCATGCACTGGCTCACCTTCCTGCGCTATTGCGGCGAGCACTCGATCGTCATCTATCTCGCCTTCTTCCTGCCGATGGCGGCGAGCCGCACGCTGCTGCTGCGCACCGGCGTCATCCACGACATCGGCACGATCTCGCTGATCGTGACCATCGTCGGCGTCGCCGCCTCGCTCGCGATCTGGCGCCTGGCTCTGGCGCTGCACGCGAACTTCCTGTTCGAACGCCCCGACGCATTCTGGATCGCGCCGAAGAAGGCCCGCCCGGTGCTGCAGGCGGCGGAGTAGGGTTCGCTGTCGTCCCCGTGCACGCGGGGACCCATGACCACTGGCCTTTGTTTGCAGATAGGTGTCAGCCAGGTCGCCTTATCGATAGACCACGCGGGATGGTTCCCGGCTTAAGGCCGGGACGACGGCAAATTGGCTGTTGGGCACTCCCAAATTACCGACTGCAAGGCTGTCAATCCGCGCAAAAATCCCTAAATTTCGGCCATGCCGAAAACAGCCCCCCAAGCCGCCACAAAACCCGTCGCCGCCAAAGCCCCCGCCAAGGGCGACCATGTCTTTCTGGTCGACGGTTCCTCCTACATTTTCCGCGCCTATCACGCGCTGCCGCCGCTGAACCGCAAATCCGACGGGCTGCAGGTCAACGCCGTGCTCGGCTTCTGCAACATGTTGTGGAAGCTGCTCCGCGACATGCCCGCGGACAACCGGCCGACCCATCTGGCGATCGTGTTCGACAAATCCGAGATCACCTTCCGCAACAAGCTCTACCCCGACTACAAGGCGCACCGGCCGCCGGCGCCGGACGATCTGATCCCGCAATTTGCGCTGATCCGCGAGGCCGTGCGCGCCTTCGATCTGCCCTGCCTCGAGCAAGGCGGCTTCGAGGCCGACGATCTGATCGCGACCTATGCGCGGCAGGCCGGCGAGCGCGGCGCCACCACAACGATCGTATCCTCCGACAAGGATTTGATGCAGCTCGTCACCGACAAGGTCGTGATGTACGACACCATGAAGGACCGCCGCATCGGCATTCCCGAAGTGATCGAGAAATTCGGCGTGCCGCCGGAGAAGGTGGTCGAGGTGCAGGCGCTGGCCGGCGATTCCACCGACAACGTGCCGGGCGTGCCCGGCATCGGCATCAAAACTGCGGCGCAACTGATCGTCGAATACGGCGACCTTGAAACACTGTTGAAACACGCCGGCGAGATCAAGCAGCCAAAACGCCGCGAGGCGCTGATCGAGAACGCCGAGAAGGCGCGGATTTCGCGGCAACTGGTGCTGCTCGACGACAAGGTCAAGCTGGACGTGCCGCTCGACGAACTCGCGGTGCACGAGCCCGACGCGCGCAAGCTGATCGCGTTCCTGAAGGCGATGGAGTTCTCCACCCTCACCCGCCGCGTCGCCGACTATTCGCAGATCGATCCTGGGGATGTCGAGGCAGACGCGGGGAATAAGAGCGGCGCGAAAGGCGCGGCTCCTGCGCCGGCGAAAGCAACATCGGGCGGCGCAACCGGTGATCTCTTTGCCAGTCCCGCGGCGCCCGCCGCGAAGGCGGGAGGGGCTAAGAAAGACAAGGCCGCGAGCCTGAAGGGCACTCCGGTCTCGCTTGCCACCGCGCGCGAGCAAGCGATCCGGAAAATCCCGGTCGATCGCAAGAAGTATCAGACCATCCGCAGCCTCGATCAGCTCAAGGCCTTCATCGCGCGGGTTCACGATGTCGGCCATTTCGTCATCGAGGCGATGTCTGATTCGATCGACCCGATGCAGGCGGAGATATCCGGCATCGCGCTGGCGCTGGCGCCCAACGATGCCTGCTACATCCCGCTCGGCCACAAGCAATCCGGCGGCGGCGCCGGCCTGTTCGACGCTGGTCTTGCGCCAGACCAGGTCAAGGCAGCCGATGCGCTTGCCGCATTGAAGCCGATTTTGGAATTGGCGGGCATCCTCAAGATCGGCTTCAACATCAAGTTCAACGCCGTAATGCTGGCGCAGCACGGCATCACGCTGCGCAACCACGACGATGCGCAATTGATGTCGTATGCGCTGGACGCCGGCCGCAATGCGCACGGGCTCGAGGCGCTGGCCGAGCGCTGGCTCGGCCACGCCGTCATCGCCTATGGCGAGCTCACCGGCAGCGGCAAGAACAAGCTCTCGTTCGATCAGGTCGCAACCGACAGGGCCAGCGACTATTCGGCTGAAAGCGCCGACGTGATCATGCGGCTATGGCGGGTGCTCAAACCCCGGCTGGTCGCCGAGCGCATGACCGCGGTCTATGAGACGCTGGAGCGGCCGCTGATTAGCGTGCTGGCGCGGATGGAACGGCGCGGCATCTCGATCGACCGCCAGGTGCTGTCGCGGCTGTCGGGCGATTTCGCCCAGACCGCCGCGCGGGTCGAGGCCGAGCTTCAGGAACTCGCCGGCGAGCCGATCAATGTCGGCAGCCCCAAGCAGATCGGCGACATCCTGTTCGGCAAGATGGCCATTCCCGGCGGCACCAAGACCAAGACCGGCGCATGGTCGACCTCGGCGCAGATTTTGGACGACCTCGCCGAGCAGGGTAACGAGTTTGCAAAGAAGATCCTGGAGTGGCGGCAGGTCTCGAAACTGAAATCGACCTATACCGACGCGTTGCCGACCTACGTCCATCCGCAGACCCACCGCGTGCACACGACCTACGCGCTGGCAGCGACCACCACCGGGCGGCTGTCGTCGAACGAGCCGAATCTGCAGAACATTCCGGTGCGCACCGAGGACGGTCGAAAAATCCGCCGCGCCTTCATCGCCTCCCCCGGCCACAAGCTGGTTTCGGCGGACTATTCGCAGATCGAGCTGCGGCTATTGGCCGAGATCGCCGACATTCCCGTGCTGAAACAGGCGTTCCGCGACGGTCTCGACATTCACGCCATGACGGCATCCGAGATGTTCGGCGTCCCGATCAAGGAGATGCCGAGCGAGGTGCGCCGCCGCGCCAAAGCGATCAATTTCGGCATCATCTACGGCATCTCGGCGTTCGGCCTCGCCAACCAACTCGGCATCGCGCGCGAGGAAGCCTCCGCCTACATCAAGAAATACTTCGAGCGTTTTCCGGGCATCCGCGCCTACATGGACGAGACCAGGGAATTCTGCCGCAGGAACGGCTACGTCACCACGCTGTTCGGGCGAAAATGCTACTATCCCGACATCAAGGCCTCCAACGCCTCGGTCCGCTCGTTCAACGAGCGCGCCGCGATTAACGCACGACTTCAGGGCTCCGCCGCCGACATCATCCGCCGCGCCATGATCCGGATGGAGGACGCACTCGCCGAGAAGAAACTGTCGGCACAGCTGCTGCTGCAGGTGCACGACGAACTGATTTTCGAGGTGCCCGACGCCGAGGTGACGGCGACGCTGCCGGTGGTGCAGCACGTCATGCAGGACGCGCCGTTCCCGGCCGTGCTGCTGTCGCTGCCGCTGCAGGTCGACGCCCGCGCCGCGAACAATTGGGACGAGGCGCATTAGACCATGATCCGATTGGATCGAATCGGATCATGATCTAATCTCTTTGTTGGAGCGTGATCTTTCAGAAAGCCGGTTTTCGATTTTCCGCGTCATGCTCTGGGCTCGAGCAGGAGGCCGATGAAGATCGTCGCGATTTCCGGGAGCCTTCGTGCGGGCTCGAGCAACACCGCCGTCCTGCATGCCGCGGCACGGCTCGCGCCATCCGACGTGAACATCATGCTATTCGATGGCATTGCCGGCCTGCCATTCTTCAATCCGGATCTCGATGGCGACCACATTCCGAAGACCGTCGCAGCGTTTCGGGCCGCGATCGGCAGCGCTGACGGAATTTTGATTTCGAGCCCGGAATATGCCCGCGGGGTTGCGGGCGTGATGAAGAATGCCCTGGACTGGCTGGTCGCCGGCTTCGAATTCCCCAACAAGCCGGTAGCGCTGGTCAACACCTCGCCGCGCGCGACCCACGCGTTGGCGGCCCTTACGCTCACGCTGGAGACGATGTCGGCGCGCCTCGTCAAGGAGGCCTGTATCACGCTGCCGCTGCTTGGCACGGTAAACGACGAAAACAGTATTGCCGCAAACGATGATCTCGCTGGCCCCTTGCGCAAGGCGATCGAGCAGTTTGCCGCATTCATCAAGTCCACGCACGAAGCGTAAATCTGCCGGGAATATCTGACCAACATCGGCGCGAATTAGGAAATGGCGTCGAGGTGCCCGCAAGCGGGAGGGGGCAAACTGGCGACGCGGAATGAATTGCTCTCGGAGCAATTGCGAAATGGCATCGCGGCGTGCTGCGCGCTAGAAACATGCAGATCCCTCCGCGAGTTTGGAAAAATGCCGCACCTTCCCGCTTTGCTCGGTTTCGCCCTGGTCTCGTTCGGCATGGTGCTGACGCCGGGTCCGAACATGATCTATTTGATCTCGCGCTCGATCACGCAGGGACCTTCGGCCGGGATCGTGTCGCTCGGCGGGGTCGCGCTCGGCTTCGTGTTCTACATGCTGTGCGCGGCGTTCGGCATCACCGCGCTCTTGTTTGCGGTGCCTTACGCCTATGACGCGTTGCGGTTTGGCGGCGCGGCCTATCTGTTGTGGCTGGCCTGGCAGGCGCTCAAGCCCGGCGGGCGTTCGCCGTTTCAGGTCAAGATGCTTAAAGTCGATGGTCCCCCCAAATTGTTTGCGATGGGGTTCGTCACCAATCTCCTGAACCCGAAGATCGCGATGCTGTATCTGGCGCTGCTGCCGCAATTCATCGATCCCGCCGTGGGCAGCGTGCTGACGCAGTCGCTGGCGCTCGGCTCGATCCAGATCGTGATCAGCGTCAGTGTCAACGCCATGATCGCGCTGGCGGCCGGCTCGATCGCGCTGTTCCTCGGCACGCGGCCGAGCTGGCTCTTGGTACAGCGCTGGCTGATGGGGACGGTGCTGGCGGGGCTTGCCGTGAAGATGGTGTTCGAGATGAAGCGGGCGTGACCTTTCTTACCTCGCGCCGCTTGCGGGGAGAGGTCGAAATTCAAGCACAGCTTGAATTTCGGGTGAGGGGGAGCCGCCGCAAATCACTGCTCTCGAATTCGCGGATAGAAGCCCCTCACCCCAACCCTCTCAGAGCGAGCTTCGCTCGTCTCGGCCCCGCAAGAGCGGGGCGAGGGAGCAGAGACAACACTCAATCCAGCTTCGCTTCCATGCCGCGCTTGGTGGCGGGGCGCGCCATCAGCGCGTTGTACCAGCGCTCGACATGGGGGAAGTCGGAGAGCTCCACCTTGTGGCGTGGATGCCGCCAGGCCCAGCCGAGGATCGCAAAGTCGGCGACCGACAGCTCCCCGGCAACGAACTCGCAGGCGGCGAGCCGCCGATCCAATACGCCATAGAGCCGGCGCGTCTCGGCCATGTAGCGCTTCAGGCCATAGGCCCGGTCCTGCTCGTTCTCGAGCGCGATGAAATGATGCACCTGACCCGGCATCGGCCCAAAACCGCCCATCTGCCACATCAGCCACTCATACACGGGGATGCGCTCGATCAGGGGTTTTGGCAGGAACTTTGCGGTTTTTTCGCCGAGATAGAGCAGGATCGCGCCGGATTCGAACACGCTGACGCGCTTTCCGCCGGGACCATCGGGATCGACGATCGCGGGGATCTTGTTGTTCGGGCTGAGGTTGAGGAACGCGGGCGCCATCTGCTCGCCCTTGGCGATGTTCACCGGGATCACCTTGTAGGGCAGCCCCATTTCCTCCAACGCAACCGAGATCTTGCGGCCGTTCGGCGTGTTCCAGGTGTGCAGTTCGATCGTCATTGGTATCCCCCAAAAGCTTGGCTATCCCGTAGCCCGGAACCTGCTGGCGTTACAACCCGTGCTCGGCGCAGGCGGTCCCGGCGGAAATCGCGAAGCGGGCGCTGTTGACGGCGCAATATCCGCTCTGGAATGTGCGGCCGTCCGCCGATAAATTGCTGCCCGCCTCAACACGCCAGGGAAAAGCCTTGTCCAAATCAGCTTCCCGTGCCCGTCTCGCCGAGATCATCCGCAAGCGTTCGTTCGGCCGCGGCGAGATCACGCTGGCCTCGGGCCGCAAAAGCGACTTCTACGTCAACCTGAAGCCGACCATGCTCGATCCCGAGGGCGCGGCGCTGCTGGCCGAACTGACCTATGACGCGCTGAAAGACGACAGGCTCGATTACGTCGGCGGGCTGGAGATGGGCGCGGTGCCGCTGGCCGGCGCGATCGCGCAATTGTCCTGGCTCAAGGGGCATCCGATCGCGGCGTTCTTCGTGCGCAAGAAGCCGAAGGAACATGGCGCGCGGCTGGCGGTCGAGGGCCTCGCCAAGGGCGAGAGCCTGCAAGGCAAGCGCATCGTGATCGTCGAGGACGTCACCACGACCGGCGGCTCGGCGTTGAAGGCGGTCGAGGCGGTGCGCGAGGCCGGCGGCGAGATCGCGCTGGTGTTCACCATGGTCGATCGCGACGAGGGCGCGACCGAAACCTTCGCCGAAGCGGGGATTGAATTCCGCTCGCTCTACAAGGCCGGTGAGTTCTTGAAGGATTGATCGTCTCTCCTCTCCTTCTCTCCGCCCCTTGCGCGGCGAGGGAGAGGAGAGCATTTCTTTCCGGCTCGCCCGCGCCCAGTCACCGCTCGTTTACCATCCGGTCCTATGGTGAATCCCGCTGAGGCGGGTATCGCTTCAGGTGTTTTGTTGCGTTGGGTGGAGTTGGCGTTGCGTACAGAGTTGACGGATCGGCGCAACCAGCGCCGCGTGATGCTTGTTGCCGCGACGCTCGCGGGCGCCATCACTTTTGCGCCCGCGCCGGTGTCGGCCGAAGGCCTGTTCGATTTCTTCTTCGGCGGCGCACAGAAACAGCAGGCGCGGCAGGCCCCGCCGCAAGCCAGTTTCTTCGCCGATCCGTTCGGCCTCAATCAGCAGCAACAAGCGCCGGCCGCCGCGCCGCGCGTCGCCGGCTCCGGTCCCGCCTTCTGCGTGCGAAGCTGCGACGGCAAGTATTTTCCGCTGACCATGCGCGGCAACGCCACACCGGTTCAGGTGTGCCAGGCGTTCTGCCCGGCAAGCGTGACCAAGGTCTATTTCGGCAGCACCATCGATGGCGCCTCCTCGAGCACTGGCGAACGCTACGCCGACAGCGAAAACGCTTTTGCCTATCGCAAAGCGCTGCGTGCGGACTGCACCTGCAACGGACGGGATCCGTCCGGCCTGGCGCCGGTCGATCTCACGCTCGACACCTCGCTGCGCGCCGGCGACGTGATTGCGACCACCGACGGACTGGTCGCCTATACCGGGGTCCGGCTCGGCATCAGCCAGGCCGCTGACTTCACGCCGGTCGCGTCCTACCCCGGCCTCACCGCCGATGTCCGCGCGCGTTTGGGGGAGATGAAGGTCGCGCCTGTCAGTGCCGACATGGTCAGCGAATCCCCGCTGCCCGAGACCAGCCGCGACGTCGCGCTGCCGGCACCGGTGGCACAGAAGACGGCTGCGCCGAAGGCGAAACGCGCGGAAGTGAATTGACGGCCCTTCCCCAATCGTCATTGCAATGACGGGAAACGTCACCGCCCGACGATGACACCGATCACGTTCGGTGCCGCCAGATATTTCTCCTCGATCGCGGCGCGCGCGGCGGCGCGGTTTTCCGGCGTCAATATTCCGCGTTTCTCAGCCAATATCATCCAGCAATAGCCCCACCAATCCGTCAGCATGCCCTGATCGTCGACGAGGTCGTAGCCCTGCTCGGCGGCAAAAATCCGCGCATGGGCTTCGTCGAGCGAATCGAGCCAGGCGTGGTCTTGAAGCGAAAACAGATCGTCGCTGAAATCATCTGTCGTGTAGCCCCACACCGATAGGCAGACCGCGTTGAATTCGCGGTCGATCTGGTCGTCATCGACAAGCCTGCGGCGCGAGGCCTGGTGGAGGCGCGACAGCGAGCGCGCGAAATCGGCGATGCGGGTGAGTGCGAAGGTATCGAAGGCGATAGTGGACATGTAGTCCTCACGAGCTCGGACAGACCATAGATGTTGTGTCGGCGACGCGCCGAATCACAATGATATATCAAAGACTTACTAAAGTGTTCTTAATTTGTTCCGGGACGCGGTATCGGCCGGTTTCGGCCTTAGTGGATTAGTTGGAATGTTCGGGATCGGGGCGACCTGCGATTACCCACAGCGAGCAAAGCAGCCCCAGCGGCAACCCAATACCAAAGGCGGCACCGCCAAAGGTCATCCCCATGCAGAGCCCACTACAACCTCCCTTGTTAAACTCTGTCAGGAAGGTCTTCAGGAATATCGCAGATGCCAAACTGATGAGAAGTACAATCGTCCAGTCGATCCACGTTAGCCGAGCTCGCCAACACGTAAGCAGAAAGGAAAAAAGAGCGCCGATGATCAATGCCTCGAAGTTGGAGAATATGAACACTCCGGTGAATAACTGCTGGAACATCGCAACGGATTTCTCCTTGAGACGAGCCTCTAACTCACATCGCAGACAGCAGGTTGGCGCCGCAATAATTGGCGACAAATTTTCCACCGCATTGCCGGTGGATCGCAGCGCAACGCGCGGCGGGAGAAGCATTTTGAGGCGCGCTGAAGGAGCAGCTCAATCCGTCGGCGCTGCGGCCGGCCTTGCCGGCGGCGAAGGCGGCGCTGGTCGCGCTGATGCAGACCACCAATAATGCGGCGGCGGCGATCTCGATCAACAATCTCATGCGCAATCCTCCCGTCTTTGATTTTGCCGTGTTTTCTTTCGAGCGAACCGGCAGCCGCTTCGCTTGAAAATGCTTTAAGTCGTCGTGAAATCTCGGCTTTCGCGTTCGATCATACCACCAGGAACGTGCCGCGAGGATGCCCCAAATCGGCCCGGTCCTTGCATAAAATCATACCAGCGCAGTGCACAACAACCGGCTGGGCGGTTTTGATATCCGTGCAAGGCGCGTATCATTTTGCAAGTCTGAACGGCAGGGATTGGCGAGTTGCAGGAACAATCATTTCCCGGAAATTACCCGGCGCTCAATCAGCCGGTCGACGAACTGGCGCTTGTCGAGATCAAGGGCGCGATCCTCGCCAAGCTGCGGCTTGCGATCGGCAAGGACACCGGCATGGCAACCAGGCGCGATTGGTACAAGGCGGCGGCGCTGGCGCTACGTGATCGCATCGTGCACCGCTGGCTGACGGCGGAAAAGCAGAGCTACGACGCCGGCAGCAAGCGCGTTTATTATCTCTCGCTGGAATTCCTGATCGGCCGTCTGTTCACCGACGCGCTCAACAATATGGGGCTGCTGCCGGTGTTCGAGGCCGCGCTCGGCGATCTCGGCGTCGACCTGTCGGAGTTGCGCAAATGCGAGCCCGACGCGGCGCTCGGCAATGGCGGCCTCGGACGGCTCGCCGCCTGCTTCATGGAGAGCATGGCGACGCTGGCGATCCCCGCGATCGGCTACGGCATCCGTTACGATTTCGGCCTGTTCCGCCAGATCATCTCGCACGGCTGGCAGCACGAATATCCTGACGAATGGCTCGGCTTCGGCAACCCCTGGGAATTCCAGCGGCCGGAGGTGGTCTACAGCATCCATTTCGGCGGCCATGTCGATCACGTCGACGACCGTGGCCGCGACCGCGCCACCTGGCATCCGTCAGAAACCGTGGAGGCGATGGCCTACGACACCCCGATCGTGGGCTGGCGCGGCCAGCACGTCAACGCGCTGCGGCTCTGGTCGGCGCATGCGCCCGATCCGCTCCGGATCGATGTCTTCAATAGCGGCGACTATGTCAGCGCCAGCGCCGAACAGGCCCGCGCCGAGGCGATCTGCAAATTCCTCTATCCGAACGACGAAAGTGCCGCAGGCCGCGAATTGCGGCTGCGCCAGGAATATTTTTTCGTCTCGGCCTCGCTGCAGGATCTGGTGAAGCGGCACCTTTCCGCCGACGGCCAGTTGCGCAGCCTCGCCACCAAGGCAGCCGTCCAGCTCAACGACACCCATCCGAGCCTCGCGGTCACCGAACTGATGCGGATCCTGGTCGATCTGCACAATTTCCGCTGGGATGAAGCCTGGAAGATCACCGTGGCGACGCTGTCCTACACCAACCACACGCTGCTGCCGGAAGCGCTCGAGACCTGGCCGGTCGAACTGTTCGAGCGGCTGTTGCCGCGGCATCTGGAGATCATCTACCGCATCAACGTCCAGCATCTGGCGCTCGCCGACGAACGCTGCCCCGGCGATGTCGACTTCCGCGCCTCGGTGTCGTTGATCGACGAGAAAAGTGGCCGAAGGGTGCGGATGGGGCAGCTGGCGTTCGTCGGCTCGCACCGCATCAACGGCGTCTCGGCGATGCATTCCGACCTGATGAGGGAGACCGTGTTCCAGGATCTCCACCACCTTTATCCGGGCCGCATCACCAACAAGACCAACGGCATCACCTTCCGCCGCTGGCTGATGCTGGCCAATCCGAAACTGACCGATCTGTTGCGCGAGAGCTGCGGCGAGGCCGTGCTCGACGATTTCTCGCTGTTCGAACGGCTCGAGGCCCGCGCCAGCGACAACGCGTTCCAGCAGCGTTTCCGCGACGTCAAGCATCACAACAAGCTGGCGCTGGCGCGCCTGATCGGCGAGCGCAACGGCATCAAGGTCGATCCGTCGGCGCTGTTCGATGTCCAGATCAAGCGCATCCACGAATACAAGCGGCAATTGCTCAACATCCTCGAGGCGGTCGCGCTGTATCAGGCGATCAGGGACGAGCCGCAGCGCGACTGGGTGCCGCGGGTGAAGATCTTTGCCGGCAAGGCCGCCGCGAGCTACCGCTACGCCAAGCTGATCATCAAGCTGATCAACGACGTCGCCGAAGTCGTGAACAACGACCCCGCGGTCGCCGGACGGCTGAAGGTCGTGTTCCTCGCCGACTACAATGTCAGCCTTGCCGAAGTGATCATTCCGGCCGCCGATCTTTCCGAGCAGATCTCGACCGCGGGCATGGAGGCCTCCGGCACCGGCAACATGAAGCTTGCACTCAACGGCGCGCTGACCATCGGCACGCTTGACGGCGCCAACATCGAAATCCGCGACCATGTGGGCGGGGAAAACATCGCGATCTTCGGCATGGAGGCCGGCGACGTCATGGTCCGCCGCAAGCAGGGCCTGGACGCCAGCGACGTGATCGGCCGCTCGCCGCGGCTGGCGCGCGCGATCACGGCGATCGAGAGCGGCATGTTCTCGCCCGGCGATGCCGGCCGCTTCGCCTCGATCGGGCACGCGCTGCGCTATCTCGACCACTATATGGTCAGCGCCGATTTCGATTCCTATTACGAAGCCCAGCGCGGCATCGACGCGCGCTGGCAGGTGGTGCCGGCGTGGACGCGGGCCTCTATCCTCAACGTCGCGCGGATGCCGTGGTTCTCCTCCGACCGCACCATCCGCGAATATGCCGAGGAAATCTGGAACGTGCCGATACGCGCGGCTTTGCCGCCGGCCGCAGGGGCACAGCGCGGAGCGTCGCGCTAATTTCGGCGAGCGGAAATCCATTACCACGGACATCATTGAATTCGGCAAAATTGCCGCGATATTGCGCGCTGGATTGCTTCGCGTCGCTCGCAATGACGGAAAGAACGAAAATGCTGACCAAGACCCCGCACTTGTTCGACGACGCCACCAGAGTCACGGCCGGCGACAGCCGCTGGCAGGGACGGACCAGCGAGGATTACTGGGCCTTCGTCGGCCCGTTCGGCGGCGCCACTGCGGCCACCATCCTGCATGGGCTGATCGATCACCCGCAGCGCGCGGGCGACCCGCTCTCGTTCACCGTCAATTACTGCGCGCCGGTCGCGCCAGGCGCCTTCGATCTCGACCTCCGCCTGGTCAAAGCCAATCGTTCGAACCAGCATTGGTGCGTTGAGATCACGCAAGGCGGTAGCGACGTCGTGACGCTGGCAACCGCCGTGTTCGCCGAGCGCCATCCGTCCTGGTCGCACCAGCAGGCGGCCTTTCCGGGCGCTACGCCGTTCGACCAGACCCTGCCCTATCCCAAGGTCGCCGCGCCCTGGGTCAAGCAATATGATTTCCGCTTCGTCAAGGGCGAGCCGCATTTGGGCGGCCCAGCCAAGCCGGCGCCGCCGAACGCGTCTTCCAGACTTTGGATTTCCGATCGCGTGCCGCGCAAGGTCGACGCGCTGTCGCTGATGGCGATGTCGGACGCGTTCTTCGGCCGCGTCTTTCATGCCAGGCGCGAACTGGTGCCGTTCGGCACGGTGTCGCTGACGACCTATTTCCACGCCGACGCCGCCGATCTCGCCACCGAGGATACCACCCGCGTACTCGGTGCGGCGGATGCCAAGATTTTCCACAAGAGTTATGGCGACCAGAACGGCGAATTGTGGTCGCCGTCGGGACGCCTGCTCGCCACCACGACCCAAATCGCGTATTTCAAGGCCTAGCGGAACGGAGCTGCGTTGCCTCTGTTTCGTCATTGAGGTGCGCCCGATGTCCGAAGCCGACACACCGAAATTCCCGCACATCGCCCTGCTTGGCGTTCCCATCGAGATCGGCGCGTCGCAGGCCGGCACGCTGATGGGGCCGGCGGCCTTGCGGACGGCGGGCATTGCACGCGTGCTGGAGCAATTGGGATTTTTCGTCGAGGACCATGGCGACCTCGCAATATCAGCGGTGTCGTCCGACGGGCCGCCGCCCGCCAATGCCAAATTCTATGACGAGGTGAAGACCTGGGTTCGTAGCTTAAGCGAGCGCGCCTTCTGGCTGGCGAGCTCCGGCGCGATCCCGATCTTCATGGGTGGCGATCACTCTCTCTCGATGGGGTCGATCAACGGCGTAGCGCGCTACTGGCGGGAAAAGGACCGGCCCCTGTTCGTGCTGTGGCTCGACGCCCACGCCGATTACAACACGCCCGACACCACCCTCACCGGCAATATGCACGGCATGTCGGCAGCGTTTCTCTGCGGCGAACCCGGTCTCGACGGCCTGCTCGGCGACCTCGCCCGCGCTTCGATCGGTCCCGACCAGCTCGACCTGTTCGGCATCCGCTCGATCGACCCACTGGAAAAGACGCTCGTCCGCGACCGCCGCGTCGCGGTGGCGGATATGCGCGCGATCGACGAGTTCGGCGTCGCCGTGCTGATCCGGCGCGTGATCGAGCGCGTAAGAGCGCGCAACGGCGTGCTGCATGTCAGCTTCGACGTCGACTTCCTCGATCCCGCGGTCGCGCCCGGTGTCGGCACCACGGTTCCGGGTGGTGCGACCTATCGCGAAGCGCATCTGGTCATGGAGCTGCTGCATGATTCAGGGCTGGTGCGATCGGCCGACATCGTCGAGCTCAATCCATTCCTCGACGAGCGCGGCCGCACCGCCCGCGTTGCGGTCGAACTGCTCGGCAGCCTGTTCGGCCTGCAGATCACCGATCGGCAGACGCCGAGCAACGCGGTATTGCCGGACTGACGCGAACGCCTCACTCCGCGGCTAACTTCACTTCCGGGGCGGCGGCGCGAACTTCGGCATCGACCAAGCTCTCGAACTTGGCAAAGTTCTTCTGGAACATGCCGACCAGCGCGCGTGCGGTCTTGTCGAACTCGGCCTTGTCGGCCCAGGTCTTGACCGGATCAAGGATGTGCGGCTCGATGCCCGGCAGCGAGGTCGGCACCGCGAAACCGAAATATTTGTCGGTGCGGAAATCGGCCGATCGCAGCGAGCCGTTCAGCGCCGCGGTCAACAACGCGCGCGTCACCTTGATCGGCATGCGGCGGCCGGTGCCGTATTTACCGCCGGTCCAGCCGGTGTTGACCAGCCAGCAATCGACGTCGTGCTTGGCGATCAACTCGCGCAGCAGATTGCCGTAGACGGAGGGATCGCGCGGCAGGAACGGCGAACCGAAGCAGGTGGAGAATTCCGGCTGCGGCTCGGAGCCTAGGCCGCGCTCGGTGCCCGCGACCTTCGCGGTGTAGCCGGACAGGAAGTGATACATCGCCTGCGCCGGCGTCAGTTTTGCGATCGGCGGCATCACGCCGAAAGCGTCGGCGGCCAGCATCACCAGGTTCTTCGGGTGACCGGCGCGTCCGCTGCGCGAGGCGTTCGGGATGAAATCGAGCGGATAGGCCGAACGGGTGTTCTCGGTCTTCGAACCGTCGTCGAAATCCGGCACGCGGGTGTTGGCATCCAGCACCACGTTTTCCAGCACCGCGCCGAAGCGCTTGCTGGCGGCGTAGATCTCGGGCTCGGCATCGCCCGACAGCTTGATGCACTTGGCGTAGCAGCCGCCTTCGAAATTGAAGATGCCGTCACTTCCCCAGCCGTGCTCGTCGTCACCGATCAGCGTGCGCTTCGGATCGGCCGAGAGCGTGGTCTTTCCTGTTCCCGAGAGGCCGAAGAAGATCGCGCTGTCGCCGTCAGGGCCGACATTGGCCGAGCAGTGCATCGGCATCACGCCCTTCTCGGGCAGATAGTAGTTCAGCGTGGTGAACACACTCTTCTTCATCTCGCCGGCATAATAAGACCCGCCGATCAGGACGATCTTGCGGGCGAAATCGATGGCGACCACGTTCTCGGATTTGCAGCCGTGACGTTTGGGATCGGCGCGGAAGCTCGGCAGATCGATGATGGTGAGTTCCGGCACGAAGCTCCTGAGTTCCGACGCGTCGGGACGGATCAACAGCGTGCGAATGAACAGCGAGTGCCAGGCCAACTCGGTGAAGACGCGGGTCTTGATGCGATGGCCCGGATCGGCGCCGCCATAGAGGTCCTGCGCGAACAGCGACATGCCTTCGGCATGCCCAAGGAAGTCGGCATAGAGCGTCGCGAACTGCTCTGAGGTGATCGACTGATTGCCGGCCCACCACATGTTCTTGTCGGTGGTCGCGTCACGAACGGTAAACTTGTCCTTCGGGCTGCGGCCCGTGAACACACCGGTATCCGCGCAGAGTGCCCCATCGGCGGACAGCACCGCTTCGCCGGTGCGCAGCGAGTGCTCATAGAGCTGGGGCGCGCCAAAGTTCCAGTTCACGCCCTTGAGATTTTTTAAGCCGAATTTGTCGGCGCCGAAGGCACCGTTATGCACGCCCGTCTCTTGCACGAAGAACCTCCTCGAACCCGCGTATCTTGATCGCGCGAATGCCGCTAAACGCGCCCCTGTCGCGGTGACCTACCATGAATATAGCCTTCCGGCCCCGGTCCGGCGACCTAATAGTGAGGAACGCCGAACTTGCCAAGCTGGTCCCCTGAGTTTTGGTTTATTCCAAGGCAGTCGCTTCATTTTGCTCAAGTGCTTGGTGCAGCGCGGGACTTTTTTGCCGTTCTTTACCGTTGCTCTCCTTCGGCCACGCGACGATCCGTCGCGAGGACCTCCGAGCAACACCGCAATGCACAATTAGTGCCACTCTGCGGACGGCGCCCTCGCCGATCAGGGCGAACGGCCCCCAGAATGCCGGATATGCATTTTTGGGCGATGAGGTGTCGTTGAGATAGGCAAGCATGGCCTGACGCAACGCCTCAGCGCGGCCAAGGTTTCGATCGGCCTTGAGACGATCGAAGGTCGACGTCGTGAGCCGGGTCGCCGCTTCCGAATCCACGGCCGCCGCCGGATCGCGCTTCGCGCGTTCCTTGGAAACCGCTGCAACGATCGCCTTGTCCAGCGTCTCCGCCTCGGAGGCGAGATCCTGACCGCGCCGCACGAGTTGCGCGAGGCGATCGTTGCCGGCCGCCAGCCGCACCGCGAGCTTGTTGACGGCGGAAGCGGGATTGCTTCTGCATATTTTCCGGCGCGGCTGAGCTCGTTGATCTTCGCGCTGCGTGTCGTGGTCTCGCCTTTTTGCGCCGACGATGGCGCAGTGAGGCTGCTGCTCACGGCCAACGCCGGCCACAACGTCAGAGCCCATCGGTTGCTGGATTTCATTGCCGCACTCACTCCGCGTTCGCTGCGCGGGTTATCGCGAATGCGACTTCATGCCTCGCACCGGGCTGCCATGGGTCGGGGAAACAGTCCCGCGCGTTCAAAATCGCGCTTTACGATTATCCTTTGGCGCGCGCCTCTCCCGCCAGCCTGACCAGCATCTTGCGCAACTCCGTCCCGCCGGTGACCCGTTCCGGAAAATCCAGCCGCAGCGTCGTTGCGCCGGCCTGCATGTCCATGCCGTCGGGGTCGCAGCCGGTGCAGCGCCAGTCGGCGCTGGCGGCGCCGAGCAGCTTCGTTGCGTACAGATTCATGGCCTCGCGGTGATCTTCGTTCATGTGTTCCACGGCACCCGGCTCGGCTTCCAGCAGCGCTGCGGCATCGCCGATATCGGCCAGGAACTGCGCCGGCTTGAGGTCGACGATCCGGCCAAAACCAGCGACCAGATGGGCGCTCAAGGGGTGGACCCGGAAGAACGAAAAATCCTTAAATTCTACAAAGGCTTGCGCGGATGGATGGGCGTTCAGATAGCGCCGGCGCAGGATTTCGACATCGCCGTCAGTGGCCTCTTCCGCCCAGCCCGCCAGCATGATCCGGGCGCCCTCCAGCGGGTCGCCTTCGGCGCGCTCGTCCAGCATCAGCGACACGCGGCTGTCCGCTAGGATGTTTCTTGTATGCAGCGCCAGCCGCGAAATCAGCAGGATGGGCGAGCCGTCCGGATGGCTGGCGACATTGACCAGGGAACAATAGGGGTCGCCGCTCCCCGCCATCAGCGTCGCCAGAGCCCCCTGGCGACTGCGCCTCAGCAGTGATCGGGCAAACCTAGAGGGGTCGAAATCGGTGGTCGATTGCATGGTTCCATCCAGCCATCTTATTGCAAAAAGGGCCTTTTCTCAGGCTTTGAGGGTGCTATATGGGGTACACGCATCGACCGCAGAATGCGTTTTTGCGGAACTCGGTCACACTTCAGCCCAGCTTGCATTGCTCGTTGACCGCGTACGAAGCCCATTTACACGGCGCGTTGCCAGATTGCCCGCCGTTTAAGCCACCCTCTATCGAAAGCAGGCTCATGCCCACAATCGCCCTGGTCGACGACGACCGCAACATTCTCACTTCCGTCTCGATCGCGCTCGAAGCCGAGGGCTATCGCATCATGACCTATACGGATGGTGCGTCGGCGCTGGACGGCTTCCGCACCTCGCCGCCGGATCTCGCGATCCTCGACATCAAGATGCCGCGCATGGACGGCATGGAGACGCTGCGACGGCTGCGGCAGAAATCCGACCTGCCGGTGATCTTCCTCACCTCCAAGGATGAAGAGATCGACGAATTGTTCGGCCTCAAAATGGGCGCCGACGATTTCATCCGCAAGCCGTTCTCGCAGCGCCTGCTGGTCGA
>Ga0137415_10001305_pt1 | contig 24537 bp, 20 predicted proteins | sample CZODoug3_1_1_16f_FD_183082 | JGI IMG/M metagenome (GOLD analysis project Ga0137415, IMG submission 183082) | Vadose zone soil fungal communities from Angelo Coast Range Reserve, California, USA - CZODoug3_1_1_16fungal (Hybrid Assembly) | ecosystem: Environmental > Terrestrial > Soil > Vadose...
AGAGAACAAATGTTCGGCGGAGGAATAATCTCGGACGATAACCAGATCATAATACTTCTAGGCGAGGATCCACAGAAAGGATTGACGTTGGCCATCTCTTCGGATCATATTGGTCTCGTAAAGTTTGGAAAGAGCTATTTCGAGTATCTCTGGGAGAGCTCAAAACCACTCTCCTAGAAACCAGACACAGATCAGACTCTCACGCATCCGGGTCTCTCGAAGACCCCGGGGAATATTTTCTGTGAGCCGGGCTTGAACTGGTCTCGTGTCGCGGAAAAAAATTGTTGACCCCTTTTTTTGGAGGCCTCTCGCCAGCCGGTACGTTTCTTGGCGGGGATTCTGATCTTGAACGCAGAATGAGCGTGAATAGTGATCTTCGAAACGGGACTCTTACCCATAGGATGAAGCGTGGAAGAAACGTGGTTACAGAACCGCTTGCTCGGATCTGGGATTCGGGCGTGTTCTGGGCGACTTTTTCTGTGCCGCCATCACGGAATTCAGATCTGGGCTGATTCCTAGCGATCTTGTCTTACCTTTTTGGGAGGAGGGAGCGAGGGACTGCCCGCCTCATTTGACGATCCCGATGCGAAGGAGTTGCGGCTTGAAGTAGTTTTTATTCGCCCCCGGTTCCGCCCTTGTCGCAGGATCCGCAGCGCGGGGGTACCAGAGCCAGGTCTAATGGGCAGAAGGCGTGATCGTAGCCTGCCGTGGGCTTAGGACCCTGTGGCGAAGGCCTTCGTGGGTTCGAATCCCACCCCCCGCACCAAATGTTCTCAATAGCTGTGGGATTGGACCAGAGTCTCGTCTGCCGAGCCAACTAATTCGGATTGAACATACCGCAGAAAGCCAAGCCTCAGATTCCAGCTTGAAGTTATCCAAAAGAAGCAGTGGCAGTAAAGACAGCTTTCGGATAGAAAGCGGATTTCAGGAGAGCAGGTACCGCGTCGAACTTGCCGAAATCGACTCGAACATTCCTTGTTCGAAACATATTCTTAATAGAGGACTTTGGGTTTCCTGCCTCACCGCGATGAACGCAAGATGGACCCCCCTGACCTTCGTGGTCCTCTTGCTAGTACTTCAATCGGTGATCCACGGGTCCTCTGCTGCCGCTCCAGTCGACGTGGTCGTTGGCACAAGCGGAGCTGACGTTACCATGAATCTCGTCGTCAACGAGAACCTCACGTCACTGCCCGCCATGACTGTTCACCTAGACTCTTCAAATTCCAGTATTATCACGAGTCCCTTGCAGAAAGCGATTCAGAAGATTGACCCCAAGGCAACTATCGCGAGTCTAACCCTGTCAATGACGACTCTCAATAGTACCGGGAAATGGACCCTGTCAGAGAATTACAATTTCCATGTAGATGGACTAAGCGTGAGAGCTGGGACCATGCTAACTTCAGACCTTTCGTTTCTATTTTTCAACCTGACAGATCCGGTTATCGTAGCCGGCAATGAAATAAACTACGTGACAAGGGCCTACATCCTTGCCTCGTTAAGTGCACAGCCCCAGGGAACAGCCTACTTCATAAACGGCCATCAAACCCGTGACGCTTCGATCCCGGGTCTCACCACCTTCAGCCTTCATCTCCTAGACTTCACCTGGGTATCACCCCTCTCCGGTTGGACGAACAATAAGGACATTCTAGGGCAGACAACTTCATGGACGCTTAATCCTCCGGACCGCTACAATCTCACCCTTGGTCCATTCTCACCCGAAGGAGTGTTTCTCAAAGCCTACGAGGTAGTTTATCACCCACAGTTTCAGGTGACTGTGAGGTCCCTCGCCGTCGCCAATGGTAACGCGATCCGCTTCGATCTTCCGTCAGAGTCCGAAATTGTGATGCCGGCTCTGATAATCGTCGCTGTTATTCTCCTAGTCACAACTCTCTTGGTAGATAGAAGCCTCACGAGGCAGAATGTGAGACGTCGAAAGCGCTAGTCGTGGCTAATACATACCGGTAGGAAATACTCAGGAATACAGATGGCACGCAACGAAGTGTTTCTTTTCTACCTCGACCAGCTGGGGTTCCTCGGTCGAACACCTTTCGTGAGCGTACGGACATCTTGTGTGGAATCTGCAACCCGAAGGCGGATCTACGGGGCTTGGGATCTCTCCGCTGATGACGTCCTTGACACGCTTGGACTCAGGATCAGGCACCGGGACGGCAGAAATCAAGGCTTGGGTATACGGATGCAGCGGCCTATCGACAACATCCTCTGCCGACCCCAATTCCATCATCTTGCCAAGATAAAGAACAGAGATTCGATCCGAGATGTGTTTTGCCAGTGCGATATCGTGCGAAATGAAGATAATCGACGCTGAGCTCTTCTTCACCAGGTCCACCATGAGATTGATAATTTCGGCTCGAATGGACACGTCAAGCATCGATACCGGTTCATCAGCAACTACGAATGTCGGATTCATTACGAAGGCTCTTGCGACAGCTACTCTTTGTCTCTGTCCACCGCTGAGTTCATGAGGGAACCGGTACAAGTATTCTTCCGGAGGGGCAAGTTCAACCTCAACAAGCATTTTCTTTACTCGTTCTTCGATCTCTTGCTCGCCGAACTTGCGGGTTCTCTGCTTGCCATTCTCAACCTCCATCTCTCCCTGGACTCGGAGCGGCTCGGCAATGATCTCTTTGATGATCATCCTCGGATCTAGGGACTCGAAGGGATCTTGGAAGACGATCTGCATCTGTCTTCGTAGAGGTTTCATTTCTTTGTCCGAGAGCTTCGTAATGTCCTTGTTTTGGAAGAATATGCTGCCTCCGGAAGGGGTAATGAGACGAAGAACCACCTTACCGAGAGTGGTCTTTCCACTACCGCTCTCTCCGGCCAAAGCAAAGATTTCCCCTTTCCGGAGGGTGAAGCTGACGCCGTCTACGGCCTTGACTGACAGTTCTTTACGTGAAACGAGAGTTTCAAAGAAACCCCTTTTCAAGGGGTACCATTTTCGAAGGTTTTCGATCCTTATGACGTCCTCCGACCCAAGATCGGGGGTTTCGATCCGGGATTCAGACTTGGAAGTCTCTTCCGTGATGAGCTCAGCTCCTAGTACAAATGACACGCTACGAGATGATTCTTGTCAGCCTGCTCTTCAAGGAGTGGCTCGTCCTTCTTACATACATCCATCACATACGGACATCGTGGATTGAATCTGCATGCCGGCGGAGGGTGCAGCAGGTCTGGGGGTGAACCCGGAATCGACGTGAGGCGTACCCTTTCACCTTTGATACTTGGGAAGGCTTTGATCAATCCTTGAGTATACGGATGCAGCGGATTCTTGAAGATCGAAACAGCATCCCCGTACTCCACTATCTTTCCAGCGTACATTATCGCGACCTTCTCGCAAGTCTCCGCGATGATCGAAAGGTCGTGGCTAATGAGGATCATGGACAATCCGAGCCGGTCCTTCAAATCTCTGAGCAACTTTAGAGTCTGAGCCGCCACGATAACATCAAGGGCGGTCCCAGGCTCATCACCTATCAGCATCGTTGGACTGGCGGCAAGCGCCATCGCGATAAGCGCCCGTTGTCTCATGCCACCGCTAAACTCGTGAGGATAATTATCTGCTCTTGAAGGCTCAATGCCCACTGTTTCAAGGAGCTTCGCAACTCTCTCTTTCAATTCGGATCTTGAGACGCCCTCTTCGTGAATCTTGATCGCCTCTGAAATTTGGTCTCCAACTTTGTAAACGGGGTTCATGGCATTCATCGCGCCTTGAAACACGATCGAGATCCCCTTCCAGCGGATCTTCCTCATTTCTGGCTCTGAAAGCGGTACCAAGTCTCGGCCTTGGAAGAGAATCTTGCCCTTTCTGATTATTCCCCCAGGCGGGAGGATTCTCAAGAGAGACAGCGCCACAGTGCTCTTACCACAACCGGACTCCCCCGCTATCCCCAGGGCCTCACCTTCTTGCACGTTGAAACTGACGTTTTCTGTGGCCCGAACCCATCCTCTCAGCGTTCTGTAGTGAGTCGTTAACCCCTGTACCTCAAGCACTGGCGGCAATGTTGTGGTATCCGGAGAAACGGAACCTAGATAGCTCAAATTAAGCTTTGGGGGATGGAAGAATCCGGACGCTGCTAGTAGTGTATTGCAATATCATCCGAGGACTGCACAACATTGTGACCCGTGACCGAATTGAGGAAAGTGATCACGTCGAAACTAATGGTCACGTGAGCCAAGAGCCCCGGATTGGATGCCTGGGTAAAACTGTACAGATAGGAAGCGTTCTCCGGTGGGAGTTGTAGAGTAATGTCCACGCCGTAGCTTGAGTGAGGTGATAAAGGCGCATTGATGACGGTATCCCCCATAATAGTCTGGGTCGCTCCCATGAAAGTCATCGATTGATTGGAAGCAGGCCGAGATAGCTGGATAGACCCACTGGCCAGCTGGAGGCCCGAGTAGTCAGATGGATTCGCAATCGTCAAGTGGGCGACGAGTATCGTCTGGTTAGGCTGCGCTCCCTTCTGGACTCTTAGCACAGTAATTTGGGGAGTCAAATTGTTGACCGCAGGATAGAGCCGATTATAGTTGATGGTCAATGAGAGCAGGAGAACACAGGATCCGAGACATAGTACAGTGAAGGCGGAGGCGATGATAACACCCCGATTCAGATTAAGCTTCATCTATATCATACCCTTGTCCGATAGCGTCTGAAGCTTGCGATCAGAGATAGTCAGGAGAATTGCGCTTAAGGTTAAGCCTTTCATGGTTGTAGCGGGTCTGGGTACTTCGATCGGGACCTTCGCGCTCGGAACCATTTTCCAAGGATTGTTATTGCCAAAAGTCATTGGAAACGGTGGCGGATTACTTGCGGAAGTACTGAACGCCAGCAGCCTTGGAATATGGGCGTTCTACCTTTCCTGTTTCGCAGCATGCGTCTTAGCCGCTCTCGTTCTAGGTGACATTTCAAATGCTGTCTTGTCGTTCTTTCCAGCCTACTTGCTCGGAGCGCTAGTCACCTATCTAGGGTTAATCGTCCCTGCGCTGACTGGAACTTACCCAGACCCGTCAGTACTTGAGGAGTCCGCAACGATATTCACGTTCACCGCTTTCTTCCCCCTACTGCTGCTCGACGGATTGGCGGGCACGATAATTGGCGGCTTTCTCAGCGAGCGCATTCTCTAGAAAATCGAGACTCTCAGCGTCGCCTTCGAAGCCTCGGATTGAAAATCTCGTCCAGAGCGTATCCGATAAGGATGAACGATAGAGAGACGAGGGCTATGCCGAAGCCTGGAGGCAGCACCCACCACCAGACCGGGGGAACTTTCGAGATTGCTCCGGATACGAGGAAGTTCTGGAACATGTGACCCCATGAATTGATCGTCGGATCCGACAGTCCCAGGAAGGCTAAGACAGACTCGGCCAGAATCGCGCCTGGGACCGTGAGGGCGAGGTTAACGTAAGTTAGTGAGACTATGTTTGGGAAAATGTGATACCGGATGATACGGCCTGGACCCGCACCCGACGCTTTAGCCGCCTCGATGAACGGTCTCTCACGGAGAGTGAGCACTTGCGAACGGACTATTCTAGCGAATCCCATCCAGCCTAGGAATCCGATTATTATTATGAGGTTCCAGATGTTTGGCCCAAGCACAGCTACCAGCACGATCAGTAGGGGAAGGCCTGGAATGACCAGGAGCATGTCTGTAAACCGCATCAGAATTTCGTCAACGACCTTTCCGAGAAACCCTGCCATCAAGCCGATGATGAGTCCCAGGCTTATTCCGATAGCAGCTGAAAGCAGCCCTACTAGAAGTGAGACGCGTGAACCATAGACGAAAAGCGTCCAGACGTCGGAGCCGGCCCAGTCTGTGCCCATGAGCCCGTAGGCGGTGCCGGACAGGGAAAGCTGAACATTATCGATGTTAATCCTTTGGTGGCCGTAGAATGTAACTTCAATACCATACACATAGTCCGTGATTTGTGAGAATATTATTTCGGCTGGATTGAAGCCCGAGCTTGTAGTGCCAACAGCATGAAGGACTGTATCGCTTCCCGAATAGAGGATGTCGCCAGGCGGTTGTGGATGCCAGACGCCACTGAAAGTATCGTTTGTGCTGAGTAGGTCGAACTCTTGTCCTCCAATCTGCTGGACAAATATTCTTATGTGCACCGGTAGAGACGAGCTGGCACCTGTAACGAGCCAGTGCGCGTAGGCAGTAAAGTCCGCTGGAGAGCCGCGATAGGGATAATGAAATGTCTGGGACAACTGAATCTTTCCGGGACCAGACCCGCTGTAGACCATCTGAAGGCTACCTTTCGAACTCGCGCTCGGCACGATGCCCGGTGCATACGATAGTTGAAGGTTCGAGAGTGTTGAGGTAGGAGCGGTGACCGTCCATGCTTGGATTGTCGATGGGGAATTGAAAAGAGGGTCTTGTACTACGACGACATTTCTACTGAGGTAGTATCCGTCTGGATAGTTCATGATCCATTCCGGCTGAGCCAGTCGGCCCGAGACGACATCGTTAGGATGAAAAGGCGTTAGAAGAGGAGCGGCAAGGGCAGCAAAGAGGAAGAACGCGAGCAAGCAGACTCCGATAGTTGCCATTCGGTTGTGAAATAGGGTCTTGAAGAGCCCGGCAATTCTCTTCCTCTGAAACCTTAGACCTTCTCTCGAAACCAATGCTGTAGAGCCTCTTCGAACGCCTTTGTCAGTCGTACCTTATCCGAGGGTCAACTATTCCGTACAGAATGTCCGAAACGAAATTCGCCGCGATGACGGAGAGAGCGATCAAATAGAACATCGCTTGCATCACCGGAAAGTCCTTGAACAGAACTGCCTGATACAGCCACTGTCCCAGACCGTTCCAGTTGAAGATTGATTCTGTAATGATCGCGCCACTTAGTATGCTCCCGAATGCAAGCGCGCTTGAAGTTATTATTGGCAAAGATGCGTTCTTGAAGGCGTGCCGAAAGAGAATAGTCCGCTCCGGCAGTCCCTTCGCTCTAGCCGTCAGAATATAGTCCTCACTCAACGTCTCCATCATAGTAGCACGAGTCAGCAGTAGGAATCCTCCATACGAAAAGAGCGTAAGGGTCAAGGCAGGAAGGAATAGGTAATAGAGTCGCGTAGGTATCTGCGTCAGCAAGTCCGGCTTTCCGAACCGGTCCCAGCTTACTGGGTAAACGCTCCCTGCAGGGAACCAGCCCAACAGTTGGGCGAAGATGAATATGAGAAGAATCCCCATGAAGAAAGTCGGCAACGAAAATGTTGTTAGCGAAGCGCCAACCCAGAAGTTATCCAGACCTGAACCACGCCTTCTCGATATGATGACCCCCAGCAGTACTCCCAGCAGTATTGAGATGACTGTGGATAATCCCAGTAACTCGAGCGTGTTCTCAAGTCTGCCTGATGCGATCATATCGGTTGTCACCCATATGTTATCTTTGTACGAGAAGCCGAACTGGAATGTCAGCATTGCCTTGAAGTAATCGACAAACCTCGTCCAATAGTCCTTGTTAAGTCCGTACAAAGCGACTTGACGGTCGTAATTAGCCTGTCCAAGCTTTCCGTTCTGTCCTAGAACTGAGTAGAGGTTTCCCGCAGCACCAGGCATCGCCTCAAAAATTACCCAATTGAGAAGTATGACGAAAAAGAGCAGGACTATCGTGTAGACGGCTCGCTTGAAAAGGAATGATCGGAGACTCATCTAATCAACAGAGAAAGAAAAAGAAGGGGGATTTATTTGAGGCTTGCCGTTTGGTCTAACAGTCGTACCCGTGTACCGGATCTGTGGTGCACGGAGTCAGCGTTGCGCTACCCTCGTGCAGTAGTGGCGACAGTGGAATGATGCCTGTTGGTGCTGCGGTGCTGCGCCAGTCGAACGGGAATATCCAGTTCACTCCGACGAAGCGGTTCACTGCAAGGACCTGGTTGATGGTGACAGGCGAAGCTGGACCAGCAGTACCGTTAGTACTACCAATACCAGTCTGGAAGTGAGCACATGGAGCCGAGGCTGTTACTGGTAGGTTGAAGCATGCAGCCATGGTGGTGAAGTTGACAAAGTCCTGTGTGAAGACACCCACATCCTTGCTCCACAAGTAGACAGCAAGATTGCCGTTACTGCGGAACCATACGTCGAACGGGGGCGAATTCGGAACGAAGCCCTTGCCGAAGCGCTGTAGCACATAGCTCTGGCCTATTCCAGGATTCATCTTGTTACCCGGTGCACAACCAGTACCTAGACTGGTCCCTGCAGCATTGTTGCACTCCCACGAAGAGGAACCGATCAGGATTCCGTTCGCTAGAGGATCATACGTTGCAACAATCTTTGCGGGATCAGGGTTCATGTTGGTCGATGGGAAGCTGCCTGCTCCGTTGAGCGAAGCAACAACTACAGGTATGCACGGAGTCTGACCTGGGTTAGGACCGCAACCAGCCGGGAAGGTCTTAGCGCCGAGTGTGTACTGTACTGGATAGCATGCGGAAGCTCCTGAGCCAGTGCAAGTCGCTCTCGCACTGTCCCACGAAGAAGTACCCGCAGCGTTCCAGTAGTGGCCTGGCATGACGTACAGCCCTGTTAGAGTGTTCTTGGTGAAGGGTCCGAAGTTGTTTACGTTGATGTCTATCTGGTTCTTGCTGAGGACGGTCACACCGCTCATTGGATTGGCCCCGGCACCTACGAACGAGCTTGTTGCTTTCAGGGATAGATAGCTGTAGGCAACGTCGAATGCCGTTACTGGAGTTCCGTCTTGGAAGTACATGTCACTGCGCAACGTGAACCTGTATGTCGAGACTGTACCCGCGGGTGGCACGTACGTCAGTTGGCTGTTCGGTAGCTGCGCGCTGTTGACCGACATGAAGTCGAAGTACTGAGAGTTCTGAAGTGGGTTGATTGCGCCGAGACTGTCATAGATGCTGCCAGTAATGTATGCATCGAGCACTGTTGAAGAGAGGTATGGGTTGATTTGTGTTGTTGAAGCCTTGAAGCCTTGGGTAACCGCGCCCGCGTTGATTGGAGTGGCACTGTAAGCACTAAGCCACTCGAATCCGCCGGAAGCTGTTCCCGAGCCTTCATTGTTCACAACGCCCTGCCAGTTGCTCCGGTATCCGAACGGATCAGTCTGGCTGAAGACGGGGATTGTGAATGTCTCGTTGCCAAAGTAGTCCTCTACCTGAAGACCAGCAGCGATAGCAGTGGGCTGGCTAGTTCCTGGGCAGATGTTGCTAGGATCGCTGAGACATGGAGCGAACTCCATCTTAGCGGCAATCGCATCGTAGCCTGGGTTGCAGATGTACATGTAGTCGCCAGCACTGTTACTTGGATTGGCGTCGCTAGCGCAAGGTCCAGCAGGGGCAATGATCGAAGGAATGCCTGAGGCGAAGTGGCTGCTGTATGTGAGGTAGAAGCCAACGTCGAACGGGAATGTGAAGATGTACGCGGCTGTGTACATCCACCAGTCCTGTTTGACGGTGGTCGACGAGGTCTGGAAGCCTGGGAATGCGGTGATTGGGCCCTGAGTGCCTGTCAGTTGTGGGCATGTAGTTGCATACCCGTTTCCGAACAGGGCACAGATTGCCTGTGCAAGACCAGTTCCTAGGTCGAGTCGGGGTGGATTGTCGTTCCGGATGAAGAAGTTGACAACGTGTGTACCTACCGCGGGATTGATACCTGTCAAGGTACACCCTGTGGGTGAGGTCTGCGCGTTGAATCCGGCTGCGAGTCCAGCGTCGACGAAGTGTTGAGCTGCTATGCAGAAGTCGGTGTCATGAGTGTCTGCGAGGAATATGGCTCCACCTGGACCGGCATGGGTTACGGCTGACACGTGCCAGGCGGTCCCACCGGGACCTCCTTGAACACAGTTAGCGCCAGCCTGGTTACCATTTGGCAGAATGTCCCAGTTGCACGGGTTAGTTGATGGCAGTCCACCATTGCTCTTCTGAATTGGGCTGTCGATACCGGCTCCTCCGATGATGGATGGGTCATGGACGGCGAAAGTGCCTCTGTCTATGAGGTGAGCGATTCCTTGGCGAATGTTCAATCCTGCGCATGCAGGCAGAGTCGGGGTTGCTACGCACGTTGCGTGGCTCGGGTCGTTCGCGAAGTTCATCGGGACACCCCAGAAATTGTTGTCGAGATGGAACTGGATTTCGAAGTAGGAGTGTTCCGCAACTGCACCGGTGATGTAGAGACCAGCACTCTGCTGGAAGTTAGGAACTACAGCGGGTGTTAGAGGCGGATCAGCAATATCAATGCTGGGCGTGGCGGATTGGATGTCGGTGAGTTCACTGGGTTCATCAGTGAACACCTTACCAATGAAAGTGTCCATCTGCGGACCCGCAGGGACCCAGTATTCCGAACACGAACCCGTCGAAGCATGAGTAGGACATGGCGCTGGAATGGCTCTTGCTAGAGGCACGGTAGGAAGGTGAAGATTTGCCGATAGTACTCCTGGAAGCGAAGCAAGCGAGAATGCGACGGCGAATAGAAGCAGTAGTTTGACTATGGGAATTGTTCTCAATTTTCTCAAAAGAGGGTTCCGGGCGTTTACCCTTAAAAGATTATCCTCTGCACGAATTCACCGTAAATCTAGAGCATGATTCGGATATTCACAGAATACCCGAACATTCTCGATAAACACGTCGCTACTCTCGAATTCATAGAGGTTCAGTCTCCCAGCTCGGCCGCTTTTTTAGACGAGAGACCAGGAATGCTATAGCTACGAGCACAATGACGCCTAGTCCCGTAGTCTGGAAGAGGCTCAGACTTAGAGTACCTGTGGACAGAGGAATTACCAGTTGAACGTAGCTACTTACTTTGATATGCTTTGTACTGTTCTGACCGGAGACCGGAAGAGCGTACGCGTCTATCCTGTAAACTCTCGTCGAATATCCTGTAGTGTCCCACGTCGCAGTCAGATTTCCTGTTGCTCCGAATGGATACGGATTCAGCGGAAGAGTCACGTTGTTCAGAGGCTTGTCTTCCAAACTTATGAAAAATGTCACGTTTTCAGCGATGCTACTGTTATTGATTATGTTTGATCGGATATGAATTACGGTTCCTGGATAGACCTGTCTCACATGGTCTATCGAAACATCGCCCACCGAGAGTTCAATCCAGTTGCTTATCACGTTCACAAGAATCGTCTTCGATGCTAGAACCCCGTACGAATCGTTGATAGTCAGAGTCGGAGTGTAGGGTCGGGCATGCTCGTAATAATTGTGGATGATCGACGTCAGATTGTTGACTTGCACTAGAGTCGTATCTCCCCACTCCCACGTGTGGCTCTGGAGGATACACCCTGGGTTGGTGCACCTGCTGCCCGTCGAGTTGAAAGTTGCAGGCCTATTGAGGTATAGTGGATTAGAATTCGAAACAAAATTGACAACCGGTGGAGTACACAGTTTAGGAGTGCCCGTCGAACAACTCTCGTTTGTAAAGTACCCGTCTGACGGCAGGAAGCCAACCGATGAATCCGTTATAGCATTACTGAGGACGCTCTGCCCCAAAAAATGCAACTGGGAATAGCCCACACTCAAAACCTGAAATGTCACCTGAAACAAGAGCCCATTTGTAGGGTCAGCCGTGGGCTGACGGGCCAAGAGGTACAATGCAACAGAGACAATGCCGAAGCCGTCAAAGTCTTGGCAGACACCTTCGATGGGTGCATTGTCGATGCAAATTCGTTGAGCCTGGGCCTGAGGCCCAAGAACACTTCCGGAATAACCTGCGCTCACTTTAGCAGGCTGATCCAGTGAAGAAAACTTCAACACCTTATCGTTGTATTTGAGAGAGACCGAAAATCCTGTGATCGGACAAGAATTGGTAACATTGACTTTGAAAGTCAGGAATTTTGGCGGCTGAAGAGAAAAGCTCGCATTGCTAGGGGGATCGACTGCGATTACTCCCACGTGAGTGCAGGGCTGTATAGGGGGATCTTGCCCAATTCTGTATGGCGCTATGGGAGACTGCGGTTGATGACCTGATGAGAGACTGATCATGAGGATCAGAAATGCCGGAACTAGCAGTCTTGCTAAGAGCCGCTCTCTCTCTACTCTATAAGCCAAGTCACAACTTCACGTGCAATAGTAGCAACCGAAAAAAGTCCAGCGCGTTTTAAAAGGTTATCCAGAAGACGGCTGAAGAATTCGACAGATCGGAAGTCCGATGCACTCTCATCACAGCTTGGATGTCTAGTGGAACCTGGTCCAGGTTGGTCGATGCTTCCATGCAACAGGCCTGCATTGAGGGGCGCGGTTCGAGAGGCAACTCGACGTTTGACCTGTTAGGCGGTTCAACGTGCCACCCTCTAATCCCAAAGAAGCAAGTTAGCAGTCGTATCCGTGGATGGGATCAATCGCACACGGGTTCAAAGTTGCTGTTCCTTCGTAGAGCACTGGAGCCAAGGGTGCGAGTCCCACTGGCGGTACATTATTCCAGCCGTACGGGCTAACCCAATTTACCCCTACAAACCGGTTTACGGCGAGCACCTGGCTGATCCCTACCGGGGCAGGCGGTCCAGAAGTACCGTTCGGCGAGCCTAATCCGGTTTGGAAGTGAGCGCATGGAGGCGAAGTCGTTACTGGTAGGTTGAAGCAGGCAGCCATCGTCGTGAAGTTGACAAAGTCCTGGGTAAAGACTCCCTTGTCCTTAGTCCAGATCCACATTGCAAGGTTGCCCGCGCTCCTGAAGTATGTGTCGAATGGAGGTGCGTTGGGAGCGAAACCTTTTCCGAAACGGGTCAGGATATAGCTTCCTGATATTCCCGGGTTCATTCTCCCAGTAGACGAGCATCCGCGTCCCAAGTTCCCCGAGCTCACGCTTCCACACTGCCAAGCTCCCGAACCGATCATGATTCCGGAAGCAAGCGGGTCAAATGTCGCGACTAGCTTTGCAGAATCGGGACTCATGCAGCTGATTGGAACATTACCATTGTTCGCATCAGTATTCCATATCGCCGCTGAGCAGGCTGACCAGAGATGACCAGGAAATATTGTCGGCGAACTGAGCGAGAGCTTCGTGAAGGGTCCAAACGCGTTGACGTTGACATCGAACTGGATCGGACTCAGCACAGTTACTCCTACCATTGGAGCAACCTGTGCGCCTTGGAAGGAGCCTGTAGACTGAAGCGTCTGGAAGCTGAATTTGACATCCCACGATGTCACCTTCTGACCGTCCTGCCAGTACATGTCACTCCTCAGTGTATATCTGAATGTGGATACTGTTCCGGGAGGAGGAGTATAGGATAGCTGCGAGTTGGGAAGCTGCTGGCTTGAGACGGCCATCCAGTCGAGGAGTTGACCGTTCGAGAGCGGGTTCGGAACGGCCAAGCTATCATAGATATTTCCGAGGACGTAGAAATCCCAGACAGTAGATGCTAGGTACGGGCTTAGACTCGAAGTGGACTGTTTGAATCCCTGGCGGAGGGTTCCGGCCAAGGAAGGATTCGGGCTGTACGCATTCAGCCAGGTGAAGAAACCGGCAATCCCGGTGCCATCAGCGTTGACTACTCTCTGCCAGTTGTGGAGATATCCATACTGGTCCGAAGTAGCAAAAACGGGTATTGTGTAGGCGTTCTGCCCAAACTTGTCCTCGGCCTGGTATCCTGCACTAATCGCAGTAGAGTTGCTAGTCCCAGGGCAGTTTGCAAAGGTCGGCGTCACCTGTCCCGGAGAGGGATCTCCAGCTGCGGCGAGACAGGGTGCAAACTCCATCTTGTTCGAAAGGGCGTCATAGCTCGAACTACAGATGTACATGTAGTCGCCAGCACTCTGACTCGGTAGAGAGGTCACCGAACATTGACCCGTCGGCGATTGGATTGAAGGAATGCCCGAGACAAAATGGCTGTTGTAGGTGAAGTAGAAGCTTTGATCAAACGGATACTCAAAGAGGTATCCTGCCGTGTAAATCCACCAATCCATGTTGACCGTGGTTGGAGAGGTCTGGAAGCCGGGGAAGGCAGTTATCGGAGCCTCCGAGACAGTGAGATACGGCGAACATCCCGTAGAGAATGTTGATGTGAACAATGCGCAAATCTCCTGGGCCATACTGTCTCCGAGATCAAGCCTCGCCGGATCATCGCTTCTGACGAAGAAGTTCACTGTATGCGAACTTGCCGCGGAGGAGATGCCAGTTAGAACGCACGTGGTAGGATTGAACCCGGTCGCGACTCCCGCATTGACAAAGTGCCGGGCGGCAGCGCAGAAATCATCGCTACCCAACGCAGGCTGCCAGAGATAGTTGACGCCTGTCGCGCTGGTTCTGTGATAGGCAGTCCCACCCGGAGCGCCAACAGTACAGTTGGGGCCGGTAAGGATGAAAGATTGATCCCAGCTACAGGGATTAGGCCCCGGGAGGCCTCCATTGCTGGGGGCTACCGGATTATCGATGGCGCTCGCAGTGCCTGAGATCGCGGGCTCTCTAGCAGCGAAGACGGACTTGTCAATCAGGTGGGCAATTCCCTGACGAATCTGAAGCCCGTTAGGATCGCTACCATAGTTGAAGTTGACACCCCAGAAATTGTTCGCCATCATGAACTGTATCTCAAAGTAGCCATGCTCGGAAATCGGGGCTGTAACGTAGAAATTCGGACTGGTTGTGAAAGTGGGGACCAATGTTGGATCCAGCCTGAAGTCTGTGAGATCGATAGTCGGATTTGGAGACTGAATATCGACGAATTCAGCGGACTCACCTGAGAAAACCTTGGCCAGCTCATTGTCCATGGCTGGCCCCGCGGGAATCCAGTATTCTGAGCAAGCACCTGAAGCGCCTCGAGTTGGACAAGGAGCTGAGACGGCGTGACCCAACTGTACAGAAGGGAGACTGGACCTAGAGATCGGCGGCGGTAATGCTGCGAGCGAAAAGGCAACCGCGAAAACAAGAATCAGCTGCAAATACGACTTTGTGATCAAAACTCTCAAGCGGTGAAATCAGCCCTCCTCAGCGTAAAAACCTATCCTAGAAGCTACATGATCGAAATACATCTGAGGCATGATTGAGACTGTCAAGGAAAGCCCGAGCAATCTTTGCCTTCGCCCTACCATGGCCAAGATCGAGGTAAGGCTCAGGTGAATGTGTTGTAGGTCCTTAGGACTATTCCGATATCGATTATGTTTATGATTCCAGTATTGATCAGGTCGCAGTACGGATTGTAGCGTGATCCCGGCATTCCCCTAACCGCATTGTAATCGTAGAAGAACGTTGTCACATCTATGATGGTAACTGACCCATCCTGATCCACGTCTCCCAAGGGCAAGATGTGAATCTGGTTGGTCATCTTCAACGAATCATCAGCCTGATTTCCCAAAGTCTCTCCAGGGACAGGGGTAATGACTGCAGAAAGTCCATACCTGGCAGGCGTGACTCCTGTTGTGTTCCAGTTGAAAAGAAACACTGTCCCACCCCGAGAAAGAACGAGCATAGTTTTCACTCCGACAAGGTAGTTAGTTGCGTTGGTCGCAGTCAGAGTTAGCGTGACACTCTCGTTGAAATCGCCTGGGTTAGTCAAAGTAACGCTAATTGTGATGTTCGAGCTCTGACCAATAGAAGCGAGCCCTCCCTGGTATTGAAGCGCACTAGAAGGACTGTAGGCCGTTACTGCTACGTCGTGGACGGGCGCTATAGGAGCGGAATCAAGGCTCCAAATGTCGAATCCTGTTACTGAAGGATCGGTCGCATAGAACACGTGAATCTTCAAGTCTATAGTAGTAGTAGTGGTGTTGGCCGGCACTGCAGCTTGCACGGCAGCGGGATTCTGGCTATCAATACAGGTCGACAGGCCACACGAGATCGAGGTGAGAGCCTTCTCAGTACCCCAGTGATTCCCGTTGTCGACAGAGAATTTCGAATAAATGACATAGTCGTTCAGAGTGCCGACAGGTACCGTTCTGCTCCAGAAGATCCAGATCGTACCATTGCGATCCTGCATGAGCGATGGATTGACATTCGATGATGTAGAACTTACAATCGTTGTCGGCGAGCTCCATCCTGTATTTGTGCGATTAAGGTAGGTGATCTGGAAGTTGCTCAGGGTTGCTTGTCCTCTGGCATATGCAAGTCTGACGACATTGTCCTTTCCAACTGTAACTGACGGTTGCCAGTTCCAGTTGATATCTGAAGTAGAAGTCAAGTTTGTCTCTGTAGACCAGATGCCTCCACTCAGAGTCTTGTACCAAAGCTGTCTGAAAACAGGAGCCGTCCCTATTGACGTGCTATTGTCCCGGGTCCAGACGAGCCACAACGTGCCGTCTCTGGCGACTGTCGAAGATGGCCCGGTGTCGTTATATCCGTTTGTTGGAGAAGTAACTCGAGTGTAGCTGGACCAAGCCCCCGCTCTGAAGGTTCGATAATAGATCGATGAATGGGTCATTGACGTAGAAGTGTAGCTCCAGAAGAGATAGATTGTCCCGTCTGCAGTCTGAGCTAGTGCCGGATTTTGATTTTTCCCTCCGAGGTTGGTCAGGAGTGAAGCGGGGAGCCAAGTCCCGTTTGGTAACCTTGTGTCGTACAGAATGTTGAAGTTTTGTGTCAGTTTGCTGTTCGCATCATGATTCGCTGTCCATGCAAGCGACAACGTCTGGTCCTGAGCTTGCAGGATCGCTGGCTGAATATCCAGGCCGGTGAAGGCCTCAATTGGCCCGCATATCTGCCAAGGTGGAGAGGCCGAAGCCGAGCATGTTGGGGTCGCTGCAACCTGAAAATTTGGAAGAAACCCCGCGAGGCACATTAACGTCAATGAGAAAGTGACGAGTACTCTTCTCACGAGTCTCTGACCTTACACAATCTCCCTGGTTGTTGCCTGGACAACATGTCCAGCCATCTAAGGGTACGTTCGTTTAGACGATATAAGAGTTGTAGCTCGCTCAGGCTTGGTTTAGGTAGAAGGCTACCACTCCAGCCTTCCGGTTCTGGCCCGGGAATGCGAGAGCAACTTCCTTCAGATCGGACTGTCCAGTGGGTCAGAGAAAAAAGAAAAGAGAGGGAGTTTGGAATTCTACTGGTTCTATGCTGTTACGGTAAGTGTGGCGCTTACTGTGAAGACAGTGCTTGTGCCTGTGAGTCCGTCTGCTGTGAGCCCTACGAGTATTGTTGACGAGTAGGTGAATGTTTCACCTATCATCGCTCTTGTTAGTGGGATTGAGATTGCGATGTTGTTGATGTTTCCACCCGGATTGGTCTGGAACACTGAAGTCGAGACGCTGAACGTGTCTCCCGAGCTTCCGATTCCGGACAGGGTCAATTGTACGAAAGTTGGGAAGCTGCTTCCACCTGTTGATGGGCTGCTGATTCCCACTTTGCCGTTTGCTGCTCCACCACTTCCCGAGAACGAGACTGTGGTTGGCATGACAAACTGGTGTATGAAGGGTGGCGCTATGACGACTAGAGTGTAGGTCCTGCAGTGGACTAGAATCCCTGATTGGACGCACATCTGGAAGGTGTAAGTGCCGGTGAGTGTGTGGCTGAGAGCTTCTGCTGTTATAGCGTAGAAGTCAGGGTTGCTGAATGGTCCTTGTGGAGCAGGCGGATCAAGTACTCCGGCGAAACCGCCGCCCAGATCGTTGGGAAGCGTGGATCCGTCGAACCTGCAACCGTTGAACGCGCCGGCTCTAACTATGGGTCCGTTAGCCTTGATGTAAGAGTAGGGTATCTGGGTTCCGTTAGCCCAGAAGGTCTTGAACAAGCAGACACTGAATCCCAGTTCAGGAACACGTGTTCCTCTGGATGGAATGTCTGGGTTGAATGCGCCGATATAGCCTGTGCCCGCAACTCCATTGCTCGCGAGCCCGCTGAGACTGTTGATCTGTTGCCAGAGTGTGCCTGGGGCTCCGCCCTGGGCGCCTGTCTGGGTAGTGATGAGTAGAGTGTTGCATTGGGGACCGACGCCGACGGTGATATAGTTGGTGTTAGGTGTAGTGTAGACTGTCGTGTTTCCTGGGCAGTATGATGGGCCTAGCACGAAGTCTATGATGTTCACCAGAATGGTGAGGGTGACTGGGGTGAGCGATCCGCTGGTTGCTGTGAGGGTGAAGGTGTAGTTGCCGGTTGCGGTGGTCGAGAACGAGTCAGACTCAAACAGGGACGTGAGCACTCCTCCCGGCGACAGCGTTACGCTGGTCGGGGCGAGTGTGAATCCTGGAGCAACACCATTCCCGTCCGTGAAGGACGAGGTCAGCACGCCGCTCATGGATACTGTTCCCTGGAAGTTGTTGATGCTAGATATGGTGAGTTGGGTAGTTGCAGCGCCGGTTCGTGGAGCAGTGATAGCATTGGGGACTGCATTAACGGTGAAGAATGGACCTGGCACGATGACGCCAATGATGGCTGAATGCGAAGTGCTGGGACCTGTTCCTGTGACGGTTATGCTGTAGCTGCCTGGCGATAGGCTGAAAGCAACGCTCACTGTCAGCGTAGAAGTTCCGCTGCCAGTTATTGAGCTTGGACTTGCAGAGCCAGTGATAGCTGGGTTCGATCCTACAGCCGACAGGGCTACGGTGCCCGTGAAGCCTGTTATGGCAGTCACGGTCAGAGTAGATGTGCCGGATGAGCCGTGGGGTATGGTCAGAGATAGTGGGCTTGCTGATACTGCAAAGTCAGTGGCGTGTACGTCAACTTCGACAATTACCGCATGAGATGGAGTAAAGCCTGGCATGAAGCTTCCACTGCCGGTGGCGGTCACTGTGACATGGTATACACCAGCCGCAGCGGGACCGACGGACAGGGTTGCGGTGTTGGTCGTGAAGCTCGCTAGGTCAACTTGACTCGGGCTGACGCTCGCGGGTAGATTCATGGCGGTGATTGCTAGGTTGACGAGGTCAGCGTATCCACCCTCAGAGTTCAATGTGAGAGTAGAGGTTGAGGTGGCGCCAGGGGATACCTGGACAGGGTTGGGCGATGCAGCAATGGTGAAGTCTTGCAGGTTTCCAAAAGTTCCGCCTTGGAGCGCAACAGCGACTGGAGTACCGCTACCATCAGTGATGGTGACGCAGCTGCTGCCCGAGCTTGTGCCCGTGCAACCAGTCTGGTAGTCTATTGAGATTCCGGTTGTGCTACCGGTGACCTTGTAGACTGCGGTGAAGAGGACTCCGTTGCCGGAGACCTTTACTCCTGGAGATGTGGCGGCTGCGAAGTGTAGGACGCCGGGTCCGTCGGTTGTCGTGCTGCAAGCGTTGCCGGTGATAATTACACCGTCAATGCACTCGAGCAGGATAGTCGATCCGGATCCGAGGACTGAACCGGTGAGATCTGCGCCGGTCGCTGCAATGAAACCTCTGTCGGCTATGATTGAAATGTCGAATCCGTTAATCATTCCGGATCCGCTTATCACGACGCCTACTCTAACTGTGGAGCCTACTGCTCCAGCGAACAGTTGGGGCGAGGCTGGACAAGTCGTTTGTGCATTCGGGGCAAGACAGACTACGCCTGCTGCGGAAGCTTGTGGGACGAATGGTACGATGAAGAGTGTGCTGAATAGCATTGTAGATATCAGTAGTAGTATGCTAATTTTTTTCAATTACTTTTAGCACCCGTTTTTCCAAAGTATGCTTTCGCTCTGCACTCAATATAAGAGTTTTCGGACGCCTAGTCGACGGTTATAGCCCCGAGACACTTGAGATTGAGAAAGACTTCCGCAGTATTCCAGAAATATATGACGAATATTCTCACGAAAACCGGGCTCTTCGGTCTCATGAACGGGTCATGTGAACGTATTATAGTTGTTCAGGACGATACCCACGTCGACAATATTGATAATTCCAGTATTAGTGATATCGCAGTACGGGTTGTAGTTCGGCGTTCCTATCGGCGCGTTATAGTCGTGGAAGAAGATGGTCACGTCTATTATGGTGACTGAGCCGTCCTGGTCAACATCGCCGAAGGGAAGGATATGTATCAAGTTGGTCACTCTGTAGCTGTTATCTCCCATATTTCCCGCGGTTTCTCCGGGAAGAGGAGCGATGCTGACCGAGAACCCGTAGCGTGCCGGCGTAATATTTGTGGTGTTCCAGTAGAAGTAGAAATTCATTGTATTGCCAGGGCCGACAAGGCTGTGGTGGGTTCCGAGACTGATCGATGTGCTGTTCGTCGCGCTAGGAGTAACGTAGACGTTCTCGAGATAATCACCGATGTTGGCCACAGTTACGACAACAGTCACGATCGCGGTCTGTCCCACGGCCTTGAATCCGCCGGGATACTGCCAGTTTGTGTTTAGATTGCTGGACGCGGTGATTCCGGTAATCTTGACATCGTGGACAGGATTGACTCCGGTGGAAGTGACGGCGAATATGTCATAGTCCGGAACGTTCTGGTTGGACGAGTAGAAGACCCAGAGCGGTTTGACTGCAGTGTTGGACTGGACGGCGCTGGGCATGAAACTGTCAACCGTTGTTGACGTGCTGGTCAGGATTATTTCCGAGGACCAGGTGCTTCCCAGATCGTACGAGTATTTTCCGACGACCTCGTAGTACTGGACCAAGAGGGAGACGACTACGAGTCTTCCCCAGAAGAGCCAGAGTGTCCCATTGCGATCCTGGATCATCGAAGGACGCTCGTCTGTTGATGTTGAGCTGACGATCTGTGTCTCAGCACTCCATACTATTCCGTTGTATGTTTTGGTGAAGAGTTGGTAGGTGCTGCCCGCTGCGCCTTTCGACCAGGTCACCCGGACGATTCCATCTTTACCTACTGCAACTGTAGAGCCATAGTTCTGGTTCGAGTCGGTGGTCAACTGTATCTCGGGTGACCAGACTCCTGATCTCCAGGTCTTGTAGTAGAGCTGTTTGATGGCGGTGCATGAGCCGCATGTTGTGTTGATACGGGTCCAGACGAGCCAGATCGATCCATCGGGAGCCACTGCGGCCGAGGGTTGAGTATCATTCAGTGTCGTTGAGGTGACTTGGACTGGGCTGGACCATGAGCCTCCGTTGGTGGTTCCGGAGTAGACTAGGAAGCTGGTTCCGGACTTGATGACCCAGAAAGCGAGAATTGTCCCGTTGTACAGTTGCACTAGGTCCGGGGCCGAGTTCCATCCTGAACTTGTCAGGTTATGGTCGGCGGACCAGACTCCGTTGGTGTAGGTCTTGTAGAGAATGTCGGGCCGACCAGTCGTCTGGCCATACCGGTTGGACTGCCATGCCAACCAGAGCGTTCCATTTCTGGCCTGGAGCCCGCTGGGCAGAATATCGGTGCCGGTGTGAGTGTCCACGATGGTCGGACTGGACCAGCCTACATTGGCGCGGACCGGGGTGAAGCTGAGGAATGTTCCTAGAGTGACTAGGATGACTAGGGTAATGGGGCTGAGTAGCCGATTTCTTCCCAAGAATTTCTTCATGGTTTATCTCGCTCCCGCGTGTGCGCCTTCGGTCTGCGCTTCGATCCTCAGTGGATTTAAGCTTCTCAGACCTTTTTCCAGCCCCAGCCTTCTCGATATCCCTAACGACAGCTTGAGCAATAGACCCCCACTCTTAGTTGTTGAATGCGCATTCGCTGTTGCTCCGCTGACCCGTTGAGTGAGAGAAAGAATGGAGAGAATGGGGAGGGGACTGACTCTTTCCTGTCCTACGGAAGGACGGTGAAGGAGCCAGTTGTCGGCGCACCGTTAATGCTAGCCGTACTGTTGAACGGCAGCGTGCTGGGATCAGTGGTCGGCGTTAGTCCCCATTGGACAGAGACCGTGAAGGCGAACGTCTCACCGATGTCAGCGGTGCTGAAGGTCCTGGTCAGGAATATGTGGTTCGCGTTCTGGCCTGGTGCGAGTGTGATGACTGGGCTCATCAGCGTGAAGCCGGTCACTCCCGCGCCGTCAGTGGCGACGATCTTGATGCTGACGTACTCTGTTACGGTGGATGGGTTGAAGACGCCTGTCTTCCATGTCTGGACATTGTTGTACTTGGACAGGCTGAACCTGTGGTTCCACGTGTCCTGCGAGAGTTGAGGAGGCGGTGTTGTGACGTTACCGCTGACAGTGACAATGACGTTGAAGGTGTGACTTAGGCTACCGCTCGTTCCGGTGACATTGACATTGCCGCTCACCGCGGTAGAGGACGCACTAACAGTCAGTGTCGAAGAGCCGGAGTTGACGACGCTGGTTGGGTTGAGTGTAGCCGTTAGTCCAGTTGTAGCGCTCGCGGTGAGGCTGACAGTGCCTGTGAATCCGCCGACTGCAGTTATGGTGCAGATGCTCGTTCCAGAGCTACCCTGGGCGACCGTTATCGTGCTCGGCGCGCATGAGAGCGTGAAGTCCTGGACATTGACAGTGACCATCGTGCTGTGCGAGAGAGATCCGCTTGTGCCTGTGACTGTTACGGTATAGCTGCCACCGCTGCCAGTGCAGCTGAGCGTGCTGTTGCCTGATCCCGCAACACTGGTTGGAGTGAGGGTGCATGTGAGTCCGGTTGTTGGGGAGATACTTGAGGATAGATTGACAGTGCCAGTGCCGCCGTTGAGACCTATCACGCTAATCGTGGAGGTTCCAGCGACGCCTGGGGTAGTGTTGACGGTGGTCGGGCTGGCGAATATTTGGAAGTCGACCACTTGGACCGTAATGGTTTGTGTCGTGTGAGAGAGTGCACCGTTCTTTCCAGTGACTGTTACAGTGTAGGTTCCTGCGGATGAAGCTGTGACTGTCAGAGTTGCTGTGCCAGATCCTCCAGTGATACTTGTTGGGCTGACTGTCGCGGTTAGTCCAGCGCTCGGGTTAGTGGTCAAGGCCACTGTGCCTGCGAACCCGTTGACCGGTGCTACTGTGATCGTTGCGGTTCCGGAATCGCCCGCGTTGATCGTGATTGAGGTTGGGCTTGCGCTGATTGTGAAGTCCTGGACGGTGAAGGTGACGGGTCCGGTAGTGTGAGATAGTCCGCCACTCGTTCCCGTCACGGAGACCAGGAACGTGCCGGTGCTCGTGAAGGTGCACGACAGAGTGCTGCTGCCTGAGCCTGGGACAGTGGGTGGATTGAGCGAGCATGCAGCGTTGCTGGCGGAGAGACTGACAGTGCCCGCGAACCCATTGAGACCGGTTACCGTGATTGTCGAAGTGCCTGCAGAGTTGACGTTCACAGTTACGGACGTTGGGCTGGCTGCGATTGTGAAGTCTTGGACGATGAATGTGACGGTGGCAACGTGGGTTATCGATCCGCTGGTCCCGGTTACCGTTACGTGTACCGTCGAGACCGCTGCGAATGTGCAGGACAGGGTAGAGCTGCCGGAGCCTGTTACGCTTGTTGGGGACAGCGTGCATGATGTGCTGTTGCTGGAGAGGTTGACTGTTCCGCTGAATCCATTGAGCCCTGTAATGGTAATCGTGGATGTTCCAGCTACTCCCGCGTTAACAGTGACGGTTGTGGGGCTCGCTGAGATGGTGAAGTCTGCGCTGGGCGTAAAGACTACTGTTGCAGTATGAGACAGAGAACCGCTTGTGCCAGTGACTCCCACCCGGAATGTTCCGGCGGTAGTGAATGTGCACGACAGAGTAGAGCTGCCGGATCCTGTCACGCTAGTCGGGGAGACTGTACACGAGGTGCTGTTAGTGGTTAGGCTGACTACTCCTGCAAATCCGTTCACAGCGGTGACTGTTATGGTCGATGTGGCCGCTGTGCCTGGAGTGAACGAGACAGCGGTTGGATTGGCCGTGATGGTGAAGTCTTGGACTGCAAAGTTGACGGTCGTCGAGGAGGAGCTAGCTCCACTCGTGCCCGTGACCGTCACCACATAGTTGCCTGCAGAGCCGGAGCAGGATAGGGTCGAGGTCGCGCTCGTCGTAGTTGAGCTAAGGGCGACGCTGGTCGGGGAGAGCGTGCATGCTAGGCCTGTAGAGGGTGAGACTGTGGCTGCGAGATTAACGGTGCCGGTGAATCCTCCGGAGCCAGTGACGGTGATCGTAGAGGTTCCAGTGGCGCCTGCTAGAATAGTCACATTGGTCGGACTGGCGGAGAGGCTGAAGCTTGCAGGTGGACTGACGTTGAATGTCACGGTAACTGGGTGAGATAGTGAACCACTAGTTCCCGTGACAGATACGTGCTTGGCTCCAGTCGTAGCGAATGTGCATGAAAGTGTCGAGCTTCCGGAGCCAGTTACGCTCGTTGGGGAGAGACTGCAAGAAGTGCTGTTAGTGGCTAGACTGACAACTCCTGCGAACCCGTTCACACCGGTGACTGTGATAGTCGAAGACGCAGCTACGTTCTGAGTAGCCGGAACGGTAGATGGGCTGGCTGCGATTGTGAAGTCTTGGACGATGAAAGTGACCGTGACAGAGTGAGATGTTGTTCCGCTGGTTCCAGTGACGGTTACGTGAACTGTGGAGACCGCTGCGAATGTGCATGATAGTGTAGAGCTACCAGATGTGGTGACGCTTGTCGGGCTGAGAGTGCACGCGGTACTGTTGCTAGCGAGATTGACCGTACCGGTAAATCCGTTCAGTGGGGCAATGGTGACTGTGGAGGTGCCCGCTGATCCAGCGTTGACGATAACGCTTGTTGGACTGGCGGTTATGGTGAAGTCGGCTGCGGCTGTGAATGTGACCGTTACGGAGTGAGACAGCGCACCGCTGGTGCCCGTTACGGCGACATGGAATGTTCCGCCTGTCGTGAAG
>Ga0137415_10001306_pt1 | contig 24513 bp, 20 predicted proteins | sample CZODoug3_1_1_16f_FD_183082 | JGI IMG/M metagenome (GOLD analysis project Ga0137415, IMG submission 183082) | Vadose zone soil fungal communities from Angelo Coast Range Reserve, California, USA - CZODoug3_1_1_16fungal (Hybrid Assembly) | ecosystem: Environmental > Terrestrial > Soil > Vadose...
ATCCATCCAGGCTCATGCAGATTGAGCGACGCCAACACCGCCATCCCTTTGGCATGGGCTGCCGGCACAATCACCGTAAAAAGATCCTCGACGACTGGGGCCTTTGACGTCTGAAAGTACACTCCCATGGGACCTGACTGCATTGGCTCACGAGAAGGAGATCCCGCCTCGACAATCAACGCCGTCACTCCTGCGTCAGCGAGTTGCGCAATCCATAGCTCGACATCAGGAATCGTAAGCCACTCCGCGCTCGTCAGCCAGAGCGCAATCTGCCTCCGTTCCAACAAGGATGATGGGCCGAGACTCCGGCGAAATTTGTCCAATCGATTGAGGGCGTGAAATTCATAACTGCCGGCTCGCGGGATGGATTGCGGTGCCTCCCCGACCAAGGCGCGATAGGCAGACAGTGCGGACGGGAGTTCCCCGCGCTCCTCATACGAACGCGCGAGCCACCAACGAGCTTCACTCAGCCTGGGAGAATCGGGATTGGAAACAACAAATCGTTGGAGCAGTGCACTCGCGAGTGGATAGCGCTCTTGCGCAAAAGCACGATAGGCGGACTCAAGGAGCCGCATCTGAGCATCCAGTGCCGGATCGACACCCGGGGTGGCAGGCGGCACCGAAGGAGGGAACCGTGGCGCCAGATCGACGCACCCCGGAAGAACCAAGAGCAGCACACAGGAAATCCATCTCAAGGTAACCGGCCAACGATGAACGGGAACAAGCACAGCCGTTCACGCCTGCCGACAGGCGTCCTTATCCAACGAGATCCATTTCGGGGAAGAAGTATCCAATCTCGAACTTGGCGGTCTCCGACGAATCGGATCCATGCACAGCGTTAAATTCGATATTCGCCCCATGTGCCTTGCGAATCGTGCCCGCCTCCGCCTTGGCCGGATCGGTCGCCCCCATCAGCTCCCGATTCTTCTTGATCGCGTTGTCACCCTGCAGGACCAGCACCACGACGGGACCGGACGACATGAACGTGGAGAGGCTATCGAAAAACGGGCGGGCCTTATGCACCGCGTAAAACCCCTCAGCTGTCGATTTTGAAAGCTTCATCATGCGTATGGCCACAGGTCTCAGACCAGCTTTGTCATAGCGAGCAATAATGTCGCCGATCGCGTTCTTCTTCACTGCATCAGGCTTGATAATCGCTAATGTCCGTTCACTCATTGTAACTACGGTTCCTCCGCACAGTTAAAGGATAAATTGAAGACTCCTGTGGGCATTATAAGTGGCCAACTAGATGCGTGCAAGCCTTCTAGCTGGACCATGCAGAAACATCCCTCAGATAGAAATTCGTTCTATAATTGACGCTCCAACACAACGAACATTCGAAACGCGAACAGCCATCCCAACCCTTCCAACTTCTGTTCCAGGTTAAGCATCGAAGCGACCAGCCATGTCGGCATGAGCGATGGATGTTCAAATCCTCCGCTCAATGGATAGGCGAAGAAGGCGATGCGCCGTACAGATCGAACAGCGAATTGGGGATAGCGGGATTGGAACCGAGTCAACTCCTTCTCAAACAGAATAGTCGAGATGGCTTGGTTGGAATCAAACGGCTGACGACCTGGCCGTGGAGTCCTGAGAATCAGCGGGTTCTGTGCAAAATCCACGGGCTCTGAATGCAGGAATCTATAGATCGGCCAGGAGACCCAGGAGATGTACGGGTCCATGATGATGACACGCCCACCTGCTTTGAGCGTGCGCAGAGCTTCATCGAAGAACAGCGAGACGTTTTCGATGTGGTGCAGCGCATCGAACAGGACGAGGTTAGCAAGAGAACCGGACTGAAACGGCAGCCGCTGCGCATCCGTCACCCCATCCAACCAGGGAAGACGAATGATGTCGGTACAGTAGACCCCTGAAGCATATTCCTTCAGGTTTCCCGTCCCACCGCCCACTTCGATCGTCCGACCGGGAACTAACCAACTCACAATATCCCGATACCACTCCGCATAGAGCTGGCGAAGCACCGGCTTCTGCTTCCAGACTTCGCGATGTCGATGCAGGACGACATCGGACATCACACGGCCTTCAATCGAAAGAATCCATAGATGGTCATCTTGAGCAACAGCCAGCCGTGGGCAAATCGTTGGATGTTGGTGGTCCCGTAGGTCCGATCCTGATATCGGATGGGAATTTCAACGATATGAAGATTGAGCTTCGACGCGCCGAACAACAAATCGAAATCCCCGAAGGGATCGAAGTCTCCAAAATACTGCCGATTGGCCACCAAGCGATCATAATCTCGCCGGAAGAGGACCTTAGTTCCACAGAGCGTATCTTTGATCCGCTGATTCAGCAGCCAGGAAAACGCCATACTGAAGAATTTATTCCCGATGAGATTGAGCACGCGCATGGCCTGTGACTTCATAGGATAGACAAGGCGACAGCCGTTGATAAATTCTCCTTTGCCGCTCGCGATCGCGTCGTAAAACTTCGGGAGATCCTCCGGGGGCATGGTCAGATCTGCATCAAGGATCATGAGAATATCCCCTTTGGCCTGCGCGAATCCTTTGCGCACCGCATCGCCTTTCCCTATCCCGTCTTGCACCAACATCTTGATGTCCTTGCCCGGATACGCCGCCATGGCACGCCGAATTTCATCCGTAGTCCCATCGGTCGAATGCCCATCGACAAAAATAACCTCTTGGTGTTCACCAAACGGAGGGATCCTCTGCACAGCGGCTTCAATGTTTCCCCGTTCGTTGCGGCAGGGAATCACAATCGTAGAAGAGTACGCACGCGCCGCCTTCCTCACGCGTGGACGGGCTACCACGTAGTGGCACAGACACAGCTTGCTCAGAAATGGAAGATACGCCGTGAATCTATTGAACAGTACGGACAGCAGTGGGATGCCCTTCGGCAGCAACAGCCGTTGCTCCGTCTTCACCACTTCAAAGTCTGCCAAGTGCAGCAGGTTGGCAATGTCGGCCGGCGACAGCCAGCTCTGTTCCCGCTGGGGCATTTTCATGCCGATTGTTTCACCCAACCGCAGAACGGGTTCCCAGAGATAGTTGAAGTAGGACACAATGATCCGGGTCTCAGGCGTGCAGACGTGGTGCAACCGCTTGAAGGCAGCCTCGACATCGAGCAGGTGACCGATCACATCGGCCATAATGATCACGTCGAAGGTTTCGTGCAGGGTCAAGGTCTCCGCGTCACCCACTCGAAACTCCAACTTAGGATGCAGCCGAGATGCCTCGTTGACCATCTCCTCGCTGAGATCGACGCCGACGCCTCGAGCAGGCTTGACCGCAGCGAGCAAATTTCCCAGACTCGATCCCACCTCCAACACACGCAACCCTTCGGGAACGAGAAACTTGTAATAGCGCGCCTGATCCTCGTAATACACGCCGGACTTCTGTTGCCAGTATGCACGACGACTTGCGAGCCGATTAAAGTGGTCGCGGATAGCCTGTTTCTTGTCTTTGGTCTGAAGGGTCATGATCCGAGGCTGTGGAAAAGGGAGAGCAGAAAAAGGACACTCTCCCGTCGAAGACGAGTGGATGAGAACCTGCGTTGTGGGGAATAGTCCACCGTTGATACCCAAGCATACATCTTGCGACCCACAGTATCACTCAGTCGGCAATTTCGCACGACTTGCGTGTGAATTCAGCGGTCGAAACTCGTTGTTATGGTCGGTTCAGTTTGGCGCGGACCTTCTCCCAGAAAGGGTCCCTAGAAATGGTCAGGTCTTGCACTCGTACATTCGCCTGCCAGGCCTACATCGCATACCCGGGACCTCGCATTGTACGCACGTATGAACTGAAAGCAAGGGAACCTTTTGTTCACCTCGGTCTCGATTGTCATATATAGCGACAACTATTCCGCTCACAGCGCGATTGCTCCCTCAGAGTTTCACGACGACCCATGGGCGTCAAGTGGCAATGACAATCGCTCTAGAGACAACTCGGTGCGGGGGGGTTGGCAACGGACTATGACTGAAACTGTGCGGCAAGCTCGTCCGGCCTGAATACGCCCCTTTCGGTAATGATGCCGGTGATCAATTCAGCCGGCGTCACATCGAACGCGGGATTGTAGACGGCAATTCCGGCTGGTGCCACGGGATGGCTGCCGTGAATGGTGGTAACTTCTACCGGATTCCGTTGTTCGATCGGAATGTCCGCTCCTGTTTTGGTCTTCAAATCAATCGTGGAATAGGGCGCGGCCACGTAGAAGGGAATTCCATGGGCTTTCGCCAGCACTGCGACTGAGTAGGTACCGATCTTGTTCGCCACGTCCCCATTTGCCGCGATCCGATCGGCCCCCACGATACAGAGGTGAATTTTCCCCTGCCGCATCAGTGTGCCGGCCATATTGTCTGTGATCAGCGTCACAGGAATCTTGTCCTGCATCAATTCCCAGGCCGTGAGCCGCGCGCCCTGCAAAACCGGCCTGGTTTCGTCTGCGATGACTTGAATCTGCTTCCCCTGCTCCCAGGCCGCACGAATGACGCCCAATGCCGTTCCGTAGCCGGCTGTGGCCAGCGCACCGGCATTGCAATGAGTCAGAACCGTTTGACCGCTCGCAATGAGTTCCGCTCCGTGCTGTCCCATTGCCTTACAGAGGACGATATCTTCATCGAGAATAGCTTGTGACTCCTTCAGCAGAGCGGCTTTGATGGACGCAACTGGCTGCATGCGTAACGAGGTGAGGAGGCGTTTCATCCGTTCGATGGCCCAAAACAGGTTGACCGCCGTCGGCCTGGTCGCCGCGAGGCGATCGCAGATCACGAGCACCGCCTTGGCGAAGGCCTCGTAATCGGATGTCGTGACGGTCTGCGCACCAAGTGCGACCCCCATCGCCGCAGTCACACCGATCGCCGGAGCGCCTCTGACCTTGAGGCTGCGAATCGCGTCGGCAACGGTCTGATAGTCCCGGCAGTCCAAAAACTCGATGTATTCCGGGAGTCGGCTCTGGTTGAGCAGCCGTACTGCGCCGTCTTTCCATTCAACGGTAGGAACCATAGAGGAATCTTGTAGCGGGAACTGGGATGCAGTGCAAGGGGTGGCTAAAGTTTCTGGCGGCCGCTCCACTCTAAAATCGTGATCATGACCACAATCAAGCAGGCTTGCACGAGCAGCAGCAGCGCCTCAGCCGTTCCGGCATCACGGAGGGCTAAGGCCGCCAGCCCGAGGCAAATCGTCATGAGACAGATCATCGCGACACTCGCCTGGCGAGATCCCAACGCGCGTTCCAACCGGTGATGGAGATGGTCCTTGCCCACGTAGTCGAGCCATTCCTTGATGGAGCGCACTTTCCCTGTCGCCACCCGTTCCACGGTGATATGGATCATGTCGTAGATGAGCACGCCGAAGATGAGGAGCGGATTACTGAATGAGACGATCGGATTATGATCCGCCCAATTCCCTTTGACGGCGAGACAGGCCAGCGTGAAACCGAGGAAGGTCGCCCCACCGTCTCCAAGAAAAATCACGGCGTGCCTACGTCCTCGAAAATTGTAGGGGAGAAATCCCACCCCTGCCCCAATGATGGCAATGGCAAGCCAACCCAATCCCGGCTGGTTTGTTTCAAATGCCACCGCCCCCATGAATCCGGCTATGAGAATCGCAAGTCCCGTGGCCAGGCCATCCATACCATCAAAAAAGTTGAAGGCGTTCGTGATCCCGACGATCCAGAGCAACGTCAGCATGACGTTCGCAATATCGCCGACTGGACCGCTTGGAAACAGCGTCAGCACCTTGCCCGTGGCAATGACGATCCCGGCTGCCACAAGCTGGGCGACCAGCTTCGAAGAAGCAGGCAATTCCCAAATGTCATCAATGATTCCGACGATCAACAACAGCGATCCGGCCGCGAGGGTTGCGATCATCCAGTCTGGTAGGATCGAATTCATCAACACCGAACCAAGGAATCCAAGATAGACGGCCGCACCACCGAGCCTGGGAGTCGGGTGCGCATGGATCTTACGATCAGACGGTTGATCGACCAGCCCCCACTGATGACTGAGATGCACCATGAGCGGCGTCAACGCGCCGGCGCCGAGAAACGCAAAGAGAAGGATGTAGAGCCACCGAAGACCTTCGAACACGAAGAGTTGACGAACCGTGGGGACCGCCAAGGTCACCGCTCCCAGCAGGGCCCCCAGCGCAGCCGGTGTCAGCCAGCGCCGGCTGCTGCGCAACGCGAACGGTGAGACCTCGACGTCAATGGCTTTCACGATAGGACCTTGGTCAACGATTGTAGAATTTGATGGACTTCGTCGTCTGTGAGACCAGGATAGAGTGGGATCGAAAGCGCTGTTCGATCCGCTTCGTCACTGTTGGGGAAACCAGACTGATCCAGATACCGGTGGAGCGGTCGAAAAACGGGCTTGCGACAGTGAATCCCCTGCTGCTCCAATGTACTGATGAGGCCAAGCAAACCCTCAGGATCGGTCCGGAGATGCGGGAGTCTAATTGTAAATCGATAGTATCCATGCGTCCTGCCTGGAGGCACGCTTGGACAGACGGCGGCCTTGGAGGACAGTGCTTCCCGATAGGCTGTCGCGAGGAAGCGGCGCCGTTCATGAAAGGTCGATAGCCGTCCCAGTTGAGATAGCCCCAGCGCTGCTTGCAAGTCGGTCAGCTTGAGATTGCAGGAGGAAGGGTCTAGTTTCGGTGCGCCATCATATTCGCGCAGCGACCTGACTCGTTCGAGTAACGCCCCCTCATTCGAAAGTACCATCCCGCCTTCTCCGGCACACAACAGCTTTGTCGCGTAGAAGGAACACACCGTGAGTCGCCCGACCGTACCAACAGGCCGACCCTGTTCCGTTGCCCCTAGCGTCTGCGCACAATCCTCAATCAGCGCGATCCCCAGCCGCTCGAGTGCCGTCAGATCAGCCGGCAGGCCGAACAGATGTGGGATAATGATCGCACGAGTCCTATTGGTCACCACTTGGCAGACTGCGAGCGGATCGATGTTGAACGTATTCAAGTCAATGTCGACGAGCGTGGCCTGTGCCCCGACCCGTTGCGTCGCGAGCCATGGCGCCGGACAGACGTAACTCGGCATGATGACTTCATCACCGGCTCCAATCCTGAGCGCCCGCAGCGCCAGTTCGAGCGCCGCAGTCCCTGAACTGACGGCCACCCCACCCTGCAGGCCAAAGAACCCTGCCATCCCACGTTCGAAGCGCTCCACCCACGGCCCTTGGGCAATCTGCCCGGAACGAAGCACCTCGGTCGTCGCTCGGAAGTCCTCCTGGCCGATCGCAGGCCGTGAGTGGGGAATCATTGTCGCCACAGTCGTCATACGCCAATATTAATAAACAACCGCAGCGGAACAAAGCCTTCTGCGTTTTTCACCCGACCTTGGATGCCGCGGAAATGCGCCCCGGCCCGGATCACATCCACGATACTCAGACCTTCGATGTTGGTTTTTTTCACCTGCGATGCGTGGGTTTCGATCGATTTGACCTTCTCCTCAAGCACCTGGTCGATATCGACAAAGACGGTCGGCGAGAAGTTCTGGGTTGTCGGTCCTTCGTAGAACAACACGTTCTTGGTATAGCGGGTCGCGGTGATCGTACTCATCGCCAGGTGGCGATGGTCCTGATGGGTATCGTCGTGATAGTGCGAGAAAATAAAGTGCGGCTGAACCTCCTTCACCACCTCTTCGATCTCTTGAATCAATTCGCGTCCCATCGGAACCGCCGTGTCCTCATACCCGCCCCAGAAAATCTTTTCGGCCCGTAATTGTTTCGCCGATTCTTCCTGCTCGCGCTTGCGCACGCCGCTCGATCCACCCTTGCCACCGGCTGTCATCACCATCAGAAAAATGCGATGCCCCTTTTGCGCATACTTGAGCAACGTTCCGCCGCACCCGGCCTCAATATCGTCCGGATGCGCGCCGATCGCCAGGATCCGCATCGGCACTCTACGTTCATTCGCCATCTCATCCCCCTCGCTGGGTGTTAGCCCGCAATATTCACGAAGGCTTCTACTACAGCCGCCGATACACTGCTACGGCGAACGGGCTCGCCGCTCAGTCGGTCAACATACTGTTTCAAGTATGCCTCCTTCCTTCGCGGCTCCGTGCGCCCGTCTCGCATGGCGTCTCGGCGGTTTTGTCAAGAACCCTCGTGAATAATGCGGGCTGGCCCGCCGTGACCACGTTCTGTCCCGACCGTGCATCGCGCAATCGCGTCAGCGCCTCCGGGCCGCAGCAGAACAACAGATCGATTGCCGACATGGCCGGCATGAATGGTTCATAGACTTGCTGATACATCGGATGTTGGAACTGTTGAATCTCCAGCCTCAACCCGGACGATTCAAACCGCGCGGTGTCCAGATACTGCTCCCCGCCTGGACCGGAGAAATATCCCGATGCTCCAACGGCATGGCAGAGATCGATCAACCGGTCGGTGGGCTCTTCGCGCGCCTCCCACTCCGACGCACAGCGAACGGGCGTCGTAATACCGAAGGCCCCGAGCAGCCAGCGAATCACCGCCATATTCAGCTCGTGCAGCCGCTCCCATGACTCCTTATAGACGCTGCGCAACTCCGGCAGATAGCGGTCGCGGAATGGCGCCCGCGCATAGTGCATCTCAATGGCGCGCAGGTGCTGACTCCGCCAGGCCACGGCTTGATTGATCCGGACATCTTTCACCAATTGGCCAAAGTGATGGAGGACCGGCACGGTCACCCAGTGGCACCCGTCTGCAGTTCTGATTCGATTGCGATTTTGCCACTCGTTCTTCTTGAATTGCACCGAATCCAAGGCAATGAACAGATCCGCTTGATCGATCTTGTCCAGATACCCAAGCCAGGGCAGAAACTGCGGTTGATGAATGGTGACACGCATGAGATCAAGTAAGAAGTCTGAAGGCAAAAGGTAAAAGTTTCATGCTTATTTTGCCTTTACACTTTTTCCTTTTTACTTTCGGCGTCAACAGACGACGAAATCGGTCCCACGAAGATCGGATTACTCAGGAGCTCGCCGCTGCCGGTGATCTCCACTCGATAGGTCATCCGTTCTGCTGTCGGCACAGTTGTGTCGGCCCAGTCGGCGCGGAACGGTGTCTCACCTGCCAACAGAGCGACCACCTGGCCGGAACGAATCACCCGCACCTTTACAGGATGGCGCTCTCGATCGGTCGCCGTGACGGAGAGCCGGACCATGAGATCGCGAGCCCCGCCTGGATCCAGATTGTCACCAACCGATGCTGATTTGGTTTCACCCTGGCACAGAACTCGGAACTCATCCAGTCGAAGCTGGACGTGATGATCGCCATCTCCCACCGCATAGGAGTGACCGGACCGAAGCGCCTCTAGCACGCCAGCGGCTGTCCGTTCTTTCACCCAAAGCGCGGTCACAAGTCGATGCAGGTCCTTACCGGCATCGCTCAATCCATGAAACGCCAGCTCCCCGATGAGCACCGGTGTTGGCCGCGATTCATTCGCAGGCAATTGCAGCAGCCGATCCCATAGTTCACCCGGCTTGACGCTTGTTCGCCCATCCTGATAGAGCCCGCCAAATCCGGTATACCTCGTCGTCTGCAGCAATGCCTCAGGGTGGGGCTCCGTCTTTACCGTAACGGTTCCCAATGGCCCAGCAGCATATTCATGAAAGTCTCGCGCTTCAGTCATCGACCAAAAGACAAGCCCACCCTTGTCCCTCACATCATCGATGAGGGCCTGATAGGGACGATACCCCAGCCGGTCGTCATACGAACTAAACGCAGGCTGACTCAGAGGCCAGGCATTGGCCACCAGCGCCACCGCAAGGACGACCAGGATACAGGCGATAGTTCGCCGTGAGGATCGCCGATCGGTACTGCGCCTGAGTGGCCGCCACAGCCAAACTGCGGGAACGACCAACAAGATCGGCACGCCATTCACCGCCCCCCGCCAATCGAATGTATAGGAGCCCGGGTTCCCACTCGCAGGAAGGGACCGATAGTCCTCCGGATTGGTCAGGCCGAGCACCAGCAGATTGCGTTGGGCATTGTGCATCGTCAACGTTTGTCTCAATAGTGAACCGGTCCAATGGTAATAGGGGGCGACCTCGACACCCGGCAGGATGATCAGCTTCGGGTGACGGCTCTGCACTGCCGCAATCTCGTCCAAGTACCGTTCGATCCCATACTCCAACACAGATGGAAAACGGACCTGTCGTTTCAAGAGACCAGGCAAGGGCCAGAGTCCATACTGATAGCGGAGAGAAAAGTTGTCGGTCAAAATCAGTACATCCAGCCCGAGTTGTTCCGCCCGTTCGGCCAGCGCCTCAACGGTCAGTTCACCGGTACTGGCAGTACTATGGACGTGCACCGTGGCCAACAACTGCTGTCGGTCATCCGATGCCTGTGCGCGCGCAACAGAACCTGAAAGGCATGACACCACGAGCATAGATGACAGTATCAGTCGACGCGTACATTTCATCTGTCCGTCTCGCTTACAGAAGAACACTGAGCGCCTCGGCAAAGATTGATTCGATTGCGTGAACCATTGAGACCGACCCATATCGGCTGTCCACGCTACAGCTCGCTGCCAGGCCTAATTGCGTTGCCCACTCCGGTCGATCAAGTAACCGACGCAGTGCCTCCGCCAATGCACCGGCATCACCAGGAAGCACCAGCAAACCAGTTCGCTCGTGGCTGATGACGGCTGGAATTCCACCGACGCGGGAAGCAATCACCGGCAGTCCGGCTGCCATGGCTTCGATCAGCGCACGCCCCATCCCTTCATTGAGCGAAGGCAAGACGAACAGATCCATCCCGGCGAGACAGGCCTCGATGTCATCCCTGTGACCCAAGAGATGTACGGCATCGCGGAGACCGGCCAACTCCGATTGCTGCAGAAGTGCGTCATGCCGATCCCCACTACCGATGATCACGAGATGGAGGGAGGGAAAGTCCGGCTTCAACTTAGCGACGGCCTCGATCAGGTATTCATGGCCTTTAACATCGGTGAGCCACCCGACCGATCCGACGATCAGCGCTTCCGGTGGACAGCCAAACCAATCCGGCTGCTGTTTCCCCTGAACCCTCGCCCGTCCGAACCGCTCACGATCGATCCCGCTAGGCACGACGACGAACCGGTCGGCCTCGCCGACAGCGCGATCGAGGTGATCCTGCCGTTCCGCTTCCGTCAGCGCAATCAATCGATCCGTGAGCACACTCAGCACCCGTTCGATCTGAAGAAACAGCCAGGATCGGAAGGGACCGAAATGTCCGTAGAACACATGGCCGTGCGGCGTATGGACAATGACTGGCACTCTCGCGAGCCAGGCAGCCACTCGTCCTAACACACCGGCCTTCGATGTATGGGTATGGACCAGTGCCGGCTGCTCTTGCCGGAACAGGCGAATCAATTGCCACAGGGCCTGTGCATCCTTGATGGGATGGACCTCTCTCGTCAGCGAGGGTAGCAGCATCCAGCGAATTGCAGCCTTCTCAAGTTGCCGACAATTCTCCTCGGTCGCTGCCTGGCCGCCTTGCGCATCCCAACAACCTGGATATCCGGCGACCACAAGCGGCTCGAACTGCGCGCGGTCATGGCCGAGTGCGGTCAGCATCGTGTTCTGTGCTGACCCGCCATAGTCGAGGCGCGTAATCACATGGATCACCTTCCGCGCCCTAGGAGTCTGTCCCACATTGCCGTTCGCCGCGGTAGAACGGTCAATGTCGGGCAGGCTCCTTTCAGGCTGATGCGGCGCCACCAGCCTGTCCTTCGACAGGCTCACGAACAGACGATCCAGATCGGACGTATGCGCCGCCCAGTTGTAGCGCCGTTCGACGAGCTCCCGACCTTTCTTTGAGAAGCGCTCTCGCTCACCTGGTTGATCACGAAACCGCTTCAACACCAATCGCAATGTTTTTGCGAGAGACACTCCGTCTGTCCCTTCCGTCACAAACAGCGGATCGACCGTTCTCAACACTTCTGGAATCGCGCCGACCGGGGTCCCCACCACCGGCGTGCCGCAGGCCAGCGCCTCGACCGTCACTAAGCCGAACCCTTCGAGTTGCAGCGTCGGCAACACGACCAAGTCAGAGGCCTGGTAGTATTTCGCCAGCTGATCCTCCGGCACGAATCCGAGCAACTGCACGGAGTCTTGTAATCCCCTGCTGCGAATCAGTTCCTCCAGTCGAGGGCGCAGCTGGCCCTCCCCGCCGATCAGGAGCAGAAGATTCCGCTGCTCCTCCCCGAGCATCGTCATAGCCTCGAGAAGATTTTCCAACCCCATGCGGGGTACCAGATTGCGAACCGTAAACAACAGCGTGCGGCTCTCCGGTAACTTGAGCTCCCGTCTGATCTCGTTCCTATCGTGTGCCGGATAGAACGTGGCCGGATCGGCTGCGCCGGGAACCACGGTGATGTCCTTCGGCGCAATTCCGTGCGTGGCCATTACTTGTTGCTTCATGAATTCGCTCAAGACGATCACATGATGACAGCGGCGGATCACCGTTCGTTCAATCCAGCGCCGGGCGCGCACGCTCAGCCGCCGCCTGACCCGTTCCAGCGTCGTCGCCGCCTGTTCTGCCCTGGTGAGGTACTCCTCATGCGCCAACGAGTGACAGACATAGACCCAGAGGCTGACCATCCCATAGCGGAACAAGATCGGGCCCAGTCCAGCCAGTGATTGATGAATCATAGCGATATCGACAGGACAGACCTGCCGCGTTAGATCAAATGCCCGAAGAGAATTCTGTACTGAAGACCAGACAAAGGCCGGCTCGCTGGTTCGCGTCACAGCATACCGCCGTTCGGTCACGCTTCCAATCGATAGGTTGGCCTCCGCAGACTCGAAGGGAGCCCGCGCGATCACGTGCACGTAATGGCCCAGTTTGGCGAGCCCCAACGCCTGCTGCCGGAGGACTCGCTCGGCGCCACCGATTACCCGTTCGACCGTGACTTCTGCAAACAGGACGATGTTCATGCCACGCCCACTCCCATCGTCCGGCAGGAAACAGGCTGAGCCACCTGCCGGTGCCACAGTTCCAACACCATGAGCGCATAGAGTTGATCCGTGAAATTCCGCCGGCCACTGTCGTGCTCTGCGAGCAGCCACTGCACATAGGCAGGATTGACATAGCCCCGCCGGCGGATTGCCTCATCGGAGAGCAAATCCCGACTCATCTCGCGCAGATCCTCTCGCAGCCATCGTCCGATTGGCAGCATGAAGCCTCGCTTAGGGCCAGAGATAATACTTTCAGGCAATATACCTTGCAACGCTGACCTCATAAATCCCTTTAACTTCCAGCCTTGCAATCTGGTCGCTGCCGGCAATGAACAGGCGAAGGCCAGCAGATGGTGGTCGCAGAACGGGACACGCAGTTCGAGTGAGTGGACCATGCTCATCCGATCGCCCATCCGCAACAGATCGTCCGGCAAATAGGTTTGCAGATCAACGCCCATTGCGCGATCGGCTGGTTCGTGTGAAGGCCATTGGCCGAAGAGACTCCGGACATTGCGAAGCGCCGAGCTGTCTGCCACAGCGCAACGGAGTCCATCGGCAAACAGCGGCGCGTCCCATCCAGCCGGTTGAAACGTCGTCCAGCGGAGGTATTGCTCATCTAAAGGGCGATAGCCATCCAGCAGAAATCGTTTGATGCGGCCACGAACGTCGCGGCCTCCTGAACCATCCTGCAGACAGGAGGCGGCACGAGACGCAATCCATGAGCGCATCGCCACAGGAAGCGCCGCATAGCGAGCCGCTGCGCGCAGCCCAAGATAGCGTGGATAGCCGCCGAAGAGTTCGTCGCCGCCAATACCGGACAGCGCAACCGTCACGGACTTTCTGGCTACCTCGGACACCAAATACGTGGGAATGGCTGAGGAATCAGCAAATGGTTCCCCCATGCCGGCCACCACGCGAGGAAGCAGCGAGACCGCATCGGGACGCAGCACGGCTTCTGTGTGGTCCGTTCCGAAGTGTGTCGCGAGGAGCCTGGCGGCCTTGAGTTCATTGTAGGATTGGTCTTCCGGTGCGTCGTAGCCGATGGAAAACGTTTTGATCGATCCAGGAATCGTCTCGCGCATGCAGGCCAAGATCGACGCGGAGTCCAACCCACCGGACAAAAACAAGCCGAGCGGCACGTCGCTGACCAGATGCGCCTGCACGGAATCACGTAGCGTGTTCAGAAACCGCTCACGTTGGTCGCCCCGTGGAGCCTCAACCTGGGACAGGGCCTCTTCTTCTGGACGATAATAGCGCCAGAATTCCAACCGACCCCGTACAATCTTGAGGGCCTCTCCTGGTCGGAGCTGATAGACGCCCTCCACAATCGTATCGGGGCCCGGCACATAGAGCAGCGACAGAAAATCTGCGATGGCCTGCGGACGGATCGTCCAATCCGGCAACCCTTCCAGCAGTGAAGGCAGTTCCGACGAAAAGAGTACACGATGGCCGGCGCCCGCTTTCCCCGGTTGGACAGAGTAGTACAGGGGTTTGATCCCCAACCGATCGCGGACCAGCAGCACCAGGTCCCGCTCTCGATCCCAGATGGCGTAGGCAAACATCCCCCGCAGCCGGTAGACCGCTTCTGGTCCCTCCTCTTCATAGAGATGCACCAGGACTTCGGTATCACAAGCTGACTGAAAACTGTGGCCTTTCTGGGTCAACTCCTCGCGGAGTTCGCGATAGTTGTAAATCTCCCCGTTCAAAACAGCCCAGACAGAGCCGGTCTCGTTCCGAACTGGTTGATGACCGCCAGCTGGGTCAATCACCCGTAATCGCCGCACCGCGAGGGCCACGCCTGCGTCGTGATGCGTCCCTTCGTCGTCCGGCCCCCGATGGACAAGCCGGTCGAGCATCCGGTCAAGCAGGACCGGATCGCTGTCCCCCACAAGGCCGCAAATACCACACATGGAATGGCGACTCCAAATTAACCCGGCTACCGACTCTTCTCCGTCAAGACTCGCTCTCGCCGTTCATACTCCTCCCGCTCCTTCTGGTGGCGGGGCGAGACCTCCTGAGGCGGCACGTCGACCGGCTCGTATCGGGTATGTTTGGCAGACCCCACCGACGTCAGCAGCGACCGCACTCCGAGCGTGGCTAATGCGCCAAGCAGGCAGAGCGCAACGATGATGCCCAAAAATCTGATTGAGCGCCGCCACAGCCGGTGTCTGAACCAATGGGATGTACTCATGACAATCCATCACCCCGCTCGGCAATGAGCTCAAACGATGGGGCCCAGACCATGCGCCCTCCTGTCACCTTATAGAGCACCTCCGCACAGGACCAGAACGCCGTCGCACCAATCCGCCACTTTAGGCGGCTCATCCATGGACTTGCCGGGGTGAGAGGCCCTCGACTCGGCACCGAATTATAGATCGCGATGGTGTGCAATCCGATCCCCTTCAACATCGAGCGGAGCGCCTGAGGCGAATACAGAAAGAGGTGAAACGCTTGATCATAGCGAGACCCGACCCACCGGGCCGGTGTCCTCATCGGCAGATGAAATGCCCCATTGGTTGCTCTGATCACGACGAGGCCCGATGGCGTCAGTGCGCCCGCGACCTGCCGTAAGAGGCTCGCCGGATTCGTCACCGTCTCCAATACGTTCACGAGGGTGATCACGTCGAACGGTTCGCGCTCCCCGGTTTGTTCCAACCAATCGGACGGAAGCACCGTCAGCTGACGACGAGCCGCGCGCACGACTGCCTTCTTCGACAACTCTAGCCCATAACAGGTCCATCCCGCCAACTGACAGAGCGACAAGAACGCGCCGTCTCCACAGCCTACATCGAGCAGCCGACCGGGAGGCTGCCGGTACAGGCCAAGACGGCGCGTGACACTTTCAAAAACCGGGTGGCGATCCGACGACGCCTCGGCCTCGCCGTAGGCCTCGTCGTAGTCTTCACGGTAAAACTCCTCTACCAGAGTTCCCAACGGACGAGGATTCAGAAACACGAGATCACAGCCAGGACAACGCACATAACGTCTGGTCGGCGTCTGAAACACATCGACCGGCAGCGCTTGACTGCCACAGGGACAGACGATCTGTTCTGTCTCTGGCATGGCTGCCGTTTTCACGCCACCACCTGTTTCTGATCGGGTGCTGGCAAGCCCGCGTCCTGCATCGCTGCATCAAAGATCGCCGTCGTATTCGCAACCATTTGGTCCACTGTAAACCGCTCCTGTACCACGGCTCGCCCTGCTGTTCCCATCTCCGATGCAGGGGTTGAATAGTTCAATACTTCCCGAATCGCCCTCGCCAGCGCTTGGGGATCTCGCGGGGGCACGAGCAATCCTGTCTTGTGGTCTTCAATTAATTCCGGAACACCGTTGACTCGCGACGCGACCACAGGACAACCCATCGCCAACGCTTCCAACAGTACAAACGAAAACCCTTCGGATAGGGACGGCAACACGAAGACATCCGCCGCAGCCAGAATATCGGCGATGTCCTCACGGACCCCCAGAAACCGACAGGCCCGTTCGACAGCGAGTTCTACTGCCAGGCGATGCAGTTGGTCACGAAGCTCGCCGTCTCCCACGAACACACAACAAAGCTGTGGCCATGTTTCGAGTAGGCGAGGAAGCGCCAGCAAGAGGTAGCGATGGCCCTTCTGTTCCGTCAATCGCGCAATCGTGACCAACACCGGTCCCTGTATAATTCCCAACTCCTGCCTGACTTTTTGGCGATCCGGCTCCGATGGGAAGGCCGACGGGTCCACGCCGTTGTAGACCGTCTGCGTCTTCGCCGCCGCAGCCGGGCACTCATCGATCAGGTCGCGACGATTGGCATCCGAAACACAGATAATCTGATGGACTAGGGGGAGCGTCAGACGCAATAAGAACGTATAGAGGCCTCGTCTGAGCGAACGGACCTCGTAGTCTTTCAGCGAATTATGGACGGTCGAGATAATGACCGGCACAGCAGCCAGACGTCCTGCGATTCGTCCATAGAAATTGGCCCTGGCTCCGTGCGTTTGGAGAATCGTCACTTGCTCACGCGCAAGCAACCGCGTCAACCGCCAGAGGGCAATCGGGTTAAACAGCGGCGCCAAGTGGACAAGATGCGTCTCCACACCGCGCTCTTTCATGCGCCCCACGAACGGACCAGGCTCCGGACAGATCAGCAGCGCTCGATACCGAGCCCGGTCGAGATGGTCAAAGAGCAGCTCCAGATACCGTTCACCGCCTCCATAGGCCGCAGACCCGGCCAGTTCTGCGAGGACGATTGGAGTCACGGCTTTCTCCCTAGGATTAATAGACTCCCTCGCAAGTGCGGGATGAGATAGAACGGCACCTTGGCCCAGTCGATTGCGCTTTGGCAAGCGGTCTGTTGGCAGTCCTGCGTGTCCTCGCCCAGAAAAAACCGTGACAGAGCGATCTCAAACCCGACGTGGCGCAGCATTTCTGCCAGTTCATGCATCGCGTATTCCCGCGCGTGCGGTCGCCATTCATCGTTCGGATCGTCGTAGCCGGGAGGGGCCAGCCGATCGTTGGGCGATCGACCGATCAACAGCTTGAAGATATTGCCGATGCGAGTAACATTCGGGGTCGTGATCACGAGATGGCCGTCGGACTTCAAAATTCTGTAGGCTTCCGTCATCAGATGAAACGGCGAGGTGAGGTGTTCGACGATTTCCAGCGCAAACACGAGCTGCGCGGAATGGTCGGGTAACGGGACTTTTTCCTGGTACCCTTTGGACGTGAAGTGTTGCCCGACCGGATCGAGGTTGACGATGAGAATCTCCACATCGGCATCCTGTCTCATGAACTGCACGAACTCGGGACTGGCCATCAGCCCTGCGCCAAACAGACGGGCCGCTCTCGTCGGCTCGATTCCACGCAAGAGACGTAACAGACTGCCTGGGAAGGGACCGAAATCCACGATCGTTTGTGGCCCGTCCGGCAACCGCTGCAATCCGCTTTGGAGCGCAACATGGAGACGATCACGACATTTCAATGCGTGATTCATCGGCGTAGTGAAGCGCGCGTCCTGCGTTCCAAACGTCTCGTACTGAGAGGGTCGGTAGGCTCGCACCAGGCGATTGAATTGGCTTTTGGTGAGGTTACAACCCATTGGATTCACGGCCTCATGGGAAGAGGTTGCCGACGGCACAGAGACACCATCGGGAGACCCGCCTGCGCCAGAACCGCCACTGACAGGACCATAAGGCACGGTAGCACAGGCAGCGCATACCGGCCAGCTTCCACTGTGAATGGTATGTAGCCCAACATCAGGCCGATCGGGAATATATAAAGCGGCAGGAGCTGCCGCCAACGAGACCGATGGGACCAGGCACTCCATAGCGCCAACACGACCAACCCGGGAATTAGCAGCAGTCGTTTCGCCACGCTGTAGGTGGCTACCAGCCAACCTCGGTCGGTAGCATCCCCCGTGAGCCCTTGCACAAACCCTAGATCCGAGTTCACCAGATAGAACGAGTTCCCGATCCAGAAATCGAAAGCCCGTGTCAGGGTCAGCCAGAGGTATCGAACCGGCTCTTCTGTAATGCGCGCCCATCCCTTCGCGCGCAAGAGCCGATCGGTCGACACGTCATACATCGCATGGGCATAGGGCAACGGTGTAATCCCGGCGCTCTCCCAAATCTGTGCCTCGGTCTGGTAGGACATGGGCCAACTCCCCCGCGAAAGAGGATCGCTGCCCATCCAGAGACCCGCGCCTATTCCCGCAGAGATAGGAATCACTGCATCGAACGTCAGATAGTTACGTATCGTCCAGGGCACCACGATAAGCAGACAGGCGAGTAGATAGACGGTCGCGCAGCGGGTCTTGATCCCTACGACCTCCGTCCCCTGATAGGCCAGCGCGGCGACGCCGATGCCAAGCAGCATCGCGGCCGGCTTGCAGAGAATGGTCAATCCGGCGAGCAGCCCCGCTATGGCGAAGGTCTGAAGCCGTCGGGAATCGATAAAAACAATCGTCGCCCACACCCAGGCGCTCATCAGCAGCGTCAGCAAACCTTCGCTCCTGATCCGAGGGTCGTACGTCCAATAGGCTGGATAGAGAAACATGGCGGACGCCGCGATCGCACCGCTCCAAGGGCCGAACAGTCTCGCTCCGACACGGAAGATACAGAAGCTCGTGCCGACGTCGCAAGCGACGTGCAGATACTGCACCCATTCGGGTCGGTGACCGGCCACGCTATAGAAAGCGGCCAGGACGACAGGATACAGCGGACCGACGTGGGCCGACGGCGTCGTGCCGTCCATGGTGAACGCTCCCAGCGACGCCAGATTCCAGGCCAAGGCATCGAACAGATCATCGACGGCATATCCTTGTCGTGCCGTGTGGAGAATAGTCCAGGCTCGCGCCAGCAGCCCAAGCGCACCGGCCAATATCAACAGCGCGGTGGGAGACCATAGTCCGGCTAGGCTCTTGTCGCTGACGTGCGTCATTTCATACAAATTCCGATGAGATTCGTATCGCCGGCCACACCTTCCTCATATTCAATATCTTCAGGGGTGATTGCCTCCAACGTGGGCCCACCCTGAAGCCGACTGACCAGACCACCGAGCCAATGCCGAATCGGGCGCGGAACGAGATTGCGGAGGCCACCCGGATCGAATCGCCGCACGGCATCCATCGATCGTTCAGCGACTTTCAATCGCGCGCCTTGGCGGCGGCCGAACCAGCGGATGGTCGAGAAGTATGGCGATAGGATGTCTCGAAACTCTTCCTGGTTGTACTCCCGCACGTGATAGGGGTCTTCTGGCTTGTATGCCACACCCTTCCCGTGAGGCGTAAAGATGACCAGCGTGCCGCTCTTGCGTAAGACGCGCGCGACTTCAGCCACAAACCGTCGATCGTCCATGATATGTTCGATTGTATCTTGCGACAGGATACAGTCGAAGGATTCGTCCCGAAAACCGAGCGCACAACCATCCATCGCCAAAAACGACGCGCCTGAATGACCATAGCGGGCACGGTTGCGGGCGACGATCTGAGGCGCGCAGTCCACCCCGACGACTCGACCAGCCTTTCCGCTCAGATAGTCGGATCCATAGCCCGTCCCGCAGGCAAGATCGAGCACCCGCAACTGGTCAAGCCGTGGGACCTGCCTGGCTGCCCACACATATCCAGACAAGTTCACGATGTGTTGTGTGTCGGTCGGATAGGCACCGCGTCGTTCCATCAGATCGTCCTTCTCCCTACCCTTGCGGTCCGGAGGAATAGGAACTCACCTGCTCGACCGGCTGCGGTCCACTCCATAATCGACGGATCGTCATCAGGCAACTCTGTATCCGCCAGCGCCGGTGCGCCGCCGGCGCGCACCCCATCGACTGCAGCAGTCGCCATCCCGCGCCGCCCGCGATCCACCCTTTCATGAGCCGGCGCTTAACCGGAGAAAAATGTTTCTCGATGTAGCGGATGCGACTCAACTCCCACTCGAGGTTCAATCGATCGACAGCACGTCCGCTGCTCCGCCCAACAAGGTGCACGATCTCCGACTCAGCAAGATGGTACACGCGATACCCTTGCCGATGAATCCGCATACAAAGATCTACGTCTTCGAAATACATAAAAAATCCCTCGTCGAGTCCACCAAGCTGGCGCAACAGCTCGGTACGCACCATCAGGCAAGCGCCGTTCGCCCAATCGACGTCTTGGGATTGTGTACAATCGAATTCGTGCGTCGCCGCGGCAGTCGCTTGCATGGTAGGGGCTATTCGTTGGAACAGGGCTGAATAAAACAGGTGATCGCGAATGGAGGGAAAAGGGAAACAGGTCCGGCTCAAGTTCCCTTCTCCCGTCCGTTGTTTGCAACTCACCGCGCCGACGTCAGGATGGCTGTCCAAATATCCGACCATCGTCGCCAGAGCCTGGTCCTTGACGATCGTGTCGCTATTCAGCAAGAGCACATGCCTCCCGCGACTCACGGCAACCGCTTGATTCACCGCCTTCGCGAAGCCCCGATTGTCCGGATTCGCAACGACCCTCATGGCAGGATAGACATCCTTCAACGCGGCCACCGTCCCGTCCCGCGAATCATTATCGACGACGATTGCTTCGAAGGTGGTGGCGATTGTGTGGGCATGGATAGAGCGGAGACAGTCGATGAGTACCTCCTTCGTGTTGTAACTCACGATGGCGATAGATAGATCGATCATCGAAGGAGTCATAAGTGTGTACCAGTTGTCATCCGTCAGCGATGCTCCCAGAGAACTTTCATTCGTGGAACCTCCACCAGCCAGAGATAGCAGCCATAGAGTCCAAGTCCTCCCAGGCAGGCGGAAACCAACATCCAGGAAGCCGGCGGCGTTGATTCTGCTCCCGACAGCAGGAGAATAATTCCGGCAAGGAGCCCTGCAAGGAGACAGGCTCTTCCAATCGACCAAAATGTCCCATTCGCTGCCGTTCCGATGAGGGCTCTGGTCCCGATACCTTGCAACAGTACTCCGACCGCGTAGCTGACGACGAGCGCGGCGGCAGCGCCGGTGAGACCAAAACCCATAGTGAGTGGCACAATCACCAGGGCGTAGCAGAGGAACTGCCCCCTCCAACTCTTCATCTGCAGATCCGGCCGGTTTGCCCCATAGTGCAAAGCGGTCATGATGCTCAAATACCCGGCGCAGACGGCATACAAGCAGAGCATTCTGAGTGGGCTGACGATGGCGAGCCACTGAGGACCAAATGCCACTGGCACAATGATTGGAGCGAGCACCGCAACGCCGGCCGCCAGTGGAATGAAGATAAGTCCAACCAGGCCCATTTGAAGTTCGAATACACGGGCCACACCAAGTCGATCCCGTTGAAGCAACGCGTAGGTAGGCATGCTGATCTGATGGATCAACACCGTGGCCCGCACGCCCAACAAGAGAGGAATCGCCAGCGCGATCTGATAGAGACCCAACGCCTCTTGGCCGAGTACGCGACCGATGACCAGCTCTCCCCCGCTCATGACGCCGAAGATACAGAGCGTTGTGACATTCAATTGTTTTCCATAGCGCAGAAAATAATTGCGTGCAGGGCGGTAGAGCGATAGACGTGGCCGGAACGGTGCCACCCAAAATGACAGGAGGCTGCCCACGCACATTCCGGCCAGCTGCCCAAGCAAGAGCGCCCATACGTTGCGGAGCCACAACGCGAGAGCGATGATCGCGCCGGCTTCAATCACGCGTCGGACGAGATCCATGGTGACACGCAGTCGCAAATCCAGGTTCTTTAAGACGATTGCCATCGCCGGACTCTGTAGCCCCTGCAGCACGAGCAACCAGGCATGCACCCGCAACAACGACGCCAGTTGAGGCATCTGCATGGCCTGGCCGATCACATCGGCCGCTGCCCAGAGACAGGCTGCCATGGCGACTCCCCGCGCAATCGCTACTGTCCACGCGACAGCCAAATCCTCACGGTTAACCTCAGCCTTGGCAATCAAGGCCGATTCAAGGCCAAGTTCACTGATTGTCATGAATGCCAGGACGATGGTGGCAGATGCAGCCATCACGCCGAAATCGGCCGGAGTTAACAGGCGTGCCACCACCATGAGTTGGATCGCCGCGATCACTTTATCCAGCACAAATCCAGCCCCAGCCCATCCACCAGCCTGGAGAATCCGATGGCGCAGACGAAGCGGGGCTGGTTCAGCCATGTCTTGCTTCACCTGAGACTCTGTCAAAGCCATATCGCCACTCGTCATCATGCTGTTCGCCGCGTCGCGGCAAACGCCGCGCTGCACACGTGTTCCAATTCTTGGGCTCGTGCTCCCCACGTATGGGCCTGGATCACTGCCATCCGTCCTCGTTCACCCATCTTCATTCGCTCATCAGGGTCCTTAAGAAGCCGGACCAATTGCCGGGCCAAATCCTGCGCATCGTCTGGCTCCGCTGCGAGCCCGCAGCCGATGGCCTCCACCGTCTCTCCGTAGCCGGGCCCAACCGTCGTGACCACGGGGCGCCCACAGGACAGATATTCCCACAATTTCATAGAATCACCGGGATAGGATCGAGTCTGCCGATGCAACACGACACAGACATCGCAGGCCGCAATCCAGGAGGGTACCTGCGCCCAATCGGCCCGACCGACAAAGTGGACGATATCCATCAATCCTTGTTGCTGGACAAGCTGTTCGAGCGCGTGTCGTGTTTGGCCTTCTCCCACCAGCAAAAACCTGGCGGAGGGGACCTTGTCATGCACGAAAGGCGCGGCTTCGATCAACGTTTCCAACCCATGCCAGGGAAAGAATCCGCCGACAAATCCGACATAGGGGCCTGTGACAGGAAGTCCGAGGACTTTCCTGGCAGCATCATGCGATTGAGGATGGAAGCGATCCTCGTCAACTCCGTTGCGAATCACGTGGCAACACTCCGGTGGGACGCCCCAGGCATCTTGCATCTGTGTCACAATCTCTCGGCAGATGCTCACCACCGCCTGAACACGGCGCGCAGCTGTTTTCAACGCAGCGCGAAGCACCCATCGCACGAACGGGAATCGCCAGATCCCTTGCACCTCTTCCTCCGGCAAACCATTTACAAATAGCACGCTCGCACAGGGATGGTTGGACAGGGCAAGCAGCGGGGCCATCTGCCCTGGCGAATCGAACCACAACAGCACGTCCGGCCCCCACGCCGTCAGCTCATGCCGCAAGACATTCCATGAAGCAATAAGAAACGAGACGGGCCGAAGACCAGCCACCCGCCAGACAGACACGGGCCGGAACGACAGCGAGGCGAACTCCTGCGCGAGCTGATGCCCTTGAGCAGGCTGGGGCGCCACGATCCGGATGGTATGGGTGCGTAGCGAAAGGGCCTTGGCAAATTCCAGCACCTGCCGGGCTCCGCCAGCCGCAATGCTCAGGTCTTCATCGCAGAACACGAGGATGCGCATGGGGTATAGGCGCCTGCTCGGTGGCAAGCCACTCTCTCAAGCGATTGGTGAGGTGTGTCCAGCTGAACCTTTGTTTAACAAAGCGCCGTCCAATGGATGCCATGCGGACCTGCCGGTCCGGATCGTTCAAGAGTACCATCACCGCTTGAGCCAATGCGGCCGGATCGTCCGGCGGAACCAAGGCGACTCCGGCCTCTTGAAGAAACGTGGCGGAGACAGAGGGGATCGCGCTGGCGATCACGGGCCTTCCGCAGGCAAGGTAATCAAAGATTTTGACCGGAGACGTTTCGCCCCGGTCCCCACGGAACGGAGCCACACAGAGCGTCATGGCACCAATCCACGTGGGAACCTCCTGATAGGGTATCCTGCCGGCCCAGGTAATACACGGATTAAGTGCCAAACGATCCGCCTGTTGCTTCAACTCCAGGGCGGCTTCTCCGTCACCAACCAAAAGTAGATGCACGGATGGTATGGTGCGTCGGATGATGGCCAACGCATCCAACAAACACTGCAATCCTTGATAGCGGTAGAAACTCCCGACAAAACCGATGTAGTCACGGTCTAGGCCCAATCCGATTCGACGCCGACATGCCGTTACGTCTTGGGGGACAAACAAGCCGGTATCCGTTCCACTCGGCAGCACGGCAACTCGCTCAGTGGCAACCCGATAGCGGCGAACGACGAGATCACGTAATCCATCGGTCAGGACGACCACGCGATCGCAGCGGCTGAGGGCAAAGGACGCCAGCCAG
>Ga0137415_10001307_pt1 | contig 24506 bp, 24 predicted proteins | sample CZODoug3_1_1_16f_FD_183082 | JGI IMG/M metagenome (GOLD analysis project Ga0137415, IMG submission 183082) | Vadose zone soil fungal communities from Angelo Coast Range Reserve, California, USA - CZODoug3_1_1_16fungal (Hybrid Assembly) | ecosystem: Environmental > Terrestrial > Soil > Vadose...
GTACGCCGTGCATGTTCGACAGCTTGCGGGTGCAAGTCCCGTCCCAACCTGATGGAGGTTAAGGGTAGCGAAGCGCAAGGGTTTCGCCGCGAGGTGAGGTCTGAAGGAAGCGTGGAGCAAAGATACGGGCCGATGAACAAGAACCGGATATCGTGGCGGGCAAGCCGCTGATTCGAGGTCTCTGACATCCAGCTCAAACACCACACGGCCTGACGAAATCGCGGCCGTCTTGTGCGACATCTCTCACAATGTGCAACATCCTGCACATAAGAATCCTAAGCAGTTGAAACTAGTGCTTCCTCGGGAAGCTATATCAACCCCCACCACAACCCGCCGGCCCGTCAGCTGTGCCCACGAAAAGAAGCTCCGCTCGAGTGTCTTTTCCTTCCAGTTGTCTAGGTCAATCCTGCAGCCACCCGGGATCGGCAGTGGCAGCTCCGCCGATCGATCAACACTTTACCGGTGGCAACGTCCTAGCACCCGTTACGCAGCCGCAGGACAACACCTTTCGTAACTCCGAGGCATTACGTCGGTTTACTACACTGGATGGCGCTATGAAACACAAAGCCCTCCCTCTGCTGTTCGTCCTGCTGTCGACCGTGTCATTCTTTGGCCGGACCGGCTCTGATCAAGACACCGCTCACGCTGTCAAGGGTATTCTCCTCTTGCGTAACAGCATGCGTGACCCTGACAGCCTCCAGGTGTCCCACGCCCTTATCACCAACAAAGGCGTTTGCATTGAGTATTTCAGCAGAAGCAAGTCGGGCGGAATGAGCACAGGTTTTGCCGTGTACAAGGCTGATAAAGACCTCGTATGGATCGACAATTCTTGGGTATGGGGGCAGGCCTGTTTGTTCGGCAAGTATGCCCAGCGTCGCGATGGCAAGGATGTGACCGAAGCGGTGGATGCAGTCCTCAAACGACAACAATCCCCTGCAATCGCATCACAGCAGGTATCAACAGGTTCGCAACCCATGGCAGCTGCCGAGGCTGCGACCACCCGAGCAATCCAACCGGCGCCACCTGGTCCGCCGGTCGGAACTCCGGTCCTGACAGCTCGGGCTACCGCAGTCGTGCCCACGCCAGTAGCAGTCGTACCTGCGGCGCAAGTTGTAGCGCCTGCTCCGCCGGTTGAAGTCCGTACGCCCGCCGAAGTGACACTCTCCACCGCAGTCACGCCTGTGCCAGCAACGTCTGAATCGGGCCCCCGGGTGACAATGGAAACGGGGCTGACTTTTCCGGTCCGGCCCGAATTGAAGAAGAGTCTTGATGCGATCGCCGCAAAGGAAGCCCGGAGTGTGGCCCAGGTCTGCGAAGTCATCTTGCAGAGTGGGGTTGCCGCATACCAGAAGGAAGGCACGAAATATCTCCATCGGCTGATTGCCAGCCAGAAACCCAAAGGGGATTAGGGCGAGTTTAGTTGGGAAGCGAGACGATGAACGATCGCGGGCCGCATCAATTCAGGCCGATACTTGAGTGCGTCATACTTCTCGCTGCTCGCATAAGAGGCGAGCTGCAAGCGTTCCAACAATTGAGCCTGGGTAGTCGGCCTGCCTTGTGCGATTCTGCTTCCCCCAACCCGCCCATGACCCCGACCGCATTCGAGTCCGGCAATCATGTGTTCGCTCGAGGGGGAAACGAGACCAACAATGACTCGGCCGCCGAGGGTTTCTGCGCACAAGATGATCTACGGTTTTATAGATGTCGTAATACGATATACATTCGTCCGAGCCGAGGGGAACACGCGTACGTGTTACGCGACAACCCGACAATCTTGGACGAAAAGAATTTCCCGGCGGTTGGAGCTACCCGCAGAATACGAAACGAAGCCAAGAAGTCCTCTACCCAGAACGGACTCTCCTCACGCGCGAAGTAGCGCATCCTTCGCTCTCCTGAGTTCTCGACGAACGTGCGCGGGTCGAAGTAGCACGTCGCATACTCCGGTCCCAGAATCCTGGAGTGGTCCACCTCGTGTCCAAGGCGAAGCGCTCCTACGATCTCCTGTTAACACCGACTAGGAAACATCAAGTTGGCGCTGATCCGCGAGGAGATTGTTCTGGTCTAAAAATCTTGCTTTCTGCGTCTGAAAGGCTCCAGAGCAGCAGGGTTCCGCTCTTCTCAGCAAGGGAGCAGCCGGGGAAACCACAAAAGTTAACGCCAGAATTCTCTTGTGATGGCGGTGCCGGTCCAGTGCGGCATTTCTGGCAGTTCTGGCGAAGTCCAGGCGCTCTGGTTTTCGCGTCGAAGAAATACGTTCCGTGTTTTGATCCCTGCTCTCTGCAGAGTCGGCACGCCAGATATTCACTGGAGAGCCCGGCTATGCGGGGTGCATGGACAGGATCCAAGGGCCGTTTCGATTGTCGGACACATGCTTCCGTTCGGATCTGAGTCGGCTCGCGGGTGCCAGGCTGCTAGGCCGCGCGCTCTCTCTTAGACTTGTGGATCGGTGGCGCGCTACACTCGGTGGCGTAAAGGAGGTCATATGCCCAAAGAAGAAGTCGTGAAGCACGGAGACGTCAGTAAAAGGGTGGGTGTGGAAGTCATTCGCGCACGTGGTGTCGACGTAGAAAAACTCATCACGATGCTTATTGCTAACGCAGCCGCCGAATTTGCAAGTACCTATTACTACTACACGATTCTGCGCATGCATCTGGCAGGTTATGAAGACTACAAAGAAATTTGCGAGGATGCAAGGCTGGAAGATCGTGCCCATTGGGAATTGATAGTTCCTCGAATCTATGAGCTGGGCGGTGAGTTGCCCAACGATCTCAAGGCCTTCCATGACCTGGCGGGATGTCCAGCCGCCAAGCTGCCCAACCCTCCGACTGTGGTCAACATCCTTACCTTGTTGATGGAGTCCGAACGATGCGCTATTCGAAGCTGGAGCGCGGTGTGCGACGTGACATTCGGTAAGGATCCGCGCACCTACGACATGGCTTCCCGTATCCTGAACGAAGAGATCGAGCACGAAGCCTGGTTTATCGAACTGTTGGCGCGGGAGCGCGACGGGAAGGTGATTCCTTCCGGCCACTTCCGGCGCGGCGAGCCGGGCCACGCGCCGTACAGCAAGAACGCTAAGTTTTACAATCCGTGACATTCACCAGTTTCTCCTACCTCGTCTTGTGGGTTAGGCAGGAGATCGCGTCCTCCTAGTAAAGCCATGGAATGAGGAGTGAATGGGGGCTTCCACAATCTTTGACGTGACTCTTTTGTTGCCCGATGGAGAGCGAGCTATCGCTGTGCGCGGCGACGAGCACATTTGGGACGCCGCAATGGCAGCGGGTGTGAAGTTGCCGGCCCTTTGCCATCAGGGACGCTGTCTCACTTGCGCGGGACGACTATCAAATGGCGGCGAGATCGATCAGTCGGACTCGGCCAGTTACTATTCCCAGGATCGGGACGCCGGTTTCGTATTGCTTTGCACTGGCAAGCCGCGGTCCTCCCTACGGATCCTGACAAATCAGCAAGAGGAAATGCGGAAACATAGGCGACAGGAGGGGCTGCCTGCACCCTACTCATGAATCTTTAGTTTTAATCGAAGCTTGAGCCTTATTCGATGCGTCTCTCAAGGTAGCTCCTCCGGGGCCGTGGGATTTTGTGCGCGTAGGGCTGCGGCGCGGGAGGTGCAACATCTCCAATCCGTCCTGGATCATCGATACGCCGGAATCGAATATTTCGTTACGCTCAGCGCTGCCTAAGAAGACGCGGAAGGGAATCGAGCGGTAATCTCGGCGCGGACCGGCCTGGGATGGCGGTTTTCTTCAATTCCACAATCGCCGTCCGCCGACGAAAGACAAAACCAGCCTTGGAGAATCAGAAGGGAGTTCGTCGCGGAGAGTTCTGTTGGGGTTCGCGCTACCTCAGAACTCAGACTTCCTTCTTAATCAACCTGGTAATCCAGATCAGGATGACAGCGCCCAGGATGGCGACGAGGATACTCCGGATTAAGCCACCCCCGCCAAGGCCGAGCAGCCCGACGCCCCACCCCCCAACGATGCCACCGACGATTCCTAGCAGAATATCGGCGATCACGCCGTATCCGCCGCCTTTCATGATCTTTCCCGCTGCCCAGCCAGCGATCAGACCAACGATGATCCACCAGATAATCCCATGTGCCATGGGAACCTCCTGGAATCACTAAATGTGGAACGTGTCGCCGAACCACGGTCGAATGCAAGGTGAAACATACAGAACATGGACATCGGTTAACCGGCACTGATTGTAACGCTGGCGGACCGGGACGCGCAGGGCTATCTATCATCCATCCCTAGAGCGCGGCAGATCGGTCGATTGGCTGCTGACTGGACACAACCCAATATGCTCCTGACCACTCCCAACTCGGTCGCTTGCAGCCAGCTGTTTTGACCAGACCTTCGCTCTGTCAGGGGTGCAGGCTCAGAGTGCATGATTTGGTTCGATTGACTATTCCGTCAGCGATGGCGGGACGATCACGGGCACGGTAAAGTGGACCGGTCCCGAGCCGAAGATTCCTTCGCTGCCATGGCAGCCGCTGTTTGCCCGGGTGCGCACACACGAAACGCCCCAGAGGGGCTCCATCTGGGACGCACCGTCGAACGGCCTCTCCCCCGAGGACCGTTCAGCTCCAGCGCTACGCCGAAGATCCTAGCTCTAAGGGTGTAGCGCCGTGCCTTGTGAGTTTCAAAGGTTAGACCTGCATCTCTAGCAACGCAATCCCCCAAACCGATGAGACGCGGAAGGCTGGCGGGGGCAGGGAAGAAGCCAACGTGCACGGGATCCAGTCCACCGGGCGTTCCCGGACGGAGTTTTCTGTGGAGACAACCCGAAATGCACCGAATCTGCTGTGCCTGGGGAGGCTGTCGGGGGTCGAGAGACTCCCCAGGCACTGCGAGCTATCGATTGTCCTCCGGAGCGCTCTTGTCGGCAGGCGTAAAGAAGCCGAACAGGCCGTGCGCCTCATCGCTTATACCGGCGGTGAAGTACAGCCAATTGCTGGGTCCAGCGGCATGGTCGTTGCCAAAGCGCAACGCCCACAGCCGGTCGTTTTGGATCGCATGTCCGTTGGCGTCGCGGAGCAGGCCATCGAAGCGCCCGCTGGCAACGTCATAGACCGCGATTTGCCCGCTCCCGGCATTGCCGATCAGCAGGTGGTTGCTGAAAAAGCCGAAATTTGCCGGCGCCAGTGCCACACCCCAGGGCGCGTTCAGCCACGGACCGTTCTCCAGCCGCTGCAGCAGCTTGCCTGTGGGAGAGAATTGGTCCACGAATCCAAAGCCCGGGAAATCGAAGTCGTCGTGCTTGGTGGCATTCTGCTTGGCATAGGTTACATACAAGTTCCCATTGACGTCCTGCACGTTGAAGGGAGCAAAGCCCTGTGGGAGTTTGCGATCAAGGAACGCGGGGCCACCGTCGTCGTCGCCACTAAGATTCACGGGCTTGAAGTTGGTGTCGTAAACCTCGATGCGCCCAGAACGAATGTTCGCGACGTAGAGGAAAAACGGTCCACCCGCCGTCATCTGCGCGATGGCCGCGCCCTTGTAAACGGCACCGGTGGCGGCTGTGGGATTAGTGGAGTTGTCCACGACCACGAATGCGTCATTGGGGAGGTCCTGGGGATTAATTCCCGGGCCCCAGGCTACTATGGTTCCATCTTCTGTCACGAAGGTGAAAACTGAACTCGCCGTATTGCCCTTCGCCTGGAACGTAAACCCCGAGGCTCCCGTGAAAACCACTCCCGTGGGCGTGCCCACCACGCCATTCACTGGTGACGGGATGTTTACGACCAGTCCTTGTTTCACTCCCTGCCCGTTGTCAAGAGTCGAAACACCGGCGTTATTGTCCGAAAGCCACCACGGACTCGTAGGACTCGCAATAAGCCCCCAAGGGTTCACAAGCTGTGTGTCGGGCTGGCCATTGGGCGGGTTTTGAGCGAGGCCCTGAATGTCTGAAACAAGATTGGTTTGTTGGTAGGCTTGCGCCATTCCCAGCGTGCTGAAAGCAAGCACGGCGGCAATCGTAAGAGCGCACATCGTGCACAATCTAGAAATTGTCTTCAAGTACATTTTCTTCCTCCGTCACGTCGCACAACTAATGGGTTAAGAGTTTTCAGTCAACCAAATTCATTGCGAGTGACCCCAAGTCGAGCCACGCACTTCGCAGCGTGGCGCGCAGTGATCCTGGGGCAGGACAGGAATTAAAATGTAAGCTCCGCCTCGGACAGGTGTGTCACGAAATTGTCATCGGCCCGTAAAGTTTGTTGTCATCGATCCGAACGACGGGCCACTGTGGTCAATCGATCCCTCCAGCAGCCACGGGAAGTTTGAAGATGCCGCGCCAAGTACACAGCGTTGCATCTGAAAGGAGAGGCGTTAGTCGCGATTCGAGGCCGCGTGCAGAAGGCCATGGACGGCGCATGTGTGGATTATCGCGACAGTCTGGACCTGCAACGACGCCAGATGGAATTGAGCTTGACTTCAGTGTCGGCAGCGGAATCGAAACCGAGGGTCCGCATTCCCTTCACCACATCCGCCATCGAGGTGATCGTCCGCTTTCCTGGTAGTGATGAACCAAGTGGTAGAAATGGACGAACGGATTATCAGTGAAATCTTTGCTGCGGTTGATCGCGAGCCGCAGTTGAAACTGATCAACGCTGAAATTCCCGCCGCAAAAACCGGCGCGTAACACTGCGATGCGACTCTGGCGGCCCCCTTCGAGCAGTATTCCTTGACACGTCCTGAAAATTCCTGGTTCGTTGCGAGGTCGGTACACCAATTTATCCCCGGACTAAGGGCAATGTGATGGTGCGGCAATTTTGGTTGCGCACACACATTCGCTGCCTTCACCGGCGCTCCTCATCCTTCCCATCAGCTTACCGGCGACTCGCGCGTGACTCCTGCGCAGTCGCGGAATCGAGCTGGTGGCGACCCAGCTTACGAATTGATATTGCTCGGTGCGCGGAATCAGGAACATCAAATATTAGGCATCACATTCTTTTTGTTTTGGACAGAAACCGAATAGGGTGGTATTCAATGAAAGAAAATCCACTATTTTTGGTTCCGGTACAAGCCCAAACGTCGACGGGAGATTCGCCGGTCTGATTTTTTTCAAACGATCGGCGAAGGGGTCTTCGGTACAAGCGCTCCTGTCGTCAAGGGCCGTCCTGGAGAATGGGAATAAGCCATGCGACTCCTGATCCCCTTGGCCGTGCTGAGTCTTATCCTTGCTTCTTCTGTTCCGCGTTTGACGGAAGCACCCACCGGCTTTGACAACAAAAGCAACGGTGTTACCGACGACGCGACTCATCAGGCCGATGAAACGAAATTCGACGGGGTCGAGCAGTTGAGCGATGGTCTCGGACCCCTCTATAACGCGCAGTCCTGCCGCGATTGCCACCAGAGCCCGGTTTCAGGTGCCGCTTCCCAGGTCACGGAATTGCGCGTCGGCCATCAGGGCCCAGAGGGACATTTCCGCAACCCGGAAATCTCGATCGCTCACGGAGCCGAAGTGATCTCTGGCCGGTCTCTCGTCAATGATCGCGCTATTTGTCCCAGCGCTGCCTTTCCTAACGAAGAGATTCAAGAGCGAGTTCCAGACACAGAGACCATCCGGACGTTTCGCCTTTCTCTGAACCTGTTGGGAGATGGCTTCATCGAGGCGGTTGCCGATCAAACCCTCATTGATCTCGCCGCGCAACAGTGCAAGTCTTCACACCGGAAAATCTGCGGACAGGTTCTCCAGGTTCCTATCGTAGAAGCGCCCGGACAGATGAGCGTGGGTAGATTTGGTTGGAAAGACCAGCACGCGAGCCTGCTGTCGTTCGCGGGCGACGCTTACCTCAATGAGATGGGCATCACGAACCGCCTTCAACCGGACGAGGTAACCAAGCTGTGCAACACTGCTTCGGAGCCCAATGACACGCCAGGGCCAGACGGCTTCTCCGACATTGATCACTTCGCTCGGTTTGTTCGAGCCACGAAAGCGCCTGCACGTGATTCGCAGCTCGCAAGCAGCGCGGTCGCAAAGAAGGGCGACGGCCTATTTGACAAGATTGGCTGTGCGATTTGTCACGTTGAAACATTGACCACGGCTCCCGCTGGAGCGAAGATCAACGGCGGAACGTTTACGATTCCAGTCGCGCTCGGGTCGATCACATTTCATCCGTATGGGGATTTCTTGATGCATGACGTTGGTACGGGCGATGGGATCCTGCAGGCGACCCGGGAGCACTACGGCAACAAAGTCTTTCAGATGATGTCGGGCTACCTTTCGAAACAGGACTTCGAGAGCAGTCGGAACAAAATCCGCACGGCCCCCTTATGGGGAGTCCGCTTGCGTCCGCGATTGATGCACGACGGGGCATCCCTGACGCTTCGCGACGCGATTCTGAGGCACCGCGGCGAGTCAACCCATGTAAGTCAACAATTTGAAAAACTGAAGAGGGAAGACCAAGAAGCCATCATTGAATTCTTGAAGTCTCTATAAACCCTGCCAAATCGGAGTCTTGTTCACGCAGGCATGTCTAACGGCGACGTAGAAAGGTATCCGCCGTTTGAAGCTACTTTCTTGGCTTGGTGTCTGTGCCCTTTGAATTTCTGGACTTTTTCCTCTCGGGTTTAGCGGCTACCTGCGGCTTGGGCCTCCAGAACTCCGGATCGCCCGCCGCAAACTCTTTGGAGACGTGTGATTTTTCGGGGTTGATGGAATAAAGATTGCTCTCCGTCCTGGCGTACGCTTCGCGCGCAATCTGTTGCATGCGCTCCGCACCTTCGCCTTGCGCTGCGTGCAAACTTTCGCGCCTCTTCAGCAAATCATCGTTTTGTCCCAGAGCTTTAATTGGCACGAAAGCCAGGAACGTGGGCGAAGGCATCCCTAAATTCACCTGATACACCACCCACGGCAAATCCGATTCCGTTTTTTCGTTAGCCGCGCTGAGCTTCTGAAACGCCTCGGCGAACTCGTTCTCGCGGCCAGGATGCAGCCGCACTTCGAGAACGCGCAAGAACCGGGCCTTCGATAGGTCAATGCGATTCGCGCGGTAGCTCAAGTCGTCTCGCCGCACGGCGATCACCGTCCGCTGGCTCGCCAGAGCAGCGTTAATCTGCGCTTGCAGTCGTCCTAGCTCCGGGTGAGTCGCGTAGATCGGTCCCCACTCGGCAAGAGGTTTTTCCAATTGCGCAAACGAATCGAATGGATCGAACGACAGCACTTCCGGCTCGCCGGTAACCGATTCAAGCACGATCCATGAATTCGGAACCGCCAGCTTTTGGCAAGCGCGCGCCGTGGCGATTTCCCATTTGTCGCGGTCGCTTCCTCTGTCGAACGAAAATCTCTGATACACCAATACAAGCAATTTCGGCGGAGCGGTCTCCGATTCTACTGATTCTTTCGTCTGCCCTGCTACAACACTTGTAATGGTCAACGTCAACGTTGCCGCAGCAGCCATCAAGTTCGCGATCATCATGATTATTTATGTCTTCTTGAATTACCGTAGTCGCCGATCCGCCGACTCCGGCGTCCCAAACCCTGAAGGAAACAAATGGGTCGAGCAACGAAAACAACTCGGGTTCCCAGCTCTGCACCCACGGCCATAGAGAATTTGTCTTGGAGGCAAAACGTGTCCGATGGTATCAGGGACTAGTATTCCCTGATATGTCCTGAAAATTCCCTGTTCGTTGCAAGATCGCTACACCAATTATTGCCGCGGAAGGCGTGCGATATATGGGATGCTCCCACAATTCCGGCCCCAGAAATCTGGAATTCCCTGTATTTTTCCTTGTTAGCAGGAATTCTCGACCTGTCCCCGAAGGTGGGGCTTTTCCACTCCATCAGACAGCGGTCATTGCCGTTCGAAAGGACCGCGTGAATTTTGATTTGCAAGTTCCGGGGCTTGCGAATTCGCGCTCGTCCGTCCTGGCAGAGCGCTCAGCCACTGGATGCATTGGTGCAGCTTGTAGTCCCGGACCGTTCCGTTTCGGATTCTCGAGCCGCAACTTGGTTGCCAGTCTGTCTTAACAGAGCTTCTGATGTTCGGCAGGATGATATCGAGGTGTGTAACGGGCTCCTCAGTCGCGCGCGCGATTCGCAGTCCGAAACGCTCTCTCGACGAGAGTGTAGCGGGCGGCTCCGATGATTCCCGAATCGTCGTTCAGTACGATTTTGACAGGCATTTCCTTGAGCAGTGACTCCATCCTGCCCTTGTCCAGGAATGATTGCATGAAGATCGGCTCCTTCATTTTGGGCACGATTTTTGCGGCAATACTGCCACCGAGGAAAATGCCCCCCGTCGACAAGAAATTCAGTGCGCAGTTCCCCGTCTCGGCTCCATAAATACTCACAAAGAGTGACAATGTCTGATCGCAAATTGCAGCCTTGCCCTCCAGAGCAAGTTGCGAGATCAGGGCCGGAGGATCGGGCGCCGCAGCCATCTGTTCTCTCAGCCATTGGGGTTCGTCGAGTTTGTTGGCGTTCCTGAGAAAGTCGTAGATGTTCTTGATTCCGGGCCCGGAGAGAATTCGCTCGCAGCTGACGCGACCGTACTTTTTCTGGAGATAGGCCAACAGTTCCATTTCCAAACTGTTCCTCGGCGCGAAGTCTGCGTGCCCGCCTTCACAGGCGAAGGGATGGTGCCGGAACCCATCCCAATAGAGACCCGCTGTGCCGAGACCGGTCCGCGCCGAGATTACCGCTCGGTTTCCTTCTTCGTCCTCGGAACCGTCATTTAGGGTAACGAAGTCTGTGGAGTCGAGCGCATCGATTCCGTAAGCATAGGCTTCGAGATCATTGATCAGACCAACCGCTTTAAGCTTTAGCTGCTTGGCCAGTTCGCCAGCGTCGATGGTCCACGGAAGATTGGAGATTTTGCTGCGGCCTCTCTTCACTGGTCCGGCAACTCCAAAGCATGCGCTTTGTACCGGTATCCCCTCAGTCCGGATGAAATCGGTGATGATTGCAGACAAGCCGCCGTGCTCCTGGCTCATGTAAAGCTTTTCGACCACCCGCCGTAGGCTGTTGCCCTCGGTTTCGAATGCGGCCAGCCGAGTGCGTGTAGCGCCGATCTCGCCGGAAAGAATCATGGGTCAATTTTCCTCCATTCGCGCTCGTCGCGTTCCAACAGCTGGTCGGCGTCCTTTGGCCCCCATGTACCTGCCGCGTAATTGGGGAATCTGCGGGGCGGCAGGGCCTTCCAGACATCGAGTACGGGATCCACGACGCTCCAACCCGCCTCGACCATGTCAGCGCGCTGAAACAAAGTTGCGTCTCCAATCATGCAGTCATAGAGCAGGACTTCATAGCCGGTATACGCATCGGCACCAAAATACTTGGAATATTCAAAACTCATGTCGACCGATCCGACCCGCAAGACAGCGCCCGGGATCTTGGCGCCGAAGCTCAGGGAAATCCCCTCCACCGGCTGGATCTGTATCACTAGCGTATTGGTGTGCGAGGTGTGCAAGGGTGCCTTATGGAACACCTCAAAAGGGGTGCGCTTGAACTGGATTGTGATCTCGGTGTGCCGCTTGGCCAAGCGCTTGCCAGTGCGCAAGTAGAATGGGACGCCGGCCCACCGCCAGTTGTCTATGTTCAACTTCAGCGCCAGGAAGGTCTCGGTTCTCGATTCAGGAGAAACTCCTGGTTCGGCCCGATAGCCGGATACTCTCTCCCCGTTTGACGACCCCTCGCCATACTGGCCGCGCACGCTCCGATGCAGCACATCTTCGGAATCCAGAGGCTGAACCGCACGCAAAACCTTGGCTTGCTCATTGCGGACAGCGTCGGCCTGAAGAGATGCGGGCGGCTCCATTGCAGTCAGGCTGAGGAGCTGCATCATGTGATTGGGCACCATGTCCCGGAGGGTACCGGCGCTATCGAAGTATCCCCCCCGCTGTTCAACGCCGACGGTCTCGGCATTCGTGATCTGCACGTGATCGATGTAACGCCGGTTCCAGATAGGTTCAAAAATGGCATTGTCGAACCGGAACACCATGATGTTCTGTACGGTCTCTTTTCCCAGGTAATGATCAATGCGGTAGATCTGGTTTTCGTTCAGCACACTCTTGATCTCGCGGTTCAAGCTCTTGGCCGACTCCAGATCGTGTCCGAAAGGCTTCTCGATCACCACGCGCCGCCAGCGTCCGTTCTCCTGGTTCGACATCCCTGCCCTTCCCAGCTGCTGGATAATGGGAGCGAAAAACTTGGGCGCGGTCGCCAGATAGAACAGGTAGTTGCCTTGAGTCTGGCGCTCCCGATTCAGGTCGCTGAGCCGATCGCCGAGGGTCGCATAGGTCTCGGAATCCGCGAAGTCCCCACGCTGGTAGTAGAGCCGCTGCGTGAACCACTCCCAAGCTTCGGTACCGCGATCCTCAGGGTGCAGAAAGCCGGTTACCTGGTTACGAAATTGTTCGAGGCTCAAGTCATCGACAGAAACGCCGACGACCGCGAAGTCCTTAGGCAGCAGCCTCGCCTTCACCAGGTTGAAAAGCGCCGGAACCAACTTCCGCTTGGTCAGGTCGCCGGCCGCTCCGAAAAGCACCATCACACAAGGATCGGCAGCCTTGCCGGGCTCTTTATGCTCGTTTTGCGCACTTGCCACCGCCGCATTTGCCATGAACCGCTCGTCGATTCGATTTGTCGAACCCTACCGCAAACCTGTGGCGAACATTGTAGATCAGCGCGCCAATCTTTATCGTTGCCTCTTCCTGCCCGCTGAGCTGCACTTCGCCCGGCTTGGTCCCCACCACCCGCGTTCCTTTCAGATCTTTTGGCCTGCAGCGATTTAGCCGACCCCGCAGAGTCACCCGCCCGGAAGATAGAAGTTGCGCGCAGGAATGCCCCAGAGATCAGGCGGGAGTTCGTTGCGGAGAATTCTGTTTCAGAAGGTACCTTCCGCACGTCGGGCGATGCTGACTGCTCAAGGCACCGTGGCTTTTCCTGGACCGGTTGCCGGACTTGGGCGTGAAGGCCAAATCGCTCCTGATGCTGAAAGACAATGTAGCGCGGAAGTCGCTGAGACCATCTGAAAACTCATCGGGGCTGCGAGGAAACCTACAATCCACCAGTCCCGATTGCCGGACTTCACGGCCCCAGGTCTTAGTCAAATGCTCGAGCTCGGCAGAGCCTGAGTTGTGCCCGGTGCGGTCGGCGTGTTTCGCAGCCAGGCCTCGAGGGCGTGCGGATTGCTCGCAGTGTTTGGTGCCCCGGCGACGTTGGCGTGGGGAACGATCTTGGTATCGCAAAATTACACCGGGCAGCGACGCACTTCGAGAAGGCAGAAGGCCGCACATCTGTCGCTTGCAAAACACCCCCAAAAAACGAAGCGCCTTGCGCTATGAAGCGCAAGGCGTACGTCGAACAGTCCTCCCCCGAGATACTGCTCATGCCCAGAATAGGTAGCTCCACCACTGCAGAAAATGGCACGAAAGTGTGACCTCGCAGACAGATGCGCTAAGGGGATTGACGCAATCGACGTCCATACCGCCCATTGGAAAGAGCGTTACTTTCGTGTGTCCCACGTCGGAGCCATTCCCACTTGCTCGTCCTCCAGTGCATAGTGGGTTTGGAGAGCAAATGCGCCCGAGTGGTTCCGAGAGAGACAGACGTCAAATGAATCGCGTTCCGGCGGTGTTGCCGGTGAGACTGCGAGGGACAGACGAGGACGGGAAGTCTTTTGAAGAGATTGCGCACACTCTTGACATCAGCGCGACGGGTTCTCGTATTGCCGCGATTCATCGCCCGTTGAGGATTGCAGCTCGGGTGACTGTGTTGTATCGCCAGCGCAGGATGGCATTCTTGGTCGTTTGGACCAAGCTCATCGACATGCATGAATATCAAGTGGGTCTGCAGGCCGTCAAACAGGAGAAGGATGCTTGGGGGCTGAATTCCTCGGATTTCGAAGTCAATCTTCCCTGTGCAGATCTACTGGTCCAAATCTCTTGAAGGTATCAAGCGATGGCACTGAGGGGGCAGTCATGAACGACGATCTAAAAAGGCTATGGCGGGATACCGAAGGACAGGATGTCGCTGAGTACGCCATCATGTTGGCGATCGTTCTCGCATTTGTCACCGGGATGGTGCGAATGATCGGCACGAATGCTAATACAGTGTTTTCACAAGTTGGCAGCGCGATTCAGTAGCGAAGTGCTGCCGCCCGCATCCCTGCCTCCCACCAAGCGGCAAAATGCGCCCGGAACGCGTGGACGACGTCCGTCAGGTCTAGCGAAGCCGCCTCTCCTCATCCTCATCCTCATCCTCATCCTCATCCACAACCGCAGGTGCAAGCTTCTCTCTGGTTGTTCCGTTCTCGAGCCCATAAGTCGTGGGGTTCCAGCGACCCAGGCGAACGAACGGTGGAATTGATCTTGATGCATCTCCTTGCAGCGCGGTGCGGGTTTCGATGGGGAAAGATCCGAACTGATACGTAGCCTGGCCCGTGCGGGCGGGCGCCGAAGTTGGACTTCCTTGCGTAGACGATCGCTCAGGGCCTTTCGCATTGCCTCTTCGTCTTCCACTCCAAGGATTTTCCCGTTCATGGGGGCAATCGGTTTGGACGAACGGCGGCAACCCGGCGGGACCCTCGGTTTCTTTGTGGGTCAGGGCTTATTGAGCCTCTTCACGAAGGCGCTGCCCGCCCAAAGGACGGCGACAATCAACACAATTATGAGCAGGCCGCTCATGAACGCAGTGTAGCCGAACGAGGATGGCTGTTCAAGACTTTGAACGAGGAAGGGCGGGGATGCTGCGGTCCGAAGCCTCCGTTCAGCGGCTCCTTGCGGATGGCACCATCAAGAGGCCCCGAGACCACCAGCAAAATCGGACCATAGCTGCGTTTCTACCCCTGGGCGATGCCTGCGGGGCTCAGCAATGGCACCTCTATAAGGCGGGACGACAATTGTCACTTCAATGCACAACTTCCCTGACGGAAGATCAGGAACTTCGAGGTTTGAAATCCAAGCTCCGGCGGACGATCCGACTGAGTTCTTGGGGCGCGTAGGGCTTTTCTAGCAACACCGCTCCGGCCTGAAGACTCAGATTCAGCAAAGGCGATTCAGCCGTGTGGCCAGTGGTGAAGATGACCGGCAATCCCGGCCTAATCTCGCACATTCGGCGGTAGGTTTCGGGGCCGCTCAGCATTGGCATGCTGACGTCCAGAATGACCAAGGCGACCCGAGTATTCTCGCTGAACAGCCGCACGGCTTCTTCTCCGTTTTCGGCCGGGACCACTGTATAGCCGCACGCGCCAAGAAACTCCTGAGCAATGTCGCGGAGCCCTTCGTTATCGTCGGCCACCAAGATGGTTTCTGTCCCTCTCGATATATTGGAGACCGGCCTCGAATCCCGCTTTTCAATCTCCCCATTGCTGGCTGGAAAGTAAAGATGAAAAGCCGTGCCTCTTCCGGGTTCGGTGTCTACGTGGATAAATCCTTCATGCTGTTTGACGATGCCATACACGGTCGCGAGGCCAAGCCCCGTCCCTTTTCCTAGTTCTTTCGTCGTGAAAAACGGCTCGAAGATATGGTCCAGCGTTTCTTTGTCCATTCCGGCCCCGGTATCAGAGACCGTGAGCAAAACGTATTCTCCGGCCACAGCATCGGGGTGAGTCTTGCAAAAAGCCTCTCCGATCTCGGCGTCTTGCGTCTGTATCACGAGCCGACCGCCGTGCGGCATGGCGTCTCGGGAATTCAAGCAGAGGTTCATCAGTATTTGATCAATCTGAGTCGGGTCGGCCCGAATCACCCGGAGGTTGGGAGCCAATACGGGCGTGAATTCAATCGGCGTGCCAACCGCACTCTCCAGAAGGCTTGTCATCCCCCTTATCGAATCATTCAGGCTGAGGCGCCTCGGCTGTAGGACCTGCCGGCGGGCAAAGGCGAGCAGCTGAGATGTCAGCCCGGCGGCACGCTGGGCCTCCGCGCGAATTTTTTGGAAGCGTTCCTGGAAGCCCGGGTATGCGGACGTCTCGCTGTGGCCCAGCTCTGCCCACCCCAGGACGGCGCCAATGACATTATTGAAGTCGTGAGCAATTCCGCCCGCCAGTTTGCCAATTGCTTCAAAACGTTCCAATTGCTTGAGCCGTTGCTGCAGTCGCGCCCGCTCTCGCCGCTCCTCCGCTTCACGGAGTTCCCGTTCGACTGCTGGAAGCAGCCGCGTCAAGTTTCCCTTCATCACATAGTCTTGTGCCCCCAGCTTCAGCGCGGACACGGCGGTTTCTTCACCGATGGTGCCAGAAACAAAGATGAATGGTGCGTCCGATCCTCGTTCGCGCACGAGCTTTAGAGCCTCTGTTCCGGAGAAGTGCGGCATCGAGTAGTCGCAGATCACCAGGTCCCACGACTGCCGTTCGATGGCGCGGCTCATGCCCTCGCGGGAATCCACTCGCTCGAACGCGACATCGTATCCGCCATGCTGCAAGTGGCGCACGATCAGCGCCGCATCATCGGCGGAGTCTTCAACCAGCAGCACACGCAGGGGAGTGCTCATCTAGCTTCTCCCCACGGGCGCGGGCTGGTTCAGAAGCAACCAGTAAAGGCCAAGTTGGCGGACGGCTTCGGAGAATTCGCCGAAATCCACCGGCTTGCGGACATAGCTGTTGGCCCCGAGGCCATAACTGTCGACACGATCCCGCTCTTCGTTCGAAGACGTCAGGATCACGACCGGTAGCAGCCGGGTACGTTCATCGGCGCGAATCCGTTTGAGCACCTCCAGGCCGTCCACTTTCGGTAGTTTCAAGTCAAGGAGAACGACCTGGGGTAAAACGCTCATGTCCCGGCCTGTAAACGCGCCCTGCGCAAACAGAAAATCCAGGGCCTCGACTCCGTCGCGTGCGATGATGATTTCGTTGTGAATGCGGTTGTGTTTTAGCGCTCGGACCGTGAGCATTTCGTCGTCAACGTTATCTTCCACCAACAGAATCACGGCTTCTTTCGTCATTCGGTCTTATCCTCCAACCGTTCCCTTACAGCACAAAATAGAATGTCGCACCTTCGCCGACAGTCCCTTCCGCCCAGATTCGTCCTCCATGACGATGAATAATCCGCTGCACCGTGGCTAATCCCACGCCGGTTCCTGGAAATTCACTGTCGCGATGCAGGCGCTGAAAAACACCAAACAATTTGTCGGCGTACCGCATATCAAAACCATGTCCGTTGTCGCGAACGAAAAGCACTCTTTCACCACTCTCGTCTTGCACGCCAAACCTTATTTCGGCCACCGGCTGTTTCGACGTGAACTTCCAGGCATTCCCCAACAGGTTTTCGAGAACAATTCGCAAGAGACTTCTGTCCCCGGTCGCAACGATGCCGGGACTAATCGAGACATGAACTTGCCTGCCGTCTCCCGACGCCTGCAGCTGCGATGTGACTTCCTCAGCAAGGCGGGACAGATCGATGTTGCTACGCACGATTTCAGTGCGGGAGATGCGAGCTAGATTCAAGAGGTCGTCGATCAGCTGCGCCATTCGAACTGCGCCGGCACGTACACGTTCCAGGCATAGTCTTCCTTCTTCCGGAATATGGTCTTTGTAATCCTCGAGGACGGCCTGGCTGAAACCGTCGATTGCCCGTAGAGGGGCGCGCAGGTCATGGGCAACCGAGTAACTGAATGCATCCAACTCCTTGTTGGCAGCTTTCAACTGGGCGTTTTGATGTTCGATTTCTTCGTCAGCGCGGCGGCGCTCTGTCATATCGCGCGATACCTTGGCAAAACCTCGCAGCCTTCCCCTTTCGTCCCGTAAGGCGGTGATTACAACATTCGCCCAAAACCTCGAGCCGTCCTTGCGCACTCGCCAGCCTTCGTCCTCAAATTGCCCCCGCGCTGCTGCGATCTCAAGCTCATAGTCCGGCTTGCCTTTCGCGATGTCCTCAGCTGGATAAAAGCGGGAGAAGTGCTGCCCGATGATCTCCTCTGCCGCGTACCCCTTGATCCGGCTCGCACCTTCGTTCCAGCTAATCACATGTCCGTCGGGATCCAGCATGAAGATGGCGTATTCTTTCACTCTCGCCGTCATCAGGCGAAAGCGTTCCTCACTCTGGCGCAGCGACTCCTCAGCCATGCTGCGCTTGCCCATCTCCTGGTAGATGGCGAGAGCCGCGGTCGCAAAGAACAGGACCGCCAGCATGTTGCCAAGAATAATGACGATTTTCATCCGGCGGGAGCTCGCTTGGGCTGCGTCAGTTCGCTCCGACAACAACCCGTCCTCTTCCGCCGTCATGGCTGAGATCACAGATCGAATCTCCTGCATCGCCTGGTCCTGGGCCTCGGCATGTCCAGCCGTGGGCGCAGATTGTGCCGCGTTCGGACCATGAGCAGCGAGCTCTTCCCGGAGCCCAGAGACTGTTTTGGAGATGAGTGGCTCCAACCGTTTTATTGTCTGCTGCTGGCGCGGATTATCGGCGGTCAGGTTACGAAGGTCGTCGAGATCACTTCGCAGGCGATTGAGGCCCTGGTTGTAAGAGGTCAGGTGCGACCCCTCGCCGGTGAACACGTAGCCTCGCTGTTCGGTCTCCTGCGAGATTATGTCGACTGTCAAAGCATTGAGCTTCTCGAGGACTATGCGCGTGTGCGCTACCCAGCGTGCATCTTCGTCTGCCCGAACTGTCGAGCGGTAGGAGAGCACGGATACGCCACCGAGAATTAGCAATGCGATGCCGCAGGCTGCCACCAGCTTCATCCGGAGAGTCATGTGGTCGTAGCTCCCTGCAGAACTCTGTTCGGCTCCTCGCCTTTCTTCGACCGTCAGCAAGCACCGAGGGATGTCAACACCACCCCCACTTTTCCTGGTTGTTCACGTTTTTAGGGCAAAACTCGGCCGATTATATCCTGATACAAATCGACGCCCGACGCAGTTTGGCAACTAGTTCGGAAAGTGGAACACAGGTTTTCATATGTCTTTACAGCAGGTTTCAGCTGCAGCCAGATCGTGCGACGCTCGATATCGGCCGCAAATTCGGCGATATTGTCACCTGCCGCCCTAAGGCTGAAGATCGCAGGCGCAAGCGCAGCTTGAAATCTCCGGCCCGTGATTCTAGCCCGTGATTTGCCCCGGGCCACGTCCGAAACAATTGCCCCGCCATGAACCAGGTAAGGTAACCCCACGGCCCCAAAACTGGCCAGGGGCATGACCCCAATGGGCCATTGCTACGACCCTGCGATGATGTGCTACCTTCCAAAATGCGTATAGGTCGGCTGCTTGCCTGGCTCGTGTAGTGAGCCATCAGCTAAGCTTGTTTACTCACGTGGCTGTGGCCGCAACCGGAGCCGTGGTAGCGACATGCTCAAAACTTAGAACGCAGACCTCCCGTTCTCTCCCTCGAGCTGAATCGTAAGACCAAGAATGCTGGGGACGCTGCCGGAAAGCATCCTCTCGGAGCGTTCTATCGCACCTCCCCTAGGCCTGTATAGCTAGCAGGCGTGTTTTTGGCCGATAAAATAGCTGGCAGGTTGCGCACTCCGGGAGCACGGCGTTTCTGGAAGACTGCAACTGACTTATGAAAAGGGTGTGGATTTCATTGATCTTCTTACGATCGGCCTGATGGCGCTCGCGGTGTCTGCGACGGAGGTGAGGATCGGGGAAGTATCGAAAGAAGCCCGCACACCAGGGCTAAGAGGTGGGTGGACATTTCTGGGGGCAGGGTCATGAAGAAAATGGGGTCGGTGGTCTGCATAGTTGCGTTGGTTTACATTGCCGGGTTTGCGCACGGGGCGTCGGAGACCGAAAAGGGGACTCGCGGCGAGCAAGTCCGGCTGAGTGAACACGTGACAGGGACGATTACCAGAATCGACGGAAAGCGAATCCGGGTGATAGAAGACGTCGATCAAAGCGGATGCGCCACTACCGGCGTCAAACTGGTAGACATCGTGGATAGTACGAAGCTCTTCCGCAGTGGCACGGGCATCACGGTCAAAGACCTGCGGCCCGGAGATCGGGTGGTGATCGAGGCCACGGCTCGCGGGGATGTCCTGGAAGCAAGCGAAATTGACGTTAACGATTCGGGTTCCGCCGAACACAAACCTTGATGAGCGTGGGATGCGGCGATAGGTCGCTTGTGGTCCGGGTTCGTAAGAATTAAGAATACTGATCAACATCCCTGACCATGCCGGCACCGGAACCGACCCCGGCGATCACAGGCCGGACTTATCGCTCCACCCTCCGACCCTCCCTAGGGCTCGAAAGAAGCCATAGTTGGCACTTGGCTGTGTTTCCTTTCCAAACAGTCCGCGGAGATTTCGATAGTCGAGATCAGCTCGGATAGACGCCGTACGCACTTCAGCGTCCGCTACACAGCACTCCGCCAGTGCTCGACCGCGGGCCTGACGGTAGCCCCCGGACGAATCTCGCCGGTATGATTCCCGACGCTCTAGCACCGACGTGATTGTCAACTGCTTCAGTCCCGATACTTCACCGAGCAACCGTATGGGCGAGTAGTCGGATTGCTAACCGACTTGCCTGATGTGGCCTCTTCGAGGGCGACAGAAACGAAATTCGTGGCGCCCTGTACGTCTGCTACATCGGTCGTGGGCCGGTCATCAATCGCTCCGTTATAGATCAGAATTCCCTGAGGGTTGATGATGAACATGTGCGGCGAGGTTTTGGCGTCATAAAGATGGCCGAGCGTGCCGGTCGGGTCGAGCAGGGCGGCCGTCGGAGCGCCGTTGATCTGTTTTAAGTAAGCATTCTCTTCCGGGCCGGTCGCGTATCCCTGTTTCCCGGCTGCGGAGGACAGCACGGTCAGCCAAATTACTCCCCGGCTTGTCCATTCGCGCTGTAGTCGCTGCATGTTTCCGCTGCTGTAGTGTTTCTGCGTATAGGGACAGCCGCGGTTCGTCCATTCGAGCACCACGAACTTACCTTGATAGTCGGAAAGTTTGTGAACCTGGCCACCGCTATCTGTCGCAGTGAAATCGGGTGCGTGATCGCCCGCCCGGGCCGCCCACGCAGGGCAAAACCCCATCACAAGTACGGTACTTACTACGACGAACCCTGCAAGCCGCTTTCTCATTGGGACCTCCTGGTTTCCGATCTTGCTGTTCTCCACAACTGAATTTCGAACCAAAGCCCGTACGACCGCGGACTCAGCTATCGTGGCGCAACCGGAACAACGATTTCAAATGCGTGATCCGGGCCAAAAACGAGCAAGCCCTTCAGGGTAGCCACCGGTTTGACCAGCAAGTCGGATTTCTTTAGTTTCAGGCGGAATCCGTTTGCCGTAGATGCGAAACCCTGCGGAGCCGAGTTGTCGATCTGGCCGGCTTCGAGCGGAAAGAATGTCACCGCATTTACTTTCGACGCCGTCCGAACGAACAAATTGAAGTATCCCGGGTCTGATTTTGCGGAAAATTGCCACGTCGTCGGCGCAGACCTGGGAATCTGCGCTCTGGTTTGCTCGAAAAGCTGGCGCCACGCTGAGGATTGCTGCGCAGACGAAGGAGACGACAAGGTGACATGGGCCTTACCGGGAATGCACATCTCTCTGCACACGATATATTTGACGTCTGCACCGATCCCCTGGGTAGAACTTGCCGCAGGGGGCGCGGGTGCTTCGACAGGGGCCATCAGCAGCACCTGGTTTTCGTAGCCGTAGTCAACCACCGATCCAGTGCCGAGTCGAACTGGCTGCGGCCAAAGAATGGGGCCGGAGACGAAGCCCGGCGGTAGTTCCCATTGAACTCTCGGCGGCTCGCCGGCATCTCCGGGATTCCGCCAATAGATGTGCCAACCCGGATCCAACCGAAACAGCAGCCCCACCCGGAATGTCTTGTGGGCTTGGAGCGTCGTATTCTCGGGGATCAATTCGATTTTGACGTGAGACTCGGGCGCCTGAGAGCAGAGCTGATTGGTGAAGGCCAGCAGAGAGCCAGCGGCCAGCAGCGCAAGTCTCATCCGGTGCACAGGAAACATATAGAATTTGACGACCTTTCGGCCTGCAAGGTTGCAGTTCAATCGTGACAAGGGTAGACGGCTCAACATGCGGGTGACAGCTAACGATCGAACCCATTGTGACACGTACTTCCAAGACCCACACCTCACTCGCCTAACGGAGATCGTATTTGACATCCCAGGCTGTTCGCCGGGTCACCGGGCGGCAGGCGGCATTTTTGGTGCGCAAAAAAGACCTTCGCGTATTTGTTGGACGACCATCATGGCGATGGCACTCGGTCCGTCACATGCAAGGCGTTGCCTGGCTAACGCCGCGCTGCCGCCAGGTTTGATCTGCTCGCGTAAGTTCGGTCGCCAGGATGGATCGCGCTTCGCTTGGAAGCAGGAAAGATCGAATGGGGTGAGGTCTCTGGTCTGCGCCAGCTACATCTGATTGCACTCAAAAGCGACCCGGCGGAAAAAAGTTGAGACCCGATCCCGCCCGGCTTTTTGGGCGCTATTGGCCTACAGAGCTGAGGTTGTGTAGAATTTTGGGTAGTCGACTCGAAGTGATTCGATAGGTGCCGGTTTCGGCCGGATTGCCCCTGAGTCTTGAGGGGACAGAGGAAGGCTCACATTTGGGGCCTGCCGACTTTCGCGTAGAAGATTTGCGACACGCTTGCGTCGCCACGCCAAGGTTATGGGAACTTGATGCTGACGCCAGAGCTGGTCAGAATTTGTCCTGGAGTTGCCAGAGGTTTTCCTGCCAGTTCCATGCGGATGGTGAAAGATGGGAATGCCCCAAGTTCGTCTGGCGCAAGCGACCTAGGACCATCTTGACTAGTGCTCTGTGTACAGCGTGGAAGCTAAGAATAGAAAAGAATGCGAAGACGAGGAGCTCAGGTGAGCGGCGCGGCTAAGAATTCACAAGAAATCGTGATTCGCTAATTGACGAACCTTCGCCACGCAACCTGCCTGGTAGACAGATGCCGAATTATAGAAGAGAGTCCGACTCCCGACCTTGCCGACACCAGCTCAAGCGTCCGCCGGATCTTGTGACAGACGTTGAGGGCGTTTCCTACCTGCTGTTCGAGTGCATCCTTTGCGGATGTGGAATCAGCTTGAGGCTCGACGCTCAGGGAGAAATTGACGGTGAGTTCGTAATCCCGCCTGACCGGAAGTGCGCGTAAGACCATTGCTTGCGGTCGCAAGGCCAAGGACAACTTTAACCTCGATGCTCCCGCTCCCCTTCAACCCGATCCAACTCTTGGTAAAGGGTCATCATCCGGAACTGGCTTAGGGACATTCGAGAAGCGGTTGGTCCCCCTTCAGGTCCAGCAATTTCTTTCCTTCAGTCTCGATCCAGCGGACTCACAAACGTTTGGGTAATCCGGCTGGAATGCAAAAAGCCTGTCGTCGGGGTGGCCTCCCGAGAAGGTCTCCTGACGGACCTGAGGCGGGGCATGTATGGCTACGAGATGTTGACGAGAGCGTGGTGATCTGCTGTGCGCTTCCTTGATCCTGGGATGGTTGAAAGCGCTCAAGACTGAGGGGCTCGAGTCCACATTTTCGACTGGTCCGGATGCTGCGCCCGGACCGCGGTGGCAGGGAAGCCTCCGTAGGAGTAGGATTAGCGGAACAGACCCAAAACAGCGTGATCGACAGCCACTTCCAGAATCTCAATTTCTCGCAAGGAGGCAACATGTCGAGGAAATTCTCAATTGCACTACTCCCGTTGGCTTTCGCGGCAGGGCTGATGGCGGTTGGTCAGATGTCCCACGCGCTGCAAACTGCTCCCGCCCCCCAGGAGCATGGCGCAATGGGCGGATCCACGATGGGGTCGATGACCCCAGAGAACCGCTTGAAAATGCTCACCGAAAAGCTCAATCTCACCGAGGATCAGCAGGCCAAGCTGAAGCCCATCCTCGAGGATCAATCCAAGCAAATGAAGGCCCTCCACGAGGACACTTCTCTAGCCCCGGCGGATAAGCAGGCGAAGATGAAGGAACTCCACGAGTCGTCCATTGAGAAGATGAACGCCATCCTGACACCCGACCAACAGACTAAATGGAAGCAGATGAGGCAAGAAATGATGGAGAAGCACAAAGAGATGAAGGATAAGGGTCAGATGGATCACCAGTAGCCGGTTCGAAGCGAACATGGAAGTTCAGTTCAAGGCGGCCTGCCGGGCCGCCTTGATTTTTTGGGGGGGAACACTTCAACCTGCCGTGCGGAGGCGCGCGCCATAATGGTCCCTTGCTCTTTCACCAGCCAGAGAGCCAGGGATTAGGAGTTTCCAGCCCTGGCCCGCTCCAATTTAGTGGGCGTTGGTCCTCAGTAACGTTGACGGCGCCATCGCGGCACGCCACTATCCCTCTGTGAGGTAATCCCAACACCAGGCTTTTCTGGGTCTGCCACTTCGTCGGTTTGGCCACTCCACACTCGGACGGCAGATCATGAGTGAATCAGATCCGATCCAACAACGCTGTGCTTGCGAAAATCTAGCCTGCCGTGCTGGTCACGGCACCCAATACGCTTGGGATAATGGACCTTTTTGTTCGTCCGGCAACATCTGCCAAAATCTCGGCAAGATAGAAACGCCCTACGGATGGCTTTGCGAAGCCTGCGTGGCCTATATACCCCCAAAATATCTCGCCAATGCAACCGGATCCCGCACACC
>Ga0137415_10001308_pt1 | contig 24493 bp, 21 predicted proteins | sample CZODoug3_1_1_16f_FD_183082 | JGI IMG/M metagenome (GOLD analysis project Ga0137415, IMG submission 183082) | Vadose zone soil fungal communities from Angelo Coast Range Reserve, California, USA - CZODoug3_1_1_16fungal (Hybrid Assembly) | ecosystem: Environmental > Terrestrial > Soil > Vadose...
CGTCCGGTCTGTTCGGGCGCCATATAGGCGAGCGTGCCCGCGATCGACTCGGGCGGCGCGGGCGCCTGCCGCTCGCGCGGCAGACGGGAAGCGATACCGAAACCGGTGAGCTTGACCTCTCCGGTCGCGCGGTTCACCAGGATATTGGCCGGCTTGATGTCCTTATGGACGAGGCCGCGCCGATGGACTTGGGTAAGGGCCGCAGTGATCGCGATGGCGAGGTGCAGAAGGCTCCGCACCTCCATGGGCGCCCCGAGCAATCGGTCGAGCGGCTCGCTGCGGGTGTCCTCGAGCACCAGCATGGTCCGACCGCGTTCGCGCAGGAGCTCGAGCGGTCGCAACGCCCACGCCCCGTCCAGCTCGTCCTTCAATCCGTATTCGCGAGCGAGGCGATCGAGAGTGGCAGGTGTCGGATGCTCCGCGGCAGGCAGCACGGCCAGCACGGCGGTCCGATAACCGTCGGCGTGGCTCTCTCCTCTGCAGAAGACGCGTTCGCCGTCCTCCCACAAGACCTGGAGGTCGCTGTCTCTACCAACGCCGAACCGCGAGGTTGGATTCATCTACCGGATCCGCCGTCAGGTCGGCGGCCGCCGTCGGGGCATTCGTCGGCCTCAGAGGGCGGCCCGAGAAGGTCCGAACCGGGAGTTTACCACTCACTTGGCGCGATTGAAACGCCGACGACAAGCTGCGGAACCCGCTCGTGGCGGTCGCCCGGAGCGAGCAGGCCTCTTGCACTGACGGCGCGGCCTTGCGGGCATCGTGATTTCATCCGGCGTCCTCGAACGGCAACCCGACATAATTCTCCGCCACGGCCGCGCTGGCGGTGCGCGATCCCGCGATCCAGGCGAGCTCGGCCTGTTGCAACTGGCGCTCGAACGGCGTGTGCGACTCGAACCGGTGCAAAAGATTCGTCATGTAGGTCGAGTAGCGCACCGTCTTCCACACCCGCTTGAGGCAGGTCTCGGAATAGCGATCGAGTCGCTCGCCGCGGCCGGTGTGGAGATATTCGGTGAACGCGCGCGCGAGCACGCGCACGTCGGCGACCGCGAGATTGAGGCCCTTGGCGCCGGTCGGCGGCACGATATGGGCGGCGTCGCCGGCGAGGAACAAGCGGCCGTGACGCATGGGCGCGGCCACGAAGGAGCGCACCGGCGTCACGCCCTTCTGGAAGATGCGTCCCTCCACCAGCTCGCCGGCCCCTTCTCCCAGCCTCACGCGCAGCTCGTCCCAGAAGCGGTCATCGGGCCACAGCTCCGGATTTTCGTCCGGCGCGACCTGCAGGTAGTGACGCGAAACCTTGGGCGAGCGCCGGCTGCACAAGGCGAAGCCGCGCGGGTGATTGACGTAAGTCATCTCGCGCAACGGCGGGGATTCCGAAAGGACGCCGAGCCAGCCGAAGGGAAAAACGCGGTCATAGGTGGTGAGGGTCGCGGGCGGAAAGACGTCGCGGCAGACGCCGTGGAAGCCGTCGCAGCCGGCGATCAGGTCGCAGGCGAGCGTGTGGGTCTCGCCGGCGACGCGGTAGCGGATTTCCGGCGTGGCGCTCTCGACGCCGTCGAGGCCGACGACCTCCGCCTCGAACTGCAGCGCGCCGCCGTCCGCAAGCCGGGCGGCGACCAGATCCTTCACCAGTTCCTGCTGGCCGTAGATGGTGGCGGATTTGCCGCCGGTAAGCGCCGGAAGATCAAGATGGATGAGGCCGTCGCGGAAGCGGATGTCGAGCGCGTGGTCCACCATCCCCTCGCGCCGCATCCGCGCGCCGAGCCCGAGCTCATGGATCAGATCGACGGTGCCTTGCTCGAGCACGCCGGCGCGCACGCGCGTCTCGATATGCTGGCGGCTGCGGGATTCGAGCACCACGCAGTCGACGCCCTCGCGATAGAGCAGGTGCGAAAGGAACAGCCCCGCCGGGCCTGCGCCGATGATCCCGACCTGCGTGCGCATCTCGATGTCCGACCGGAATGCGGGCCATCCGCCCGCCGCGACGATACGCTGCGATCCTGCCGCTTTCCAGCGCCGGTCCGGCGCGCAGCGCAACTTCAAGTCGCTGCGGCAAAACCGCGAGGGCGATTGACCCGGCGCGACGGCGGCGGTCATATAGCGGACGCACAGACATCAGGGAGCCGTCACATGGCCAACAAGCTGCGCCACATCGCCATCTCGGTCCGCGACCCGGAGGCCACCGCGAAATTCTTCGAGAAGGCCTTCGGCATGACGCGCGCCGGCAATGCCCAGCGCGGCGTCTACATGACCGACGGGATCATGAATGTGGCGCTGTTGAATTTCGGCGACGAGCCGATCGCGGGCTTCGAGGGCCAGAAGAATGTGTGCGGCCTGATCCACTTCGGCATGTGGGTCGACGATCTCGACGCGATCGACAAGACGATCACGGCGGCCGGCGGGAGCTATCTGACCGGTCGCAAGGAGACCAACCCGAACGTCTTCTACGAGGTCAAGTACAAGACCCCCGAGGGCATCGTGTTCGACGTCACCGAGAGCGGATGGAAGGGCGCCGTCAAGGACGTGACGCCGGCCAAGGCGGCTTGAGGCCGCGCGCAATCGGCCGAAGGCCGCGTGAAGTCCGCTGCGCGCGCGGCCGGATGCCGCGTGCCGACGGGCTCCCGTTGCCGCGATCGGCTGGCATGACCCGTGCATGAGCCAGGTGACCGCATCAGCGCGCGGATGCCGGCCTCAGGAGGGAAGAATGCGGGTCACCATGTGGCGTAGCGTCAAGTCGATCGTCGTTGCGATGCTGCTGGCCGGCGCGAGCGCCGCCCAGGCGGCGTGGCCCGAGCGGCCGGTGGTGCTGGTGGTGCCTTTCGCGGCCGGCGGCATCACGGATCTGCTCGCGCGCATAACGGCCGAACGCCTGCAGACCGCCTTCCGCCAGACCTTCATCGTGGAGAACCAGCTCGGCGCCGCCGGCGTGGTGGCGGCCGATCGGGTCGCCCGAGCGGCGCCCGACGGCTACACGCTGCTGTTCACGCCGGTGTTCCAGGTCACGATGGCGCCGTTCACCCATGTCATCAAATTCGATCCGGTGAAGGATTTCGCGCCGGTCGCGATCGTCGCCTCGAGCCCCTTCGTGATCACGGTCGGCGCCTCGGTTCCGGCGCGCACGCTCGGCGAGTTCATCGCCTATGTGAAGGCCCGGCCCGGGCAGGTCCCGTTTGCGTCGGCGGGCGCCGGCAGCCTCACGCATGTCAGCTCGGCGGCGTTCATCCACAGCGCCGGATTGGACATGATCCACGTGCCCTACAAGGGTCTCGCGCCGGCCTTCACCGACCTCCTGGGCGGCCAGATCGCGATGCTGTCGGCGACGCCGGTCGAGCTCAAGCCCTATCTGGAGTCCGGCAAGGTGAAGCCGCTCGCGGTCACCGGCCGCGAACGCTCGCCGCAGCTTCCCGCGGTGCCGACCATCGCCGAAACGCTGCCGAGCCCGCCGGTCGTGACCTATAACGGCTTGCTTGCGCCCGCCCACACGCCGGGCGATATCGTCGACGCGCTGTCGCGCGAGCTCATGGCGGCGGAGCGCAGCCCGGAATTTCTCGAACGCCTGTCGCGCCTGGGCGCCGAGCCGCTGGTCAATACGCCGGCGGAATTCGCCCGGATCATCGCGGCGGATACCGAGCTGTGGCGCGATCTCGTGCGCGAGCTGGGCATCAAGGCCGAGTAGGGGGAGCCTTCTTCGCCAACACGTTTCCCGGACTCGATCCGGGATGGATAGCGGCCGGCCGCAGAAAATGCGACCAAGGGCCGATCTGTCGAAAGAGTGACATCGCAGCATGACGGAACAGAAATCCAGTTCGCGGGTCGTGATCGTAGGCGCCGGCCCGGTCGGCATGGTGTGCGCGCTGGCGCTCAACCAGCGCGGCGTGCCGGTGACGGTGTTCGAGCAGGAACCGGCGCCGGTGAAGGACCAGCGCGCCGCCTCGATCCATCCGCCGACACTCGGGCTGCTCGATCAGCTCGGCGTGACGCGCAAGATCATCCCGCTCGGGCTGGTGTCGCCGAGCTACCGCTTCCATGACCGGGCGACGCAGGCGGTCGTGGCCGAGTTCGATCTTACCCGCATGCGTGACGAGTTCGAGTTTCCCTTCGTGCTGCAATACGAGCAGTACAAGCTCACCGCCTCGATCGCGGCGGAATACGCCAACGCGGACGATTTCGACGTGCGCTTCGCCCATTGCGTCACCGGGATGACGCAAACGCCCGATGGCGTCGAGATCGCCTTCACGTCGCAGGACGGCGAGGGCCGGCTGCCGGCCTCCTATGTGATCGCCTGCGACGGCGGGCGCTCGACCGTGCGCCGGCTCGCCGGCATTGAGTTTCAGGGATTCACCTATCCGGAAAAATTCATCAAGATCGCGACCCGTTTCGATTTCGGCACCGTCAATCCGGACCTGGTGTTCCGCAATTATTTTTCCGATCCGACCGAATGGTGCAACCTGTTCAAGGTGCGCGGCGAAAGCCCGGGCGGGCTGTGGCGGGCGATCTTCCCGGTCGGCGGCGACGAGCCGGACGAGGTCTCGCTGTCGCCCGAGCGGGTCGAGGAGCGGTTGCAGAAATTCTTTCCCAAGGCGGGCCGCTACCAGATCGAATACGTGAATGTCTATCCGGTAAGCCAGCGCGTGGCGGCCACGTTCCGGCAGGGCCGCGTGCTGCTCGCGGGCGATTCCGCCCACGTCAACAATCCGATCGGCGGCATGGGCATGAATGGCGGGATCCACGACGCCATCAACCTCGCCGGGAAGCTCGCGCGCGTCATCAAGCGCGAGGCGACCGAAGACCTGCTCGATCTCTACAGCCGGCAGCGCCGCCACGCCGCGGTCGAATACGTGCAGGCACAGACGATCGCCAACAAGCGCCTGATGGAAGAGCGCGACCCGGCCGCGCGCGCGGCCAAGTTCGACGAGCTGCGGCGCACCGCCGACGACCCGGTCGCGTCCAAGACCTATATGCGGCGCGCCGCGCTGTTCGACAGCCTGCGGGACGCCAACGCGGTGACGTGAGCGACCGCGGCGCCCGCGATCCGCCAATAAGCCTGACCGCCTGTTTGATCCGATCCGGGGCCAGGGCCAGCCCCGCATCCGCGCAGACTTCGCGCGACCGCAGGGCGGCCATAAGGTCGCACGCCTGCTATTGAGGGGGTCACGCTTGCCCATGACAACGAAGGGTGGCAGGCTCGCGATCGGCACGCGAGGGGCGATAAAATGGAAAAGCCGAAGGGGATTTTGACCGTCACGGGGATGATCGACCTGGCGCAATTCTGGCCGCAAGGCACCTCTGACGCCGACACGGCCAAGATCATTGTGCACGTCGTCGGGCCGTCGTCCTTCACCTTTCAGAAAACGCCGGACGCGCCTGCAAAGCCGACAAGCGCCTTTGCGGGCGCTTTCATGAAAGGCTCCGATTCCGTCGACAAGAAGACCGGCAAGAAGCGCAAGCCGAAAATGGTGATCAGCAGCAAATCGCAGATCACCGTCCGTCTGCAGGGCATCGATGCGCCGGAGCTGCATTACAGGCCGCCGCGCGGACACATAAACCTGCGCCAGCATTTCGGGGAAAGCGCGACCATCGCCCTGGCGACATTTCTCAAGACATTCGGCACCGGCGCGTTGCCCTGCCGCGTCTTCACGCGGGTCAACAAGCCCAACGACGTCTTCGATAAATATGGCCGCTTCGTCGGCGATATCATCCTCAGCAAGGGCGGCAAGGACCTCAACCTCAATCATTGGCTGGTCGAGCAGGGCTGGGCCTTTCCGACCTTCTACGATTCAATGATGGTGCAGGAGATCAGGAAACTCACCGCTGGCGCCAAGACGGCGCAAAACAAGAAGCGCAATATCTGGACCGCACAGGGGTATACCAGCGATATCGGCACGCTTGACCGGACCCTGAAGACGCGGCCGGCGGGCTCGAAGCCCGCGGCCGATAAAGGTGCGGTCATCATCCCGAAATTCTTCCGCCGGCAATACACCTGGTTCATCGAGGATCCGGCCAAGAAGGACCTCAAGGCCTTCCTGCTCAAGCCGGGCAACAAGGACACGTTCGTGCTGACGGCCGCTTACCTGAAGTTCATCGATCAAAACGGCCCGAAACCGCCCAACATCAAGCTCGGCAATGCCATCGACGACGCCAACAAGATCATCCAGGGGCCGGCGGATTTCGTCATTCACGAAGCGCCGTCGACCCTGGTGAAGGGCAACAATGTGCCGGTCACCGGGTGGGGTGCGTAGCCACCGACGGCCTGTTGGACGCCGACGCGGTGAACTGAGTTAATCCCCGCGCCGATTGCCTCCCCCGCAAGCGAAGCGAGTGGCGGGGAGGGTAGGGCCGCAAGCGGGGCAGACAGGCCTCGTTCGCCTTGCGTTCGGGCACCCGCCCCGTTATATAGCCGCCATCTCACACGCGGATTCTGGCCCCCTGGCCGTCCGGTGGCGCTAAGCCGGCCGTAAGGTCTTCTTATCGCTCACACATCCGCGGCGGAACCAACCGGAGAACGACGATGGCAATGCCCGACTATTCGATGCGCCAGCTGCTCGAGGCTGGGGTGCATTTCGGTCACCAATCCCACCGATGGAACCCGAAGATGGGGAGCTACATCTTCGGCACCCGCAACAACATCCATATCATCGATCTCGCCCAGACCGTGCCGATGCTCCACCGCGCCCTGACGGCGGTGAGCGACACGGTCGCCAAGGGCGGCCGCATCCTGTTCGTCGGCACCAAGCGCCAGGCGCAGGACGGCGTCGCCGAGGCGGCCAAGAAGTCGGCGCAGTATTTCGTCAATTCGCGCTGGCTGGGCGGCACGCTCACCAACTGGAAGACCATCTCGCTGTCGATCAAGCGCCTGCGCAAGCTCGACGAGATGCTCGATTCCGGCGAGGCGCATGGCTACACCAAGAAGGAGCGCCTCACGCTCACGCGCGAGCGCGACAAGCTCAACCGCTCGCTCGGCGGCATCAAGGACATGGGCGGGCTGCCCGATCTCCTGTTCGTGATCGACACCAACAAGGAAGACATCGCCATCAAGGAGGCGCAGCGCCTCGGCATTCCGGTCGCCGCCGTGGTCGACACCAACTGCAATCCGGACGGCATCACCTATGTGGTGCCCGGAAACGACGACGCCGGGCGCGCCATCACGCTCTATTGCGACCTGATCGCCAAGGCGGCGATCGACGGCATCGGGCGCGCGCAGGGCGAGATGGGCGTCGATACCGGCGCGGCGGTCGCGCCCGTGGTCGAGGAAGTGCCGGCCGAGAAGTCGCTCGGCTTCGAGGCGCTCTCCGGTCCGCGCGGCGTCGCCGACGATCTCGCCAAGCTCACCGGCGTGTCCCCCGCGATCGAGAAGAAGCTCAACGACCTGGGCATCTTCCATTATTGGCAGATCGCGGCGCTCGGTCCGGAAGCCGCCCACAACGTGGGCGAGGAAATGGGATTGCCCGGGCGCGTCGACGGCTGGATCGCGCAGGCGAAGGCGCTCAGCGCGGAAACCGAATAGGCACGGACGTGCTCCGGTCGGGTCCGCCCGGAGCACGCCGGCCGGCTGAATGCATGGTCATGGTCGCATTTTCTTCCGTGGACCGGCACCGGTCCCGGAGCAAGACCCGCATCGTAATCAAGTGAATTGATCGAGGATTTATGGCGATGGCGAACATCAGCGCTTCGATGGTCAAGGACCTGCGCGAGAAGACCGGCGCGGGCATGATGGATTGCAAGGCCGCGCTCGGCGAGACCCAGGGCGACATGGAGGCGGCCGTCGATTGGCTGCGCAAGAAGGGCCTCGCCAAGGCCGCCAAGAAGGCCGGCCGCATCGCGGCCGAGGGCCTGATCGCCGTCAAGGTCGCGGGCACCAAGGGCGTGCTGGTCGAGGTCAATTCGGAAACCGATTTCGTCGCCCGCAACGACCTGTTCCAGGGCCTGGTCAAGATGGTGGCCCAGGTCGCGCTCGACGTCGGCCCCGATGTCGACAAGATCAAGGCCGCCAAGGCCGGCGGCGCCACGGTCGAGCATGTGCTGGCGGAAGGCGTCGCCACCATCGGCGAGAACCTGACGCTGCGCCGCGCCGGCGCGCTGTCGGTCAGCCAAGGCGCGATCGGCAGCTATGTGCACAGCTCGGTGGTCGACGGGCTCGGCAAGATCGGCGTGCTGGTCGGACTCGAAAGCCCGGGCAAGAGCGACGAGCTCACGGCGCTCGGGCGGCTGGTGGCGATGCATGTCGCGGCCTCCAATCCGCAGGCGGTCGATCCGTCGGGCCTCGACCCGGTCGTGGTGGCGCGCGAGAAGGACGTGCTGGCCGACAAGTTCCGCCAGCAGGGCAAGCCCGACAATGTCATTGCCAAGATCGTCGAATCGGGGCTCAAGACCTTCTACAAGGAGGCCTGCCTGCTCGAGCAGCCCTATATCCACGATCCGGCCAAGTCGGTCGCCCAGGCGCTGAAAGAAGCCGAAGGCAAGGTCGGCGGCCCGATCAAGGTCACCGGCTTCGTGCGTTTCGCGGTCGGCGAGGGGATCGAGCGCCAGGAGCAGTGACGTGTTGCGGTTTGCGGCAGTCCGCGCTGCGAGGAAAATGTTCTGCCGGATTCCATGTTTTGTCGCATTTTCTACGGCGAACCGGTTCCCACTTCGCCGGAAAATGCTCCGATGACCCGCCCGGGGGGATCGCGCCATGCCTGAGCCCGCCTATCGACGCGTCGTCATCAAGCTGTCGGGCGAGGCCCTGAGCGGCTCGGAGCCCTTCGGCATCGATCGGGCGACCATTGAGAGCTATGCGGCCGACTTGGTGGCGACGCGTGCGCTCGGCGTCACCCTCGGGGTGGTGGTGGGCGGCGGCAATATCCTGCGCGGCGTCGAGATTTCCGAGCATGGCGTGTCGCGCTCGACCGGCGACGCCATGGGGATGCTCGCCACCGTGATGAACGCGCTGATACTCGAAGCCGCGATCGAGCGCGCCGGCGCGCCCGCCCGCACCATGTCGGCGCTCGCGATGCCGCAGGTGTGCGAAACCTATGAGCGCCAGCGCGCGCTGCGCCATCTCGACGACAACCGGGTGGTGATCTTCGCGGGCGGCACCGGCAACCCTTTCTTTACCACCGACACCACGGCGGTGCTGCGGGCGGCCGAGATGGACGCCCAGGCGGTGCTCAAGGCCACCAATGTCGACGGCGTCTACAGCGCCGACCCGAAACTCGACCCCAAGGCGTCGCGCTACGAGCGGCTCACCCACCAGGAAGCGATCGACCGCAACCTCAAGGTCATGGACGCCACCGCCTTTGCGCTTGCCCGTGAAAACCGTATACCTATCATCGTGTTCTCGATCCGTGCGAAAGGCGCGATCGAGTCCGTGCTGCGCGGCAAAGGGCGATCGACCACCGTCGGCGGTTGAGTCGGACGGCGCGCACGGTGCGCAGGAAGGGCCGCAGTGGTCCGAGGCAAAAAAACGGTTTCGAGGAGAGGCGCTCATGGCGACCGCGACTTACGACCTCAATGAACTCAAGCGCCGCATGCAGGGCGCCATGGGAATCCTCCGGCAGGAGCTCAGCGGCCTGCGCACCGGCCGCGCGTCGACGCATCTGCTCGACCACGTTCAGGCGGACGCCTATGGGAGCCACATGCCGCTCAATCAGCTGGCGACCATCAGTGTGCCCGAGCCGCGGCTGATCTCGGTGCAGGTATGGGACAAGTCGATGGTGCATGCGGTCGAGAAGGCGATCATCGCCGCCAATCTCGGCCTCGCGCCCTCGACCGAGGGCCAAGTGATCCGGCTGCGCATTCCCGAGCTCAACGAGGAGCGGCGCAAGGAGCTGGTCAAGGTCGCGCATAAATACTCCGAGACCGCGCGCATCGCGGTGCGCCACGTGCGCCGCGATGGGCTCGATCTGCTCAAGAAGATGGAAAAGGATCACAAGATCAGCGAAGACGACGAAAAGCGCATGTCGGGCGAGGTCCAGAAGGCGACCGACCAGATGATCACCGAGATCGATCAGGTGCTGGCGCAAAAAGAAAAAGAGATCATGACGGTTTGAGAGCGGGTTCCGGCGAAGGCCCGGACGAGGGATCCGGAGGGACGCCGGTCCGCCGTGGAACATGCCACAACATAGAGCCGCGGCCGGAGCAGGCCGGACGAGGCAAGGGCAGGACGACATGTCCGAATCCGAGGCGGCGCCGAAACTCAGCGATGGCTTCGGCGCGCCACGACACGTTGCCATCATCATGGACGGCAACGGACGTTGGGCGGCCCAGCGCGGGCTGCCGCGCGTGGAAGGCCACCGGCGCGGCGTCGAGGCGCTGCGCCGCACCGTGCGCGCGGCCGGCGATCTCGGCATCGACTTCCTGACGATCTTCTCCTTCAGCTCGGAGAACTGGTCGCGTCCGCCGGCCGAGATAACCGAGCTGATGGGTCTCTTGCGGCGCTTCGTTCGCAACGACCTCGCCGATCTGCACCGCAACAATGTGCGGGTGCGCGTCATCGGCGAACGCGAGGGCCTCGATCCGGACATCGGCCGGCTGTTGCAGGAGGCCGAGGATCTGACCCGCGCCAATACCGGCCTGGTGCTGCTCGTCGCCTTCAACTACGGCGCCCGCCAGGAAATCGCGCGCGCCGCCCGCCGCGCCGCCGCCGAGGTGGCGGCCGGCAGGCTGGCGCCCGAGGCGCTCACCGCCGAGACGCTGGCGTCCTTTCTCGACGCGCCCGACGTGCCGGATCCCGATCTCATCATCCGCACCAGCGGCGAGCAGCGCCTGTCGAATTTCCTGATGTGGCAGGCGGCCTATAGCGAGCTCGTGTTCCTGCCGATCTATTGGCCCGAATTCGACCGCCGCGCGCTCGAGGACGCCATTCTGGAATTCCACCGGCGCGAGCGCCGCTTCGGCGGGCTGGCGGCGCGCACCGGATCGTGACGCTGTGACCGCCGAAAATCCGGCACCCATGACGGCGAGGACGGGCGCACGCAGCGAGCTCGTGCTGCGCATCCTGTCGGCGGCGGTGTTGGCGCCGCTCGCGGTCTTCACCGCCTATCTCGGCGACTGGCCCTTCGTCGCATTCTGGACGATCGCGGCCTGCGGCATCATGTGGGAGTGGCGCAAGATCGTGGCGCAGCCCACCGACATGTTCGGCGTCGTGGGCGAGTTCACCATCGCGCTGGCGGGGGCCTGCGCGTTGCTCGGCCTCGGCGCCAGCATCCTGCCCTTCATCGGCCTCGGCGCGGTGGTGGTGGCGATCGGGGCCCATACCAATCCTTTGCGCTCATGGGTGGCGGCAGGCGTGATCTATGCCGGCTCCCTGCTGTTCGCCTGCGTGCTGTTGCGCGACGATCCGAGCCACGGCTTCGTGGCGATGATCTTCCTGTTCGGCGTCGTGTGGGCGACCGACATTTGCGGCTATTTCGTCGGGCGCTTCATTGGCGGCCCGAAACTCTGGCCGCGCGTCAGTCCCAAGAAGACCTGGTCGGGAGCGATCGGCGGCGCTCTCGGGGCGGTCGTCGTCGCGCTGGCGATCGCGCGTTATGCCCACCTGACGAATTCGCTCGCGATCGTGCGCCTCGCCCTGCTACTCTCCGCCGTGTCGCAGGCCGGCGACCTGTTCGAATCCGCGTTCAAACGCCGGTTCGGCGTCAAGGACGCCGGCCATGTCATTCCGGGACACGGCGGAATCATGGACCGGCTCGATGGCTTCCTGGCGGCCGCCGTGGCGGCGGTGGTGATCGGCATCATGCGCGGCGGCTTCGCGGCGCCGGCGCGCGGTCTTTTGGTGTGGTGAGGTCGAGGACCGTGGTGATGCGATGACGAGTGCCGTACCGCTGTCCCGATCCGATCGCCAGTCTGCGCCGGCCATGCGCTCGATCACGATTCTGGGCGCCACCGGGTCGATCGGCACGAGCACGATCGACCTCATCAAGCGCAACCGCGGACGCTATCGCGTGGTGGCGGTGACGGCGGCGCGCAACGCGGCGGCGCTGGCGCGGCTCGCGCGCGACCTCAATGCGAGCTTTGCGGCGGTCTCCGACCCGGCCTGCTACGACGAGCTCAAGTCCGCGCTCGCCGGCTCCGGCATCGAGGCGGCGGCGGGCGAAGCCGCGGTGGTCGAGGCGGCGCTGCGTCCCTCCGACTGGGTGATGGGCGCGATCACGGGCGCCGCCGGCTTGCGGCCGACGCTCGCCGCCGCCGAGCGCGGCACGATCGTGGCGCTCGCCAACAAGGAAACCCTGGTCTGCGCCGGCAAGCTGTTCATGCGGCGTGCGGCGGCCGCCGGCGCGACCGTGCTGCCGGTCGATTCCGAGCATAACGCGATCTTCCAGGCGCTCGGCGCCGGGACGCGCGAGAACGTGCATCGCATCATCCTGACGGCGTCGGGCGGACCGTTCCGCACCTGGTCGGCGGACGCGATCCGGGCCGCCACGCCCGAGCAGGCGCTGCGCCATCCCAACTGGTCGATGGGACCCAAGGTCACGATCGATTCCGCCACGCTGATGAACAAAGGCCTCGAGATCATCGAGGCCCACCACCTGTTCGACGTGCCGGCCGCCGCGATCGACGTGTTCGTGCATCCGCAATCGATCGTCCACGGCATGGTCGAGTATCGCGACGGCTCGATGGTGGCGCAGCTCGGCCCGACCGACATGCGGGTTCCGATCGCCCATTGCCTGGCCTGGCCGGACCGCATCGATGCCGCCACGCGGCTCGATTTCGCCCGCCTGCAAAGCCTGACATTCGAGGCGCCGGATCCGGAGCGGTTTCCGGCGTTGCGGCTGGCCCGGCTCGCCCTCGAGGCGGGGGCGGGGGCGCCGACGGTGCTCAACGCGGCGAACGAGGTCGCGGTCGGCGAATTCCTCGAGCGCCGGATCGGTTTTGCCGGCATTCCGGCGCTGGTCGAGGCCACCATCGCGGCGGCGGCCGCGCGCGGGATGCTGAGCGAGCCTTCCGACGTCGAGAGCGCGCTCGCCATTGACCATAACGCGCGATCGCTGGCGCGCGACCTTGTGCCACAAATCGCCTTAAAGGCATCCTAACTGTGTCAACAGAGTTTGACTCCGGTGACGCGGCCGGGGTGGAGGATCGGTAATGAGTTGGAATTTTATCGAGCATTTCAATCTGTTAGGGCATATCGTGGTCGGCATCATCCTGCCTTTTCTGTTCGTTCTGACGATCATCGTCTTCGTGCATGAGCTCGGCCATTTCCTGGTCGCGCGCTGGTGCGGTATCAAGGTGTTGGTCTTTTCCGTCGGATTCGGGCCGGAGCTCGTCGGGTTCAACGACCGGTACGGCACCCGCTGGAAGATCTCGGCTATTCCGCTCGGCGGATATGTCAAATTCTTCGGCGACGAGAATGTCGCCAGCGTTCCCGACGCGAACGCCGTCGCCGCCATGAACACCGACGAGCGGCGGGTCAGTTTCTTCCATCAGCCGGTTGCCGCCCGCGCGGCGGTGGTGGCGGCCGGGCCGATCGCGAATTTCCTCCTGGCGATCGCCATCTTCGCCACGATCTTCATGCTCTACGGCAAGCAGGAAACCACCGCCCGCGTCGATTCGGTTCTGCCCGGGAGCGCGGCTGAGGCCGCCGGCTTCCAGTCCGGCGACCTCGTGCTCTCGATCGACGGCAAGCCGATCGACACGTTCAAGGACATGCAGGAGATCGTCGCGCTGAACCCGGACGTGCCGCTGACCATCGTGGTGGAGCGGGGTGGCCAGAAGGTCACGTTGCGCGCCACGCCCAAGCTCACCGAAGACCGCGACAATTTCGGCAATGTGTATCGCATCGGTCGCCTGGGGCTGAGCCAGACGAATTCCCCGCAGGACGTCAAGACGCGCAAGTTCGGCCCGCTGGGCGCCATCGAGGAGGCCGCCAAGCAGACCTGGTTCGTGGTCGATCAGACCTTCGCCTATCTGGGCAAGGTCGTGGTCGGCCGGGCCTCCACCGACCAGCTGGGCGGCCCGTTGCGAATCGCGCAGATGTCCGGCCAGGCCGCCTCGCTCGGGTTTTCGACGCTGATGAACTGGGCCGGGCTGATCTCGGTATCGATCGGGCTGCTCAACCTCTTCCCGATACCGCTGCTCGACGGGGGACACCTTTTGTTCTATGGTATCGAGGCGATCCGGGGCCGCCCGCTGTCGGAACGCGTGCAGGAATTCGGGTTCCGTATCGGCTTGGCGCTGATCGTGATGTTGATGATCTTTACAGTGTGGAATGACCTGTCACACTTCCGGTCATCCTGAGGGAATCGCGGGGGGAATCCGAGGGAACTCGGGACAGTGTAACTGTCCTGCAACTTCAAGAAGCTAAAGGCGAATGCTGGGGTAGACACTGTTTGCACTGCGGCGCAAACGCGGTACAAGCGGTTGCGGAGTCGGGGTCCTGTCAGGGGCGATAGGGAATAGGGCGCAGAGCGCATGGGACGTTGCGTGCGGGGTATTCGGGGGCTTGCCGTTGCGAGCGCAGTCCTCGGTGGGGTTCTTTTCTGCACGTTTGCCGCCAGCGTCGGCACGGCGCAGCATGCGCGCGCCCAATCGGCATCGCAGATCGTCGTCGAAGGCAACAAGCGCGTGGAGGCGGATACCATCCGCTCCTATTTCCGCGCCGGCGGCGGGGATCGTCTCGATGCCGCGCGGATCGACGCCGCCCTCAAGGCGCTCTACGGCACCGGCCTGTTCCAGGACGTCAGGATCAACCCCTCGGGCGGCCGCCTGGTCGTCACGGTGGTCGAGAATCCGGTCGTCAACCGGGTCGCCTTCGAAGGCAACAAGAAGGCGAAGGACGAGCAGCTCAGCGCCGAGATCCAGTCGAAGCCGCGCGGCACCTTCTCGCGGGCGACCGTGCAGGCCGACGTCACGCGCATCGTCGAGGTCTATCAGCGCAGCGGGCGCTATGACGTCCGGGTCGAGCCGAAGATCATCGAGCTGGCGAACAACCGCGTCGATCTCGTCTTCGAGATCAATGAAGGCCAGAAGACCGGCGTTGCCACGATCAACTTCATCGGCAATCGCCACTATTCGGACTATCGCCTGAAGGACGTCATCAAGACCGGCACCTCCAACTGGCTGAGCTTCCTCAAGAGCAACGACATCTACGACGCCGACCGCATGGAGGTCGATCGCGACCTGCTGCGCCGCTTCTATCTCAAGAACGGCTATGCGGATGTGCGAATCGTCTCCGCGACGGCGGAGTATGATCAGGGCCGGAAGGGCTTCATCATCTCGTTCACGATCGAAGAGGGCGAGCAATACAGATTCGGCGCGGTCGACATCCGCTCAGGCGTCAACGCGGTGCCGGCGGAGACGATGCGCGGTCTGCTCCGGGTCTCGCCCGGCAATATCTACAACGCCGATCTGGTGGAAAAGAGCGTCGAGGACGTCACGATTGCGGTGGCCAAGCGCGGCTATCCCTTCGCGGCCGTGCGGCCGCGCGGCGATCGCGATTTCGAGCGCAAGGTCGTCAATATCGTGTTCACGCTCGAGGAAGGCCCGCACACCTATATCGAGCGCATCAATATCCGCGGCAACACCAAGACGCGCGACTACGTGATCCGGCGCGAATTCGACATCGTCGAGGGCGACGCCTACAACCGGGCGCTCATCGATCGCGCCGAGCGCCGCCTGCGGAACCTCAACTACTTCAAGAACATCAAGATCAACAATGAGCCGGGCTCGGCGCCCGACCGCATCGTGATCAATGTCGACGTCGAGGAGCAGTCGACCGGCGAGTTCTCCTTCGCGGGCGGCTATTCGACCGCCGACGGCGTGATCGGCGAAGTGAGCGTCGGGGAGCGCAACCTGCTCGGGCGCGGCCAGGTCGCGCGCGCCTCGCTCCAGTACGGCTCGCGCTCGCGCGGCTTCGATCTGTCTTTCGTCGAGCCCTATCTGTTCGGTGAGCGTCTGGCGCTCGGCCTCGACATATTCGCCAAAGAGACGACCACGGCGACCTATGTCTCGTATACGTCGTCGACCTTCGGCGGCAACATCAGGCTCGGCATTCCGATCACCGATAACCTGAGCACCCAGGTGCGTTACTCCGCCTATCGGCAAGAGATCAAGCTGCCGCAGCAGTTCAACAACTGTAACAACAACAATCCGGATTTTATGAATACGTTCCCGACGGTCGTACCCGACGGGTTTGTGCCCGGACCCGGGCAGGTCGCCCAGTCTTGTTACGCCGACGGCGAAGCGTCGCTGGCGGTCCGCAGGGAGCTCGCCGCAGGCCCGGTATTCGTGTCGCTCGTCGGTTACGGATTCTCCTACAACACGCTCGACAACAACCGCAACCCGACCAGCGGCCTCCTGATCAGCCTCAATCAGGACCTGGCGGGCGTCGGTGGCGACGTCAACTTCCTGAAGACCACCGGCGACTTCAAGCTGTACAACGAGGTCCTGCCCGACATCGTCGGCCTGCTCCGCTTCCAGGGCGGCGTCGCGAGCGGCTGGGGCGGCCAGGATTTGCGCATGCTCGACCACTTCCAGGCCGGGCCCAACATGGTGCGCGGTTTCGCTCCGGCGGGATTCGGACCGCGCGATCTGACGCCCGGCACCAATAATGACGCGCTGGGCGGCTCGATGTATTGGGCGGCGACGATGGAATTCCAGACGCCGCTGTGGTTCGCGCCGAAGGATTTCGGCATGCGCTTCGCGGCTTTCGCCGATGCCGGCCAGTTGCTGGACTATAAAGGTCCGACCTCCTGGGCGGTGACCGGCGAGCAGTTGACCACGTGCCCGAGCGGCGTCGTCGGGCAAATCTGCAACGACACCCTGGTGCGCTCGGCGGTCGGCGTCGGGCTGATCTGGGATTCGCCCTTCGGTCCCTTGCGCTTCGACCTCGCCTACCCGCTGACCAAGCAGCCCTACGACCACACCCAGCTCTTCCGCTTCGGCGGTGGAACCAAGTTCTGATCGGCGCCAAGCGTCCGGGCCACGAAACGGGTGGCAAGCGGGTGGCATGAGCGAGCCGCTGTTCTTCAAGCCTGCGAGTATCCTGACGGTGGGCGAGATCGCGAGCCTCACGGGGGCGCAGCCGCGTCCGGCGACCGACCTCGGCCGCCGCATCGGCAACATCGCCCCGCTCGACCGCGCCGGCCCGGGCGATCTGACCTTCCTCGATAACGCCAAATTTGCCGGCGAGCTCGCCGTCACCCGCGCCGGCGCCTGCCTGATCACGGAGCGCTTCGTGAAGGATGCGCCGAGCCGGGTCGCGGCCCTGCTCGTGGGCGAGCCCTATCGGGCATTCGTCACCGTCGCGCGCGCGCTGTTTCCCTCCGCCCAGCGTCCCTCCTCGCTGTTCGGCGCCGAGGGCGTGTCGGCGGGCGCGACGCTGCACGCGACGGCGCGGCTCGAGAATGGCGTGACCGTCGATCCGGGCGCCGTGATCGGACCCGGCGCCGAGATCGGAGCCGGTTCGGTCATTGCCGCCAACGCCGTGATCGGTCCGGGCGTGCGCATCGGCCGCAACTGCTCGATCGGCGCCGGCGCCTCCCTCATGCACGCGCTCATCGGCGACCGCGTCATCATCCATCCGGGCTGCCGGATCGGCCAGGACGGCTTCGGCTATCTCCCGGACCGGGGCGGTCCGATCAAGATCCCGCAGACCCGCCGGGTCATCGTCCAGGACGACGTCGAGATCGGCGCCAACACGACGATCGACCGCGGCGGCACCCGCGATACCGTGATCGGCGAGGGCACCAAGATCGATAACCTGGTGCAGATCGGGCATAATTGCTCGATCGGCCGCTATTGTTTCATCGTGTCGCAAACCGGGATTTCGGGCAGCGTCGACGTCGGGGATTACGTTATGCTGGGCGGCCAGGTGGGCATCGCCGACCATCTCTCGATCGGGACCGGCGCGAAGCTTGGCGCGCGCAGCGGGGTCATCTCGGATGTTCCGGCCGGCGTGCAATGGGGCGGGTTTCCGGCGCGGCCGTTCCGCGAATGGCTGAAGGCGGAGGCGATCGTCGGCCGTCTGGTGCGCGGGGGCGGACGCGGCCGAGCGGGCCGCGACGAGACTGGGGACGACAAATGACCGGGCAGACCGTCGGCGCGGCCGATATCCAGAAGCTGCTCAGCGCGCTTCCCCATCGCTATCCGTTCCTGATGGTGGACAAGATCATCGAGATCCGCGGCGATGAGTCCGCCATCGGCATCAAGAACGTCACCGCCAACGAGCCGCAATTCCTCGGACATTTCCCGGGCAATCCGGTGTTTCCGGGCGTCCTCTTGATCGAGGGCATGGCGCAGACCGCGGGCGCCATCTGCGTCATGTCGCTGCCGTCCGGGGGACGGCCCCAGGTCGTCTATTTCCTCACCATCGACAAGGCGAAATTCCGCAAGCCCGTCGTGCCGGGCGATACGATCGAATACCATGTGAAGAAGATGTCCCAGCGCAAGACCATGTGGTGGTTCCGCGGCGAGGCCAAGGTCGCCGGGCAGCTGGTCGCCGAGGCCGAGGTCGGCGCCATGATCGCTGACGCATGAGGTCGCGATGCCGGTGATCGACCCCACCGCGCGCGTCGCGTCCGGCGCGGTGATCGCGGATGATGCGGCGATCGGCCCCTTTTGCGTCGTCGGCCCCCAGGCGGTGCTCGGCGCGGGCTGCCGGCTCGTTGCGCATGTGCACATCATGGGCCGCACGACGGTCGGCGCGCGCACGGTGATCTATCCTTTCGCGTCGCTCGGCACGCCGCCGCAGTCGAGCCGCTACCGCGGCGGCGACACCGCCCTCACCATCGGCGCCGATTGCGACCTGCGCGAAAGCGTCACCATGAATGCCGGCACCGAGGACGGCGGCGGCGTCACCACCGTCGGGGACCGCGGCTTCTTCATGGCGAACAGCCATGTGGGGCATGACTGCCGGGTCGGCAACGACGTTGTGTTCGCCAATTGCGCGACGCTCGGGGGCCATTGCGAGATCGGCGACAGCGTCGTGATCGGCGGGCTTTCGGCGGTGCATCAGTTCACCCGCGTCGGATCCTTCGCGATGATCGGCGGGGTGTGCGGCGTGCGCGGCGACGTGATCCCGTTCGGCCTCGCCAATGGCGACTATGCGCGCCTCGAGGGCCTCAACATCGTCGGCATGAAGCGCCGGAAATTTCCGCGCGAGCGCATTCACGCCGTCCGGCGCGCCTACCAGAAGCTTTTCCTCGACCCCGGCCGCTTCGCCGACCGGCTCGATCAGGCGGCGCATGAATTCGCCGACGACGAGACCGTCATGCAGATCATCGCCTTCATTCGCGAGGGGCACCACCGCCCGCTGTGCCGGCCGGACCAGAGCCGCGAGGAGTAGGGCGGATGGCGGGGCCGGCGGAAAGCGCGTCCTTGCCGGATGACGGCAACCCCATCGGCATCGTGTGCGGCGCCGGCAGCATGCCGCTCGCGGTCGCCGAAGCGGCGAGCCGGCGCGGCCGCCGCGTGCTGCTGCTGGGGTTGCGCGGATTCGCCGACCCTCAGATCGAGCGCTATCCGAGCCACTGGGTGGCGCTCGGCCAGCTCGGCCGGATTTTCCGGCTGCTGCGGGCGGCGGGATGCCGCGACGTGGTCTTCATCGGGGCGCTGGTGCGCCCGTCGTTCGGACGCATCCGGCTCGACTGGACCACGTTGCGCCTGCTGCCGCGCCTCGCCGGCGCGTTTCGCGGCGGCGACGACCATCTGCTGGCGGGCGTCGGGCGCATTTTCGAGGATCACGGTTTTCGCCTGGTCGCCGCCCATGCGGTCGCGCCGGAAATCCTGCTGCCGCAAGGTCCGCTCGGCTCGCGCCTGCCGGGCGAGCGCGACCGCGCCGATATTTCTCGCGCATTGGCGCTGCTCGCCGCGACCGGACCCTATGACGTCGGCCAGGCGGCCGTCGTCGCCGACGGCCATGTGCTGGCGATCGAGGCGGCCGAAGGCACCGACCGGATGCTCGCGCGCGTCGCCGCGCTGCGCCAGGAAGGCCGGATCCGGATTGCGGCCGGCATCGGGGTGCTGGTGAAGGCGCCCAAGCCGCAGCAGGACCATCGCTTCGATCTGCCGTCGATCGGGCCGCAGACCATCGAAGGGCTCGCGCGTGCGGGCCTTGCCGGCCTCGCGGTCGTGGCCGGCGGCACCATCGTGGCGGAGCCCCAGCGGGTCGCGCGACTGGCCGAGCAGCACGGCGTGTTCGTGGTCGGGGTGCCGTCGCGCGAGAGCGGCCCATGACGGACGCGGGGCCGCGGGGCGACGCCGAGCCATTGAAGGTCTTCATCATCGCCGGGGAGGAATCGGGCGATCGTCTCGGCGGCGCGCTGGTGCAGGCGCTGCGGCGGCACGCCGGCCGCCCGATCGCGTTCCAGGGCATCGGCGGGCACGCGATGGCGGCGCAGGGGGTGGCGAGCCCGTTTCCGATCGAGCATCTGGCGATCGTCGGCTTCTCGGCGATCCCGCGGCGGCTGCCGGCGATCCTCCGGTCCATCCGGGCCGCCGCCGAGCGGGTGGTGGCGGCGCGGCCGGACGTGCTGGTGATCATCGACAGCCCCGATTTCACCCACCGGGTGGCGCGCCGGGTGCGGGCGGCGGCGCCCGACATCCCGATCGTGGATTATGTGTCGCCCTCGGTCTGGGCCTGGCGTCCGGGCCGCGCGCGCGCCATGCGGGCCTATGTGGATCACGTGCTGGCGTTGCTTCCTTTCGAGCCGGCCGCGCATGAGCGGCTCGGCGGCCCGCCCTGCAGCTATGTGGGCCACCCCCTGTCGGAGCAGGTCGCGGAGCTGCGCCCGGACGCCGCGGAAGCGGCGCGCCGCGCCGCCGGCCCGCCGGTCGTGCTGGTGCTGCCGGGGAGCCGGTCGGGCGAGATCGCCCGCCATCTTGAAGTCTTCGGCGCCGCCATGGCGCACCTCGCCGATCGCTGCGGGCCGCTCGAACTGGTGCTGCCGACCGTTCCCCACCTGGCCGAACCGGTGCGACACCAGACCGCGAGCTGGCGCGTGCCGCCCCGCATCGTGGTCGAGCCGGCGGACAAATGGGCGGCCTTCCGGGTGGCGCGCGCGGCGCTCGCGGCCTCCGGCACGGTGACGCTCGAGCTTGCGGTCGCCGGCGTCCCCACCGTGGTCGCCTACAAGGTGTCGCTGCTCACCGAGCTGATCTACCGGGCGGCCGTGCGGGTGCCGACGATCGTGCTGGCCAACCTGGTCCTGGGCCAAAATGTCATGCCGGAGATCACCCAGCGCGAGGCGACGCCCGAGCGGCTCGCCGCCGCGCTGGCGCCCCTGATCGGCGACACCCCGGAGCGGCAACGGCAGATGGCCGCCTTCGCGCGGCTCGACGCCGTGATGGAGATCGGATCGCTGCGGCCGAGCGAGGCCGCGGCGGACATCGTCGTGCGCGTCGCCTCACGGTAGACCGCGGCCTGCGGGATGATAGGATTCGGCGCGAGCGCGGCGAAGTCGTCGACTTGGGAGGACGAGATGGCATATGGCGTGTCGGTTGCCGGCAAATGGGCCTATCGGAGCTACCTCAACACGGCTGATCAACGGATCTTCGGTCAGGGCATCTTTACCTTCACGACTCCCTCGACCACCACGCTGAAGGGGACTTTGGACATGGGTGGCGGCTTGGTGCTCGACCTCGACGGGTCGGTTCGCCCGCCGGACAAGGGCTCGCCGCTCTCCGTCGCGATCAAGGGATACGGGCGGGCCGGCACCAAGACCGAGGGCTGGGAGTACGATTACGATGCGTTCTTGGGGCACCAGTGGCCGAGCGGGGTCGACCAAGTGCCGTCATTGGTCGGTACCGTTATCCGGGCCAAGCCGCATAACGGTGGGCCGGCCGGCGTCACCGCCTCCTTCATCGCCGTCAAGCAATCCTGAAGGCTGGCCGTGCAAGAAGCGGCGGGTCCGCCGCATGATCAGGCCGCCGGCTGCTCACTTTCGCCGCGAGATCGGATTGTAGTCCCGCCGGGTCGCGCCGGTGTAGAGCTGGCGCGGACGGCCGATCTTCTGGCTCGGATCCTCGATCATCTCTTTCCATTGCGCGATCCAGCCGACCGTGCGGGCGACCGCGAACAGCACCGTGAACATGGTGGTCGGGAAGCCCATCGCCTTGAGGGTGATGCCCGAATAGAAGTCGATGTTGGGATAGAGCTTCTTCTCGATGAAATAGTCGTCATGCAGCGCGATGCGCTCGAGCTCGAGCGCGACGTCGAGCAGCGGATCGTCCTTGATGCCGAGCTCGTTCAAGACCTCGTGGCAGGTCTTCTGCATGATCTTGGCGCGCGGATCGTAGTTCTTGTAGACCCGGTGGCCGAAGCCCATCAGGCGGAAGGAGTCGTTCTTGTCCTTCGAGCGCTTGATGTATTCGGGGATGCGGGAAACGGAGCCGATCTCGGCCAGCATCTTGAGCGCGGCCTCGTTGGCGCCGCCATGCGCCGGTCCCCACAGGCAGGCGCAGCCGGCCGCGATGCAGGCGAAGGGGTTGGCGCCCGAGGAGCCGGCGAGCCGCACCGTCGAGGTCGAGGCGTTCTGCTCGTGGTCGGCATGCAGCACGAAGATGCGGTCCATGGCGCGGGCCAGGACCGGATTGGGCTTGTACTCCTCGCACGGCACCGCGAAGCACATGCGCAGGAAGTTGGTGGCGTAGTCGAGGTCGTTCTTCGGATACACGAAGGGCTGGCCGATCGAATATTTGTAGGCCATCGCGGCGAGCGTCGGCAGCTTCGCGATCATGCGGATCGACGCGATCATGCGCTGGTAGGGATCCGAGATGTCGGTGGAGTCGTGATAGAAGGCCGAGAGCGCGCCGACCGAGCCGACCATCACCGCCATCGGGTGGGCGTCGCGGCGGAAGCCTTGGAAGAACCGGCTCATCTGCTCGTGGACCATCGTGTGACGCGTCACCCGATAGTCGAAATCGGCCTTCTGGGCGGCGGTCGGCAATTCGCCGTAGAGCAGGAGATAGCAGGTCTCCAGGAAGTCGCCGTGCTCGGCGAGCTCTTCGATCGGGTAGCCGCGATAGAGCAGGATGCCTTCGTCGCCGTCGATATAGGTGATCTTCGACTCGCAGCTTCCGGTCGAGGTGAAGCCGGGGTCGTAGGTGAACATGCCGGCCGTGTTGTAGAGCTTGGAAATATCGATGACGTCGGGGCCGATGGTCCCTTCATAGATCGGGAACGACCAGCTTTTGCCGCCGACCGTGAGCTGGCCGGATTTCAGATTGCTGCCGGACTTGTCGTCCATGGTCTTGGTCCTCGAACCTGCGGTCGGCCGCTCCCCGGCGGACTACGCGACGTAATTGTGCCCCGTGATTTGGTGCTATCCCATACAGGTTTGCACCGCAAGATGCAGGCCCTCCAAATAGGCAGCGCGCCGGCCTGGCGCCATGCATGGAAGGTCTTGCGGGCGTTCACGTATTGGCGATGTGCGGATGGCGGCGGGCGGCCGCGAGCCATGCATTTTGCGTTGCGCTGGCGGGCTTTAGGCTCGTCCACGCCCGGCTAGGCCGCCTGGTCGCCCAGCCGCGCCAGGCTTTCGGTCTTTCCGAGCACGACGAGGACCTCGAAGATGCCGGGCGAGGTGGCCCGTCCGGTGAGGGCGGCGCGCAGCGGCTGGGCCACGGCGCCGAGCTTGACGCCTTCGGCCTCCGCGAAGGCGCGCACCGCGGCTTCGGTCGCCTCCGCGTACCAGGGCTCGACCGCGGCGAGCCTGGCGGCGAGCTTCCCCATCAGGGCGCGCGCCTCGCCGGTGAGCAGGGCCGCGGCCTTGTCGTCGAGCGCGAGCGGGCGGGTGGCGTAGAGAAACTTCGCGCTGTCGACGAGCTCGACCAGGGTCTTGGCCCGCTCCTTGAGCGAGGGCAGGGCGGCGAGCAGTTTCGCCTTGAGCTCGGGCGTGAGCCGGGCGCCAAGCTCGGCGCCGTTGGCGACATGCGGAAGCACGCTCTCGATCGCGGCCAGCAGGTCGGCGTCGCTCGCGTTTCTTATGTAATGGCCGTTGAGATTCTCGAGCTTGGCGAAGTCGAAACGCGCGGGCGAGCGGCCGATCTGCGGCAGGTCGAAGGCCGCGATCATCTCCTCGGTGGTGAACATCTCCTGGTCGCCATGGCTCCAGCCGAGGCGGACCAGGTAGTTGCGCAGCGCCGCCGGCAGGTAGCCCATGGCCCGGTAGGCGTCGACCCCGAGCGCGCCATGGCGCTTGGAGAGCTTCGAGCCGTCGGGCCCGTGGATGAGCGGGATATGCGCCATCACCGGCACGCGCCAGCCGAGCGCGTTGTAGATCTGGGCCTGGCGCGCCGCATTGGTGAGATGGTCGTCGCCGCGGATCACATGGGTCACGCCCATGTCGTGGTCGTCGACCACGACCGCCAGCATATAGGTGGGTGTGCCGTCCGAGCGCAGCAGCACGAGATCGTCGAGATTCTCGTTCTGCCACACCACGCGGCCCTGGACCTGGTCGTCGATCACGGTTTCGCCGCTCGCCGGCGCCTTGAAGCGGATCACCGGCTTGATCCCGGGCGGGGCCTCGGCCGGATCGCGGTCGCGCCAGCGGCCGTCATAGAGCTTGGAGCGGCCCTC
>Ga0137415_10001309_pt1 | contig 24485 bp, 9 predicted proteins | sample CZODoug3_1_1_16f_FD_183082 | JGI IMG/M metagenome (GOLD analysis project Ga0137415, IMG submission 183082) | Vadose zone soil fungal communities from Angelo Coast Range Reserve, California, USA - CZODoug3_1_1_16fungal (Hybrid Assembly) | ecosystem: Environmental > Terrestrial > Soil > Vadose...
CGCTTGTGACTTCAGACATGGCCACCGAGGTCGCATGATGCGGCTCACGATCGCCTTCGGAAAGATGCCGCTGCACGTTCTCGATGACCACGATCGCATCATCAACCACCAGGCCGGTAGCCAGAATAATGCCGAACATAGTCAGCGAGTTAATCGAGAACCCGAACATTTTGATGAAAGCGAAGGTACCGATCAGCGAAACCGGAATGGTAATCGCCGGGATGATGGTCGCGCGCCAGTCCAGCAGGAAGAGATAAATCACCACAATCACGATGACAATGGCTTCTACCAGCGTCGTGATCACTTCGCTGATCGAGTCGCCTACCACCGTCGTCGTATCGAACGGGATGGCATACTCCAATCCGGGAGGGAAAGACTTTGCCAGATTATCCAGTGCCGCCTTCGCCTCACGATCCACTTCGAGTGCGTTGGCATTGCTCAATTGCTGCACGCCGACGCCGATCGCGTCCTGGCCGTTGTATTTCAAATTAGTGGCATAGGTCTCCGCACCCAGCTCCGCATGGCCAACGTCTTTCAGTTGAACGATGCCTGCAGACGTATTCTTAACAATGATGTTGTCGAATTCACGCGGATCGGAAAGGCGGCCTATCACACGAACAGTTATTTGATAGGTTTGTTTTGCATCTGAAGGCTGTTGCCCAACCTGTCCCGCTGGAATTTCCACGTTCTGCTCTGAAAGCGCATTTGTAACGTCCACAGCTGTTAACCCACGCGCCGCGAGACGGTCGGGATCGAGCCAGATGCGCATCGCATATTTGCGCTCGCCAAAGATGAGCACATCGCCCACGCCAGGAATACGCTTTAGCGCATCTTTCACATAGACATCGAGATAGTTGCTGATATACAGGTTCGAATAGCTGTTATTCCGCGAAAAAAACGCCGCTGCGAAAACGAAGTTCGAACTGGCCTTCGTAATCGTGATACCGGTATTCTTGACCTCTTGCGGCAAGCGCCCCTGTGCCGTCGACACACGGTTTTGCACGTCTACCGCTGCAATGTTCAGGTCATATCCGGTACGAAAGGTCGTTTGGATGAAGCTAGTTCCATCATTAGAGCTGGTCGAGTCGATATAGCGCATACCCTCGACACCGTTGATCTGCTGTTCGAGGGGAATGGTGACTGCCGACTCAACTACCTGCGAGTTTGCGCCCACATAGTTGCTGGTTACAGAAACCTGCGGCGGCGCCAACTGCGGATACAGAGAAATTGGCAGCGTAGGAATACACACTGCTCCGGCGAGGATAAGCAGCAGCGCGCAGACCGTAGCAAAGACTGGCCGGTGGATAAAGAAATCTACCACGAGAATTTTTCCTTTCGAAACCTGGCCCTATGTCGAGCCCTTTGTTCGAGAATGCTCCGTACGAAGAGCTTCAGAAGATCACGTTCCCATCCGCTCATATACAGCAACCTGCAATCGGTAACTACCGTACGTTATGCTTTTTATCCAAGCGGCTGCACGGGTGCGCCATCTATCAGGAACTGCGTCCCAGAGACGATCACCTTATCACCGTTCTGCAAGCCGTCCTGAACTGCGTAGCTATTTCCCAGGGTGTCGCCCAATGTAACGGCGCGCTGCTTGGCGACGAACTTTCCGTCCTGTCCCTGCGCCACGTACACGAACGCCTGCCCCCCCAGTCGCGTTACTGCAAGCACCGGAATCACGGGCTTCGGCGCAGTACCCCATATCACGCGAGCCTTCACCAACTGCAATGTGCGCACTTTTGCCGAGCGAACCGGGGCTTTCGCCAGAATTCCCTGCAAGCCGTTGTCTACCTGCGGCGAGATGAAATCAATTGCCGAGTGTTCGATGAGATTGCCGGCGTTGTCTACGATGTCGACACCGAGGCCGCGGCGTACCTGAGTCGCGCGCTCGGTGGGTATATATATGTAGGCTTCGAGATCACGGTTCTCATCCACCGTGGTCAATACGGTGGTCTGCGAAACGTAGTCGCCTATATGGACTGGGACATCGCCCACAATACCGTCGAATGGCGCCGTGATCTTGTAGTAGTCAAGCTGCTTTTGCTGCGTCTGGCGGGAAGCCACGGCTGACTCGTAATCGGCTTTCGCGTTCGCATAGGCCTGCTCGGCCTGGTCTTTTGCGTCGCGGCTGGTTACACTCGCGTCAAAAAGCTTGCGCTGACGCTCTACTTCGATCTGATTATATTGATACACGGCAAGCTTCTGGCGTTCGGTGGCCTGTGCTGCCTGGAGCGTCGCCTCCTGTGCCAATGGATCAATTTCCATGAGCACCTGCCCGGCCTTCACGAAGTCGCCCGAATGCGTTCGAATGCTGATCAGGTTTCCGGTCGTTCGTGGACTGATCGTTGCCGAACGGCGCGACTTGATCGTCGATACGTACTCGTCCGACTGCGGCACGGGCGACGAAGACACGGTGACTGTCTGCACAGGCATTGCCTGACCTTGCGGTGCAGCAGCAGCCGCCGGAGCCTTATTACAGGCCGATAATGTAAGAACAAAACCGGCGGACAGGAAAAGAGCGTAGATCCTGAATTGCGTCTTCAAGCTTGGTCCTCGAATTCATATTCCCGGCTTTGCCGGATGTCCATTTATGGACAATCTTGTTACATAGAGGACTAAATCAAGGCTATTCATCCGCTTAACGCTTCTGGCCATTGACTGCGGACCTCTATCCTACTGACGATTTCTCATTGGATTCGCCGGACAGGCGAACGTTTCATGAAATCTGATAGGCGGATTATCCGCCAAGCGCATTCACTGGGAAATTATAGGTGTTATGAGGAGATTTTTGGAGGATGCAGGGCATGTACCGGAATTTGTAACAATTCGTTACAAATTCCGGCCTGAATGGCATGCAAATTGTGCCGTCCTATTTACATTCGATAAGAGATCTTGACCATTTTCACCTGAAATACCCTCGCTTTATGTGCTTAAAAGAGGGCCTTCAATCCGAATTGCAATTGCCGTGGGGGATTGGCTGCCGAAATTGTGCCAAAGGACGAACTGGTAGTGACGACACTCAATGTGGAAAAGTTAGTCCGGTTCAGTGCGTTGAAAAAGTCTGCTTGAAATTTCAGGTTCACGCGCTCACCGATGGGAAATATTTTGGCAGCAGTAAAGTCCGATTGCGCGAAAGCGGGCCCGACAACGGCTCCTACGGACGAAGTGCCAAAACGGCTATTGGGCGCTGTTGCAAAGGCACTTTTGTTAAACCATGCCTGAGCGGTCTTGTGATCGGGATAAACAGCCACGCCAGGGACGAAGTCGGCGCGACGGGTTGTGGCTGAAGTTGAGCCACTGATGTCGTAGTAGGCCCCGCTTTGCAAACGGACAACCCCGCTAATCTGCCATCCACCGCCTACTTCTCTCAGCAACAGGTTGTGCCCTCGTAACTCGGGCAGTTGCGCGATGAAGGTTCCGACAACAGCATGCCTCCTGTCATTGAGAATGGGGCCGTAATGGTAATGGCGGTCCTGCCAGTTTTCCTGAGTGACATTGTTACCGTTGGAGTCGCCCAGCGCTTTCGAAAAGGTGTAGCTGCCAGTGAAGGTGAGCCAGCCCGTGCGCTTGGCCAGATAAAGCTGCAGCGAGTTGTAGTTCATGGTGGAATCGCCCAGCCAGGCGTTGATGGTGCCAAATCCCTTATAAGGATTGAAGTAGTTGGTGCTGTAGCCGGAATTGCCAGGAGCACCCACATCCGCCAGAGAGGGAAAGTTGATATTCGGCTGACGCAGTAGATGACGGCCTGCATTGCCAACATAGTTCAGTTCCATAAGCACGGAATGAGGAAACTGCTGCTGGATGCCGAGACTGTATTGCTCGTTATAAGGGTTAATCAACTTGGGATTAATGGCTGAGATTGTCGCCTGCAAGTGGTTGTTGACCGCCGATCCTGAACCGAGCGAATTCAGATTGCCGAGGTCGTACTCCGTATTCGAAAGATATGGAGGAATATTGACCTGGCTGAAGGTCATATTGCCTTCAGGCCGGAAGAAGAACATACCATAGCCTCCACGAATGACCGTTGTTTCTCTGGCCGCATAAGCAAATCCAAAACGAGGACCAAAGTTTCCGTCCATGTTGTAGAAACCGCGTGGAGCAACAGCAGGAATGAGCGGGTAGATGCCAGTATTGGCGTTCGGGACGCGAATGGTCTGGTCGGAGGGAATGCCGTCTTTAGTACGTACCAGACCGTTATAAGGATTGCCGCTATTAGGGATGATGGTGCCATCTGTCTTCACTGTGACAGGCGTGCCAGCAGCATAGACAGAGGGGTCGAAACTGGCCATGTTGTTCCCCTGGGTATACATCGGGGAGATCAGCTGCCAACGAACGCCGAACTCAAGACTGAGATTGTGCGTGGCTTTCCAGGTATCCTGCACGAAGGCTTCCGGTTGCGTGAAGCGGAAGTGGCCTATGGGGTCGGCGCTGGCTTCCTGGTATGAATTGAAGTTTCCCAGAAGCGCGTCCGCCAAGGCATTGCCGGTTGTATTGCTGCCATTCCCGTTAAAGTTGATATTACCGGTGTAGTATGGGCGGCCATTCTGATCGACGCGGTCCCGGATGAAGATGGCTCCCGCCTTTACCAGGTGATTGCCTTTGATCCATGAGATGGTATCGCCTGCCTGAATATCCGTGGAGGGAGAGAGCAGAGCGAAGTTGGGTCCCTGGAATGGCGCGAATCCAGTAATCGTCACATATGGAATGCCATCGGGATAGCGGCCTGCGTTGGGATATAGCTTTTGATATTGGAATCCGTACGTGTTGCGTTCCCAGGTATTCCCGGTAGGAGGAATATGCTGCGATGCCCAACTGGTATTGGCTGTAGCCTGATTGATGAGGTTGGGCCGGATGGTCCACGTGTGTGATATCAGGTAGCTCTGCCCAGGACGGCTGCGGATGGTCGGCGTGGTGGGCAATACCCCAGTATTGGAAAATGTGCCAAAGGGGTCTGTAAGTGTGTTTTGGTCGTGTATCCAACGGCCAAAGATGCTATGACTCTGATTGATAGCCCAATCGAAGCGCACCAGATCCTGATGAAAGTTGAGCGGGTTCTGCGGCGCGAGCGTGAGATTGTTTGCCGTGGCGGTATCGGTAAAGCTAAACCCCTGCTGCTCCATCAAGCGATAGACGTTCGCGATGGCTTTTCCATCGGCGGTGATCATCGACGAGATGTCGTTATTGGGGATGGGTGTCTTCGTTCCTGGATAGTTGAGCTGCGGTTGCCCGGCGAAGTTGCCGGAAAGCAGCGCCGAGGAAGGCACGGTGAAGCGCTGCGCCGATTGTTGCTGGCGGAGTCGCTTCCATTCTTCTCCTACAAAGAAAAAGAGGCGGTCTTTGAGAATGGGTCCACCTACGAAGAAACCAAAGTCGTTATAGATGAGCTTGGTTTTCTTTGTAGTGAAGTAATTGCGTGCGTCCAGATAGTTGTTGCGCATGTACTCAAATGCGCCACCGTGAAAGGCATTTGTGCCACTCTTCGTCACGATATTAAATGCCGGGCCTGAGGTGCGGCCATATTCTGCGGAGAAGTTCGAGGTATCGATCTTTACTTCGCCGATGAAATCAGCACCGACGTTATTCATCAGCGAACCATTGCTGCCTGCGACTTGATTAAATGCTCCGTCAACGGTGAGGTTGCCGGAGTCGGAGCGGTTGCCGTTGATGGTTTGATTGGTAGAGGCAAGGCTGGTGGTGACTGCGAAGATATCGGGATTGGTCACTACTGCGCCAGGAACCAGCGTCATCAACTGCGTGTAATTGCGACCGTTGAGAGCGAGGTTTTCGACCTGTTTCGAGTCGATGATGCGCGCTACCTCGCCCGAGGTGCTGTTCAGCGTCTCGACGCTGCCAGATGATACGTGAACGACTTCGCTTGTTGCTCCAATCTGCAACGTGAAATTTGCCGTGATCTTGGCATCGGCTACTATTCCTACGTCTGCCTGTTGAGCGGTGCGAAATCCATTGCCGGTAACTGTCAACGTATACGTGCCGATGGGCAGATTCGTCGCGATGAAATACCCGCTTGCATCGGCGGTAAATGTGCGCTCAAATTGCTTGCTCTGCTCTCGCACGGTGATCGTGGCACCAGCGATTGACGCACCGGTTGCATCCGTGATCAAGCCGGAGATCTGCCCCAGGCTGGTCTGCGCCTGCACCGGCAGGATGTGAAACAGAAGCATGCAAAGCAGTAACGCGCATACCTGGCGCATGAGAAAGATTTTTTTCAGCATGTAGCCTCCTCGAAAACTTTTATGTCTGCGGCGGGAGCTACGACAGCACAATCGGCATGCGCTGTTCGCTGATATACACCTTGATTTTTATCTTTGCCCGCAACAAGGTTTTGGGAGGATGAAGCTTTTACTTCGCGGCTGCAACACACACTTCCAAAACTCTCAGCGATTAAGCAAGAGCGAAAATAGTGTTGTCAAGAATTCCGCGTCCCGACTGTACCGCAAGCCGAGACATGTTTTCTGCATGCCGAGACGCATCGATTTGGCCTCTTGCGTGTGGCTTAACGGAAAACGCGCGCATCGGAAAATAGGCACCGAGCGCGCGTGTGGTTTGCAAATACGTTTGACATTCCCATGGAACGCCAGAGGCAATGTGTCGACCGCGTTAGAAACATGCGTAGCCCATCTGGTAGGTGGTGGATGCGGGTAATGCCATGAGTCCGCTGGATATGACAAACCCACTAGCGGTGGGAGGACTGATGAGCAAACTCATCATTGCTACGGCAGTGGCTGGATTTTGAGCCGCGGGAATGCAGGCATTCGGCGCCTGCGCCAACGGAGTGGCAAAGGTGACTGCTCCGATCGGAGAAAGGGTTGCCGGAGAAGAGCCGGTTGTAAAAGACACCGAACCGGAAACGCTTGTGCTGGTGGAGGAAAGCGCGGCTGTTCCGCCATTGCCTGCGCCAGCTCCAACGGCAATCGAGGGAATGGCGGAGTTCCCGGCGAATTGCGACGCATAGAATGCTCCAGCGCTCAGCCCGGCGGATGAATTGGCGGCTGTTCCATTCCCCAGACAGAGAATTGCAGTCCCGGTCACGCACGGAGAGAAGCCTACGTAGTTCCCTGCTGTGGTTGGACCGGTGGACCAACCTAATACATAAGGACCTCCGAGCCTTATGTTGTTCGCAAATATCGCTACATCTGTGGCGCTGTTAAACCGCATGCGTATGCTGTTGTCCGCACTCCATCCGAAGTTATACATCGATGCGTTTAGCTCGGTTGTTCCGTTCCAGGTAAGCACCGCGCCTGGAGTTACCGTAGTCTTCATGGTGGTACCCAATGCGTTCATAAATCCGTTCGCGACAAACTGCGTGGTTGCTCCAAGTTTGAGCAATGTAGCTCCAGTGCAGGTGCCGCTGGCATTGACGCATTCTCCACGAATGAAGACGACATCATCGCCCGCGTTTCCTCCTACTATGCCGGTGCCACTTACCGACATGACCGTGCCGCTGGCATCAGAGGCTTCTACGATTGCATCGATGAAGCTGTGGTAGAGGAATGTTCCCGTCTCGACGGAGAAACCAATTTGATTTGTTCTGACTTGTGCGCGGAAGCCGCGAATGGATGTGTATCCGAAACTGTTCGTGCCTCCGGAGTTGGTGAAGCGCATGGCGATGGAGTTGTTGTTCGCCGTGATATCGGTGAGAGCCATGCCCTCAGTGAATGAAACGGTATTGTCGAACCAATAGGCCGCCGATGTTGCTGTTCCATTGAAATTGTTGATCGCCACGTTGGTGAGATGAACCTTGGCGATATCGCCGGCATGGATACCACTGATAGCTGTTGCCGACGTGTTGTAGATGGAGCAGTTCTCGACGGACGGTCCCTGATTGGGCTGCGTTGGGGCCGCGCCGGAAATCTGCGCGCTGGGCAAAATGCGGATGGCATCCCCCGATCCCGTGTAAGTAAGAATGGCGCCCTGTTCGCAGTGCAGATCTATGTATGGAGAGTTGATGACAATCGTGGTACTGAGAGTGTAGTTGCCGGCAGGGATGGTGACCATCCCCTGAGCCCAGGTCTGCGAATTCTGAGTCACGGTAGGCAGCGAGGCAATTTCATTGTTGACCTGTACTCCGATATCCGTGCCTTGCGCTTGTGCTCCTGTGGTCAATAGCGAAATTGAAAATGCAAAAACCAGGATTGTTTTCTTCACGGTAAAGCCTCTTTTCTGGCCAGACGGTTTCGCTGGTAACTTGTCAAACTTCGCCGACCAGCTGTATATTTTCGAGTCGAAGTCGAGCAAGGTTAATTTACCGTCTATAACCTTCATTTACCGTAAAATCTTGTTTGGAATCAGGGAGTTACGTGACAATCTCGAGTAGCTCGGAAGCTGGAAATGATACATTCGCAGCTACGAATTTCCCGTTTGAGCATGATGAGAGATGGCTTCTGGTGCAACGCATTATCAGGAGCACACCTTTCGTTAAGGCATCACAGCTCCGGGAAATTCTGATCTATGTGACACGTCAAATACTTTTAGACGAGGGGAGCGCAATCCCCGAGCATGAAATTGCATACAAGGTACTGGGACGAAGAGAGAGTTTCAATCCTAACGACGACAATATCGTTCGAGTCCAGGCTGGGCATCTTCGAAAAAAGCTGGATCAATATTTTTCTACTGAAGGCCGTGAAGAACCATATGTCCTGGTAATACCCAAGGGAACTTATGTCCCGCACTTTGTGCCGAGACAGAATGCTGAAGTTCTCGAAAATGCAGTACCCAAGGTCGAACAGAGTCCAAGCGAAGCTCAATCCAATCTCATAACATCAGCTATAACATCTCCTAAAACAGAACAAGAACCTGCGTTTCTTCCATTTCGCTCGCACGATAACTCAGAAAATGAACCTCCCGTGTCCGCTCTTACAAAGAAACCGTTCACAGGTTTGCGGTGGTACTGGCTTCTTGTAGCGTTTGGCCTGGGAATCGGCGTGATGGTTTCTTATTACCGGCTAACCTCGACATCGCCTTCTATGGCTGCGGTGAGTGGGCTGCCCCTCAATATGATTGAGCAGCGTATCTTTGCCTCGGGAGCTCCCCTTTCGATTGTGACTACAGATTCAAGTCTGGTCCTGTTACAAAATACGCTGCACACCGATATCTCCATTGCCGATTATGTGGGAGGGCACTACCCATCGAGTCTGCTGACACCTTCTCTGGACGAAGGGCGGCGCATTACTCTGGAAAAAGCAACAACCGGACGTTATACAAGTCTTGGTGATCTGACCATTGCATGGCAATGTCAGGAATTGGCGCAGAAGTTAGGCACTGCAGCTACACTGCGCTATGCACGCTACATGAATGTGCGGGATTTTGAGAAGGGAAACTTTATTCTCATCGGAAGCCGTAGAGGCAATCCCTGGATCTCTCTGTTTGAACCGCAATTGAACTTTGCTCTCGAAGAAGATAAAGAAACTCACTTTTTCCACTTTGCGAATAAGAATCCGCAGGCAGGAGAACAGAAGACTTATCCCAATGAGCAGCAGCCGCACGGAGAATATATAAGCTATGTCGACATTGCGCTCGTTCCAAATCTGACGAAGACAGGCTATGTGCTTCTTCTGAATGGGTCGGTGATGGACTCGAATGAAGCTGCTGCCCGTTTGATCTTTGATGGAGATATATCGGCTCTGCTACCTCGTGCCGTAAAGAATGATGCCGCAGGCAAGGCGATATATTTTGAAATTTTCCTTCGCGTTCACTCGCTCGAAGGCGCAGCGAGCAAATGCGATGTGATCGCCACCCGAACTGGCGTAATGAATTCCTGAAGAGGATGAAAAGTGGCCGGCGGGCACCGATCTTACGCATGAATCGGCCGCGCCGTAGGCATATGTTTTCTCCAGACAATTAGAACAGTATCTTCAGCGCCACCTGTATCTGACGGGATGCGTTCGATTGCGATGTGATCTGGCCAAATGTGGCGTCCGATACGCCTGTGTCGGGCGCAGAGAAGGCTGGAGTATTGAAGGCATTGAATGCCTCGCCTCTCAGCTCTGCCTTGACTTGCTCCGTCACCGCGAATTGCTTGAAGAGCGAGATGTCAAGGTTCCGCAAGCCCGGACTGCGGAGGTAGCTGGATGTGCGCGACATGTTTCCAAAAGTGTAGGTAGCCGGCTGCGAGAAGTTAGCTGTATTGAAGTACTTAGTTAGCCGGCTTTCCACGGAGCCTCCAAGTTTTGCGTTCTGACCGTTGTAGTTAGGGCGCTCGCCCGGGTTGAAGATGTTGGCCACGTTCGTAGCGGAGAAGGCGAGCGGGTTTCCGTTATGCGCGCTGAAGATTCCGTTGAGCTGATATCCGCCAAGCAGTGCATCGACCAGGCGATTCCAGTGGGCGCCGAACTGCTGGCCGCGCCCGAAGGGAAGGCTATACACGCCACTGACAACTAAGTTGCGCGATACATCGAAGGTGGAAAGAGAATAGGAGTCATCCCTGAGAGGAATGCTCGCATCCTGATAGACGCCATTTGAGCCAAAGTTTGAGTTGCTGATGGAGTAGTCATCCAGAGACTTACTTCCTGTGTAGGAGAACAAAAGCGTGGCGTTCTTAGTGAACCGCTTTTCGATGCGTACCTGCACCGAGTCGTAATGAGAGATCGCTCCGGAGTCCTGATAGCCGTTGACTGCCGTGAACTGCGGGAATGGCGCGAGCAAATAGCGCCTTTGAACAGTGGCCTTAGAAAGCGGCCCAGAGACCTGAACCTGTCCCTGGAAGGGATTGGGGACGGCAGTCAGCAACTGACCGCCGAGAGCGAGATCCGCATTGGGAAGCTGATTATAGCTAGGGCTATAAGGTAGCTGCAGCCCGTGGCTTCCAACATACGAGACGCCAATCAGCCAGTTAGCCGGAAGTTGATACTCGAGACCTAACTGATAGTTTTCAGAGTATGGAGAAGGCTGGTGGCGCTTGCCAGCGACAATTGAGCTTCCTGTATTTGTGAGAAGACCAAGAGAGTTTCCAGTAGATGGTACAAATACACCGCCGGGGAACGGGTCAGAGAGGTAGTTATAGGGAGTGGCGCCATCGAGCGTGCCAAAGTAAGTAGTCGTGGCGCGATAGCCTGTGTTCTGAACGGTAGCAGCAGCCTGGTTAGGACTATCGGCAAAGAAGATGCCGTATGCGGCGCGCATCACTAGCTGGTTGAAGGGATGATAAGCGAGACCTATGCGGGGAGAAAAATTTTTATAGTTAGGATCGGTAACATTCCTTGGATTGCCGTTGACTCCGGCATATTGCAGGCCGCCCTTCAGGCCGGCAATCCCTGTGGTTGCAGCTAATGGAGAAGGGACTGTAAGGTCAAGGTACGTCGTTCGATTGTGACGCTCTGTTCTGGGGCGGAAGAGGTCATATCTGAGACCAAGATTGAGTGTTAATTTGTCGTTGGCCTTCCAGTCATCCTGAAGATACGCTGCAGCGTAATGGCTGAGTGAATCGACAATCTTGAAGTAATGCACTACGCTTCCCGATCCCAGGCCAAGCAGGAACGAGGCAAGACCGTCTCCAGCGGTGCTTGAGGCGGCCAGAGCATTGGGGCCCTGGGTCATGTTCGTGCCGAAGCTGAAGGTGCCTGTGGATTCTCCGTCATCATTGATGTTATTTGCGAGGATTCGGAATTCTCCGCCGAAGTTGAGCGTATGGCGGCTCAGCACCTTCGTGTTGTTGATAAGAAACGAGTCCTGTAAGTATCCGGCCTTTCCTTTACCCTGCTGGCCGCCAGACCCAATCCCAAGATATCCGCTTGGACTTATTCCTGGAAAGGTAAGTGCCGTGGAAGAGCTTGCAAGCGCAGCTGCTGCGAGATAGGACGGAAATCCTAATTGTGTTGGATCAAATCCATCAGAGGCAGTAGCCGTGTTGTAGTTCACGTGGGTTACACCTGCCCGCAATTCGAAGATATAGGTTGGAGTGATCGCAAAGGTATAGTCGAAGCCCGCGCCAATTGCGGGGTTTGACTGGACCGATGCGTTCTGCGCTATCTGAATTGCTGCGGGAAAATAATGCGGGTAATTTTGAACTGGATTTCTCTTAGAGAAACGGAATGCCATGCGCTGACGATCGGACAGGACCTCATCGACTTTAATGTCATATTGATTGATCGTATAGGGAGACGAAGCGCTGGCGACGTAGTTATTTCTTCCAAACGCTCCGGCTGCGTTTGGTAACGGGTAATACTTGAGGATGTTAGCCGCGACAGGATCAAACCGGCTCGGATCGATCTTGTTTCCGAGAAATGCAGTTCTTGAATAACTGGTGGTACCTCCAGATACAGTTGCCACGGTAGTGGCCGGATCGTAAATCGTGATGGGCGCGCCGGTATTGGTTATGTCTCCTGAAAAGTCTCCCCCGCGTTCCGCCAGAGTTGGCACCGTCGCCGTAAGCGTGGCAGCCTGGCCCTGACGAAGGCCTTCATAATCGGCGAAGAAGAACGTTTTGTTGCGGCCGTTGTAAAGCTTTGGAATATAGACCGGGCCGCCGAGACTGAAGCCGAACTGGTTCCGCTTGAGGCTCGGCAGAGGGAATCCATACTTGTTGGCAAAGAAGAGGTTTGCATCCATGTAGGAGTTGCGGAGAAAGTCGTAAACGCTCCCGTGCAGGTCGTTGGTTCCGGATTTGTAGATGATGTTGATGATGCCGCCCGCGGCGTTGCCGAATTGCGAGGAGAAGTTACTGGTCTGTACTTTGAATTCCTGAGTGGCATCTACCGAGGGAAAGATACTAAGAATGGTGAAATCGTCTGACGGTGGAGCAGCCGGAACGCCGTCCAGCAAAATGTCCGTGTTGCCGGACCTGGCGCCGTTCACATTGAACTGCAGGCCGATGAAACTTGAGTTGACCGTGCCTGTGACACCGGGAACGAGGAGAATCAAGCTATATGGATTCCTCTGGTTCAATGGAAGGTTTTCAATACTCTGATTGTTGATGACCTGGCCGATATCTGAGCTTTGTGTTTCGAGCAGTGGCTCGGCGGAGCTCACTTTGACTGTTTCAGCAGTCGATCCCACGTCCAGGACGAGATCCAACTGAAGCGTCTGGTCTACCTGCAACACCAGGCCGGTTCTTACAAGATGCTTAAACCCAGGCGCATCGACGTTTACGGTATAAGGTCCGGGAGGAAGGTTGGGGACATTGAATAGTCCCTCGCCATTCGTCGGGACTTTCGCTGTTACACGGGTCCCCACATTCGTGACGGAAACCGTCGCATTTGGAATTGCGGCGGCACTTGTATCGCGAACTGTGCCGCCAAGCGTGGCTGTGATTCTTTGCGCAGTGGATAGGAACGGGGCTGTAAATAAAAGTGCTGCGAGCGTTAGAAGAGTCCACGCTTTGTTGGGCAGAAATGGAGAGAACGGGCGGAATTTCAAGAAATTACGGCGCAATGTGAACTCCCAATGAAACGGATCAGGAACGAATTAAGAGAGTACGACCCAACCTGGAAATCGATAGAATGTGGCCGCGCACTCATAATGAAAACTGGTCCGTGGTAAATCATTGCCTTAGCGCCGAACAAGGTTAATTTACCGTCTATAGGTTCCATTTACTGTAAATTGTTTTTTAGAATCAATTGTTTACAGGATGAATTCACTTGACTGAGCAGCTTCCTGATAAATCGATGCGATGCGCTTTTCATTCAAGTACAACGAGAAATAACCCCTCGTGCGTCAATGGCAATGTCGCATCCGACCGAACGGGGCGCATAATGAAGTCAATCCACTGGATATTTGCAGGACTGTGAATCTTTGGCTCGCCGAGAGCCGGATCCTATAGTAGTCTGCGCTTGATTGCTATCCGCGATAACTATGGCACAACCCATTTCGAATGCATTGCTGGTGGTGGACGAGGGATCGAGCAGCCGAGCGGTCCTGCTTGATCACTTCCCTTTTACGCTTGGGCGCTTGTCGGATCGCGACTGCGTTCTTCTGCATCACGGTGTTTCGCGGGATCACGCCTTCCTGGTGCAGGAGGACGATGCCTACTACGTAGTGGACCGAGGCAGCCGTTTCGGCACTTTCGTCAACGGAGAAAAGGTAGAACGCCGCCTGGTGCAATTCGGAGATACGATCCAACTGGGTTCGCTGGAAGGTCCGGCTCTTCGCTTAGAAGCTGAAAAAAGAGCGTCGAAAAAGGCCGGCAGTCTTCTGCCTAATTTGAAGGCGATCGCCAAACCAGGTTCAGACCTGGAAAGATTAAAGTGGTTCCTCGAAGCCGCAAGCAAGTTGAATGCAATCGATGCAATCGACGAAATCCTATCCTCTCTTGTAGAAGTCACGCTGCAATTGACCAAGGTTGAGCGCGGGTTTGTGTTCTTGAATGATGCAGCCGGAAAACCGAAGCTTGTTGTGGGTCGAAGCGTCGACGGACTGATTTTGCAGGACGACTCCACAGTTTCGCGAACCGCTATCCATCAGGCTATCCAGAGTGCGTCGAAGTTTATTCTGACCGACACGCTCACGGCGGATGCGGGTCTCCGCTCCGAAAGCATCGTGGCACAGAGCATTCGATCGGTAATCTGCATTCCACTCCGCAGGCGATCGTCCGAAGGAAGTTCCGCTGCTCGCGAAACAATGGGCGTTCTATATCTGGACAGCCGACTGCGCGCAGGCAGCATGACTTCAGTGGAACACGATCTGCTGGAGACCATTGCAAAAGAAGCTGCCGCTCTTGTGGAGAATGCCTACCTGATCGAATCCGAGGCCGCATCGCGGCGATATCGTGCGGAACTCGCCATCGCTTCTCAAATTCAACAAGGATTGATGAAGATGCAGGTGCCGGAATTATCCTATGCACAGATTTCTGCCCACAGCATACCCTGTCTTGAAATCGGTGGCGACTTTTACGATGTCATCGAAGCCCAGGGCTGCTTATACGTAACCATTGCAGACATTTCCGGCAAAGGTATCTCCGCCGCGCTGCTTGCCTCCACGCTACAGGGAATGCTTTATGCGCAAGTGTTGGCGGGCCGGCCACTCATAGAGATTGCGGCTACTGCAAACCAGTACATTTTTGCAAAAGACGTTGGCAAGTACGCAACGATGATCCTGGTCAAAGTAACAGAGAGCGGCGAGGTCGAATACGTGAACTGCGGCCACATCAAGCCCTTGGTTGTTTCTGCTGGTGGAGAGGTTTCCAGACTATCGGCAGGCAACCTGATCGTGGGTTTGATCCCGAATGTTGCCTATTGTTCGGGCACCCATCAACTTATATCTGGCGAACGCCTTCTATTGGTAACCGACGGTATTACAGAGGCAGAAAACAAGTCTGGAGACTTCTTCGGCGAAGACCAACTGGAGCTGACGGCCAAGTCCCTGGCAGTCGAAGGCATTCTCGAGCGTGTGCGAACTTTCCTCGATGGAGCCCCGAACAGCGATGATTGCACAATCGTAGAAATCCTCTTTCGAACGGCTCATTAGAAAACGAGGATTCATCTCACTGTAATCAAGTACGCGGCTGATGATCCATACACTGGTTCGCATGCGCGATGAACCACTTACTCTGCAATGGAAAACCAGTGAACACGAAGGAACGGCCATCCTGGAGCTGACCGGGCCGCTTACGCTTGGCAATTTATTTACTTTCCAGGAGGAACTCAAAACCGCAACACCCGGCGTACTGATCATGGACTTGAGCAAGTCTCCATACATGGATTCGGCTGGGCTCGGCTCCTTGCTGCGGTTTCATGTCTCGGCAGAGAAACGTGGTGGCAAGTTGTTGCTATCCGGCGTCGACGAGCGCGTGCGCGCATTGTTCGAAACAACCAAAGTGGATTCACTGCTGAAGATTTTTCCCTCTGTAGAAGCCGCTGAGGCGAGTCTTTCCCATAGCTGAGAACAATCTGAAAGACAGCCAGCTAGCAAGTGCCTTCCAGAAATCGATCTGTGGGTAATATAGGACATCATCGTCATGATGCTCATATAGATCCACATCATTCCGGTGGCTATTTTCCTTGACTTCATTTCTACATAACAGTTACGATTTCGCAATCGAAGCCGTAAAGGAAGCGATGAGAGAGTTTCGCTTGCACCTTTCCCGTACATCACGCCTTTAAGCTAACGACTTTCCCCCGTATCGCTAAACATGGCTTAGGCTCCAAGCTCCCCCAGGCCAAATCTATTTCAGGTCCTTGCTGTCTGAGGCGCTGAGTTGGGATCATCATGAAATTTATTGGGTCAAGGCATGACCTTGTTGTCCTTGCGTTATTCCTGCTAGCGTTGTCGTCTTTTCCGCAAACTGCCTTCGCACAGCAGGTGACGTATTACGACTTCGACGGTCCACAAAGTAACTCGAATCAAACGTCCCGTCAGTGCTCTAGTACTGCTGCTCCGTCCAGCGCACTTTTCTGCTTCAATGATGGAACGGGTGCGGCGCTCACCCCATCATTCTTAAGCGACACTTATCCCGCGAATATCGATCCGGTTCAGACCGACAATCCTCCAGTACAAAGCACACATACCGCGATCCAGCTAACGTCTCCCCAGCAGACGCAGGCATCGAGCATGTGGTTCTCCGTACCGCAGAAGATATCCAGCGGGTTTACTTCCTACTTCGCTTTCAAGATCACGCCGAATGCGAACAGCTATGCGACAGCGGACGGCATTGCATTCGTCATCCAGAACTCCGCAGGCGGTGGCAGTGCATCGAGCTGTTCCGCGGTAGGTGCCGGATTAAGCGTCGTTGGGGGAAATGGCGGCTGCATGGGCTATGGAGGCATCGATAACAGCCTCGCCATCGAATTGGATACTTATCGAAACCCATGGGACCCGGACGACAACAACGGTTCCAATAACGATAACCATGTTGCCGTTCAGAATTGCGGAGCGGGTCTGCCTAATTCGCCGGATCACAACGGCTCGTGTCTTGTAAATCTGAATGTGAACAATGCTGTCCAGGCTGCGATTAATAGTCAGCTAGGTGTCACGCTTGCAGACGGGAATGTGCATGAGGTGGTCGTGATCTATAGCGGCCCGAATGAAGCGGTGCCCAATCTGCTGCAGATCTACATCGACCCACCGTTCGTTCCAGAAACACATACGCCGACAGCGGCAGCCGTGCCTGTGCTTTCCGGCACCTATAATATTACTGCCAACTTGAATTTGATGAACAGCGACAGCGCCTATGTGGGTTTCACCTCCGCGACCGGCGCTGCCTTCGAACAGCATGAGCTTCTGGCCTGGACCTACACTCCGCACACTACAGTCGTTCAGGGGCAACCACTCAGCCCGCCGGGCCAACCCACAGTATTTCCGTTCGGGAGCCATGTCTACGCGGTGACCTATCCGGCGGCTGGGCCGTCAACGGACGGGATCGACATGATAGTGACAGCGAATACCATTACTCCGCTGCTGTTCTCACAGTTGGTAAGCGGCGGACCGTTCGCCGGTTCGCAGTGCCAGGTGTATGACGAAACGGGCGGCAACTGCATCGTGTATTCCGTATCGTGCGTCAACTCGGCAACCAATGCGTTCACCCAATGTCCTGCAACCGATCCCGGGGCGGACCCGATCCTCGTGAAATCGGCTTACAACAACTCGATCCAACCCGTCTCGCCTGGATATCTGCAAGGCGATCCCTTCTACAATCTAGTAAGTTCGATCAGCGGCAATGGCACGACCGCAACCGTGACCTGTGCCGGAGAATGTTCGGTAACGGCAGGGCAAACGGTGACCGTGGCCGGAAGCCAGCCTGGCAATTTCAATGGCACAATCACCGCGCTTACTGCTGATCCTTCGGTACCAAACGTCTTTACTTTTGCCAGCACTGCAACCGGAACAGCTACGGGTGGTTATCTAACTTCTAATAATGTCCAGAACATCTTCTCGTCCTATTCACCGCAGCGTATCGATGCGACGACGACGGGGAAGACACACAACTTCTCCGACTTCGTTGTCACATCTGTGACGACTGCTCCAACTGCGCTCAAGATTCAGGCGCCTGCGGCAACCTATGGAACGACCGTGCCAGTCACGGTAACGGCAACATCAACAAACGGTACGCCCACAGGAAACGTGATGTTGAGCATTGATGGCGGATCACCGCTGACGCAGCCGCTCTCAGGCGGGACCGCTATCTTCAACCTGACGGGACTTACCGCCGGCGTTCATCAATTGAGCGTGACCTATCCGACTACGGGCGTTTTCCTCGGGAATACGGCGACCGCGACTATCACCATCAATGCGCCGACGCCGATTGCAACACTATCAGCGACCAGTCTGAATTTTGGAACACTTTACCTGGGCGACGTCCAAGTAAAGTCTGTCACGCTGACCAACACGGGTACTGCCACCATGACCGTGAATGAGCCCTTTATCTTCGATGTAGGCAATGGGAACTCGAAGGAATTCATCGCCCTCAGCCTCTGTCCGCGAAGCCTGGCAGTGGGCAAGTCCTGCACCATCTATATAGCTTTCTTTGCCGGACCGAGTTACAACCTGCAAACAGCGATCTTGAAGATTATGGATAATGCCCCAGATGCTCCGCAGTCCGTAAGCCTGTCGGCCACCGTGATCAATCCTCAAGCCAGTTTCAAGCCAAATGCATTGAACTTTGGAACACAGCGCGTAGGGACCACCAGCCATGCCTCGGTAATGCTTACCAACACCGGTGCGACGCCACTGGCCATTTCGAGCATCAGCATGAAAGGGGCGAATGCAGGTGACTTCAGCCAGACGAGTAACTGTCCCGCACCGCTGGCAGCGGGTGCGAGCTGCACTCTCTCCGTCAGCTTCACTCCGGCGAGAACTGGAGCGCGTACCGCTTATCTGAACGTGGTAGATAATGCGCGCAGCGGATCGCAGCAAGTTTTCTTGTACGGAACGGGTAAGTAGCCTCAAGAGAAGTGGTGTTAGGGGAGTTTATTTCCCGCCCTGAAATGCCTTCATGGAGTCGCGGTAGATGCTTTGCAGGTCGGCACGCTCCAGTACTCGCGATGCATTGTTTTCCTTGCTGATACTCTCCAGGATGCGCACCACTTCACGATAGTGTGGAGTGGCTTCGCTCCCTTTGCCGCTCTGTGTCAACAGCGACGCCAGAAAATAGTGGGCCTTGGCCTGAAGGACACGCAGTCCGAGCTTTTCCGCTCTTGCCAGCGCAAGATCCAGTTCCTGCCGTGCATTGCTATAGCTCTTGCCCGCGATTCCTGCCTGACCCAGGTAGATAGAGCATTCGACTGAGACGGGCTTCAATCCAAGTGCATCTGCATCCTGTGTCAATTTTTTGAGAGCAGGGATGACAGTCGTAGCATGACCGTCTGCCACTTCTACCTTTGCCTTGTTCACCCTCGAAAGCAAAGTCTGTTCTTTGTCAGATGTCTTCGATGAGATTTCAAACGCACGATCGTATTGCTGGCGAGCTGCGGCGTAATCACCTTTGTAGAAATAGGCATCGCCGATCCAGTTAGTTGCGAGCGAAACCGCTCTATCGTCTTTGACCTGGTGAGCGATATTCAGTGCGTTATCAAGACTGGGACGCCCCTCGTCACCACGCCCCACCTGTGAGAGAAGATCACCCCAACCCCCAACAATGTTCACAGTGAACGACGTCATCTCTTTCGTCTGCTGAAAGATATTGAGCGCGTCTTTCATGGAGCTGAGCGCAGCACCATAGCGACCCTGAGCGGCGAAGATCTTCGCCATGCTGTCGGACTCGAGCGCCTCGCCTCGCTGATCGTTAATGCCTCGGCGTGTCTCGATTGCCTTCAGATAGAGGATCAACGCTGCATCGTATTGCCCGAGCTTTGTGTTGGCTTCGGCAAGATTATGCAGGGATTCGGCGATGTCTTCAGGAACATTCAGCTTCTGGCGAAGCTGGTAGGCCTGATCGAGATACGTCAGGGCGTCCTGATACTCGCCCTTGTCTAACCGGATACTTCCAATGTTATTCAGACACAGAGCCTGTTTTGATTCGTCGCCGAGCTCACGCTCAATCTGCAGAGCATCGGTGAAATACTTCAGAGCCTCGTCTGGCTTGCCATGGTCATGGTAGAAGGAGCCCGTGTCGATGAGGGTATTGCCAATGCCGGCCTTGTCGCCGATCTCACGACGGGCAGCTAATGCCTCTTTATAGCTGGCGAGCGCCGCATCCGGTTTGCCCGTGCTGTCCTGAATGGAAGCAATCTCCTCAAGACTTGCCGCTGCGCCGCGCTTGTCGCCGATCTGCTTCTTGATGGCAAGTGACTCCTGGTAATTGCGCAATGCCTCTTCCGGCTTGTTCAACATGCCGTATGCAATGCCAGTCGCCTGCAGGATGGCCGCTTTTTCTTCCTGGTTGTCGAGCTGAATCGCAAGGCTGAGTGCTCTGGTCAGGAAATCGAGACCACCTTGCGGGTTGCCGCTCTTGATCTCGACACGCCCGCTAGCCAGCAGGACGTCGACATTCTTCGGATCGTTGGTGAGCACCGCGGCCAGCCGCTGCTTCGCTGCTTTGAAGTTGCTAGCCTGCTCGTACAGCCCAGCGAGCGCGAACTGGACATCGGTGTTGGCTGGGTTGTCAGCAGCAAGCTGCTCGTAAGCAGAGATTGCCTTCTGCGTGTCCTTGATGATGCGCGCGTGGTTGGCTTCTATGATGGACTTTTCCTGTACCGGCAGACTGTCGCTGAGTTCAACCGCGCGCCGCGAAGCTCTCTCAGCCAGATCGTCATGCCCGAGATTTGAATACGTCTCGCCGAGCTTAGAAAAGGCGAGAGCAAAATTAGGATCGCTCGTAGTCGATGCCTCCAACCGCTTCAAGGCCGCGAGATTGTTGCCACTCCTTGCGAGTTGCAGGCCATCGTCATAGGCACGAAGAGCTTCGACGGAGTCGGTGGAGGGACGTACAGCATGTGCCTTCAGCTCCTTCAGCATGTCCGGGTTAGCGGCAAGCCGTTGCCGCACTTCGCTTGCCAGCGTATCCACCGAGGTAAGCAGGTCCTTCTCCTGAGGGACATCCGTCTTCAGAACATAGCGGGAGTCATGTGCCAGATCGAGGATTGTCGTATCGATCCGTATCTGACCCCCAGCGCGTACATATTGTCCAAAGATGATGGTTTCGGCGTTGGTGAATTCCGCCAGCCTGCGCAATGTGGCGACATCCACCTGTGAGCTTCCGGAGATATGCAAATCCTGCAATACCTGGTGCAAGCGGTCTGGAGAGACCATGCGAATGTGCGCTGACTGGCCAATGTCGCTACTAAGCATGTCGGCAAGACTGGAACCTAGCCAATCGAGAGATGGATCTGCTGATGCGTTGTAGAAAGGCATGATGGCAAGTGAAACCGCTGGAGCCTTTGCAGCTTGATCGCCAGCGCCCGGTCCGAAGAACTTCCTGGCTACTAAGACTCCAGTAATTGCGAGTGCTATCGCCAGGACTGCCGCGCCTAGACCAATCAACCAGCGTCCGCTTGGACCGCTGGATGCCACGTTGGCATAAAAGCGCAGGCTTGCTCCTGCCCTCTTGCTTTGCCAGGCTTCCAGGTCATGAAGGATTTCGCCTGTGTTCTTATAGCGGAGCTGGATGTCGCATTCGAGGCATTTGCCGATAATGTCGCTCAACGCACCAGGAATCGCGGCATCGTAAGTCGTGACGGGATCGGCGCGTTCACGTGTTCTCTTAATCAAACTGGCAAGGGCGCTCTCGGCGCGAAACGGCATATCGCCAGTCAACATCTCGTAGCCGATAAGTCCGAGCGCGAAGATGTCCGAGCGCTGATCGAGTTCCTTGCCCAGCGCCTGTTCGGGAGACATATATTCCATCGTCCCCACCAGAGCGCCAGACTGCGTCATTCCATCGCCCTCGATCGTGCGGGCCAGGCCAAAATCCATCACGACTACGCGACCGGCAGCGCCCATCATGATGTTTTGAGGCTTCAGATCACGGTGCAGAATGCCGACGGCATGCGCAGACTCAAGCGCGTGGCAAATCTGCTGCAGAATCGCAACCACCTCCGCCGGTGGCAGCTTACCCTTTTCCTCCATGATGGAGCGCAGATCGCGGCCTTCGACTAACTCCATCGTGATGAAGCGCAACCCAGCGTCTTCGCCGAGGTCATACATGCGGACTACGTTCTTATGCGTGACCTGATGCGACAGGCGCAGTTCCTGTTTGAAGCGGTCGACAATGGCCGTGTTGCGGGCAAGCTCCGGACGGATGACCTTGAGTGCGACGAGGCGGTCGAGTTCACGATCCTGCGCCTTATAAACCGAACCCATGCCACCTTTGCCCAGCATGTCGAGAATCTCGTATCGCATGGCAAGGACGGTGCCAGGCTGCAGCGCCGGTTCACCTGCATCCCAGGAACTTGCCGGCTGCACACTGGCCATCGTCTGACCGGAGATGGTGGGATACATATCCAATCGTGTCACTGCAGGAGCATCAACCCGGTCAGACGGCGGAACGGATGTTTGGGGAGGATCGAGATTGTCACTCGAACTGCTCAGGGCAGCGGGAGTTCCGGATTGCGTGGGCATTTCGTTTCGTGGTCGCTTGTAGGGACTATCTACCATGATGGGGCGATTAGAGCTTAAAACAACGGGATCTTAGAGCTGGGCCGATTATGAGGGGGAAAATACGAATCGGCTGATCGTGTCCTGCGACCTGAGTATATAACCCCTTGCCGCTACTGGCATGTACTTTGTCGCTGAGCTGGAACAGTCTGTCCTATAGCTTATCAATAGGATTGGCAGGATTGGCCGCAACAATAGAACAATCGCTGAGTTGGCATAAGAATGCAGGCAGCAAATTCTGAGCGGCCCCGGTTCTTAGTTCATGAGACGAAGTGTTATCGCTGCTTTGAACGATTCAGCTGAAAACGTTTGAGCATATTTGTGAATCGAATACCGTTTGCTTGCCTCTTTGTTGGAGAATCGTTGCAACCCGAGTCACGTCCTAATTGTTGCCAGTTCTTGCGGTTTTAGGTGCTTTGTTTTACGACGTGAAGGCCTACGCTAAATTTTTCTTTCATAGATTATGGGAACTGTGATATCAACAACCATCAATATTCAAACGATTCAATGTCAGTGATATTCGAATAATTCGCTTTGAGGCTGGCAAGGGGTGCACCAGTCATTACTGTTGGGTCATGTTTGATATTGAAACTGTGTCGCAATTGCAGGCAATTCTTTAGTTCAGAGCAATGAGAAGGCGTCTACCGGAATCAACGCCAACGCGATACGTACATATTTGGGAGGTGTGCGATGAGGAAAGCAAGTCTTTGCAGGCTGTCTTGTTTTGTCGTGTGCATGGTGGGTCTTAGCTATGCGCAGAGCACCAACTCAGGTGACATTCGTGGCTCGGTGACGGATCCGTCGGGTGCATTGATTCCCGGTGTCACGGTTACAGTGCTGAACGTTGATACCGGAGTATCGAAAGATTTTGTCACCAACCACGATGGCCTCTATGACACGTCTTCGATTGTGACTGGACGCTATCAGATCACCTTTACGAAAGAAGGCTTCCAGCAGCTTGTACGTGGCCCTGTCACGGTCCAGGTTGGGTTTACAGGGGTAAACGCTCAGCTGAAGATTGGTTCCACCACGCAGCAAGTTGTGATCACGTCAAACGTTCCCTTGCTCGACAGTGAAACTGGGGAGCAGCAAACTACGCTGGAAGCGAAATCCATGGCACAGTTGCCGAACGTAGGAACGAATTGGGAAAACTTCACCATTCTCCTTCCCGGCACTTCAGGTTCCGGTTCCAGCCTGGCCGGCAACAGCCCGGCCAATCCAGGCCAGTTTGTAGCGGCAAATGGCAATCTTCCCTATAACGCCATGCTTGCGGACGGCTCTGTGACCACGCTGCCATCGAGCAGCAACTCAGATGTATCTACCTTTGAGACGGTAGCCGAACTTCAGGTGAGCACATCCAGCTTCTCGGCCCAGTATGGCATCGGCGGCTACATCTTCAATCAGATCAGTAAGGGCGGCACCGACCGCTTTCATGGCGCTGTGTACGAATATTTCCAGAATGACGCCCTGAATGCCAAGAGTTATGGCTTTGGCAACCCTGTCTCAGTTCCGTATCTTCGTTATAACAACTATGGAGGATCGATCGGCGGGCCCATTCTGAAGAAGAAGATGTTCTTCTACTTCAACTTTGACAAGCTGGACACTACCGGTGCAAACATTGGATTTCTAACAGTCCCGACAGCGGCCGAACTAGCAGGCGATTTTACCGGTCAGCCGGCGATCTATGATCCGACCACGCAGGTTGTAACGCAGACGCCGGATGGTCCTGTGGTGACCCGGCAATCGTTCGCCGATGAGTATGGTAACGGGAACAAAATACCGGCCAACATGATCGATCCGGTTGCCAATGCTATACAAGCCTATTATCCGAAGCCCAATGTCTCCGGCAATATCGCCCAGGGCGCGGTTATAAACAACTATTACTTCAATGCCAAGAACTCGAGTCCGGCTAAGAAATATTTTGGGCGGCTGGATTACGACATTACGCCCTCCAATAGAATTACGATCTCCGACACGCAGCGAGACAGTCCTGCCATTCAGAA
>Ga0137415_10001310_pt1 | contig 24476 bp, 16 predicted proteins | sample CZODoug3_1_1_16f_FD_183082 | JGI IMG/M metagenome (GOLD analysis project Ga0137415, IMG submission 183082) | Vadose zone soil fungal communities from Angelo Coast Range Reserve, California, USA - CZODoug3_1_1_16fungal (Hybrid Assembly) | ecosystem: Environmental > Terrestrial > Soil > Vadose...
CTGCGGCTGACCGAGAAGGGCTACCGGGTCGGGGTGCTGGAGGCGGGCCGGCGGTTCACCCCGGACAGCTACCCGAAGACGTCGTGGGACCTGCGCAATTTCCTCTGGGCGCCGAAGCTCGGCTGCTACGGGATCCAGCGCATCCATCTGCTGCGCGACGCGGTGATCCTGGCGGCGGCCGGCGTCGGCGGCGGCTCGCTGGTGTATGCCAACACGCTCTACGAGCCGCTCGCCGCGTTCTACGACGACCCGCAGTGGGCCGGCATCACCGACTGGCGCGCCGAGCTGGGTCCGTACTACGACCAGGCCCGGCGCATGCTGGGCGTGACCGAGAACCCGGTGACGACCGAGGCGGACCGGGTGATCAAGCAGGTCGCCGAGGACATGGGCGTCGGCGACACCTTCCACGCCACCCCGGTCGGCGTGTTCTTCGGCGGCCCGGACACCCCGCCCGGCACCGAGGTGCCCGACCCGTTCTTCGGCGGCGCCGGCCCGGACCGGCTGACCTGCATCGGCTGCGGTTCCTGCATGACCGGTTGCCGCCACGACGCGAAGAACACGCTCGACAAGAACTACCTCTACCTGGCCGAGCGCGGCGGCGCCCGGGTGCACCCGCTGACCACCGTGACCGCGGTGCGGCCGCTGGCCGAGGGCGGCTACGCGGTGGACTCGGTGCGCACCGGGCGGTCCCCCCGGCGGGCGGCGAACCGGCGCGCGTTCACCGCCGGGCAGGTCGTCTTCGCCGCCGGCACCTACAACACCCAGAAGCTGCTGCACCGGATGCGGGACACCGGCACTCTGCCGCGCATCTCGGCCAGGCTGGGCATGCTCACCCGGACCAACTCCGAGTCCATCCTCGGCGCCAAGGCCAAGCACCCCGGCGTCGACTACAGCCAGGGCGTGGCGATCACCTCGTCCTTCCACCCCGACCCGCACACCCACATCGAGCCGGTGCGCTACGGCAGGGGCAGCAATGCGATGGGGCTACTGCAGACCGCGCTGACCGACGGCGACAAGCGCTACCCCCGCTTCGTGACCTGGTTCCTCGAGATGGCCCGGTCGCCGAGGAACGCGCTGAGCTCGCTGTCGGTGCACCGCTGGTCGGAGAAAACGATCATCCTGCTGGTCATGCAGACGCTGGACAACTCGATCACCGTGTCCGGCCGGCGGACCAGGCTCGGCCGCTACAAGCTCACCTCGGCGCAGGGCCATGGCCAGCCCAACCCGACCTGGATACCGGCGGGCAACGAGGCGGCCCGGCGGGTCGCGGACAAGATCGACGGCATCCCCGGCGGCACCCTCGGCGAGATCGCGAACATCCCGATGACCGCGCACTTCATCGGCGGCTGCGCGATCGGCGACTCCCCGGAGACCGGCGCCATCGACCCGTGGCACCGGCTGTACGGCCACCCCGGGCTGCACGTCGTCGACGGCTCGGCGATCTCGGCGAACCTCGGGGTGAACCCGTCGCTGACCATCACCGCCCAGGCCGAGCGCGCCATGGCGTTCTGGCCGAACCGGGGCGAGGCCGACACGCGGCCCACGCCCGGCGCGGCGTACCAGCGGCTGTCCCCCGTCGCGCCACGCCGCCCGGCGGTTCCGGAGCACGCCCCGGCGGCGCTGCGGCTGCCGCTCACCGAGATCCGGCACGACACCCCCGCCGGCAGCTAGGTCTCGACGACGCGGGCGATGCGCATGGAGTACCGGTCGCGCGGCGAGGGGCGAGGCACTTTTCGTGCCGCTAGGTCGTGGGATCGCCCGCGCGGCGCAGCCATTCGAGGGCGACCGCCCGGCCGTCCGGCACGAAGTCGGCGTCCGGATCGCGCAGCTGGGCCGCCAGCTCGGTCAGCTCCAGCCAGCCGCCGGACACGATCTCCTCCGGCTGGTGCACGATCGGCCCGTCCCAGCTCGCCACGTAGACGAAGTTGTGGCACCGCACCGGCGGCTGGACGAACGGCAGCACGAACAGCGGGCGCAGCTCGACGCCGGCGATGCCGAGTTCCTCGGCGAGCTCGCGGCAGGCGCCGTCGTCAGGTCGCTCGCCCGCGCCGAGCACGCCGCCGGCGAAGCAGTCCCGCAGCCCGGGAAACACGTCCTTGTCCGGGCTGCGCCGGTGCACGTACACCCGGCGCAGGTCACCGGAGCGGACCAGCACCATCGTCGCCGCGTGCCAGAGCCCCTCGGCGCGCATCCTGGCCCGGGTCGCCGTGCCCACCTCGTGGCCGTCGGCGTCGTACACCCCGACCAGCTCGTCCGCCGCCATGCCGGCGATCGTCGCACGCCGGCACGGCGGCGATCTGGTCGGCCAGCTGGCTCAGGCCACCACGGTGATGCCCGGAATGCCCTTGATCTCGCCCATCAACATTGAGCTCACGTTGACCGGGTAGTCGTAGAGCGCGAGCAGGAACTCGTTCCGCTTGCCGACCAGCTTGATCTGCACCGGGGTGTCGCCCTTGTGCGCGAGCAGCGTCGACTTGAGCTCGCTGACCACCGCCGGGTCGATCATGTCGGCGGCCGCGACGAGCACCAGCGGCGGCTCCTCGTCGTTGCCGGTGATGCTGGACAGGTCCAGCGCGATCAGGTCGCTGCCGAAGACGGACATCTTGTCCTCGCGCCAGTTCACCCGGCCCCGGACCACGACGGCGTTGTCCTCGATCAGGTCCGGCGCGAGCACCGCGTAGCTCTTCGGGAAGAACAGCACCTCGATGGAGGCGTCCAGGTCCTCGATCGCGCAGATCGCCCAGGGCGCGCCGTTCTTGTTGACCCGCCGCTCGACCGAGGTGATCAGGCCGGACACCTCGACCTCGCCCTCCTGCGGCGGGTCGGCGAGCAGGATGCCGATCGGCCGCTTCGCGTGCTTGCGCAGGATCCGCTCGGCGCCGTCCAGCGGGTGCGCGGACACGTACAGGCCCAGCATCTCCCGCTCGTAGGCGAGCTTGCGCTTGCGCGGCCACTCGTCCTCGATGAACTTCAGGTGCGCCAGCGGCGAGGAGGAGATGCCCTCGCTCGGTTCGTCGTCCCCGGAGCCGAACAGGTCGAACTGGCCCATTGCGGCCTGCCGTTTCAGCGGCACCACCGCGTCGACCGCGCCCTCGTGCACCTCGACCAGGGACAGCCGGGTGTTGCCGAGCGAGTCGAAAGCGCCCGCCTTGATCAACGACTCGATCACCCGCTTGTTGCAGGCCAGCAGCTCGGACTTGTCCAGGAAGTCGGTGAACGAGGAGTACTTGCCCTTGTCCCGGCGGGTGCCGATGATCGACTCGATCACGTTGGCACCGACGTTGCGCACCGCACCGAGCCCGAACCGGATGTCATTGCCGACCGCGGCGAACCGCAGCGCCGACTCGTTCACGTCCGGCTGCAGCACCTTGATGCCGTGCCGGCGGCACTCCGAGAGGTAGCCGGCGGTCTTGTCCTTGTTGTCCGCGACCGAGGTCAACAGCGCGGCCATGAACTCGACCGGGTAGTTGGCCTTCAGGTACATCGTCCAGTAGGTGATCAGCGCGTACGCGGCCGCGTGGCTCTTGTTGAATGCGTACCCGGCGAACGGCAGGATCGTGTCCCAGAGCGCCTTGACGGCCTCGTCGGAGAAGCCGTTGGCCTGCATGCCGGCGTGGAAGCCCGCGTACTCCTTCTCGAGGACCTCCTGCTTCTTCTTACCCATGGCCTTGCGGAGCACGTCCGCTCGACCCATCGAGTAGCCGGCCACCTTCTGCGCGATGAACATGATCTGTTCCTGGTACACGATCAACCCGTAGGTGTCGCCCAGGATGTCCTTGAGCGGTTCTTCCAGCTCAGGGTGGATCGGGGTGACCTTCTGCCGGTTGTTCTTCCGATCGGCGTAGTCGTTGTGCGCGTTCATGCCCATCGGGCCCGGCCGGTACAGCGCGCCGACCGCGACGATGTCGTCGAAACCGGTCGGCTGCATCCGGCGCAGCAGGTCCCGCATCGGACCACCCTCGAGCTGGAACACGCCGAGCGCGTCGCCGAGGCCCAGGGCGTGGTACGTCTTCGGGTCGTCCAGCGGCAGCTTGTCGATGTCGATGTCGGTGCCGCGGTTGGACTTCACGTTGTCGATCGCGTCGCCCATGATCGTCAGGTTCCGCAGGCCCAGGAAGTCCATCTTCAACAGGCCGATTTCTTCACACGACGGGTAGTCCCAGCCGGTGATGATCGACCCGTCGTCGCGCTGCCAGACCGGGATCGCGTCCATCAGCGGTTCCCGCGACATGATCACCGCGCAGGCGTGCACGCCGGCGTTGCGGATCAGCCCCTCCAGCCCGCGCGCGGTGCCGAAGATGGTGGCCACGTCCTGGTCGGTCTCGACCAGCGCCCGGACCTCGGCGGCCTCGCCGTAGCGCTCGTGCTTCGGGTCCACGATGCCGGACAGCGGGATGTCCTTGGCCATGATCGGCGGCGGCAGCGCCTTGGAGATCTTGTCCGCGATCGTGAAGCCGGGCTGGCCGTAGTGCACCCGGGCGGCGTCCTTGATCGCCGCCTTCGTCTTGATCGTGCCGAAGGTGATGACCTGGGCGACCTTGTCCGAGCCGTACTTGTCCGTCGCGTAGCGGATCATCTCGCCGCGCCGGCGGTCGTCGAAGTCGATGTCGATATCGGGCATCGACGCGCGCTCGGGGTTCAGGAACCGCTCGAACAGCAGCTTCTGCGGGATCGGGTCCAGGTTCGTGATGCCCAGTACGTAGGCCACCAGGGAACCCGCCGCCGAACCACGCCCGGGGCCCACCCGGATGCCGGACTTGCGGGCGAAGGTGATCAGGTCGGCCACCACGAGGAAGTACGCCGGGAAGCCCTTGCCGATGATCACCGTGAGCTCGCGCTCGATGCGCTCCAGGTAGCCATCGGGCGCGCCGTCCGGGAAACGCCAGGCCAGCCCGCGCATCGTCTCGTCGCGCAGCCAGGACGACTGGTCGTGGCCCTCGGGCACCTCGTAGATCGGCATCCGATCCTGGTGCTCGTACGCGTCGTCGTAGGACTCGACGCGCTCGGCGATGTACAGCGTGTTGGCCGCCGCGCCCGGTAACTCCTTGTCCCAGTACTCACGGATCTCGGCCGACGACTTCAGGTAGTAGCCGCCGCCCTCGAACTTGAACCGGTTCGGGTCGCTCAGCATCCGGCCGGACTGCACGCAGAGCAGCGCGTCGTGCGTCTTGGCCTGGTCGACGGTGACGTAGTGCGAGTCGTTCGTCGCCACCGGCTTCAGGTTCAGCCGGCGGCCGACCTCCAGCAGCTGCGTGCGCAGCGCGCGTTCCTCGGCGATCTCGTGGTCCATCACCTCGAGGAAGAAGTTGTCCGGGCCGAAGATGTCCCGGAAGTCCGACGCTGCCTGCAGCGCCTCGTCGAACTGGCCCAGCTTCAGCCGGGTGGACACCTCGCCACCCAGGCAGCCGGTGGTGGCCATGATCCCCTCGGAATGCTCCGCGACGATCTCCCGGTCCATCCGGGGCTTGCGGTACATGCCCTCCAGACTGGCCCGCGAGGACAGCCGGAACAGGTTGCGCAGGCCGGTCACGTTCTGTGCCAGCATCGTCATGTGCGTGTGCGCGCCGGCGCCGCCGACGTCCTTGCCGATGCCGCCCTCCTCGGCCCCGCCGCCACGCTGACCCCGGTCGCCCCAGAAGACCGGTTTCTTGACGAACCGGCTGGCCGGAGCGAGGTAGGCCTCGATGCCGATGATCGGCTTGATCCCGGTGCGCTTCGCGGTCCGGTAGAACTCGGCGGCGCCGTACATGTTGCCGTGGTCCGTCATCGCCACCGCGGGCATTCCCAGGCGCTCGACCTCGGCAAACAGCGCGCCGACCTTGGCCGCGCCGTCCAGCATCGAGTACTCGGTGTGCACATGCAGGTGGACGAACGAATCAGACACAACTCTCCCTGCACACGTACTTCTGGGACCGGGGTGAGAGCAGGTTAGTCCACCCCCGCGCGCGCCTCGGCAGACCTCCCCGGTGTGTCTCGCGACGTCGCGCCGACCGGTCGATCCGCGCGGCGTGTCCGCCCCCGCCGGGCCGTGTGTCGCCGCCCCGAACCCCGCCAAACGGTCACGCTCCGTGTTCGACGATTGCCTCATGTGCGGCACGACGCACGGGAGTTTGTACTCGTTCCGCCGTTCTGTCGGCCCTGGGTGGGATGCTGGGGCTCCGAACAAGTGGAGGTGAGCGGAGTGTCCAAGCCTGAGCAGCCGATCGCCCCTGGCGACCAGTACGTGTCGACCGAGGAGTTGGTGCGGCGCAGCGGCGTCCGTCCACTCCGATCGGCCGACGACCTGGCCGCCGACTCTGATCCGTTCGAGTCGGACGACGAGTACCAAGAGTTCCTCGACGACCTGTACGCCTCACGCAGGTCATCGCTCTAGTGGGCGTGGTCGTCCTCGATACCGATGTCGCCTCCATGCTCCTGCGTCGGCGTGCGCCGGCGGGGATGGTTCGAGCTCACACCGGTCACGTGCCGGCGGTGACATTCGTGACCGTGGGCGAGTTGATCAAATGGACCTTGGTGCGGAAGTGGGGCCCGAGTCGAGTTTCCACGATGCGGACGTTTCTGAGTTCGCTGGCTGTGATTCCGTACGACGAGCGGGTGGCCGAGCGGTGGGGTGAGCTGCAGGCGTTTGCGCAGCTCCGGGGTCGTCCGAGACCGGTCAATGACAGCTGGATCGCCGCTGCATGCCTGGTGCGCGAGCTGCCGTTGGCCACGTTCAATGTGAAGGACTTCGCCGACTTCGCGGCACACGAAGGATTGGACCTCCACCCGACCGAGTAGGACGAGCGCCAGCCTGCGTCCTGGCCGCGGTGTCGCCGTTTTCGGGCTACGGCTTCGGTGGGAGCGGGCAGGGTGGGGGCATGCTCACCGAGACCTTTCGTTGGCGCGGCAACGACATCCGGTGGACCAGGCTCGGCAGCGGGCCGCCGCTGGTGCTCTGCCACGGCACGCCGTGGTCGTCCCGGCTGTGGTGGCCGATCGCGGAGGCGTTGAGCGCCCGGTTCAGTACGTACCTGTGGGACATGGCCGGCTACGGCGAGTCGACCATGGCGGCCGGGCAGGACGTCTCGCTGGGGGCGCAGGGCGAGCTGTTCACCGCGCTGCTGGCCCATTGGGGGCTCATTGCGCCGGACTCTGTGCCGCACGTGGTCGCGCACGACTTCGGCGGCGCCGTCGCGCTGCGCGCCCACCTGCTGCACGGGGTGGCGTACCGGTCGTTGGCGCTGGTCGACGTGGTGGCGCTGGCACCGTGGGGGTCCGAGTTCTTCCGGCTGGTCGGCGCGAACTCCGAGGTGTTCGGGGCGATCCCGGCGGTCATGCACGAGGCGCTGGTGCGCGCGTACGTCGGTACGGCGGCGGCCCAACCGATGACCAGGGCGGCGGAGGACATGCTGGTCGGGCCGTGGCTCGGCGAGCGCGGCCAGGCGGCGTTCTACCGGCAGATCGCGCAGGCCGACCAGCGCTACACCGACGAGGTCGAGCCGCGCTACCCGTCGCTGCAGCTGCCGGTCGCCGTCATCTGGGGCGAGGCGGACAGCTGGATCCCCGTGGACCGGGCGCACCGGCTGGCCGCGCTGATCCCTGGCGCGCGGGCGCACGTCGTGCCCGGCGCCGGCCACCTGATCCAGCTCGACGCACCCGCCGCCCTCACCGGCCACCTGATCCGCTGGCTCGCCGACGTCGGCTGACGCCGCCCGCCGCCCGCCGCCCGCGACGCGCCTCGGCTAGGCCTCGGCGCCGCGTACCACGCCGCGTTCGTGCAGGTCGGCGACCTCCTCGGCGGACAGCCCGAGCCGGCCGAGCAGCCCGTCGGTGTGCTCGCCGAGCACCGGCGCCCGCACCGGCCGGGGCGAGGACCCGTCCAGCGAGACCGGCAGCCCGGGAGCCAGGTGCGGCCCGACGCCGGGCTGGTCGATCAGCGCCATCATCGGGTTGGCGGCGATCGCCGGCCCTTCGCCGGCGTCCGCGACCAGGTCGGTGAACGTGTGGTAGGTCGACCAGAGCAGCGACGTGCCGGCCAGCGCCGCCGTCACCTCGGCCAGGTCCGCGCGGGAGAACCAGCGCGACAGCAGCCCGGCCAGTACCTCGCGGTACTCGAACCGGTCGTCCTCGGTGTTGAAGTCCACGCCGAGGCTCTTCTCCAGCGCCCCGACCACGTCGACCAGCTCGGTGGCTGTGAGCAGGTCCGCCCAGTGCCGCCTGGTCAGCGCGACGACCATCACCCGGCCGCCGTCGCGAGTGCTGAAGTCGCGGGCGAAGCCGCCGTACAGATAGTTGCCGTAGCGCTTGCGCACCACCCGGCTGACCTGCGCTTCGGCCAGGAAGCCCAGGTTGCCGGCGGCGGCCAGCGCCACGTCGTAGAGCGCCACGCTCATCCGCTGCCCGCGCCCGGACACGCGGCGCTGGCGGTCCGCGCCGAGGATGCCCAGCGCCGCGTACAGGCCGCAGGCGATGTCCCACGCCGGCAGCACGTGGTTCACCGGGTCGGCGTGCCCCTCCGGGCCGGTCACCATCGGGAAGCCGACGGCCGCGTTGACCGTGTAGTCCACCGCCGGCGTGCCGTCGTGGTGGCCCTCGATCTGCACGTGGATCAGGTCCGGCCGGTGCTCGACCAGCGCGTCGTAGCTCAGCCAGCCCCGGCCGACCGAGTTGGTCAGCACGATGCCACCGTCCGGCCCTGACTCGGTGATCAGCCGGGTGACCAGCCGCTGGCCCTCCGCCGAGCGCAGGTCCACCGACGCCGACTTCTTGCCCTTGTTCAGCCCGGCCCAGTACAACGAGGTGCCCGACGGCGCCAGCGGCCAGCGGTGGTGGTCGGGCGCGCCGCCGAGCGGGTCGATCCGGATCACCTCGGCACCGAGCTGGGCCAACGTCATGCCACCCAGCGGCGCCGCGACGAACGACGACACCTCGACCACGCACATCCCGGCCAGCGGCAGCCCAGGATCGGTCATGCTCACCCCTTTGCGCTCGGCACCACCGGTGCGCGGGCCGCAACCCGGTGGGCCGGTCCGATCGTAGGAGACCGAACCGCCCGGCGGCCGGTCAGCCACGCACCGGCTGGCCGGGCGGTGCGGTCAGCTGGCCCTGGGCGCGGCGACGGCGGGGACCAGGAACTCCGCGATCAGCCGGGCCACGGTGTCGGGCTGCTCGTGGTGCGGGAAGTGGCCGGTGTCCAGCAGCTCGAGCCGGCTGCCCGGCAGCTGGGCGTGCGCCCGCAGGGTGTGCTCGTGGGGGATGCAGCTGTCGCGGCGGCCGGCGACCAGCAACACCGGCAGCTCAGCGAGCAGCTCCAGCCGGTCAAGGGCGGTGAGCCGCTGCCCCGACCAGCCGACCGCGCCGCGCAGGGTGCGCAGGAACGCCTCCCGCGCGCCCGGTTCGGCGAACCCGCGGATGGCGTTGCCCAGCGCGTCCAGGTCGGCGCCGCCGGCCAGCCCCAGCCCGGTGGCGGCCCGCCCGGCCATCCGGTGCAGCCACTGAGGGGACGCCGCGGCCACGGCGCGCGCGGCCAGCAGGGCGCCGGGCACGGTCGCGGCGCGCAGGACCATGGTCAGCTCGGCGCCGAGGCCGCCGCTGGCGACCAGGCCGAGGCCGTCGGTGCGCTCCGGGAACTGGTAGCCGAAGCTCATCGCCACCCCGCCGCCGAACGAGTGGCCGACCACGCTCGCGCTGGGCAGCCCGAGCGCGCGCAGCAGGTCGCGCAGCCGGGCGGCGTGCGCGCCGACCGAGTAGTCCGCGCCGGCCGGCTTCGCGGACCGCCCTGAGCCGAGCAGGTCGGGGGCCAGCACGTGGGCCCGCCGGCCGAGCAGCGGCAGTACGCGCCGCCACGTGCCGGAGTCGCTGGCCAACCCGTGCACGAGCAGCACAACCGGTCCCCCGCTGTGCCGGCCGGCCTCGCGATAGGCGATCTGGTCACCGTGCAGCTGAAGCCGATGCACACGGCCCGGTTCGGCACGGCCCAATTCGGCACGGCCCGGTGCGGCACCGGCGGGGGCGCCGCGCGGGTACTCCTGGTGAACGGTCATCGGTGCTCCAGGGACCGGGCCGGACGTCGCGTTCCGGGCTGTCTCCCACGGTCCCCCGAATCCGGGCCGGCGCCGATCGAGTGGCCCCTACAACCACCCGGCGCGCGCCCTACCTTCGTTCGGGGGCCTGCCCCCGAACCGCGGAGGTGCGAACCCGGACCCGGCCGGACATCCTGGACCAGTGAGAGCGAGCGAACTGGATCGAGACGAGACCAACCGGGTGCACGTGCTGTCGGCGGACGCGCTGCGGCGCACAGTGCGGGAGATCTTCAGCGCGGCGGGCTGCGCCGGTGCGGAGGCCGACCGGATCGCGGAGAACCTGGTCGAAGCCAACCTGACCGGGCACGACAGCCACGGCGTGGTCCGGGTGCCGCTGTACGTCGACTGGATGCGCTCCGGGTTCGTGCTGGCCGGCCAGACCGTCGAAGTGGTCACCGACGGCGGCGCATTCGTCGTGCTGGACGGCCGCCGGGGCTTCGGCCAGACCGTCGCGACGCAGGCCGTGGACCTGGGCATCGACCGCGCCCAGCGACAGGGCAGCGCCGTGGTGGCGCTGCGCAACGCCGGCCACATCGGGCGGGTCGGCGCGTTCGCCGAGGCCGCCGTGCGCGCCGGACTCGTCTCGGTGCACTTCGTCAACGTCACCGAGTCGCCGCTGGTGGCGCCGTTCGGCGGGGTGGCGAAGCGGTTCTCCACGGCGCCCTTCGCGGCCGGCCTGCCGCTGCCCGGCCGGCCGGTGATCCTGGACTTCGCCACCTCGCTGGTCGCCGAGGGCAAGGTGCAGGTCGCGTCCTACGGCGGCAAACCGCTTCCCCCCGACGCCCTGATCAGCGAGGACGCCGAGATGTCTGGCGACCCCCGGGTGCTGTACGGCGACTACGCGGACACCGACCTGCGGCGCGCGTCGAACGGCACCGGGGCCATCCGGGCCTTCGGCGAGCACAAGGGATCCGGGCTGGCGCTGGTCTGCGAGCTGTTGGCCGGCGCGCTCACCGGCGGGGGCTGCGCCGGCCCGGTCGGCCCGACCCGCCAGGGCATCTCGAACGGGATGCTGTCGATCTACCTGTCGCCCCGGCTGCTCGGCACCGAGGCGGAGTTCGAGCGGATCGGCCTGGAGTATCTGGACTGGGTGCTGTCCAGCCGGCCGATCGACCCTGACGTTGCGGTGCTGGCGCCCGGCGAGCCCGAACAGCGCACCCGCGCGGCCCGGCTGGCCGACGGAATCCCGCTGCCGGTCGACACCTGGGCGGCGATCCGGCGCACCGCGACACAGGTCGGGGCAGAGTCTTCGGACTGACGGCGGAGGACTAGGCTAGGCGCCGCCGAGCCGGGCAGAGGTCGCGAGAGAACCCGCCGACCCCGGACCGCCGCTCGGCGAAAGCCACCTCACGGACCCTGCTCGGCCCTTGTCCGAGCAGGCCCGGCGGAGGAGCCTCGACGCCGACACCCGCCTGAATGGTGAAGAGCATGGGACCCGGAAGTACCGCATTCGCCCAACCCACGGTCACGGCGCACTCGCGGCTCATCGTGATGCAGGCGCCCGACTCCACCCTCCCGCGCTGGCTCGTCACCTGGCGCAACCGCGCCGGCTTCGAGCTCGTCGCCAGTCCCACCATGCCGGCCGCCGAGGCGCAGCCCTGCCCGGGGGTCGCCGCCGGCTGGTCCCGCGTGGTCAACGACATCGCCGAGGCGACGGCGGCCGGCTCCGTCGTACTGGTCAACCGGCCGTCCTGGTGCGAGCCCGACGAGCCCCGCGTGGTGGCGGCCGTCCAGGAACTGCCCGATGACGCGGACGTGCTCGCCGACGCGGCCGCCTGCGCCGGCGTGCTCGACGGCACCGTCGTGGTGCTGCACGGCACGCCCGTGTCGTTCGCCGAACGCAGCGTGGGGCTGGATTCGGCGCTGACCAGGGGGCTCGACACGCTCGACGCCGGCGTGCGCTTCCTGGCGGAGCGCCGGTTCGGGGTGCGGGCCACCTCCCGGCTGCTCCGGGCCCACCCGCACGAGCTGGTCAACGACCGGCTGGAGGCCAACCTGCTCGTCGTCGGCGGCAGCCGCGTCGGCGGCACCCCGGGGCTGGGCCGGGTGGCGCGCAGCGCAGTGCGGCACGCCCCCTGCCCCGTCGTGATCACCCCGCGCCACTAACCCGGCCCGTCCGGTTGCGGCGGGTCAGGCAGCGTCGGTCGGTACGTCGCGTTGGGCCGGCTCGCCGGCCTCGACCAGTCGGCGGTAGTAGCCGTGCAGGGCCAGCAGCTCGGCGTGGCTGCCCTGCTCGACGACCCGCCCCCGGTCCAGCACCACGATCCGGTCGGCGGCGCGCACCGTGGACAGCCGGTGCGCGATGACCACGGTGGTGCGGCTGGCACCCCGGCTGGCCAGGGTCGCCCGGATGGCCGCCTCGGTGCGCGTGTCCAGCGCGCTGGTCGCCTCGTCCAGCACCACGATCGGCGGGTCCCGCAGCAGCAGCCTGGCCAGCGACAGCCGCTGCCGCTCGCCACCGGAGAACCGGTGTCCCCGGTCGCCGACGACCGTGCCGTAGCCGTTCGGCAGCTCGGCGATGAGGTCGTGGATCTGGGCGGCCCGGCAGGCAGCCACCACCTGCTCCTCGGTGGCGTCCGGGCTGGCGAACAGCAGGTTCTCCCGGATCGAGGTGTGGAACAGGTAGGTGTCCTGCGCGACGAAGCCGACCGCGTCCGAGATCGAGCCCGGCGCCACGGTCGCCAGGTCCTGCCCGTCCACCAGCACCCGGCCGCTGTCCGGACGGTGCAGCCCCAGCAGCACCTGGGCCAGCGTGCTCTTGCCGGCCCCGGAGGCCCCGACCACCGCGGTCATCGCGCCCGGCGCGGCGCGCAGGCTCACCCCGACCAGCGCCGGCTGCTCCGCCCCGTCGTAGCGCAGCGTGATGTTGTCCACCTCGACCGCGCCGGCGCCGACCCGCAGCCGGGGCGCGTCGGCCGCCGCGCCCACCGGCGCCGGCAGGTCCAGCACCCCGAAGATCCGCTCGAACAGCGCCAGCGAGCCGGTGAACCCCTGGCCCGCGTTCTGCAGCGCGGTGACCGGCCGAATCACCCTGGTCAACGTCGTGGCGAAGGCGACGATGGTGCCGATGCTGAGCGTCACGCCGGCGGCGAGCTGGATCCCGGCCACGGTGTACACGGCGGCCGGCAGCGTGATCAGCGCGGCGCCCCGGACCGCCGTGCGCCACCGGCCGGCCATCGCGGCGCGCAGCTGCACGTCGGCGAGCCGACCGGACTCGGCGCGGAACCGGTCGCGCTGGTCACCGTCGCGACCCAGGGTGCGGGCCAGCAGCACAGCCGACTGGGACAGTGACTCCTCGATCAGCCCGCCGAGCGCCGAGAAGCCGCGCTGCCGCCGCCAGGTCAGCTCGCGGCGCTCCGTGCCGATCCGCCCGGTCACCGCCATCAACAGCGCGGCCACCCCCACCGCGACCAGCCCCAGCCGCCAGTCCAGGAACATCAGCGCGGTACCGATGGCCAGCAGCAGCATGCCGTTCTGCACCGCCGCGCTGGCCGCCACGGTGAGCACCACGACCAGCCCGTCCACATCGGTGACGAGGTGCGTCTGCAGCTCCGCGGTGCGGGAGTGGGTGAAGAACGTCAGCGGCATGCGCTGCAGGTGGTCGAACATCGAGGTGCGCAGCCCGTGCACCACGCGCTGCCCGGTGGAGTGCGCCAACAGCGTCGCCCGCACCCCGGAGATCCCGCCCAGCGCGGCGGCCCCGGCCGTCGTGGCGCACAGCCCGACCAGCAGCGCCAGGTTGTGCCGCGGCAGCGCGTCGTCCAGCATCGCCCGGATCAGGAACGGCGCGGCGGCCGCCGACAGCGCCTGGACAAGCACACAGCCGGCCAGCCCGGCGATCCGCCACCGGTGCGGCAGCAGCAGCCCGACCACCCGGCGAACCAGCCGGGCGTCAGCCAGCAGCCGGGTCGCGCGGCTCGGCGCGGAAATCGTCACATACTGACGTCTATCACCTGCGCGCCGCGCCCGCCCGGCCGAACGGGCCCGGGCCGGCGCCCTCAGCCGACCGCCCGGCCGTGATCATCAGGACGTGAGGGCTGTTTGATCATGCCAAAAACAGCCCTGAGGTCCTGATGATCACGGGAGAGGGGCCGGCCGCCTCAGCCGACCGGTTCGGGCTCGCGTCCGGCCGGTTCGGGGCGGCGGAACACGCGGACGGCGGCGAGCTGACCGGTGCCGTCCTCGGCCGGCAGCTCGTCCAGCCGGCGGGCAATCTGCTCGTCCACCGAGAGGTACTTGCGGCCGGCCCGTAGGTCGGCGTCGTTGCGCAGCCGCACGATCAGCGGGAATGTGCTCAGCGCGCCGGCGTCGAACAGCCCGGTCGTGTACACCAGCTGGACGCCGAGCGCCTGCGCGACGCCGAACTGCAGCTCCAGCAGGTAGCCGGCGGACGCTCGGCCGATCGGGTTGTCCAGGAACAGCACGCCGGCGTGCGGCCGGCGGCCCTCGCCGCGCTGGTTGGCCCGCAGCGCGGCCATCGTGCAGTAGAGCACGATCGCGGCGGTGAGCTGCTGGCCGCCGGAGAACACGTCGCGGATCTCCGAGACCCGCAGCCGCTCGGTGCGCAGCACGGCGTCCGGCTTGAGCATCTCCACCCGCACGCCCTTGGGCATCGCGGCCCGCACGCCGCGCAGCAGCAGCGACAGCCCGTCGCGCTGCTCCTTACCGCCGCTCAGGTAGCCCTCCGCGGTGCGATCGACGACCTCGCCGAGGCGCTGGGCGAGCAGCGTGTCGTCGTCGATCTCGTCGAACCGGAACCGGAGGAACTGCTGGCCGGACCAGTCCGAGAGCCCGTCCGGCAGCTGGGACAGCCGCTGTGCCAGCCGCAGCGTGCGCAGCGCCTCCCCGACCATGCCCTGCAGCCGGGTCACGATGCCGGCACGGTGCCGGCCGATGTTGGTCAGGTCATCCTCCAGCGACCGCAGCCGGGGGCGCAGCGCCCGGGCCCAGTCGCCGGCCAGCGGCGGCATCTCCGCCCGGGACACGCCCAGGATGTGCTGGCGGACCGGGCTGGACACCGTGCCGAAGCGCGCCTCCTGGGCGTGGTGGGCGACGGCGTCGGCTGCCCGGCGCACCTCGCTGTCCACCGCGTCCCGGGCCCCCGCCGCCTCCCGGAGGGCGCCCCGGGCGGCCACCCAGCGCTGGGAGGCCGCGTTCACGTCCCCCTCGAAGAGGGCCACGTCGTCGGCGCCTTGGTCGGACTGCGCGGGGACCAGGTCGTCGAAGCCCTGGACCAGACGCTCGTAGCCCTCCGAGGACACCTGCACGTTGCGCACCTCGGCGGCGGCGGCCTCGCGGCGGCCCTCCGCCACCGATGCGGCCCGCTCCGCGGCGCCCCGGTCCCGGTGCACCTGCTCGATCAGCGCCGTGCCGTGCTCGATGTCGGTTGGCGCGCCGTACGGGGCGAGCGAGGTGCGCTGCGGCCGGTACTCGTCGCGGTCCTTGCGGGCCATGGCCAGCTCGGTGTGCGCGGCCTGTAGCCGTGCCTCCACCTCCCGCAGTGCCCGGCTCGCCTGCGCTGCCGCCGCCCGCCGGGTCGACACCTCCGAACCGTCCGGGCTGCGCAGCAACGCGTTCGCCCTGGCCCGGACCTGCTCGGCCAGCGAGTCGATCGCGATCCGGGCGGACTCCGCCTCGCGTTCGGCGGCACCCAGCCCGGCGCGCAGGTCGGCGTCGACCTCGGCGGCGGCGTAGGCCGCGTCCGCCCTGCGGTACTCGGTGCGCAGCACGCTCAGCGGCTGGGTCGGGGCGGCCCCGCCGGCTGGCGCGGCTGCCGGCTTCTCGGCGGACAGCGCGTCGGTCGGCAGCGCGTCGGTCGGCAGCGCGTCGGTCGGCAGCTCGGCGAGGTCGTCGCGCGCGGTGGCGGCGACCGCGGTGGAGCGGTCCTGCGCCCGCAGGTGCTCCTGACCGTCCAGGTGCGCCTGGCCGGCGGCCTCCCGGGCCTGGGCGGCCTGGGCGTCGGCCGCGGCCGAGGCCGCGGTGCGCTGCATGACCAGCTCGGTCAGCTCGGCGCGGCGGTCGACCTGTTCGCCCAGGGCGGCCAGCCGGTTCGCCCTGGCACCGGCGGTGGTCTCCTCGGCGCGCAGCCTGGGCAGCACAGAGTCCAGCTGGTCGGACCGCGCGTCCAGCTCGGCCACCGTCGCCTCGGCCCGCTCGACCTGGCCGGCGGCGGCCGCCACCGCGTCACGGGCCCGGCCGTCGGCCTCGGCGAGCTCGGCGAGCGCCCCGGCCGGGTAGGCGTCGCGCCAGTTGCGCAGCCGCTCGGTCAAGGTGCGGTCGGCGTCCCAGCCGTCGTCCACCTCGGCGATCCGCTCGCGGCGCCGCTGGGTCTGCTCGGTCAGCTCGGTGCGCACCCGGTCGGCGGCGGCCTCGTCGAACATCGCCGGGTTGGGCGGCACGACGAAGTCGACGCCGAGCGCGGCGGCCGAGCCGGTGTCGGTCGCATCGCCCGGGCCACGACCGGACTCGGGACCGGACTCGGGGCCGGACTCGGGGCCGAGGCTGCGCCGGATCGAGCTGGTCGAGCCGACGGCGATCAGGGCGCAGGGCAGCAGCCGCGCCTCGGTGAGCGCGGCGCGGGCCCTGGCGGCGTCGGACGGGTCGTTGAGCAGCACGCCGGAGACCAGGTGCGGGACCAGCTCCAGGGCCCGGGCCCGGTCGGCCTCGGGCAGCCGGGACAGGTAGCGCCAGCCCGAGTGGGCGGTCACCCCGGCCGCCTCCAGCACCGCGAGCGACTGCTCCACCTCGGCCGGCTCGGGCAGCAACCCGCCGTCGCCGAGCGCCCGGACCGCGCGCAGGTCCCGCTGCTGGGCGTCGCGCAGCGTGGTGCGCTCGTCCTCGAGGGCGGTCAGCGAGGCGGTCAGCCGCTCCAGCAGGACCACCGCGTCGGTGTCGGGGTGTACGGCGTCGACGCCGAGCAGCTCGGCCAGCCTCGGCTCGGCGGCCAGCTCCGCGTGCCGGGTCTCGGCCTGCTGCCGGCTCGCCTCGGCGGCGGTGGCCTCGGCGGTCAGGGCGGCGACCTCGGCGCGCACGTCGGTGAGCCGGGTGTCGGCCTCCCGGCGGGCGGTGCGCAGCCCGGCCAGCTCGCCGAGGGCGTCCTCCACGGCGGCGACCGCGGCGCGCTCCGCCTGCCGCGCCTCGGTGGCAGCGGCGGTCACGTCGTCGCCCGTGCCGAGCAGCCCGTCCGCCACGGCGGTGGTGACCAGGCCCCGGATCCGGCCGAGCTCGGTGTGTGCCTGGTCGACCGCGGTCCGGTGCTCGGCCGCCTCGGTACTCCAGCGCAGCTCCCGGGAGCGGGCGGTCTCGGCCTGCTCGGCGGCGGCGGCCGCGCGCTCCCCCGCCGTCCGGGCGGCCTCGATCGCCTCGTCGACCACGGCCCGCAGGCCGACGGCCAGCGCGAGCGCCGCCGCCTGCCGGGCCTCCAACGCCGGGCGGGCCCGCTCCTGCTCGGCGTTGACCACCCGGCGCAGCCGGGCGGCCTCGGCGGCGGCCAGCTGGTCGCGCAGCACCGGCTCGACGGCCTGCCAGGCGTCCACCAGCTCGGCGGCGTCGTCCTTCTGCCCCTGCAGCGCGTCCCTGGTGTCCTCGGCGGCGCGACAGCGCAGCTCGGCCACCTGGCGGCGCAGCTCGGTCCAGATCTCGTGCAGCCTGCGCTGCTCGGCGGCGGTGGACTGGGCGGCCTCGGTGGCGTCCGCCAGCGCGTCGCGGGCGATGCCCAGCCGGCCGGCCTCGGTCGCCTGCCGGGCGGCGATCCCGGCCGCCAGCCGCTGGGCCGTGCGCCGGGCGGTGGCCTCGGCGTCCCTGGCCAGCCCGGCGCGCTGCTCGGCGGCCGCCAGCGGGCCGAGGCGTTCCAGGGTGCCCTCGACGAACTCCCGCTCCAGCTCCAGCTCGCCGCGCTGGGCGATCTTCGTCGCGTAGCCGGCGACGACCTCGGCCAGGCCCTGCGGCTCCTCCTGGTCGACAACGGCGCGCAGCAGGAAGTCGACGAACGCCTCGTCGCTGGGGAAGGAGAACGCCTCGGCCGCCTCGCCTTCACCGGCGTTCATCGCGCGCTGGTAGCGGAACAGCTCCGGGTCCAGGCCCAGGTCGACCAGGTGCGCCGACCACTCGCGGTGCACCGTGCGCCAGGCCAGGGCCAGCGCCGGCTCGCCCTGCTGCGCGCCGTCCAGCCGCTCCTTGAACCCGGCCAGCGTGACCCGCCGCGCGTCGACGGTGAACGGCAGGTCGTCCAGCCCGAACGTCTGCCCGGGGCGGAACGAGTACCAGGCGTCGATCAGCTTGGCCGGGTCGGTGGACACCACGTGGCCGCGCCACTCCGAGGCCTTGCCGGTGACCACCCGCTCGCCGGTGACCGTGTGCATCCACTCCAGCACGACGTGCGCCACGTCGTCGCCGAGCACGAACTTCTCCAGCACCCGGCTGTTCGTGCTGCCGACCACCTGCCGCCGCCCCGGCAACAGCACCGAGAACACCAGCTTGAGCAGCACCGACTTGCCGCCGCCGTTCTCCAGGAACAGCACCGAGGCCGGCGAGGGGCGGCGGGGCACGCGCTCCAGGTCGTCGGCGGCGAACAGGTCCCGCTGCGGCGCCACCCGTACGGCCGGGCCGACGCCGCGCAAGTCCAGGCAAACGTCCTGGTAGCGGGCGCCGGGCGGGCCGACCGAGAACAGCCGGACCCGGGAAAGTTCGTACATGGTGCTCCTACGTCAGCGTCTCGGCGGCGGCGACGTGCAGGCTGCCCTCGGCCGACGTCGCCGGCAGCACGCCCAGCTCCAGCAGCTCGTCGAAGGTCCGCTGCGCCGCCAGCTCGCGCACCTGGACCTGGTAGCGGGGCGTCGTGCGGTAGACGCCCGAGTCGCCGACGGCCACCAGGAAGCCCTGCTCGGCGAGGAACCGCAGCGCCCTGGCCGCGATGCCCCGGGTGGTGTCCGACGCGACGCGGCCGTCCTTGGTGGCGGCGGCGGCGGGGCGGCGCAGGTACATCCGCCAGACCCGCTCCAGCTCGGGCGCCTCGGAAAGCGGGTCGCCGCCTCCGTTGGCGCGCTCCTCCAGCACCCGGCAGGCCTCCCGCACCGCGCCGTCCACCAGCTCCACCGACACCCGGCCGACGTAGGAGTCGTTGCCGAGGTCGTCCGGCCGGGGGAAGGCCAGCGCGGCGACCGCGAGCTGCGCGAGGCCGTGCAGCACCTTGTCGGACTGCCGGTTCTGCAGCGCCGTGCGCCGGGCGTACTCGTCCATCTTGATCTCGAACACGGACTCCTCGGTGGCCGCCAGCACCGCGCCGGACTGCTCGGTCACCGCGAGCACCACCAGCCCGAGCCCGGCCGCCACGCTGTGCACCAGATCCTTGAAGCCGTCGTCGTCGCGGTACCGGCCGACCAGGTCCGCGTAGGTGGAGTCGCGGCTGGGCAGCTGTTTGGGCCGCATCCCCAGCGCCACCAGCTGCGCGGCCGACTCGGCGTCCCGGGGCCGCAACGCCTCGCCGGTCACGCGACCTCCTCGGCGTCGGCCGCCAGCCCAACCGCCGGACCCACCGCCGGGCCGGCCGCCGGGTCCGAGGCCCGGTCCGATGCCCTGGTCAGCCCGGCCAGGGTGACCAGCAGGTCGCTGCCGCCGAACTCCTCGTCGTCCAGCACGGTGCCGTCGTCGACGGCGAGGCACAGCCCGTCGTCGCCCTGGCCGCGTGCGGTGGAGATCGACGAGCCGACCGCGTGCATCACGCGCAGCAGGACCAGCCCGGGCAGCTCGGGGTCGATCGTGCGCGCCTCGGCCAGCAGCCCGGACAGCCGCCGACCCACCTCCGGCAGCTGCAGCAGGTCCCCCGCGCGCTGCCAGTGCTCCTCGCTGAACCGGTCCGGCTCGGCGTCCATCAGGTCCGGCTCCGGCACCGCCGCGCCGAACGGGTCCCGCTCCACGGTGGGCACCAGCAGCGTCTCCACCAGCCCGCCGAGGCTCAGCACGCTGGGCACCCGCACCCCGGCGACGGCGCCGAAGAACGCCGAGGTGGGTGCCACCGCGGTGGCCACGCCCAGCTCCAGGCAGGGCCGCAGCAGCTGGCCGAACACGTCCACCGAGGCCCGCTGGGGGCTGCCGCTGAACTGCTGGCGGTCCTGCTCGGCGCGGAACATGGCGCCGGCCTCCTGCAGCCGCGCCTGCAGCTGGGTGTGCCGGCGGATGCAGTCGTTGACGATCACCACGAGCTCGGCGGCCTGGCGCCGGCGGGCGGGCTCGGTGGCGTCGTCGCGGGCGTCGGCGATATTGCTCAGGATGGCCGTCTCGGCCCGGTACCGGGACTCGATGTGGGCCAGCGCCTCCTCGATCAGCTCGGGCACCGCGGCCATCCAGTCCACCGATCGCACGTCCCGCTGGGTGGCGTCGAGCTTGGCGCGCAACGCCTCGGCGTACTGCACGGTCCGGTAGCGGGCCTGCTCGGCGGCCAGCCGGGCGTCCCCGAGCCGGCCGCGCCGGATCAGGTTCTCCAGCTTGACCTCGGCGGCCACCTGCGCCGACTCGACGTCGGTGTCCAACGCACCGACCAGCACGTTGATCGCCTCGTCGGTCGCGCGCAGGAACACCTGGCCGTCCGGCGCGGCCAGCTCCACCAGCAGCTTGAAGTCGAACCGGCGGCGCACGTAGCGCCCTTCGGTGTCGAACGCGCCGTAGTCGACCTTGAAGCCGCGGTCCACGCTGCCCACGTTGAGCAGGCTGTCGACCACCCAGTGGCCCACTCGGTCGTGCTCCTTGACCGGGCGGTCCGGGCCCTGCGCCGCGATGAACGGCACCAGCCGACGGACGACCTGCTCCTGGTCGGCGCCGTGGTCGAAGTCCATGGCCAGGGTCACCTGGTCGATCGCCTGCAGCGCGATCTCCGACATCTGGTAGCCGGCCGCGTCGACCCATTCCAGGTGCGACTTGCGCGCGTCCAGATCATGCAGCGGCGCGGTACACGCCAGCGCTTTCAGCCGACGAGTGACCGCTTCGTCTGCCGCACCCAGGTCCCCCAGCACGCGGAGCACTCTACGAGCCCCCTCCGACGGCCCAGCACCGCAGTCACGTTCGCACCGCTGGCCACACCACCCAGCCCGCCCGTTCGGCCAGCTCAGCCGGGTTGCCCGGGGTCGCCGGAGACCCCGGGCACCGCCGTCGTTCGCACCACGCCGACCCGCGCCAGCAACCGGCGCAGGGTCGCCCGCTCGTCCTCGTCCAGCCCATCGATGGCCGCGTCCCTGGCCCGGTCGGCGGCGGCGGTGGCCCTGGCGAGCCGGCCGGCGCCAGCCTCGGTGAGGCGCAGCAGTGTGATCCGGCGGTCCGACGGGTGGGCGCGGCGGACGACCAGGTCACGCGCCTGCAGGCCGTCGATGATGTCGGTGACGGTGCGCGGCGCGAGGTGCAGGATGTCACTGACCTCGCGCATCGAGCGGTCCTGCCGGGACAGCGCCAGGAGCAGCTTGAAGCTGGGCAGGGAGAGGCCGCCCTCGCGCAGGTTGGCGTCGGCGGCGGTGCGCACCCGGTGCGCGGCGTGCAGGATCGCGTCGACGAGCTCGTTGCCCGTGTCAGGTCTCACGCCGGAACCCGCTCCCATCGCTCCATAGTACTGAGTACCCTCATTATCTGGGGGCCTCAACGATCAATGGCGGGAGAATAGCTGTGCGGGCACGTATCGGGCAGAAGGTGGCGGTGGCCGTCGTCTTCGTGGCGGCCATGTTCATGAGCATCATGGACGCCACCATCGTGAACGTCGCGCTGCCGACCATCGGCCGCGAGTTCTCGGTGAGCCCGACGGCGGTCGACGGCATCTCGATCGCCTTCCTGGTCAGCCTGGCCGTGTTCATCCCGGCGTCGGGCTGGCTCGGCGACCGGTTCGGCGGCAAGCGGGTGATGCTGACCGCGGTGGTCCTGTTCACCGTCGCCTCGGCGCTGTGCGGCCTCGCCTGGGACCTGCAGTCCCTGGTCGCGTTCCGCGCGCTGCAGGGCATCGGTGGCGGCATGCTCGCCCCGGTCGGGCTGGCCATGCTGTTCCGGGCGTTCCCGCCGAGGGAGCGCATCCGCGCCTCGGCGATCCTCACGGTGCCCACCACGCTCGCGCCGGCGCTGGGCCCCGTGATCGGCGGCGTGCTGGTCACCGACCTGTCCTGGCGCTGGGTCTTCTACGTGAACGTGCCGATCGGCATCGCGGTGTTGCTGTTCGGCCTGATCTTCCTGGACCGCGTCGCCCCGGGCCGGCCCGGCCGCTTCGACCTGCCCGGGTTCCTGCTCTCCGGGATCGGCCTCGGCTCGCTGATGTACGGGCTGTCCGAGGGGCCCGACCTGGGCTGGGGGGCGGCCGCCGTGCTCGGCCCGATCGCCGCCGGGGTACTGCTGCTCGCCGCGATGGTCGTCGTGGAGCTGCGCACCACCGCGCCGATAGTCGACCTGCGGCTGCTCGGCGACGGCCTGTTCCGCGCCTGCAACGGCGTCATCGTGCTGGCGTCGGTCGCGTTCCTCGGCACCCTCTACGCCGTCTCGCTGTACTTCCAGAACGGTCGCGGGCTGAGCCCGCTCGCCTCCGGCCTGAGCACGTTCCCCGAGGCCATCGGCGTGATGGCCGGCGCCCAGCTGGCCAGCCGGGTGCTCTACCCGCGCCTCGGGCCGCGCCGGCACATCGCCATCGGGCTGCTCGGCACCAGCCTCTCGATCGGGCTGCTGGCCCTGCTCGGCGAGCAGACCAGCCTCTGGTGGGCCCGGCTGCTGATGTTCTGCATGGGCTTCGCGATGGCCCAGGTGTTCGTGCCGACCCAGACGGCCGCGTTCGCCAGCATCACCTCGGCGGCGACCGGCCGCGCGTCCACGATGTTCAACACCGTGCGCCAGCTCGGCGGTGCGGTCGGTGTCGCACTGCTCACCTCGGCCATCGTGGCGGCGGGTCCGACGCACCTGGTCGACGGCACGGCGGTGGCCAACCTGACCGCTTACCGGATCGCCTTCCTGGTGGCCGGCGCGGTCTGCCTGCTCGGCATCGCGGCGGCCCTGTCCATCCGGGACGTCGACGCCGCCGGCACGATCCCGCCGACCCGCCGGCGCCTCACGGCCGAGCGAGCCGCCCGCAGCGCCGCGGCGGACAACCCGACCCCCACCGACCCGACGTCCGGCACCCGGGCCCTGTTCTAGGGACCCTTGGTCCCTGAGTCTTTGGCACTTGTTCAGGGTTTCAGGCAGCCGCTGTTGGGAGCCGTGCTTGGGCAAGCTGGGCGTGGATGTGCTGGTCGATGGTGTGTAGGGCGGCTCGTAGCGGTTGGGGTGCTTGCGGTGCGGTGGTGGCCATCAAGGGTCGTAGGACGCGGTTGTGGAGCTTGGTGTACAAGATGGCGAACGCGAGGCCGTCGACCTCGATTTGGCGCATCGAGAGCTGCCACCAGTAGGCGGCGGCGCGGTCGTGTTCGGTCAGTGGCAACGGCAGCACCGACAACCAGCGCTGGGTGAACGCTTCGATGGTGGCCGGGCCGAGCTGGTCACAGATGCGCTGCACTGCGGTCGGGTCGGTGGTGGCGGCGAACCCGTTGGACAGCTCGGTAAACCTGATCCCGGCGTGGACTGCTTGGCGTTTGGCCCACTCATGGCCGTTGATCCAGATCTTCGCCGGGTAGGGGAAGTAGGAGCAGATCTTGATGAACGCCGGCCCGAACTCCTCGTCCCACAGGTAGAAGTAGTAGCAGCTGACCCGGCGGTCGGCTTTGATGAAGGAGAACCAGGCCACCCCGTTGGACCGGTCTGTCGATCTTGCGGTCGGTCTTGGCGAACCGCACCACCGGAATGTGCTCGTCCTCGGCGAAGCGGGACACCGCCCGGCGGAACGCGGTGCCGATCTTGTCCAGGATCGCCGGGGACGGAATCGGATAGCCCAGGTGGGCGGTCAGAAACGACGCGACCTGACCACCGACCTGCAGGTTCGGTACATAGGCATTGAGATAGATCCGGTCCAAACACTCCAAATCCAGCGCCACATGCCCATCAAGGGCCTCGTTGACCGTCACCACCATGACCCACAGCGTGACCGCTACTCACCAGCCCGACCAGCCACCACCTCGGCGGTCCGAGGCGGAGCCTCACTGGGAGGGTCCTGAACAACGCATGCTCTGCTGCGTGGTGATCCAGTCGGCGCCTCGCGGCGTTGTCGTCGGGGTCGATACAACCCCCGGTACCGACCCCTCTGAAGAAGGCGCCGCCTTGCGAGGCACCAACTGGATCACCGCTCGCGATGAGCGGCGTTATTCAGGACCCTCCTAGCCCCTGTCCGGTGAGTCCACATAATTTCGAGCGCCGGCTATCAGCTCACAGAAACGTATGTGCGGGCGTTGCGGCGTGGTATTTGGCTGAAGTCCAGCCATTTCGGCGGAATAAATTCCGGTTGGCCATCGCGTATTCGTACTGCCCAGTAGG